>ERZ1673741.37-NODE-37-length-180135-cov-10.600533_pt1 | contig 180135 bp, 168 predicted proteins | sample MGYA00580209_ERZ1673741 | MGnify/ENA primary metagenome ERZ1673741 (study PRJEB41218, sample SAMN15661754) | gut metagenome | host: Homo sapiens | place: Canada: London | collected 2015-08-20/2019-03-30 | study: EMG produced TPA metagenomics assembly of... | reverse complement strand
AGTGGCTTGAACGTAGTGTTCAAGCCACTTTTCTATAAATGTATTTTTGATTTTATTTCGGCAAGAGCAAGCACTTGCCCTAGGTCATTACTTTATGATAATTTAAGCACGGCACGGTTTAGCCACTTTATCGACAGTCTAAGGTAAGCTGATGTAATCAGCTTACCTTTTATCTTGATATTGTTAAAGCTTTGTGTTAAAATGTATTCAATATTTTATTAGAGGAGATTATCATGAATATCAATCACGTTCTTGAGCAGTTTAAGTTTAAGGGTAAGCTTGAATCTTGCGATGTATTCGGCTCAGGTCATATTAATACTACGTTTCTTGCAACATATAATGAAGACGGCAAGAAGAGAAATTATGTAATTCAAAAGGTTAATACAAGCATTTTCCCTGATATTGACGCTCTTATGAACAATATTTTCTCCGTTACCGACTTTTTGAGAGAAAAGATTAAAGCTAACGGCGGTAACCCTCATAGGGAGACGCTTCATTTTATCAGAACTTTTGACGGAAATAAATATTTTAAAGACGAGGACGGCTCCTGCTTTCGTGCGTATCGTTTTGTTGACAATTCAAAGGCATACGACACGGTTGACAGCGCAGAAGTTTTTGGCAAAAGCGGTAAGGCATTTGGCAGATTTCAAAAGTATTTAAGCGATTTTCCGGCTGAAAGTCTCAGCGAAATTATTAAGAATTTCCATAATACAATTTGGAGATATGAAAATGAATTTATCCCTGCAGTTCAGGCTGATAAGGCGGACAGAGCTGTTAATTGCGGTGAAGAAATTAAGTTTGTTATGCACAGGCGTGAGGATTGCAAAAAGCTTGTTGAACTTATTGAAAAAGGCGAACTCCCGCTTCGTGTAACCCATAATGATACAAAGCTTAATAACGTTCTTTTTGACAGCGACAGCGATGATGCTATTTGCGTTATCGACCTTGACACGGTTATGCCGGGTCTTGCGCTTTATGATTTCGGCGACTCTATTCGCTTTGGTGCTAACTCCTGCGCCGAGGACGACGATAATTATGATAAGGTTGAGCTTATGCTTGATTATTTTGAGGCGTATGCAAAAGGCTTTTTGAGCGAGGCAGGCGATGCTCTTAATCAGTGTGAAATAGATAATCTTGCCTTTTCCGCCAAACTTATGACCTTTGAGTGCGGTATGCGTTTTCTTACCGACTATCTCAATGGCGATACATATTTTAAGACTGCATACCCTGAGCATAATCTTGTTCGTGCTAAAAATCAATTTGCTCTTGTTGCCGATATGGAAAGGAAAATGGAGCAAATGCAGCAGATTATTAAGAATATTACAGAATAAATTTTTTTATTGCAATTTGAGAGATGATTTATTTCATCTCTCTTTTTATTTTTGCTTTTTTTCACACATAACGTCACTCTTTTTTGTCAATAATATTTTTGTACATAAATTGAAAAAGGGTGATTGTGTGCAATATAATAAAGTTGAAATATGCGGTATTAATACCGGCAGACTTAAGGTGCTCAAGGAAAAAGAAAAAATGGAACTTTTAAAAAAGGCTCAAGCCGGAGATAAAAATGCAAGAAATGAGCTTGTTGAGGGCAATCTGCGCCTTGTACTGTCCGTAGTGCAACGTTTTTCAAACAGAGGGGAAAATATGGACGACCTTTTTCAAGTCGGCGTAATCGGCCTTATAAAGGCTATAGATAATTTCAATACTGACCTTGATGTTCGTTTTTCCACCTATGCCGTGCCGATGTGTATAGGTGAAATAAGGCGATATCTGCGTGATGATAATCCCATTCGTGTCAGCCGTTCTATGAGAGATACTGCTTATAAAGCAATGCAGGTTAAGGAACAGCTTATAAACGAAAACGGCAAGGAACCGACTATTGAGGAAATTGCTCAAAGGCTTGAAATGAAAAAAAGCGATGTTGTTCTTGCTCTTGAAGCAATTGTTGACCCGGTATCACTTTATGAGCCTGTATATAATGACGGAGGTGATACTATTTTTGTTATGGATCAAGTGGGTGATAACTCGACCGATAAAGATTGGGTAGATGAAATTTCTATTAAAGACGAAATCAAAAAACTTGATGACAGAGAACGAAATATTATGTACCTTCGCTTTATGCAGGGCAAAACGCAAATGGAGGTTGCACGTGAGGTCGGTATATCACAGGCTCAGGTTTCCCGCTTAGAAAAAAACGCCCTTAAACGAATTAAGGGCGAGTGAAGAATTTAAAGAACCATAATCAGTGTGCCTGCCGCAATCAAAATACAGCCGACAAGTGACTTGATATTGAAGTCCTCGTGAAGAAATATAAATGCCAAAACAAGAGTGATTACGACGCTTAATTTATCAATAGGCACAACTTTTGAAACCTCTCCGATTTGTATTGCTTTGTAGTAACAAAGCCACGAAGCACCGGTTGCAAGACCTGACAAAATAAGGAATATCCAGCTTTTTTTGCTGATATTCGTTATTCCCGATTGCGCATTGGTGATAAACACCATAAGCCAAGACATTGCAACAACTACAACCGTTCTGATTGCCGTTGCAAGATTAGAGTCAACATCTTTGATACCAACCTTTGCAAGAATTGATGTTAAAGCCGCAAATACTGCCGATAAAACTGCAAATACCGCCCACATATTTTTCATCTCTTTTCCTTTTGCATATTTTTATTTTAGTTCTTTTCTTAGTTATTGTAAAGTGTAAATTTAAACTAAAGTAGAACGAAAAATATTTTGACAACTGTATAAATTAGTGATATTATAATGACGAAAGGGTGATTTAATATGAAAAAAATTTCAAGTGTTTTATTGGCATTTTTGATGCTTGTTTCAAGCTTATTTTGCGCAAATGCTGCATTTGGTGAGGACTGGTCAAGTCAGAACGGTAAAAACACCTTTCAAAACGCTGAAAATCTTGTAATCGGCACAATTTATAACCGCCCTGCGACGGAAATTACAGGAACTGTTTTTAAACTTGACTTAAATCAAGCGGCAAAATATACATTATCGATTTCATCAAATTCTGCCGCAAAAGTTGAGATTTATCAAAATGATGATAAAAATATTATTGATACCGTAATTGTTTTAGGAGATAAAGCGCAGAAAAAGGTCACAGACAAGAATTTTGATTTTCTTAAAGGTACTTATTATTTCAGGATATTGAGTGTAGGTGATTACACTTTTTCCGTTTCAAATTATGTTTGCAATCATTATTTTGATGTTGTAACAACTTCACCTACTTATTTTTCAGCCGGATATCATACATATACCTGTTATCTTTGCGGTTATTCCTACAAAACAAAGGGCGATAATAAGAAAATTCTTAAAGCCCCTAAAATTTATTCACTAAAAGCGGGAAAAAAGAAAATAACTGTAAATAATTCCGACAATAAAGCTGCTTCGGGCTATCAAATTAAGCTTTCAACAAGCAAAAAATTCACTAAAAAGACTACCAAAACAGTCAAAGTCAAATCTTCAAAATCGACTGTTAAAAAGCTTAAAAGCAAGAAAAAATATTATGTAAAAGTAAGAGCGTATAAAACTCAAAAAGGTAAGAGCGTTTATTCCGCTTGGTCCAAAATTAAAACTGTTAAAACTAAATAATTGCTGAGGCGGAATGACATAAATTGTTATTCCGCTTTTTTATAAAATTTTTTATTTTGGGTATTGAATTTTTTTTGCTTATAATGTAATATATAAAAATAATATAATATATAATAATGCAGTCAGTGATTTCTTTAAACGAATGTAAATTATTGGCACACTTTCTTGGAGTTGTGTATGGAAAAAATCACAGGTAAAAATAACGAAATAATAAAGGGCGTTAAAAAACTCTTTACCTCTTCCAAGGAGCGCAGGGCACAGGGCTTGTTTGTTCTTGAGGGGGCAAGGCTTGTTTTTGACGTCCTTAACTCTTTTTATGAGGTTGAAATATTCTTGATAACGGAAAGCGCAAACGAAAGGTATTTTGAAAAATCCGTTTTAATGCAAAGGAAAAGCAAAGCCTCTTATTTCATAAGCGATACTCTTTCGCAAAAATTAAGCGAAACGAAGAATTCACAAGGTATTTTTGCAGTTTGCAAAATGAAAAATGATAATAACGCTCTTAAAAACGGCAAAAAGTATATTGCTACAGATAATCTTCAAGACCCTGGCAATCTCGGCACAGTTATAAGGACGGCGGAGGCGCTCGGCATTGGCGGCGTAATTGTCGGTGGAGGGTGCGATGTATATAACCCAAAGGTTTTGCGTGCATCAATGGGTTCGGCGCTCAGGATTGAGGTTATTGAATGTTTAAGCCTTGTTCCAATATTAAATCAGGCAAAGTCTCTCAAAATTAAAACGTATGCCACTTCGCCTGACACCTGCGCAAAAAAAATAAACGAAATTGATTTTTCAGATTCCTGCCTTTGCGTTATCGGTAATGAGGCTAACGGGGTAAGCGATGAGGTTATGGCAATGTGTGATGAAAAAATAACAATTCCTATGCCCGGCCGTGCAGAAAGCCTGAATGCGCATGTGGCGGCAGCCATAACTATGTGGGAGATGCAAAGATGAGTGAAAATGCAAGGTATTGGATTTGGCTTCAAAACGCTCTTGGATACGGCGCTAAAATAAAAAGCATAATTGATGAATATAAAAGTGCAAAACTTCTTTATGAGCTTGGTGAAAGCGAATGGAAAATGAGCACGGTTTTATCTAAACGTCAGGTTGAAAAGTTGATGATGACGGATGTTGGAAAGTCAGATGAAATAATTGATTGCTGCTCAAAAAACGGTTATAAAATAATTGATTTTGACGATAAAGCTTATCCCAAAAGGCTTAAGGAGATAATTAATCCGCCTGCCGTTTTGTATGTTGACGGCGAGCTGCCCGATATTGATAATCTTGTTTGCATCGGTATGGTAGGCACAAGAAAGGCAAGTGAATATGCAATCAAAGCGGCGCACATTATGGCTAAGGGTATTACCGAGGCAGGTGCTCTCGTTGTAAGCGGCGGAGCCTTGGGAATTGATACATATTCTCATTTAGGCGCCCTTGCCTGCGGCGGAAAAACAGTTGCCGTTTTGGGAAACGGGCTTGGTAATAATTATTTAAAGGCTAACGAAGGCTTAAGAAATATGATAAAGCAAAGCGGTGCACTTGTTACTGAGTATCAGCCCAATGTTCCGGCTAACAGAACTTCTTTTCCTATGCGCAACCGTATTATAAGCGGTTTGAGCTTAGGAATTTTGGTAGTTGAGGCAGGTGTTAAAAGCGGCAGCCTTATTACCGCAAATCTTGCGATTGAGCAAAACCGTGATGTTTATGCCGTTCCCGCTTCTATATTTTCAAGCGATTTTTCAGGTACAAATAAACTTATAAGCGACGGCGCAAGGCTTGCAATCAATCCCGTTAACGTTGTTGAGGCTTATGAAAATGATTATCCGACTCTTGATTTATCTAAAATAAGGACTGCTAATGAAATAGTCCTTGATAACTCGGAAAAAACGCTTGATACCTCTATTGTTAAGAAAAAATCGGCTAAGGAGCTTAATGTTAAGCCGACGCCTGAAAATAATTTGATTGATAAAAAATACTCCTTTGAAAATCTTGAAAAAGGAAGAGAAAACAGAAGAAAAATTGACGAAAATGTATGGTCGCTTGAAGGAAACAACAAAATCGTTTATGACTGCATAGGCGAGGAGTTCACTCAGGTTGATGATATAATCGAGAAATCGGGTTTAACTGCTTCGCAGGTTCTTGTAGCTTTAACATTTCTCGAACTTAAAAAAGTGATAATAAGTGCCTCGGGTAAGAGGTTTAAAAAATCCTGAAAGGAAACAGAATATGTCTAAATTAGTAATTGTGGAGTCACCTGCAAAGGCAAAAAATATTAAAGGCTATCTCGGAAGAGGTTATGACGTTATTGCCTCAATGGGTCACGTCAGGGATTTGCCGGCAGCAAGGCTCAGCGTTGATATTGCAAATGACTTTGAACCGAAATATGCGGTAATAAAAGGAAAGGAAAACTTCGTTAAAGACCTTAAGAAAAAGGCTGACAATGCGGACTATGTTTATCTCGCAACCGACCCCGACCGTGAGGGAGAAGCTATTTCTTGGCATCTTGCCACTCTTTTAGGTCTTGACCTTAAGGATAAAAACAGAGTTACGTTTAATGAGATTACAAAAAACGGAGTAAAAAACGGAATGGATGCGCCACGTCAAATTGATATTGATTTGGTTGACGCTCAGCAGGCAAGGCGTATTCTTGACCGACTTATCGGCTATAAGCTTTCGCCGTTTATTTCTCAAAAAATCAGAAGAGGTCTTTCGGCAGGCCGTGTTCAGTCGGTTGCTCTCAGATTGATTGTTGACAGAGAAAATGAAATTCGTGCATTTAAGGCTGAGGAATATTGGTCGATAGATGCTAAGTTTACAAATCCGCCGGAAAGAAAGGTGTTTTCAGCTTCTCTTTCAACTAAAAACGGTGAAAAAATCAAGATTGAAAATAAAGAGCAAAGTGACAGCGTTCTTTCTGACCTTGACGGCGAAAGTTATGTTGTAAAGGGCGTTAAAAAGGGCAGCAGAAAGAAAAACCCTACTCCTCCTTTTATCACGTCAACTCTTCAGCAGGAGGCTTCAAGACGTCTTTCATTCCAAGCAAGGAGAACTATGAAGGCGGCGCAGGAACTTTACGAAGGCGTTGAGGCAGGAGAACTCGGCACAGTCGGTCTTATCACTTATATGAGAACAGACTCGCTTCGTATATCTGAAGAAGCAAGAGCAGCCGGTAATGAATTTATTACAGAGACATACGGCGAAAAGTATCTCCCTAAAAAGCCGAGATATTTTAAATCAAAGAGTAATATTCAAGACGGTCACGAGGCTATCAGACCGTCAATGCCAAAGGTTACACCTGAGCAGGTTAAGCCATATCTTACAAGCGACCAATATAAAATTTATAAACTTGTTTGGGAAAGATTTATTGCGTCTCTTATGGAATCCTGTATGCAGGAAACTATGAAAATCGAGATTGAGGCAGGAGAATATATCTTCACCGCCACAGGTTATACAGTTAAGTTTGACGGCTTTACAAAGCTTTACGAGGAAAAGGTTGACGATGAAAAGAACGACAGCGCATCTCCTCTCCCGGCTCTTAAGGAAGGCGACGAACTTAAGCTTAAGAGTATTTTGGGCAATCAGCACTTTACTCAGCCGCCTGCAAGATATACCGAAGCTTCCCTTACTAAAGCGCTTGAGGAAAACGGTGTCGGCAGACCGTCAACTTATGTTACCATCACCTCAACTATTCTCAACCGTGAATATGTTAAGCGTGAGGGCAAGCAGTTTGTGCCGACTGAACTCGGCGAGGCTGTAACAAATCTTCTTAAAGATAAAATGCCTAATATTGTTAATGTTAAATACACTTCCAAAATGGAGGCTGACCTTGATAAAATCGACTCCGGCGAAAAGAATTATAAGGATATGATTCGCCTTTATTATGATGATTTTGAAAAGCCTCTTGAAAAAGCTAAAGAGGAAATGCAGGGCGTTAAAATTAAGCTTAAGGAAGAAGAAACAGACGAAATTTGCGAAAAGTGCGGCAGAAATATGGTTGTCAAAGTCGGCAGATTCGGTAAATTTCTTGCTTGCCCCGGCTATCCGGAATGTAAAAATACAAAGCCGCTTATTTTTAGGACTAAGGCTAAGTGCCCTGAATGCGGCGGCGACGTAATTGAGAAAAAAACTAAGAGAGGCTCGTCATTCTACGGTTGTTCAAATTATCCTAAGTGTAATTTTATGACTTGGGACGCACCGAGCGACGAAGTTTGCCCTCGTTGCGGCAAGTCGCTCTTTAAACGCAAGGGCAATGTGCTTTATTGCCCCGATACAGAGGGCTGCGGTTTTACAAAGCCGGCTCCGAGAAAAAAGAAAACAGAAGAATAAACGGTAATTTATATGAAATTTAAGGTTATCGGCGCAGGTCTTGCGGGTGTTGAGGCTGCGTGGCAGATTGCAAATAACGGATATAATGTTTCGCTTTATGAAATGAAGCCGATTAAAAAGAGTGAGGCGCATAAGTCGGACTTGTTTTGTGAACTTGTGTGTTCAAATTCACTTAAGGCCTCACGTATTGAAAGCTCAGCAGGTCTTTTGAAAGAGGAAATGGCTCGTTTAGGCTCGCTTACGGTACCGATTGCAAGGCAGTCGAGTGTTCCGGCAGGCGGCGCTTTGGCAGTTGACAGGGATATTTTTTCAAAAAGCGTGACTGAAAAAATCAAATCTCACCCCAATATTGAGGTGATTAATGAAATAGTTGAGGATTTAGAACTTGACGACGATACAATAACAATTGTTGCAACGGGTCCGTTGACAGACGGCGCTCTTGCAAAAAGTATCAGCAATATTACGGGTGAGTATCTCTCGTTTTATGATGCCGCCGCTCCAATTGTTACTGCAGAGAGTGTTGATATGTCTAAGGCATTCGGTGCTTCACGTTATGAGCGTGGCGGTGACGATGATTATATCAATTGCCCGTTCAATAAGGCAGAGTATGAGGCTTTTATTAATGAACTTGTTAATGCCGAGGGTGCAATTGTTCACGATTTTGACGTCTATGAGGGCTGTATGCCGATTGAAAAACTTGCTAAAAGAGGGCTTGACGCTCCTCGTTTCGGCCCTATGAAACCTGTCGGTTTGGTCGACCCGAACACAGGGCACAGACCTTGGGCTTGTGTTCAGTTAAGACGTGAAAATTCAAAGGGTACAATGTTTAATCTTGTGGGTTTTCAAACCAATTTGAAGTTCGGAGAGCAAAAACGTGTTTTCTCTATGATTCCGGGGCTTGAAAATGCTCAGTTTGTGCGCTACGGTGTTATGCATAGAAATTCGTTTTTGAATTCACCAAAGCTTCTTAATAACGATTTTTCATTTAGAAATAAAAACAACCTTTTCTTTGCAGGTCAAATCACGGGAGTTGAGGGATATATGGAAAGTGCGGCAAGCGGAATTATGGCAGGTATCAATGCCGTAAGAAGAGCGCAGGGTAAAGAGCCGTTCACTCTCTCCGATGTTACTATGATAGGCGCTTTGAGCGATTATATCAGTGACGAAAGCGTTAAGAATTTTCAGCCTATGGGTGCTAACTTCGGTGTGCTGCCTGCAATAGAGCCGAAAATTAAGGATAAAAAAGAGCGCTACGCCGCTATGGCGCAAAGAGCGCTTGCAAGCCTTGAAGAAAGTATGAAAACCTTATAGTTAAAATTAAGTTGGGAAAGGGTGCAATATTTGCCATGCAAAAAAGAATAATTATTGATGCTATGGGTGGGGATAATGCTCCGCTTGAGATACTTAAGGGTACCTATCTTGCTCAAAAAGAATACGGAATTGCTCCCGTACTTGTCGGAAATGATAAAGAAATACAAAAATGCATTAAGGATAATAATATTGCACTTGAAAATGTGAAAATTGTTAATTCAAATTCAGTTATCACAATGTATGACGATGCAAAGGCAGTACTTAAAGAAAAGGCAGACTCATCAATGGGTATCGGCTTTAAACTTTTGAATGAAGGTGAAGGCGACGCTTTTGTGAGTGCGGGAAATACAGGTTGCGTAACAGTAGGCTCAACACTTATCACTAAAAGAATTAAAGGCGTTAAAAGGCCTGCAATCGCCTCTGTTATGCCAAGTGCAAAAAAGCCGTTTCTTCTTATGGACTGCGGTGCAAATGCCGAGTGCAGAGCTGAATTTTTATATCAGTTTGGCAAAATGGGAAGCCTTTATATGCAAAAAATTATGAAAGTCGAAAACCCAAGGGTTGCGCTTGCAAATAACGGCGAGGAAAGCACAAAGGGTACTTCGACCGTTAAAGAAGCTTATAAACTTATGCAAAATGCACCTTACAATTTTGTAGGCAATATTGAGGGTAGGCAAATTCCGTTCGGTGACGCAGACGTTGTTGTTGCCGACGGGTTTACAGGTAATCTTATTCTTAAAACTTATGAGGGCGTTGCAAAAGTTTTGATGAATGGTATTAAGAACGCTTTTATGAAAAATACGCTTTCTAAAATCTCATATCTCGGCGTTAAATCGGGTATTGACGATATGAAAAAGCAGTTTGATTATAAGGAATACGGCGGTGCCGTTATGCTTGGTGTTAAAAAGCCTGTAATTAAGTCTCATGGCTCGGCAGATGCACGTACATTTAAAAACGCAATCAAGCAAGCAATTTGGTTTTTGGATAACAATTTAATTAGTTCAATTGAAAATGAATTTTCAATAAATACGCAAGAGGAATAAAAATGGCAACTATCGAAGATAAAATAGGATATAATTTCAAAAATAAGGCTTATCTTATGGAGGCACTTACACATTCTTCCTTTGCAAACGAAAGGCATAATAAAATTAAGTGTAACGAGAGAATGGAATTTTTAGGTGATGCCGTGCTTTCTATCATTTCGGCTAACTATCTTTTTCATCGCTTTCCCGATATGCCGGAGGGCGATTTGTCAAAACTTCGTTCTTCTCTTGTCTGCACTCAGTCACTTTCGGATTTTGCAAGGCAGATATCACTCGGTAACTTCCTGTTTTTAGGCAAGGGAGAGTCAAACACGGGCGGTGCTGACAGACCGTCGATTTTGGAAAATGCATTTGAAGCGCTTATTGCCGCTATATATCTTGACGGCGGAATGGAAAATGCGGAAAAATTTGTACTTCATTTTCTTGCTCCTGCTGTTGAAACCCATCATATCAATTTTAAGGATTATAAAACAACTTTGCAGGAAATAGTTCAGCAAAACCCCGATGAAAATGTAAATTACGTTCTCGTCGGCGAGAGCGGACCTGACCATAATAAAACATTTGAGGTTGAAGTTCACCTTAATTCAAACGTTATCGGTAAGGGCAAGGGTGGAAGTAAAAAAAGTGCAGAACAGGCTGCGGCAAGAGAGGCACTTAAATTAATGGGTGTAATATGAAAAAAGGTAATATAAGTATTTTTGTTCCTCATTTAGGCTGCCCGTGTCAGTGTTCGTTTTGCAATCAAAAAACAATAACGGGGCAGGCAAATCAGCCCACACCGCAGGACGTTGACAAGGCAGTTAAAACGGCGCTTAAGTCAAAAGGCTTTGATTATGAAATCGCCTTTTTCGGCGGCTCATTTACTGCGATTGACAGAGAGTATATGATTTCTCTTTTGAAAGCGGCAAACAAATATATAAAATCAAATGAGGTAAAGGGTATAAGAATTTCTACCCGTCCCGACTGCATTGACGAAGAAATTTTGGATTTGCTCAAAGAGTACGGAGTTACAAGTATTGAACTTGGTGCGCAGAGTATGGACGATGAGGTACTTTTGGCTAACAGGCGAGGTCATACGGCAAAAGACGTTGAAAATGCGTCAGAGCTTATTAAGTCATACGGTTTTGAGCTTGGGCTTCAAATGATGACGGGCCTTTATAAGGACAGCGAAGAAAAAGCTATTAAAACGGCTGAAAAAATAATTGCGCTATCGCCCCAAACCGTAAGGATTTATCCTACTGTTGTATTAAAAGGTACATATCTTGCAGACCTTTATTTAAGCGGTGAATATAAGCCGCTCAACGCTGACGAATCGGCGCAGCTTTGCGCAAAACTTGTTTTGCTTTTTGAAAAGAATAATATAAAAATCATTCGTTTGGGGCTTCATTCAAGCGAGGATATTAAGAAAAATATGCTTGCAGGCGGTTTTCACGACAGCTTTGGCGAGCTTGTAAAGTCAAGAATTATGGTTGATAAAATTCTTGCGCTTCCTCCGGCTGATTATGAGGTGGCAGTTAATTCAAAGTCGCTTTCAAAGCTGAAAGGAAATAAAAAATCAAATATCTATCTTCTTATCGAGAGAGGATATAATATAAAAATTGTTATCGACAACAGTCTTGATGTTGATGAATTGGAGATAAAATAATGGTATTAAAATCACTTGAAATACAAGGTTTTAAGTCTTTTCCGGACAGGACAACGCTTAATTTCGGCAAGGGTATTACCGCAGTTGTCGGCCCTAACGGTTCGGGCAAAAGTAATATTTCCGACGCAGTTCGTTGGGTTTTGGGCGAGACAAGTTCTAAATCTCTTCGTGGCTCAAAAATGGAGGATGTTATCTTCAGCGGTACTTCTGCACGTAAGGCTTTGGGCTTTGCTCAGGTCCAGCTTACTCTTGACAATACCGACCAAACGCTTAAAGATAAGGGCGAGGTTGTAACCGTTTCAAGAAGATATTATCGTTCGGGCGAAAGTGAATATAAAATTGACGGCGAAACCGTAAGAGCAAGAGATATAAGAGAACTGTTTATGGATACGGGACTCGGTTCAGACGGCTATTCAATGGTAGGTCAAGGTAAGATTGACTCAATCATTTCGCAAAAAAATGAGGACAGGCGTGAACTTTTTGAAGAAGCCGCAGGTATTTCCCTTTTTCGTCATAAAAGAAAAGACGCTACCCGCAGGCTTGACCAAGCGCAGGAAAATTTAGTCAGGCTTCTTGATATTTTGGGCGAACTTGAAAACAGAGTTGAGCCGCTCAGAAAGCAGAGCGAAAAGGCGCAGAAGTTTATCACTCTTTCCGATGAGAAAAAAACGCTTGAAATAGGTGTATGGGTAAATAAGATTAACCGCTTTACCAATGATTTAAGAGAGCAGGAGCATAAAATTGACGCTGCCAACGCATCCTATGACGTTTGCGAAAAGGAACTTAAAGAGATTGAACAGGAGATTGAAGAAATAGCGCAAAAGACTGTTTCAATCAATACCCAAATCGAGCAAATCAGAGCAGGCTCAAAGGCTTATGAGGAGCAGGCGCTTCGCAAAGACGGCGAGGCTTCCGTTTTAGAAACTACTTTAAATCATAATAACGAAACTATTGAAAGACTTAAAAACGATATCGGCGATGTTGATAACACCAATCTTTCTATTGATGCTCAGATAGAAGAAAAAGAGCAGTTTATCTCAAAAAGCGTTAAGGAAATTGAGGAAAAGAAGGCAGAGCTTAAAAGTGTTACGGATGAGATGAATAATCTTCTTTCATCTAATGAAGAATTTTCAAAACTTACTGTTGAACTTAATCAAAAAATCACTTCTCTTACTTTGAAACTTTCCGACTGCCGTGTTAAATGTTCTCAGGCGCTCACTTCTTCTCAGGAAATCAAGTCAAGGCAGAGCGTTGTTGATTCATCAATTGAAAAAAGCCGTGAGGAACTTGAAAAGTTTAAAGAGCTTAAAGCAAAAAGTGATGAAAATTTAGAAAGTTTGCAATCACGTATTGATGAAAATAACAATTCAATGCAAGGCTATAAAATCAAGCTTGAAAATAAAAATGCCAATGCAGATAAGATTAAGGCAGAACTTGAAAAAGTAACTAACGAATATAACCAAAAGGTGCAAAGAGCTAAAATGCTTTTAGACCTTGAAAAGAATATGGAAGGTTTTTCGGGTGCTGTTAAGGCGGTTATGCGTCAGGCGCAGAATAAGGCACTTTCAGGTATTCACGGACCGCTTTCTCAACTCATAACCGTTGATAATGAATACAGTGTGGCAGTTGAGGTTGCACTCGGTGCGGCAATGCAAAATATAGTTGTCGGCAATGAATCAGATGCTAAGCGTGCAATTTATTATCTTAAAAATAACCGTGTCGGCAGGGCAACGTTTCTTCCCATTTCGGCAATCAAGCCGAGAAGCCTTGATGAAAGAAATCTTGACGATAACTTGGGTTTTGTTGCAATTGCAAGCGACCTTGTTGATTGTAAGAACGAGTATAAAAATATTATCTCTAACCTTTTGGGCAGAGTTGTTATAGTTGAGGATATGGACTCGGCTATAGGTATTTCAAAAAGATATTCAAACAGATTTAAAATTGTTACCGTTGACGGTCAGGTTATTAACCCGGGCGGCTCAATGACAGGCGGTTCGCAGTCAAAGGGCGCAGGTATCCTCTCTCGTGGTAATATGATTGACGAACTTAATAATGAAGCCAAAAAGCTTGAAAAGCAAGCTGAGGAAATCAAGGCTGAGTATAAAACAGCACTTGAGGAGGCTAACTTTGCACTTGCCGCTTTGCAGGGTGCGCAAGCTGATTTGCAGCAGGCTAAAGAAGAACTTATCAGGGCGCAGGGCGAGCATAAGCTTGTTGCTGAAAAGTATGACCTTTTATCCTCTCAACTTTCTGTTCTTGTTAATGAAAAGGACAGCGCTAAGCAGAGAATTGCAGAGTTTGAAAATGAGGCAAAATCCTGCGAGGTTGAAATCAAATCAATTGAAGATGAAATTTCAAAGACCGAAAGTGAACTTGAAAAGACCTCAGGCAATGCAAGCGAGCTTAATGCAAAACGTGATGAGTATAGGGAAAAGAGTGAGAAAATCAATCTTGAACTTGTAACCCTTGCCAAGGATAACGAGGCAGCTAAGCTTTCTGTTGAAGAACTTAATTTCAGAAAAAATTCTCAGTTTGACAGGGTTAAAACGATTGAGGACGAGATTAAGTCAATTGAAGAGAAAAATCAAACGCTTCTTATCTCAATCAATGAAATTAAAGCGTCTGCCAATGACCTCAGGGTTAAGGCGGAGCAGTCTGATAAGGATGTAAGCGAACAGATTAATCAAAGAAATGAACTTGAAAAGCGCACAACAGAGCTTAGAGGCGAGGAAAAGATTAAAAATCAGGACAGAGAAAAGCTTTCGGGTTCTATTGTTCGTCTTGATGAAAGAAAAATTGCAATGAAAAAAGAGTATGATGAGCTTAACGATATGCTCTTTGAGCAATATGAGCTTACTAAGCACGAGGCAGAGTCGCTTGATATTCAAATTGATGATATGACGGCGGCTAAGCGCAGACTCCACGAGATTAAGGTTGCAATTAAGAGTCTCGGCTCAATCAACGTCGGTGCTATTGAGGAATATAAAGAGGTCAGCGAGCGCTACACCTTCCTTAAGGAGCAAATAGGCGACGTCGAAAAATCGAAGAGCGAGCTTATGAAGATAATTGAGGATTTGACCGCTTCAATGAGCGAGAAATTCCTTGCTCAGTTTAATAAGATTAATGAAGAATTTAAGGTTTGCTTTGCTGATTTCTTCGGCGGCGGTAAGGGCGAGCTTGTTTTGGAAGAGCCTGACAATTGCCTTGAATCACCTATTGAAATCCGTATTCAACCACCGGGAAAGTCAGTTCAAAATATCAACCTTTTCTCAGGCGGTGAGAAGTCGCTTGCGGCAATGGCGCTTTTGTTCAGCGTGCTTAAAGTGCAACCTGCTCCGTTTTGTATTTATGACGAGGTTGAGGCGGCACTTGATGATGTCAATGTTGAGCGTTTCGCAAAATATATGCGCAAGATGACAGATAAAACTCAGTTTATTTCAATCACTCACAGGCGTGGTACTATGGAGGAGGCAGACGTTCTCTACGGTGTCACAATGCAGGAAAAGGGTGTTTCAAAACTTATTGAATTGCAAACAGCTGAGCTTGCGGCAAAAATGGGACTTGAATAATCAGTAATGTTTAATTATAGGGCGGTAATTCACTTCTGCCGATAAATAATATATAATCCAATAATATAAAGGAAGAATTGATATGGGTATTTTTTCTGTATTTAAAAGAGGTCTTAAAAAGACAAGAGACGAGGGCATTACCGCTCAACTCGACGAGGTAGTGGATTCTTATGAGAAAATAACTCCTGAATTTTTTGATGACCTTGAGGAAATTCTTATAATGGGTGATGTCGGAATGCCGACTGCCGAAAGAATTATCCGTGATTTGAAAAGCAAAATAGAAAACGATAAGGTTGATGATGTAAAGCAAGTACGTGAAATGATGAAGGATATTGTTTCGGGTATTGTTTGGGGCGGCAGCTATTTAAGACTTCGCACCAAGCCGTCCGTAATTCTTGTTATCGGTGTAAACGGTGTAGGCAAAACGACTACTATCGGCAAGCTTGCTATGAGGTTAAAGGAACAGGGCAGAAGCGTTATTTTGGGCGCTGCCGATACTTTCCGTGCCGCTGCTATTGAGCAACTTCAGGTATGGGCTGACAGGGCAGACGTTGATTTGATTAAGCACGGCGAAGGCTCAGACCCTGCTTCCGTTGTTTATGATACCATTGCCGCCGGTAAGGCAAGGGGCAGTGATGTAATCATTATTGATACTGCCGGCAGGCTTCATAATAAGAAAAATCTTATGGATGAGCTTAACAAAATCAGCCGTGTTATAGAAAGAGAACTTCCCGACGCTTCTAAGGAAATTCTTTTGGTGCTTGATGCTACAACAGGTCAAAATGCCGTTAATCAGGCTAAGGACTTTAAGGAAGCGGCAGGAATTACAGGCATAGTGCTTACTAAGCTTGACGGAACTGCTAAGGGCGGTGTTGTTCTTGCAATTAATAATGAACTTGACGTTCCCGTTAAATTTGTCGGCGTCGGTGAAAAAATTGATGATTTACAGCCGTTTGACGCAGACGCATTTGCAGCAGGACTGTTTGATGCCAAAATTCCCGATGACGATAAGGAAATAACGGATTTTATTCAGCACGAAGATGAGGCTGATAATAAAAAGTCGGAGTAGGGAGTAGGAGGAAATCATGGATTTTATTTTAGCAACAAATAATATGAAAAAGCTTGCGGAAATGCAGCGTATTTTATCTCCTCTCGGCATTAATGTTGTTACTGCAAAAATGCTTGGCAAACAGCTTGAGGACGTTGAAGAAGACGGAAAAACCTTTGAGGATAACGCAAAGCTTAAGGCAAGAGCAGCTTGTAAGGAAATGAATATGCCAGCGATTGCCGACGATTCAGGCTTGTGTGTTGATTATCTTGACGGTGCTCCGGGTATCTTTTCGGCACGTTTTGCAGGTGAGCACGGCAATGATGAAAAAAATAATGACCTTCTTCTTGAAAAACTTGATGGTGTACCGCTTGAAAAAAGAACGGCTCATTATGTATGTGCTATTTGCTGTACTTTCCCCGATGGATGTGAAATCGTCGTAAGGGGCGAATGCAATGGCGTTATCGGCTTTGAGCGTGACGGTCACGAGGGATTTGGATATGACCCGCTTTTCCTTGTTGACGGCAAGGCTTTCGGCAGATATACAGCCGAGGAAAAGGATAAAATTAGCCACAGAGGTAACGCACTTCGTTTATTAACTAAAGAATTGGAGAAAATTATATGACATCTAAGGAAAGAGCGGCTTTAAGAGCAAAGGCTAACCCTCTTGAACCTATTATTCAAATTGGCAAGGAGGGTATAAGCGAAAATTTACTTACTCAAATTGACGATACGCTTGATAACAGAGAACTTATTAAAATAAGAGTTCACCTTGAATCTGCACCCGAATCCCCTAAGGAACTTGCGCAAAAGCTTTCTGCGCCTCTTGGCGCTGAGGTTATTCAGGTAATCGGCGGAATTATAGTTCTTTACCGTGAGGCGGACGAGGAGCGTATCGCAGAGAAAAAGAAAAAAAGAGGTTCCGGTAATTCTAAGGCAACAGCTAAAAAGAAGGTAAAAATCAAGGGCAAAAGACAGCGCCAAAGAGAAAAAGAAGCTAAAAACCCTTACGCTAAATACGACAGACCTAAATATTATGGCAGATAAGCAAAAAATAGGAGTTTTCGGCGGAGCGTTCAATCCCGTTCATAATGGGCATATTAACTTAGCGCTTCATTATCTTAATGAATTGGAGCTTGATAAGATACTCTTTATCCCGACCGCTTCACCGCCGCATAAATCTGATGATGATTTTGCACCTAAAGAGGACAGAATTAATATGCTTTCTCTTGCAATATCGTCGTTTGATAAATTTGAAATAAGCGATATAGAATTTAAACTGACAGGCAAAAGTTATACTTATTTGACCATTTCAGAACTTAAAAAAATATATAAAAACGCAGAATTTTACCTTATAATCGGCGCTGACCAAATGCTTCATTTCGATAAGTGGTATAAGTATAAAGAAATATTATCTCTTGTCACTCTTTGCACTTCGGCAAGAGAAAACGAAAAGGAAAAAGCGGAGATTTTAAGCTTTGCCTCAAGGCTTGACGGTCTTGATATGAATAAATTTAAGCTTTTGACCTCTCCCGTTTTAAAGGTCAGTTCAAGCGAAATAAGGCAAAAAATAAAAGACGGCGAGGATTTTTCCTCTCTTGTTCCAAAAAAGGTTTATGATTATATAATTAAGAGGAGAATTTATAATGTATGATACCGAAGCTTATATGAAAATTTTAAAAAATACGCTTTCAAGCAGAAGATTTTATCATTCTCTTTGCGTTTCCCAAAGTGCAAAAAAGCTTGCCGAAAGGTATAATCAGGATGTAGAAAAGGCAGAGATTGCAGGACTTTTGCATGATATAACTAAGGAAACGGGCAAAGCCGCTCAACTTGAAATTATTAAATATGCAGGTGTTGAACTTCATCCGTTTGATAAAAGGGGCGATAAGTTTTTGCACCAAGCGTCCGGCTCGGCAATGGCTAAAATTCTTGGGATAGAAGATGAGGAAATTTTAGACGCTATAAGATATCATACAACAGGAAAAGCAAATATGACTATGCTTGAGCAAATCATATATCTTGCTGACTTCATTTCTGCCGACAGAGATTATAAGGATATAGATATAATAAGAAAAGAAACGCAAAGGGGTATCGAATACGGTCTTCTTTACGGCACAGCCTACACAATCAAATCGGTTGCGTCAAGGCAGATATTGCTTCATCCCATGACGGTTGAGGCGTACAATTGGATTATTGATGAATACTTTAATTAGAAAGGGTGAATTTATGCAAGCACTTGATATAGTAAAAACAGCCGTAAAGGCGATTGACAGTAAAAAAGGCGAAAATATTGAGGTTATCGGTATTACCGATTTAACAGTTCTTACCGATTATTTCGTAATCGCCACGGCAACAAGCTCAACTCAGGTTAAAGCTATTTCCGACGAGGTTGAATATAAGCTTGATTTGCTCGGAGTAGAGCCTCATCATATTGAAGGCAGAAACACTTCTTGGGTTTGCCTTGATTATAATTCAGTCGTTATACACATTTTTCATAAGCAACAGCGTGATTTTTATTCGCTTGAGCGCTTGTGGGAAGACGGCGAAATTTTAGATACAGCAAAATTATTGGAGGATTAAAATATGGAGTACAATTTTAAAGAGATTGAATCCAAATGGCAAAACGTTTGGTACACTCAAAACACATTTGCGGCAAAACAGGATTTTTCACTTCCTAAGTATTACTGCCTTGTTGAATTTCCTTATCCGTCAGGACAGGGACTTCATGTAGGTCATCCGAGGTCTTATACGGCACTTGATATCGTTGCACGTAAAAAAAGGCTTCAGGGCTACAATGTTCTTTATCCTATGGGTTGGGACGCTTTCGGTCTCCCGACTGAAAACTTTGCAATTAAAAATCATATTCACCCTGAAGAAGTAACTAAAAAGAATGTTGCAAGATTTAAGCAGCAGCTTCAGTCGCTCGGCTTCTCTTTTGATTGGACGAGAGAGATTAACACAACCGACCCAAGTTATTATAAATGGACGCAATGGATTTTCTTGCAGCTTTTCAAAAAAGGACTTGCATATAAAAAGGAAATGGCTGTAAACTGGTGTACTTCTTGTAAGTGCGTTCTTGCAAATGAAGAAGTTGTAAACGGCGTTTGCGAGCGTTGCGGCAGTGAGGTTATCAGAAAAAATCAGAGCCAGTGGATGCTTAAAATTACAGAATACGCTCAAAGACTTGTTGACGACCTTGACGACCTTGATTTTATTGACAGGGTTAAGGTTCAGCAGAAAAACTGGATTGGCAGGTCAACAGGTGCAGAGGTTGATTTCGGTACTACTCTTGGCGATACATTGACTGTTTATACCACACGTCCGGACACTCTTTTCGGCGCAACATATATGGTTATTTCACCTGAACACCCTCTTATTGAAAAGTGGGCGGATAAACTTAAAAATATTGATGAAATCCGTGCTTATCAGGCAGAGGCTGCACATAAGTCGGATTTTGAGCGTACAGAACTTAATAAGGAAAAAACAGGCGTTAAGCTTGACGGCGTAATGGGCATTAACCCTGTAAACGATACTGAAATTCCTATCTTTATTTCAGACTATGTACTTACTTCTTACGGTACAGGCGCAATTATGGCTGTTCCCGCTCATGATACCCGTGACTGGGAATTTGCAAAGAAATTTGATTTGCCTATTATCGAGGTTGTTGCAGGCTCAAAGGTCGGAGTTGAAAACGAAGCGTTTACCGATTGTGCAACAGGCAAACTTGTAAATTCCGCTTTTCTTACAGGTATGAGCGTTGAAGAGGCTAAAAAGGCTATTACAGAATGGCTCACAAAAGAGGGCAAAGGACATCAAAAGGTCAACTTCAAGCTTCGTGATTGGGTATTCTCACGTCAAAGATATTGGGGCGAGCCTATTCCAATCGTTAAGTGCGACGATTGCGGCTATGTTCCTATTCCTGAAAGCGAGCTTCCTTTAAGACTTCCTATGGTTGACTCTTATGAGCCGACAGATACAGGCGAATCTCCGCTTGCTAAAATGACTGATTGGGTTAATACAACTTGTCCTTGTTGCGGAAAACCTGCTAAGAGAGAAACCGATACAATGCCGCAGTGGGCAGGTTCGTCTTGGTATTTCTTAAGATATATGGACCCTCATAACGATAAGCAACTTGTATCCAAAGAAGCTGCAGAGTATTGGAGCCCTGTTGATTGGTACAACGGCGGTATGGAACATACAACTCTTCACCTTCTCTATTCTCGTTTTTGGCATAAATTCCTTTATGATATCGGCGTTGTTCCTACTAAGGAGCCTTATCAAAAGCGTACCTCTCACGGTATGATTCTTGGTCAAAATGGTGAAAAGATGTCTAAGTCAAGAGGCAACGTTGTTAATCCTGACGAAATCGTTGACCAGTACGGTGCAGATACAATGCGTCTTTATGAAATGTTTATCGGCGACTTTGAAAAGGCTGCTCCTTGGAACAGTGATTCAATCAAGGGCTGTAAGAGGTTTGTTGAGCGTTTCTGGAACTTGCAGGAAATTGTTAAAGACGGTAATGAATATTCACCACAGCTTGAGGCTCTTATGCATAAAACAATTAAAAAGGTTTCGGAAGATATCGACAACCTTAAGTGCAACACAGCTATTGCTTCAATGATGACATTGGTTAACGAAATGTATGCAAAGGGTGTTAATAAGGCAGAACTTCGTGATTTGACAATTATTCTTAATCCTTTTGCACCTCACGTAACTGAGGAAATGTGGCAGATTATGAACTTCGGCGGTGCAGTCCACGATGCTCAGTGGCCGAGCTTTGATGAGTCAAAGACTCAGGAAAACGACGTTGAAATTGCGCTTCAGGTTAAGGGCAAGGTCCGTTCAAGAATTGTTGTTCCTGTAGATATCAGCAAAGAGGACGCTATTGCTCTTGCTAAGAAGGATGAAAAGATTGCCGCAGAAATTGCAGGTAAAGAAATTAAAAAGGAAATCTACGTTCCCGGCAAGCTTGTTAATATTGTTGCAATATGAGTTGTAACTGACTTTGTATTGCAGAAAATCTGTTACGCATCAAGGTGACGGATTTTGAAAAAACTTAATTTACCCGAAATAAGAGGTAACAATAATGGCTGATAAAAAAATATATACCGTTGCAACCTCACACCTTGATACGGTGTGGAGCTGGGATTTTGAAACGACTGTAAGTAAATACATATATAATACCTTAGTTGATAACTTCAGGCTTTTTGAAAAATATCCTACATATAAATTCTCATTTGAAGGCTCATACAGATATGAGCTTATGGAGGAATATTATCCCGAACTTTTTGAAAAAATGAAAGAATATATCAAAAACGGCAGATGGAATGTTTGCGGTTCTGCTTTTGAAAACGGCGACACAAATATTCCGTCACCTGAAGCACTTTTCAGAAATATTCTTTTCGGCAATTCGTATTTTGATGAAAAGTTTGGAAAAAGAAGTGTTGATATCTACTTGCCTGACTGTTTCGGTTTTGGTTGGGCACTTCCGACTATTGAGCGTCATGCCAATTTAATCGGCTTTACTACTCAAAAGCTTGCTTGGGGCGGTGCTTACGGTATTCCGTTTGATATCGGCAAGTGGCAGGGTGTTGACGGCAGCGAAGTTTACGCTTCTATCAATCCTCACGATTATTACTATACGCTTAAAAAACTGCGTGATTGGGATTTTGTCCTTAATAAGTTTAAGGAAAATGAAAAATACGACCTTAACGATACGTATATTTTCCACGGAATAGGCGACAGGGGCGGTGCTCCGGAGGAAAAGAGCGTTGCCTTTGTCGAACAGGAAATTAAGAAAAACGACAATAGCAATATTAAGGTTATTGCCGCATCTGCCGATGAAATTTATCACGATATTGAAGATAAATATACGTCTGAGCAAAAATCAAAGCTTCCTGTTTGGAAAAACGAATTTGTTATGACAAATCACGGTGTCGGCGGATATACTTCACGTTCAATCGGTAAGCGTTGGAACAGAAGATGCGAGGAACTTGCCGATTTGAGCGAACGTGGCGGTGTTATATCCTCTTATTTGGGATTGACCGATTATAACCAAAAAGCCATCAACCGTTCGTGGAAACGTTTTATTGCTCATCAATTCCACGATGATATCCCCGGCACAAGCTGCCAAAGGGTATATAAGCGTTCTTGGAATGATTATGCCGTTTCAATGAATCAATTTACAAATGAACTTGAAGCCTTTGTTTCGCCTGTTTCAAGCCTTATGAAAACCGATTTTTGCTCAGGCATACCCGTTATGGTTTTCAACCCTGTTGAAGCGCAAAGACGTGGGGCTGTAACAGTAAGACTTGAGGATTTGCAAAGCGCTTATGTTCGTGTTTATGATGAAAAGGGAAGGGAGGTTAAAAGCCAAACCTCTACCCTTTCTGACGGTACGCTTGAACTTGTGTTTGTTGCAGATGTTGAAAGCCTCGGCACAAGGATTTATGACGTTCGTTTGAGCGATAAGCCTTGTTGCGTTAAAAGCGATATCTCAATCAATCACGATAATATGATGGAAAACCAAAAGTATATTGTAACTCTTAACCGCAAGGGTAATATTTCTTCAATTCTTGATAAGGAACTTGATGAAAAGGAAATACTCAAAGAGCCGATTACTCTCGGTCTGTTTAATTATACCGGCTCTAAGGATTGGCCGGCTTGGGAAATGAATTATAAAGAGGCAAATAAAGATGCCGACCGTATTCCTAATGTTGTTACCGTAACTGTTTTGGAGCAAGGTCCTGCAAGAGTATCGTTTAAGGTTATCCAGCAGGATAAAAAGAGCACGTTTACTAATATTGTTGCCCTTACAGACGGCTGCGATATAGTTGAGGTTTATTCCGAAATTGAATGGCAGAGTTTAAGAACTCTTGCCAAAAACAAATTTTCATTCACGTGCGAAAATGATAAGGCAACGTTTGATTTGGGCTTGGGCGCTATCGAGCGTGGCAATATGACTGAAAATCTTTTTGAAGTTCCGGCGCAAAAGTGGGTTGATTTGACCGATAAAAGCGGAGAATTCGGTGTATCTGTTTTGAGTGAATGTAAGTACGGCTGGGATAAATATAAGGATAATACGCTCCGCCTTACCGCAATTCACACTCCTAAGAAAAATTACCGTATTGATTCAATGCAATCGTTTATGGATTTGGGGCTTAACAGATATTCGTATGCAATATTCAGCCATAAGGGCAAGGCTCAATCGGCTACTCAGCTTGAAGCAAGAAAATTCGTTACCCCTATGACTGCGTATATTGCAACTAAGCATCAGGGTAAGCTTAAAACACAATATTCTTTTGGCGAGGTTTCAACCAACGACGTTATTATCCGTGCAATCAAAAAGGCGGAAAACAGCGACGAAATAGTGGTAAGGCTTAACGAGGGTACGAATTCGAAAATTGAAAACTTTACTCTCACCTTGGGCGAAGGAATTGAAAGCGCAAGAGAAATTTATGCAAGCGAGGAAAATAAGGGCGACGCAACAGTTAAAGACGGTAAGCTTATCACAAGCTTTAAGCCCTATGAAATTAAGAGCTTTGCATTAAAACTTAAAAAATCCTCACTTGACGCTCAAAAAGTTGAGAGTACGCCTCTTGATTTGCCGTTTGATAAAAACATTATTACGAAAAAAGGTCAGATGGGAGATTTTGAATATACAATTCCCAATACCCTTGTTCCTGATGAAATTATGGCAAACGGCGTAAGATTTGATATTAATAAGTCAAACAAAAACTCTCTTATCTGCTCGTCACAAAGGATTAAACTTGATAAGGATAAAAACAGGCTTGTTTTCCTCTGTGCTTCTATGGCAGGGGACAAGATGGCAGAATTTATCCTTGGGGATAAGAAAATAAATAAAAATGTTCTTTCGTCATTTGAGCGATTTGCCGCTTGGGATTTGTACGATTTCGGCGAAACCGCTTATATGAAAAAGGGCAAAATCGGATATGATTTTACCCATTGCCTTAAAAACGGCGAGGTGCAATATGCAAAAATAATGTATTTTTATCTTGTTGAATTTGATTTAAACGGCGAAAATGAAATCACATTACCAAATGATAATGATATTGTTATTCTTGCTGCAAGCCAAACAAATGCACCGTTTTCTAAACTTGCAACGCCGACTTATGATGAGGTTGAAAAAAGACCGTTTACCTTTAAACTCAATTTAAAGGAGAAACTTCAGTACGTATATAATAAATGCGTATGGCAGCTTGGTGATAAGGACAATTTTATTAAGGATAACAATAAGGGTAAGGATTATTAAAAGGGGAAAATATGGCTAATAATTTTGATAAAAACTGGACTACTGTCAATAATAACTATCCGCTTAACGATAAAGAGGTTGAAAGATATATCTCCGTTAAGCCGAGTTCTAATCAGCTTGCCTTGGTTGATAAACCGTTTTATACCTTTATGCACTTTGGTATGAACACCGCTACTGACAGAGAGTGGGGAGCAGGCGTTGAAAAGGCGACGGATTTTACAATTAAGTCGATAAATGCAAAGCAGTGGATTGAAACCGCTAAATCTGCGGGTGCAACGGGTGTTATTTTAACTTGTAAGCACCACGACGGTTTCTGCCTTTGGCCAAGTGAATATACGTCATTTTGCGTAAAAAATTCATCTTATAAAGGTGATATCGTTAAAGAAGTATCAGATGAATGTCATAAGCAGGGTATGGATTTCGGCGTTTATCTTTCTCCTTGGGATATGCACGATGAACGTTACGGAACTGACGCATATAACGATTATTTTTGCAATCAGCTTACCGAGCTTCTCACTAATTACGGCGAGATTTTCGAGGTTTGGTTTGACGGCGCTAAGGGTTCAAACGCTAAGAAATTTGAATACGATTGGCAAAGATATTACGACCTTATCCGTAAACTTCAGCCAAAAGCCAATATTGCTATTTGCGGTCCCGATATCCGTTGGGTAGGCAATGAGGGCGGCAAGTCAAGAAAGAGCGAATACAGCGTTGTTCCTTGTGCTTTGAGAGAGGCTGACAGGATTATGGCTTTGAGCCAGCAGGACGAAAATCAGGCTTCATCTCTTCAAAAATATAACCAAATGGACGAGGATTTAGGCTCAAGAAAAATTCTTGAAAAGAATGCTTATATCTGTTGGTTTCCTGCCGAAGTTGACGTATCAATCCGTAAGGGTTGGTTCTTCCACGAAAAGGATAACAGAAACTCAAAAAGTGCTAAAAAGCTTTTTAAAATCTATCTTAATTCAGTTGGTAATAACTGCACACTCCTTCTTAATATTCCGCCGACTCCACAGGGTGAAATACATAAAAAAGACGCTAAAAATCTTAAAAAGCTCGGCTCAATGATTAAGAATATCACTGCAAATCCTATTGTTTATAATGAACTCGGTGAACTTACAAAGGACAACGGTATTCTCGATTTTGACTTTAACGATACACGTAAGGTTAAATATGTGGTTTTGCAGGAGGATATCGCAAAGAGCCAGCGTGTTGAGCTTTTCGACCTCTATATCAAAAAGGCAAACGGTAAGTATAAGCGTGTATACAAAGGCACGGTTATCGGCTCGAAAAAGATTATTAATCTTAAGGGCAAAAAGGCAAAGGGTATCCGCTTCGTTATTCGCCAAAGCCGTTCAAACCCGGTTATTAAATCAATCGGAATATATGAATAATTAAGATTTTGTGTATTAATATAATGTAGAGGCGAACATTGTTCGCCTCATTATTCAGTTATATAATTATACAACTGTATAAAATTGTATGATTGAAATACTTAAAGTTTATAATTAGTTTAGCCTCTTTTATTTTTTGCGTGCTATAATTAAGACGTGATAAATAAGGGAGGCTTTAATTATGACTGAAACATTTAAAAAAGATGATTTTGTTCAGAAAAAATCGCAAGAAAAAGGCGAGTATGCCGAGGGTTTGTGTTTTGACAAGATTGTTTGGATTTTTATGATTAGCTGTATTGTGGGCTTTCTTGTCGAAACGCTTTGGTGCCTTATTAAACACGGTTATATTGAATCACGTCAGTCGCTTGTTTGGGGGCCGTTTTCCGTTGCTTACGGTATGGGCGCAGTCGTTTTAACCCTTGCGCTTTATAAGGTAAAGGACGCACCGCTTTGGAAGGTCTTTTGTCTTTCATTTGTTGTCGGCACAGTGACTGAATATATTTGCTCATTAGGTCAGGAAATAGTTTTCGGCTCTGTTGCGTGGGATTACAGCAAAATGCCGCTTAATATCAACGGCAGGGTATGCTTTCTTTATTCCTGCTTTTGGGGGCTTTTGGGAATACTTTGGATTAAGGCAATTTATCCTATAATGTCAAAGGTTATTGAAAAAATTCCGGTTAAGCTCGGCAACGTTATTATGTGGACTTTTATAGTATTCTTTATTTTTGATTCCTTCGTTTCTGCCACGGCAGGACTTAGAATGGATAAGCGTGACGCAGGTCAGGCACCTAATAATGTTTATGAGCAGTTTCTTGATAATCATTTTCCTGATGAGAGAATGAATGAGATATACGCAAATTCACAAAAAGTAACTAAATAAGAACGCAGCGTTGCCGTGTCGGTGCACCGCAATAAAAAATCGAGTTGCCTTTTATTACGTTTACAAATATTGACAAATACTGCACTGCAAGATATAATAAAACAAATCTGATATACATAGGTTTTTATATTTGTTTTGAATATAAAATTAAAAGGGAATCCGGTGCGAATCCGGAGCAGTCCGAACCTCTACCGTATTTGCTGACGAGAAATATTCGCTAAAGGCGGCCATTGCTCTTTTGAGTGAGAAGGTTTATTTTAAGGTTGAAGCATTAGTCGGGAGACCTGCCGTGTATATGGTTTTTGCAGTGCTTTAGGTTGGAAGTCGGCAGTATTTAACATATGGGATAGCTATGCCCATATGCTTTTGCGATACAATTTTTATGCACTGTTTTAAACGGTGCATTTTTTTATGCTCTAAATTGAAAGGAGAAAAGATGAAAAAATCAATTACAAAGGCTTTGGCAGTTTTTATGTCGCTTATGCTTGTACTTATGAGCGCACTTCCTGCTATGGCTGAAAATTCAAGCGAGGTTGAGGCGTACCTTAACAGCACATACGCAAAGGCAATCGACCAGTACGGCAACCTTAAAAAGGATGATGAGGGCAGATATATTATCCCTCTTTCCAAAACAAGTGTTTCTCTTAAAAAGGACACGTCATCAAAGCTTTATACTTCCTCTTGGAGTTCAAGCGACGATACTTATGCAAAGGTAAACAACAGCTATTCCGCTTCTGCAAAAATCACTCATCCGTCATATAATGAAGGTGCTAAGGTTGTTACTCTTACTCTTAAAATATTAGATAAAACCGACGGCAAAACTGTTTTAGGAACAAGAGATTATGTTCTTTATATTGAAACAAAACTTGCTACTTATTCTCTTGACGTAACTGCTAAGAATGAAAAAGGCGAGATTATTGACAACGCAAAAGTCAGTGTTTTTGACAGTCGTAATATTGAACAAAATCCGTCGTCACTCAGCGCTAATACCGAATACACTCTTACCGTTTCGGCTTTGGGATATGTTCGTGACGTAAGAAAAATTACTTTAACTCAAAATACTAAACTTGATGTTATATTAAAAGAGGGCGCAACAGTTGATTTTACCGTTAAACTTGCAACGGGAGCTAAAACGGATTACGCTACCTTAAAAGTAACGTCAGCAAACGGCAGTCAAACATATTCTCCGATAGAGGACGAATACGGCTATGAAACCTCACAGTTTGAGCTTACCCCAGGCGAATATAAATACTATGCAACTTATCAAAGTGGCAGTCAAACGGCAGCGGGTACATTTACTGTCGCAGAGGGTGCAAAGTCACTTAATATAACGGTAAATCTTAAATATACCGAATATAAGGTTAAATTTGACGTTACACCCGAAAATGCAAAAATCACACTTAAGAAGAACGGCTCAAGCGGCGCTTACGGCGACGAAATTTTGCCTGATGAAAACGGATATTATACGATTGTTTACGGTCAATACCGTTATACCGTCGAAGCAGAGGGATTTATTACTGTAAGTAAGACATTTAATGCTACCGATACATCTCTTAAAAATAATAACTATGTAATTACCGTTAAACTTGACTCGCTTTATGATTCACTTCTTAATAAAGCAGACGATTATCTTTTTGCTCAGTCGGGCGACGGAATGATGATGACTGAATTTTCAGGCGTTCATACAGACGGCGATTTCGGTTACGTTTCTGACGTTGACTCCGATTATCAAGATACAAACGTTATTGAAACAGTTGAAGAAAAAATTAATTCAAATGTAAAATCCGATGAAAAAATCACGGTTAAATTAAACGCCGTTAAAAATATTGACGGTGACGATGATAATACAGTTATTTTCAAAAACGGCAATATCTATTATAAAGGCGTTGATTCTTCAAATTATGACGAAGATTTTTACGGCGCAGTTTATGACCTTTCACTTACTTTAACTTGCGGCGATAAGACTAAGGAAAGCGAAGTAAGAGTAGTAGTTCCTTATCATACGTATACAAGGCTTCAAAGACTTGACAGCGCTGCTCTTTATGCCGTAAACTTTGCAAATATTAAGGGCGAAAACAAGAGTGCAGCTGATGTTAATCGCAATCTTGATTTGATAAATACTGCAGATTCGGATGATTACAGCTATTATTCAATTTGCTCAAGCTGGGTATCCGATCACCCCGAAATTATTGATGCAAAAACAGGTAAGGTAACAAGACCTGAAAAGGATACTATGGTTAAACTTACGGTTAAAACATATTATTCAGCTTCGTTTGTTGAAGAAACAGATTTCTTCTTTGATCCGGGTCCTTTGGGCGATAATGCGGCTTACAGAAGTGTAAGCGTTATAGTTAAGGGTACAAAGCAGGACGAGGTTAAGGACAGCAAACCTGCAACAAAGCCGAGCGAAAGTGCAACAACTCCTTCAACAACTCAGCCTACAACAAAACCGAGCACAACTAAGAACACTAAGACGGTTAAGCCTAAAAAGACGTCGATTAAAAAACTCAGTAAAGGCAAAAAGAAATTTACCGTTACTTGGGCAAAAGTAAGTGGTGTTAAGGGATACCAAATTCAGTATTCTAGCGATAAAAAATTTAAAAAGAACAATAAGAGTGTTACTGTTACTAAGCAAAAGACAACAAAGGCTACCGTTAAAAAGCTTAAGTCTAAGAAAAAGTATTACGTTCGTGTTCGCACATACAAAACGGTAAACGGTAAAAAGATATATTCATCTTGGTCAAAGGTAAAAAGCGTAAAAACCAAGTAAGATTTATTTGTGTTTAACGACGCAATAAAAAAGACAGCCTGATTTTTTAGGCTGTCTTTTGTTATATTCTTTTCTATTTAACTTCAAAATAAAATTTCGCATTGGCAAGCGTTTTTGATTAACTTTCCCTCAACGCCTTGTTAATCGCATTTAAAACTCTCTTTTTATCCGCTGACCAAAGCGGTGCAATCAAATCTTTTTTTGCTCCGTCACCCGTTAACCTGTGAATAACAATATCCTTTGGTATAATTTTAACGCATTTTACAATAAGATTTACGTATTCGTCAAATTCAAGTGTTTTGAAAAGCCCTTTTTCATAATCATTTGCAAGGTCTGTGCCGTCAATTACGTGCAAAAGCTGTAATTTAATTCCGTTCGCACCGCTTTCGCAAACGTATTTAACCGTTTCAAGCATATCGTTTTCGCTCTCATTTGGAAGTCCTAAGATTACGTGAACAACAACGTTTACACCTATTTTCTTTAAATCCCTTACTGCCTTATCATAAACGCTTAAATCATAGCCTCGCCTTATGTATTTTGCACTTTTTTGGTGAATGGTTTGTAACCCTAATTCAATGAAAACGGGTTTTATTTTGTTCATTTCATCAAGAAGTCTTAGCACGTCATCGCCTAAGCAATCCGGTCTTGTCGCAATTGAAAGCGCAACAATGTCAGGGTGATTAATCGCTTCCTCGTATTTTTGCCTGAGTGTTTCAACAGGCGCATACGTGTTTGTAAAGGCTTGGAAATATGCAATATATTTGCCGCTTTTTATTTTCTTTTCTACTTTTTTCTTCCCGTTTTCAATTTGCTCTGTTATGCTCATTTCTCTGCTCTCGGCAAAATCTCCGCTTCCGCCTTTGGAGCAAAAAATACAGCCTCGTGTGCCTGCCTTTCCGTCACGGTTTGGGCAGGTGAAGCCGCCGTCTAAGCTGATTTTATATACCTTTTGACCGAATTTATCTTTTAAATACTTGTTAAAACTTAAATATTCCATAGCTATACCTCATAATATAAAGTATATCATAAAATAATATTAATTAAAATAAAAATTGATATAGTTATTGACTTGATATCGCCTTTAGTTTAAAATTGATTTGATATCAAACAGAAAAGGAAGAGAGAAATGCGAGTTTTTTTAAGCTGTCTTGTTTGCAGAATTGTTACCTTTGTGTTGCATAAGCTTGGCAGGGGTGCAACCTCTATGCCCGGCAAGGTCGCACTCAAAGTCAAAAGAAATGTTTTAAAGGATTTGTCTGAAAATACTAAGGTTATTGTAGTTACGGGTACTAACGGTAAAACCACGTCCTGCCGTATTCTTGAAGAGGGACTTAAAAAGGCGGGTAAGTCGTATTTTATCAATAAATCGGGCGCTAATCTTATCACGGGCGTTACCGCTTCGTTTATTATGAATTCAACAATCACGGGCAAATGCAAAAAGGATTATGCCATTATTGAATGTGACGAAAACGCATTTAAAGAGGTTTCAAGATATATTCACTGCGACGTTATTCTTGTGACAAATGTTTTCCGTGACCAACTTGACCGCTACGGCGAGGTTACCCATACATTAAATGCTATTAAGGAATCTGTTAAAAATCTACCTAATGCCATAGTTTGCCTTGATGCCGATTGTTCACTTACCTATTCAATGTCTAAGGAAATCCCGAATAAAATTATTACTTTCGGCGTTAATGTTCCTTTTGATAAGAATGCAAAAGCACCTGAAATCAGCGACGCTAAGTATTGCATCTTTTGTAAGCACGAGTATGATTATACTTATCACACCTACGGTCACCTCGGCGGCTTTGTTTGCCCTAACTGCGGCTATAAAAGACCTCAGCCCGATTTTGCGGTTGAAAGCGTAGAGGAAATGAAAAACGACCACTCCGTTGTTGTTGCAAATCTCAACGGCGACAGAAATATAATCAGAGTTAATATCGGCGGCGCTTATAATATTTATAACGCTATCGGTTGTGCCGCTGCTCTTACCGCATTCGGCATCGATGAAAAAACCGTTATTGATGCTATTGAGCATTTCAACGGCGCTTTCGGCAGAATGGAACATTTCAAAGCAGGCGATAATACAGTTAATCTTATTCTTGTTAAAAATCCGGCAGGCTTCAGCCAAACGATGAATTTCCTTAAAAATATCGATGATGATTTTACCCTCATTCTTTCGCTTAACGATAATGCCGCAGACGGCAGAGATATAAGCTGGATTTGGGACGTCGATTTTGCCGGAATATTTGAAAAGGCTAATGTTAAAGAAATTTACGTTACGGGCAAGCGCTGCTATGATATGGCAGTTCGTGTTAAATATGAGGGCGTAGGAAACAGAGAAATTAAGATTATTGAAAACGAGGATTATAATAAACTTGTTGATATTGCAACAAGTCAAGGCAGGGACGTTTATATTGTTCCGACTTATACCTCAATGATGGCTATGCGCCCTGTAATCGCTAAAAGACTTGGAGGTAAAGAATTTTGGGAATGATGATTAAAATTGCACACCTTTATCCCGATATGCTCAATCTCTACGGCGACAGAGGTAATATTATTGCACTTACTAAAAGAATGGAACTTCGTGGTATTTCTACTCAGGTTGACAGAATTACTATGGGTAAATCCTTTAATGCCGACGATTACGATATTTTGTTTATCGGCGGCGGTCAGGACTTTGAGCAGGACGTTTTGCTTGAGGACTTGAAAAAGGGCAAGGATAAGGAAATTAAACGTGCTGTTGATTCGGGCAAGGTTATGCTTGCTATCTGCGGCGGCTACCAAATGCTCGGCAAATATTATAAAACTTATGACGGCAAAATGCTTGAATATATCGGCGCTCTTGATTTTTATACCGAGGGCAAAGAGGAACGTATGATAGGCAATTTTGCTTATAAAACAAAAGAGGGAATAGAGGTTGTCGGCTTTGAAAACCACAGCGGCAGAACTTATCTCGGCAAGGGTGTTGAGCCGCTCGGCAAAATGATTAAAGGCTGTGGCAATAACGGCGAGGACGGCACAGAGGGTGTCAGGTATAAAAACACCTTCGGCACATATTCTCACGGTCCTGTTTTGCCTAAAAATCCGCAACTTGCAGATTTGCTTATTTCCTTGGCAGTTAAAAATAAATACGGCTCTTGCACACTTGAGCCTCTTGATGATGATTTAGAGGATAAGGCAAGATCGCAGGTTATGAAGCTATATATAAAATAGGAGAAAAATATGAAGCTTTATATTAAGCAAAAGGTGTTTTCAATCGGCGCTAAGTTTTCAGTTAAAGACGAGGCGGGCAATGACAGATATTTTGTTGAGGGGGAAATTTTAACTCTCGGCAGGAAACTTCATATATATGATATAAATAATAACGAGGTCGCCTTTGTCCGCCAAAAGCTTTTGACCTTTATGCCTAAGTTTACCGTTGAGGTCGGCGGCGAGGAGGTTGCGGAAATAGTTAAGCAGCTTACTCTTTTTAAACCTAAGTATTATGTTGACGGCTTGGGCTGGGACGTTGACGGCGACCTGTTCTCCCACGATTATGTTATCACTTCGGGCAATGAGGAAATCGTTTCAATCCATAAGGCATGGATGAGCTGGGGCGATACGTATGAGCTTGATATTTCAGATGATACCGACGAAATAACCGCTCTCGCAGTCGTTCTTGCGATTGATACCGTACTTGACAGTGCAAATAACTCCGCCAACGGCTAATATTTATAAAAAATCAAGGCACTATGATTTGCATCATAGTGCCTTTGCTTATTTTCTGCCTAATATATAATCTGTTGAAACATTATAATAATCGGCTAATTTAATTAAAATCGCTGTCGGTATATCTCTTTGCCCCAACTCGTAATTTGAATAAACCTGTTGAGAACAATTGAGTATTTTTGCTACCTGCTTTTGCGTTAAGTCGTGGTCCTCTCTTAAATCACGTATTCGTTTATACATAATATCACCGCTGTTATTATACGTTACTGCATATTGTTGTATTGACAAATACCGCAAATTGCAGTAAAATATATTCAAATCTAATTTAAAGGAGATATTTCAATGAAAAAACTTTTATCAATTATAATGTCAACATCAATTATTATTTGCTCACTTTTTTGTTTTAATTCAACAGCTCTTGCAGGTGGTTGGGTAAATTCGGCACAAGAGGTTGAATTTGATACAATTTATACCGAAGGATGGAATGCTGATGATCCGACAACAAAACCGGGGAGTGGATATAAGTATGCAACATTTAATTGTGATGCTTTTAAATTTGTTGTGCCTCAAAAGGGAAATATAAATGTTAATATAAAGTCTGCTTTTTGGGAGTATTTTACTAATAGCGCATATGTTTACTCAATTAATGATACGTCTAAACCGATAAGCAAAGTATCACTTTCACGAAATGAAGATTCAGGATTGGGCATTTATTATTATAAATGTGATATTCAACTTAACTCAGGAACGTATTTTTTTGTTATGGAATATTCTTTTACAAATAATGAATATGTTTTAAGTGGAAAAACATACGATTTAATACTATCTTATAAACCTACATTTCCGAACACTTCAATTAAAAAACTTGCGCCTAAGAAAAAATCATTTAAAATTAATTTCAAAAAATGCTCAAATGTATCAGGATATCAGGTAAAATACAGCACTAAGAAAAATATGAGTTCTTCAAAAACGGCCAAGGCTTCTTCATCGTCTTCATCTAAAACAGTTAAATCGCTTAAATCAAAAAAGAAATATTATGTTAAAGTGAGAACATATAAAACTGTAAAGATTAACGGAAGAAATAAAACCTACTATGGAAAATGGTCAAAGGTTAAGACTGTAAAAACCAAATAATATTGAAAAAAGGCTTGATTTTTCAAGCCTTTTTTGTTATAATATCCCAGCATTCGTAGAAATACAAGCGAATACGCACACACACGAGTTAAGCCTTAGGTGATTTTTATGGGCTTTTGCCATACTCGGTGTGGAGGAATTAACCTTAAAGGAGGAAATAATAATGGCAAACGTAGTTTCAATGAAACAGCTTTTAGAAGCAGGTGTTCACTTTGGACACCAGACAAGAAGATGGAACCCTAAAATGGCTGAATACATCTTCACAGAGCGTAACGGCATTTACATCATCGACCTTCAGAAAACAGTTAAGAAGCTTGATGAGGCTTATATGTTCGTTCGTGACCTCGCTGCAGAAGGCGGCTCAATCATTTTCGTAGGTACAAAGAAGCAGGCTCAGGAGTCAGTTAAGGAAGAGGCTGAGCGTTGCGCTATGCCATATGTTAATGCAAGATGGCTTGGCGGTATGCTTACAAACTTCAAGACTATCCGTGGCAGAGTTGCTCGTCTTGCTCAGCTTAAGGCTATGAGAGAGGACGGCACATTTGACCTTCTTCCTAAGAAGGAAGTTGTTGGTCTTGAGCTTGAAATCGAGAAGCTTGAGAAGTACCTTGGCGGTATCACAGAGATGAAGAAGATTCCTGACGCAATGTTCATCGTTGACCCACGTAAGGAAAGAATCGCTGTATCAGAGGCTATGAAGCTTGGTTTACCAATCGTAGCTATCGTTGATACAAACTGTGACCCTGATGAAATCGACTATGTTATCCCTGGTAATGATGACGCTATCCGTGCAGTAAAGCTTATCGCAGGCGCTATTGCAAACGCAGTTATCGAGGGTAGAGACGGTAACGACACAGCAGAAGAAGCTGCTACAGAAGAAGCAAGCGAAGAGGCTGCTGAATAATTTAATATAACATATAACTATTTTTAGGAGGATAATATAATGGCATTTACAGCTCAGGACGTAAAGGCTCTTCGTGAGAAGACCGGCGTTGGTATGATGGAATGTAAGAAGGCTCTTGTTGAGGCTGATGGCGATATGGATAAGGCTGTTGACTTTCTTCGTGAAAGAGGTCTTGCAGCTGCTGCAAAGAAGGCAACAAGAATTGCTGCTGAGGGCGTAGTTCTTCCTTATTATGATGCTGAAGCTAAGAAGGGCGTTGTAGTAGAAGTAAACTCAGAAACAGACTTCGTTGCTAAGAACGAGAAATTTATGAGCTTCGTTGAAGGCGTTGCAAAGACTATCCTTGCAACAAACCCTGCTGACGTTGAGGCTCTTAAGGAAGAAAAGTTCGACGGCACAGACAGAACAGTTACAGAAACTCTTAATGACCTTGTTCTTTCAATCGGCGAAAATATGAAAGTTCGTCGTTTTGAGAGAATGGACGGTATTGTTTCAACATATATTCACGGCGGCGGCTCAGTAGGTGTTATGGTTGGCTTCGACGTTGCTGATGAGTCAAAGGCAGCTACTGCTGAATTTGAAGCTATGGGTAAGAATGTTGCTATGCAGATTGCTGCTATGAGCCCTGCTTATCTTGACGAGGCTTCAGTTCCTGCTGAGGTTGTTGAGCATGAAAAGACTATTCTTGCAGCTCAGATGAAGGAAGACCCTAAGATGGCTTCTAAGCCTGAAGCAGTTCTTGCAAAGATTGCTGCAGGTAAGATGGGCAAGTATTATAAAGAAAACTGCCTTGTTGACCAGGAATTCGTAAGAAGCGACCTTTTCCAGGGCGACGTTAAGGGCTATGTAGCTTCAGTTGCTAAGGAACTCGGCACAGAGATTAAACTTAACGGCTTTATCAGAATGATGAAGGGCGATGGCCTTGAGAAGAGAAAAGAAAACTTCGCAGAGGAAATCGCAAAGCAAATCAACGGCTAATCGAAATTTCAAATAAAATTTCATAACCTATCACAACCCGTTAAAACGCACTGTTTTAGCGGGTTTTTGCTATTTTTATGGAATTTCTCACTTGCCGTATTTTATCGCAAAATATCATAACTTTTCAGCCCATTTTGCGTAAAAGTTGCGTAAAGATTTGCGTAAATTTACGCAAATTTACCTTCTGCGAAGTATTTTTTGCGTCAAGCAAAAATGCCGTTAAATAGGCAATAGGGGAGTGTTACAAATTCATCTTATTTCTCGGATGATTTTCCTCAAGAATATGACGAATTTTATTTGTGCTGATGTGGGTATAAATTTGAGTAGTCGTAATCGAGCTGTGACCGAGAAGCTGCTGAATATATCTTATGTTTACATTTTCATCCATAAGTGCAGTAGCAAAAGTATGCCTGAACATATGCGGCGTAATATGTAAATCAATTCCGCTCCTTTTGGCATAATCGCTTATCATATTCCTGATAGATTGCTCTGAATACCTGTTTCCTAATTTGTTGATGAAAACATAATCGCTATCGCAATCACAAATTTTAATATATTCACTTAAAAGTCTTGATATTTTAACATTAGCAATACACATTATCCGTTCCTTTGAGCCTTTGCCGTAAATGTATATTGTGTTGCTGTTTAGGTCAAGGCTTTTTCTTTTTAAATTGCTGATTTCCGATACCCTCATTCCGGTTGAGAATAATAATTCAATGATTATAGCATTTCTCAATGTCGATTTATATTGATAACTGCTTTTTGAATTGTCAAGCTGTAAATAAGCAAATTTCAAAATGCTTTTTATATTTTCAATCGGGATAGTTTTTGGTAAAGTAATCGGCTCTTTGTATTTTAGCGTGATTTTGCGAAAAGGATTGATTTCAATAATGTCCTCAATTTCCATATACCTGTAAAATGCTTTCACGCAAGCAATTTTTCGCTTTGCAGTCTTAGGTTTGTAATCCTGATGAAGTGAGTTTATGTATTTGTTTAGCTCATTCTTGCTAAAGCAATCTTTGCCTTGCATATATGAACAAAATTGTTTTAAATCAATTTTATACGCTTTTATCGTTAATGCACTCAGTCCTTTTAAGTCACTGCAAACTGCAATGTAATCTTTCGTTTCTTTTTCTATCTTTATCATAATAAAACCTCCAAAATTATCTGATTTTATTATGATTGTTCATAAGCCAAAAGTCGATAAATTTTGACTCGTTTAATCAATTTTTTTGCAATTGTGCCGTATTTTTCTGCATTTAGGCATTTTCTGTTGACAAAATAGCGAAAATATGATAATTGAAAATAAATAATTAAAATAATAAATAAAGGATAACTAATAATTATATTGGTTTAAAATTTTTGAGATTTTTGAACTATTTATCATATATTTTTGATTTATGACATTTGTCGGATTTTTTGTAATAATACCATTTAAATTGAAAGAATGATTAGAATTTTTTAAAATTATTATTTGTAACTTAACTAAATCTGTTTATAGTCGCTTATATAAGTAGTGTTATTTATATACTTGAGTGTTATAGTCCATATGTTGCATATCTATATTTGAAATGGTATGGTCATTTATAATATCGTTGTAAATTAAAATACAAAGCTTTGAAAGTTGAACTAAAACTCATAAATTTTTGCTTGGAGCGTGAGATATAGAATGAGATAGTATAAATAAATCGGTTTGTGTCTCTATTTATATTGCTTTTTTATGTATTCAGAAACATTTTCTATTTCTGGAAATAATGAAGCCTTATTAATTGAAAGTCGATCAAGTGAACAAGAAATGCTTTTTTTATTATCAACTAACAAGACTACATTTTTCCCTTTTTCTTTTAGCCGATATTTGTTTATTGTATTTTTATCTTCTATTAATCCACAAATTACAAAAGCTCCATCTTGTTTTATTATACGATTATTGTTTTTAGTAGCATAAACAAAAAAGCAATCTGTAATTTCATCCCTCTTTATTTGAGGTAAAAATGCAGGTTTCTCAAGTTTAATTTCATGCAACAATCTTGGGACTTTTTCATTGAAATCCGGATCGTCATTGCTATGAATTACAGCATTTTTAATTTTCATTTTTTCACTAGTGTTAAATAATGGTAAACTTGAGAGAATGGTTACAGTATCACTTTGAGGATATTTAATTTTGTTCTCTTCAACGCTTAATAATACAATTTCACCATATGAATCGAAATTATTTTCACATGCAAAATATAATGATACCAAAGGGTTTCGTGTTATATCAAGAAGCCTTGTAGGAATACCATAGTGTTGCATTTCTACTAATTTTTCAAGATGTGTATTTAAGTTTGAAAAAGCTTCAGGACATTCAATAAGAACTTGATTGTACATTTTGTTTTCATTAGTTTCCCAAGCTTTTTTTCTCATAATAGATGGTGATAAAAAGTAGTTTGCACATGAATGTCCTCTAAAGAATAACTTTTGATCATTTTTTAGATTGATATTAGAAATGAATCGACTCAATCCGGAAATTGATTTTATAAAATGCAAATCTATTTTATGTGAATTATAAAACACGCCCGAAACAAATTTTATATTATTTGTTATTTTATATAATCGTTTTGTTTTTTTAAATAATTCGATAGTGAATTCTATACGTTTGTCAGAATTCGAAAAAATACGATATACCCAATTTACTATTGCGATATTTTCTAAATTTGATAAATATAATTCTTCATTGTTATTAATATTATTTGCGTTTGAAATCCAAAATTCGTAAGCATTATTCTCATTTTTATAAGAATTCTCATATAAAAATGAGAACTTTGATTCTTCTTGTTTTAATTTTGAAAGCATTTCTTCTTTTTTTATCCTAGCATAAATATATGTGCTCATATCAAAATATCCATCTAACAACATTTTTTGGATACACACTTCGTAAAAGGCTTTTTGAATTAAATAATCATTATATAATTCATTAAAAAAGAAAGAAAACATAAAATTCCACCTCAATTGTTTTTTTGTATTTATATATCGACAAATTGTGCGTTAAAAATAATAAATGAAGTGGATGAAACTAATCATCCACATATTTATGAGTTGAAATATTCAAACTGGTGTTATTGATTTTAGTTTTAGATATTGCTTGAATTATTTTATTGATATTAAGTTGTCTTCAAGAAATCAGAAAAAATTCAGTCCTTCTTTATTTTGAAATTTCTCAGAATAAAGAATACAATGTTAGATTAACTTAATTTGAAATAAAATTAAATACATTATGCCTATCTATCGAAAAAAATGACCTGATTGTAAAAAATCAACTGCATGTGTATCATTTTAGGATTTCTTGCAGTTGGTTTTTATTCAGTATATTTTTGACTGGATTATTTAATTTGTTTATTTATGTCCTATTTAATCATCAAAGTAATCCATTTCCAAAAGAAGAATTACTTATCTTACATGCGGCACCTTTAACTTTACTGTTCGCAAATCTTAGATAATAGCCATTATCTTCTCCGATGTATATCGTGCCATAAATCTCCTCTGTATTATCATTATATACTGCAGTAATATCAGCAAATTTTGTACTTAGCTTTGTTTCAGGAATTTTAGCATTTTTTAATTCCAATAATTCAGCTATTTTACTTTCATCAGAAGTTATATCCATGTTAATTCCACTGTAAGAAATATATAATCTTGATATAGATTTTTCGTTATGGATGTTATTGTTCTTTGCTTTATTGTATTATTTGTATCATCTACTGAAGTATCTTCTTGAACAGAAGTTCTTTTATTAACAGTATTCTGAACTTTTGAATTCGAATAACAGCTACAAGCAGTAATTGATATTGAAATCAAAACACATAATATTATCAATAATATTTTTTTCAATTCTATACCTCTTTTCATTAGTACCATTTATCAATCCATCCATCTTTATTTGTTGTAATCTTAGTTGCTAATTCAGTATTTGAAGTTTGATCATCTTTTTTAGTTATTGCTTTGCCATTTGACTATGTTTCAATTTCAACAAATATGCTTTGATTTTCATCAATGGTTGATACATTATCATTTTCGTCATAAGAATACTTTGATTCAACCGCTGTTGTGTCGTTAAGCTTGACAGAATCTGAAACAGTCTGCGATTTATCATCAGACTTTGCAGAATATGCGAGAGAATTATCGCCGTATTGATATGAAATTGAATTATCCTTAGTTGTATAAGAATAAGTATCACCGAAATGTGATTCGGTCACATCCGTTTTATCCTCAATGCCGTTTTTTCTCCTTGACTGCTTGAGCTTAATCGAAGCAAGTCAAGGAGAAATTTTTTGAAATATATTTTATTAAATCATCTCAAAAAAAGATAATTGTGAAACATTTACTAATAATCAAATCCAAATACTTCGGAATAAAAATGTGCTCTTGTTTTTGCTAGTAATATTGCAATAACCAATATATAAACTGTAAAAATAATCAATATTATAATAGATATATTATCTTTATAATATTTGTCAAATGTTTTTTTATCGACTGAATATAATTTGAACTTACTAATAAAACCAACATTAAGTTTTCCGGTTTTATCAAGTTTGTTTAATATTTTTGCTAATGCGTTTTCCAAATTATTATTGCATAGTATAAGTCTGTCTGTTACATAATCATAGACAAGAACTTTATATATGAGCACACGTACTTTTTTCTCATTATTAACATCACGGATTTCTGCAATTATATAAACATTTAATTTTCTCTTTATTTTTTTATCTATAAATTTTAAATTAAATGCATAGCCGTTATTTTTAAATAATTCAAAGTATTTTTGGCACATCGAAATGTATAACTTTTTTTCTTCTTTTATTTCATTATAAATTTCTTTTTTCATATTGATTCACCGAAATATTTACACATACTTCTTTTTTGCAGCAGTAAAAACAGTAAGAAAATAATTTTTATGCTTTACTTGCTGTAATAACCTTCCTTAGAGTGGTGAATTTATCACCACTCTAAGCTTAGTTTGTAATTTATGCATACTACTAAATTCTGTTACAAAGAAAAGACAGATTTATTTAATAATAGTTGCATTTTTAAAATTACTTTCATTAAGTTCAGAAAAATCGAAAAATTTCTTGTGAAAAAAATAATATTTATTTATATAATGTTTTTCGCCATTGCTGAATTTGAGCACAACTTTAGATGGTTCATTGATAATATACGTGCATTTATCTTTTTCTATTTTAAATTGTACGTTTTTAGCATTAACCATTATAATATGCTCATGCTCTATTTTAAATAATACAATAGCCTTTGAATAATATCTAACTAAAGACAATGTCACAATAGCTGTATTCAAAAAAATTAAGCCCGTAATTATTGAGTCAATAGTACGTAAATAGAGTAGCGAATACGTAAAAACTGTACCAGTAATAAATATAAAAACACACGCTGAAAACTTCAAGGATTTATTAAATATTTTAATAAACATAGTAATTATTTCCTTTTAGATAAGCATATTTTTCCACTTTTATATATCTTAACATTCCTTTTTAAGGCAGGTATATATATGTTTACATAATTACTCTTCTTAGATAATTGTGCTTTTACCCCTTTTTTGAATAATTTTTGACGCTACTTTAGAAAAAGTATACCAGTATATCCTCCTCTAACAGCTATATATGGAAAAGGAGCAATTGACATTCCTTGACCAAGGGCTATCGTTACAGTTCCCGTGGCAGATTTATTATTTAAGCCTATATTAAGTCCTCCATAACTGCTTATTTTAATACCTATACAAAAAGATACGCCTGTACTAACGCCCCAACCACTTATAGAGGTTGCAGTTGAAGCCAAATGATTGTGGGCAACATATACAGAATAATTTGCAGTGACATTTGTAGTAAATGTAACACCCGCACAATATGCAAGCACAATATTCCCTTTTCCATCAAAATTTATACTTAATCCACCGTATATACCGAATATTGCTGATGCTTCTATTTCAAAGCCTATAGAAAGCACCCAATGACCATCAGAATCACTATAATTAATTGGGATATTACAGCAGTAAGCAAAAATATTCATTCCTGCAAATGCCTCTTTTTGTGTTTGAGCATATTCAGGCAAATCCGCATTAATAAATCTGGAAATGTCAGGGTCATAATAGCGTGACTGGAGATAATAGTAGCCTGTTTCAGAATCGAGATAATAACCACGATAGCGAATAGGGTTGACATTGGCAATGTCATTTGCAAACTTTTCGTCTGCAATCATTGGCTCAAGGAAATTACACTTACCCCAAGGGTTTGAACAATCTCATTGCCCTGCGCATCGGTTATGGATATAACATCGCCTATTTGATTTGTCATATAGAAATATTGAGTGCCGTTCCAAATAAAGCCGAGCGGTGTACCGTTACTGTCATACTAGAAATACATTGTGTTTGTTCCATCTGTCTGTGACAGAATAACACCATCTCTTGTATTAAAGTATGTTGTTACACCATTTACAGTTTTTGATGTTCTGATACGTAAGTTCAACATCATTTACTGCAACAAGCAAATCTTTCCATCCAAAGTTTGCATAAGTGAAGTTAATGAATTTCTTTGTAACAAGGGGTGAGGTTTCAACCCCAAACCTGCTTCGTCAATATTAGGAACCGTTTTCTCTTTTTTAGGAGATAACCCCTCGTTGTTGCAGATATCAATACTAATATTAGAGATGCTTTCTAAATTGAATTGATAAAATGTTTAAGTATTTTTGATATCACTTTTGCTAAGCCTTTTGTATTGTCATCTTTAATTATGTTATTTGCAATATTTTCAATTTTGTCATAATCGCATCTTTCCTTAACAGAAGAGTTTAACAAATTGCCGCCATCATTCAAAATACGATTAAATTTTTTGATTGATTTTATTGATGGTACAGTACCAATGAAAAACAAAACCATAATGGCAATCGCTACACCGATTTGAAAATCAAAAATTGAATATATGCATCCTAATATAATCAAAGGCAATCCAGACAAGAAAACCAACTGTAAAAGTGCATGTTTTGCTTTTGGATCTTTACCATTCTTAGATACAACATAGCATTCTTTATATATATCTTCCCTTGATGTTAGCAAACATACAGAACTTAGTTTTATAGATTCATCAGCCCTATAATTATTTTCGGAAAAAACGAGTTTGCACCCTTCATTTTGTATTTTCATATTGCAAATGTAATCAAAATAAATTATGCTTCTTGCATCAGTATTTATAGCTTCTGTAAGAATTACATTCAGCCACTTTACACTTACTTTATTTTTTTTGTCAATCGAAGCCTTGATTGACAACTCGCTTTGAAATACATCTATGACAGCAAAATCTCCCTTTTTAATATATATTACCTTTTCGTTAATGACAATTATTAGATTGTCTGAAATCGTATTGTTTACAATTTTTAATTTTGACATTATTTCACCTTGATTCTAATTTCGTGATTCCATATATTTCTATCTGTTATTACATCTAACGCTATGGCAATTAAATTTCCAGGAGATTTTAAAGATTCAATCCATTCCCATACAGGAAATTTACTAATAATAGCATTTTTTATAGTGTTTTTAGTAAATGAAATGGCAATTTTACGACCTACACATTTTGCGAATGAAGAAAATGATACTTCAGTGATTTTAACAAATGCAGCAGCAATATCATCTACGTATTTTTTGGTTATAAAATCTGCGAATTTTTTAGAATTGTTTTTTGCATATTCGTAAATTGTTCTACAGGTTGCTTTAATTGCGGTGCTTTTGATTGCAGCACTAATTGCACTTCCAACGGTTATTCCTATATCAATTGCGGTTCCTACCGTGCTCCTTTTAAGATAAAGATAATTACCTTTTATGGATATTCCTAATTTTTCTTTAATGATATAGTTGATTTTCTTTTGGATAAATGTTTTCATACTTGTGAAAGCATCTTTTATTACTCCTGAGGAAAACCCACCAAATGAATCTATATTGTTAATTGAATCATTGTTGCAGTATGAAAAAATATTTATTCCACTATTTCTTTCCGAGGTTATAATAGCTATTTCAGGATTATCTGCATTAATGAATCTGCAAATGTCAGGGCCATAATAGCGTGACTGGAGATAGTAGTAGCCTGTTTCAGAATCAAAATAATAACCACGATAGCGAATAGGGTTGATGTTGGCAATGTCAGAATCAGAGAGAATTACAGCACCCCAAGCATCATACTCATAGTTGCCGACAATTGCACCATTAGCATCAGTTATGGATATAACATCGCCCATTTGATTTGTCATATAGAAATATTGAGTGCCGTTCCAAATAAAGCCAAGCGGTGTGCCGTTACTGTCATACTGAAAATAAAGGGTATCTGTTCCGTTAGTCTGCGAAAGAATAACTCCGTCTTTTGTATTATAGTATGTTGTCACACCATTTACTGTTTTTGACGTTCTAATTCCATTTTCATCATAAGTATATGAATACTTATGATTGCCGTCGGTTATGCTCTCAAGATTTCTGCCTGTATTCCAAGTAAATGACTTGTTTCCGTAAGTGAGCACATTTCCGTTTTTGTCATATGTAAGCGGAGTGCCATTTACTGATGTGAGCTTATCATTCCAACCATCGCTGGAATATCCAAATGTTGTGTTTGTACCGTTAACAGTTTTGCTTGTAATATTACCCCTGTTATCATATGCATAAGAAGCAGAATAATTCGTACCGCTTACAGCAGTTAACTGACTGTTGACATCATAAGTGTAATTTGTCGTTTTACCGGCATATGCAGTAGATGTGATTCTGTTTTTGCTGTCATAGGTGTTGGCTATTGAAGTGCTTTTACCGTATGACTTAGTAAGAACATTACCATTTTCGTCATAAGAATACTTTGATTCAACCGCTGTTGTGCCGTTAAGCTTAACAGAATCGGAAACGGTCTGCGATTTATCATTAGACTTTGCAGAATATGCGAGAGAATTATCGCCGTATTGATACGATATTGAATCATTCTTAGTTGTATAAGAATAAGTATCGCCAAAATGGGATTCGGTTACATCGGTTTTGGATTCAATACCGTTTTCTTCATCGGCTTTCGTTTTTGATTCTGTATATGACTGAACAAGGGTATTGTCGGATGTTTTATATACGTCTACCTTATCGTTTTCGCCATAAATATACTTTAATCCTGTGTCGTGATTTACTTTCTTTGTAAGTTCATTATCAGTATTGTATGAATAGGTTACATAAGGTGATGTATCATCATTGTGGTACTGCCTTGCAAGATTACCGTTATCGTCGTATTCATAACGGACAGTATCGCCGTTTGCATAGCTTTCCGATAATAATTTATTATCATCGTCATAAGAATATGAAACCTTGGTTTTGCCCGATACCTTAACACTTTCAAGCTCGCCGTGAGGAATGTAGTTGAACTCATAAATGTCAAACTTTTCTTGAATTTTCGCACCGACATCGTTATATTTATATGTTGTGGTTACGTCAAAGCGGTTGGTTTCGCTGTCAAGATTACCTGTAGCTTGGTTATATACATATCTATGACCGGCATTTGCATCTGTGTATGTGTTTGATGTTGGCAAGCCGTCCTTAGAACTGTCATAATCTTCAGGAACAATTTCCTGAACAGTCCTGCCCTCATCGTCATAAAGAGTACGGGTAGTTTCACCGTTTTGTGTTACACGGAGTGTTCTACCTGCTTTATCATAAACATATGTCGCAGAGTCGCCCTCGCTTTGAGTGATGAGGAGATTACCCATCTCGTCATATGTATATGTGGTAATGGTTGTTTTTGTTTTATCATTTTCAACTGTAACATTCGTTTCCTTAGTTACATTACCGCTTGCGTCATATTCATACGATACAGATGATCCGTTGCTGTTTTCTTCCTTAGCCACTCTGCCTTTGCTGTCATAAGTATATGTTGTAGTATCAAAGCAAGTAAGGCTTGAATCATAGAGAGCAGGTGCTTCACCTTGGTAGTCTTTCTTAAGAGTTGCAAGGACAAGATTATTACCCTTAGCGTCATAAGTATAATAGGTATAGTCATTGCCGGTCTGCTCCCTTATAACCTTACCGGCGCTGTTATAGGTATAGTAAGTATTGTTTTTCTCATTACTTGTAACATATGAAATAACATTACCTTTTGAATCATAAGTATAGGTAGTAGTTTCATCGCCTGATTTTTCAGTCTTAACCCTGTAATGATTATCGTATGTATATTCTGTTTTAGTGCCTGATTCGTCAGTATACTCAACAGGATAGAAAGCGTCGTTATACACCGTTTTTGTTGTTTCGCCCGATGAAGTGAGAGTAGTGTATGTTTTTTCGCTGTCCGTGTAAGTATATTTTATCCAAGAACCGTTTTTGTATGTAATTTGCTTTAATCTACCGTTTGAATAATACTCGATTTTGTTATCATTGCTTTTAACAAGAGTGAAATCGGTTGTATTGTTAGTATATTCGTATTTGCCTAAGATTATGCCTGCCTGGTCTTTAACCTCAATATATTTGTCTTGTTTAGTTGTATATTTGAGTTTGTTACCGTTAGGGTCTGTAATTTCCTTTTGGCTGTAATACTTAACGTCACTTCCGTCAGGTGCATTAATTGCCTGATAATCGGACAAGCTGAATTTTCTTCCGCTTGCGTCAGAAATTGAAATTTCATTGCTGTTTGTAGTTCTGTTAAGATTAAGCTTATTGCCGTTGTTATCCTCAATAGCACTGAGATATGCAACACTGTTTAATACCTTGATTGCAAAATAATATTTATATGTTCCGTCATCGAAGATATAATTATTATTTGTCTTAGTCAAGGTATATCCGTTAAGTTCATCAACATAAGTTGTTGAATCCTTTCTAATCATAGGATATTTTGTGCCGTCAGGGAGAGTAACCTCAAGTCTGCTGTCGGTAACAAGAACTTTACTGTGGATTGATTCAAACCAATTTTTATCGGCACTGTTATATATTCTTGTATAGCCGAAATCAATTCCGTTGTATGAAAACGAGAAATCAGTATTGCTTTCGGTATACACGCCGAGAGCCTTATTGGTGTTGGATAAGTTATAATATGCAATCTTTCCCGTTTCGCCGATTCGTGTATAAACTTTAGTGGTTTTATGAGCAGGAATAGCAAACGGTACGGAATAGTTCGTCCACTTTCCGTTTTCGCCTATTTTATACTGTAACTTTCTTTTGTCGGAATAATCTACTTTGTAAAGACCGATAAGCTCGCCATGTCTGTAGTACACAGGAACCAGATTAAGTGTTGCGGCATTAGCCGTAAACATGGATTTTAAATCAACATAATCGGATAAAAGTACATTTGAAAATGTCATTGTAACAAATGTGCCAAAACCGATTATTACTGCAAGAATTACGCTTAATATGCGCTTCCATAATTTCGTTTTGTATAAATTGTTTTCCATAGTTTTCTCCTTTATTCATTTAACAATTTTAAATTTTATAAAAAGTTGTTTTGAACACAATATCATTGTTTTTTCTTTTTAAGAAAATAGTTTTATTGGCAAATCCGTCTGTCGTTATAATTTTTGTACTTTCTGATTTGCAACAATTATAATTTCATATTAATAATTTACTAATTCTTTAAGCTCCTGAATAAACTGACTGATATTTGCATCATCTTCTTTTCGTAATGAACAATCCCAACGATATAAAAAGTCCTCAACAGTTTCTTTTGGCATAGTTTTCCATATCGGAGAAAGTGCAATTAATGCAGCATCAAATGGATTTGTTTCAAAATGGTCAGCATCTATATACATGCCCATTCCGAAACGTTCGCAATTATGTACTTTTCTTACAAGAATTTCTAAAGTTAGTGCGTCATCATGACTTATTCTCAAATTTTCACCTCCTTTTCAATTTTATTATCTTCCATTATAAAAAAATAATATTCCATTTCCATTACGGCATCTAATAATCGCTGATCTTTTCGATATCCTTCTGTATAATATGAAATGTATTTTGCTGTTGTTATAATTACATAAATTGAAATACCCAACATTAATACTAAAATGATTTTAGTGTGTAATAAAGCATCGCTTTTATCGACTAAAGAAGATATCAAAGCACCAATTGGAACGCCTATAAACAGTTCGAAAATTTTGTTACTTAAAATTTTGAATTTATTTTCACGTTTGTCAAAAATGAAATTACATTCGTTTTTTAAAGCAGCAAGTTCTTTTCTTGTATTTATACCATTGTTTTTAAAAATTATATATGTATTATTTAAATATTGCTTGTATTTTTCATAAATGATATCAAGTTCGTTTTTTCTTGCTTTTTGATTATATGATTTTTCACATTTGTATTCCCAAATGTTAACTAGGATTATCAAAATAACTAATGGTATAGAACTCCATAGTTTGTTTTTCAAAATAACTAAAGTGATAAATAAACCGATAAATGTTAGGATGACACCAACAAAGACTATCCAATGAAATGGCTTGTATAGAGATTTTAACTCTTTAAAAGAACGAAATCCTTTTAATCCTTTTTCGCTATTATCGTTATTTATCTCTCTTCTTATATTATAATATCTATATGTCATTTTTCTCCTTTGTAATTATGTGCACTTTTTGTTTTATGAATTTGTTATTTCAGATTGTCCAAATCAATTTGATAAGCATAACTGCCTTCCTTATTTGACTTGTCAATATATTTTGCATAGACGCTGTTATCTGCGCCGAGATATAAATTTGCTATGTCTGTGAATTTTTCGTCATCTGAGTGCTTTATACTCATTGTGCCGATTTTTTTAGCTAATTTTATATCCTTGTTATCCTTGCAGGCTTTTATACTTTCAATAAGCTTTTTCGCAGATTCGTCATAAGTGGCTTCTTGAGTTGAATTGAGAAATGAAAGTTTAACCTTTTCAATATTAGAACCGTCATCAAGTGGTTTAGCAGTAACATTTTTTCTGTATTTGAATTATCATTAGCTTTTTGGCTGTTTTCTATTGTTTTTTGAGTGAAAGAAATTGAATTGTTGCTGCTTTTTTCTTTTTAATTTGATGTGTAAGAAACAAAAGATATTGATATAATTATGCAAATTAAAATAATATATTTGTTGAATTGTTGCTAATCACTAAAACTAATTATTTTTTATTAATAAATAACATTATTAATATCAAAATAATTATGACATGTGTTTTTTATGAATTACTAAAATATATTATTTCATTTATTAATAAAGTCAAAATAAATCCAATTACACATTAAACTAAGCTAATTAAAAATAAAATACTTGTTGCCTATCTGTCGATAAAATCGCCCTATTTATTAATATAAAAAAACACCGACTGCATTTTGCAATCGGTGCAATGTAATTATTCACTTTTAGGAATTGCTATTGTTGTTTCAAAAATTTTATTCTTATTATCATATAACCAGTCAAATACCCCGCCATAATGATTTACCGTTCGTTCTATGCTTTCAATTCCAAATCCGTGTAATGATTTTTCGCTTTTACTTGTCAAAAGTTTTTTATTTTCTATTATAGGTGTCTTGTCGCAACTGTTTTGAATTTTGATTATTTCAAATGGGCTTTTTGTATATATATCAACAGAAACCATTTTGTTAATGCTTTTCTCTGCTGCTTCAACGGCATTATCAAGTGCATTGTTAAGTATTGTTGATAAATCAGTATTATCTATATCTATTAAATTTGCCGTTTTCACATTAAATGTAATCTTGATATTTTTATTTGCACATAGGGTGTTATATTTGTTAATAATTATATCAAGCGTCTTATTCCCACTAAAAACAACATTGTTATATTGATTAATAGTACCATATAATTTTGATATATATGTGCTTATTTCTTCGCTATCTGTTAAATTACCGATTTGCTCCAAATGATTCTTTATATCGTGAGTGAAAATTTTTAAATTTTTATTATTTTGCTCTAATATATCTAAGTATTGTCTTTCGATTTCTTCTTTTTGTTTTATTGCTTTTAATTCATACAACTCAGTTGCGTTGCGAATTGAATGTTCATAAATGAAAAACACAACAACATTTGAAATTAATAAAAATAAAGAGGCAATTGAACAAAGAATGTTTGCTTTATTAGATAATAAGTTTTCTGATGAAATATATCTAAACACAAAAAGTGCAAACAAAGAGGATATTGGCATAATCATAAGTTGCCAAAAAAATGTTTTGTTATTTGCATTAATGCCTTTTTTTGAAAATGTTCGTATTAATATCAAGCAAATAACATAGTATGCTAATTTACTTATTGTTATATCGAACATTTGTAAAGGCAATGAATCTTGAAATGCATAAAAATTTTTATTCAGTAAAAGTGATGTCGTGAATAAAACACACCACTCACAAGCAACCATAATAGCTAAAAGTAATACAGTATTAAATAGAGCGGTGAAAAAATGCACCTCATATAGTAAAGAAATTATCAAACAATATATAACAAGCAAAGAAACAAGATTCAGTATTGCATTATCCGCATAATAAATAGCGAATAGTATAAAATGTAAAAAGGTTATTCCGATAATTGTTATTTTTGAATTGTATTTTTGTTTGAAAAAAGAATTTGCATAAAAGAAAATAATTAAACCTTCTGTAAAATACAAAAATAAATTAAATATTGTTTGATAAACCGCCATAGCCTTCTCCCAAGAATTGCATAAATTTCTTTTTGATTTCTGTTTGCTTTTTAGGTGCAATTGAAATAATCTGACCGCCTTTTAATTGAATTTTATCTCTTTGAAATTTTTTCACAAAATTAAAATTTATAACATAACTGACATGTGGTATTGCAAAATATGAAGCAGTAAGGGCATTTTTGAAGAACTCCATTTTTTCCCTTGCAATATATTGCTTTTCAACTGTATTTACATAAACGGTTTTTCGTTTGACTTCAACATAAATAATATCATTTTTCTGAATTGTTATAATGCCATCATTTCTTGTTTTAAATGTGATTTCATTATTGTTAATTAAATCTATTGCTTTATTTAATCCGTTATATAAACGATTTGATTTAATAGGTTTGTCGATATATCTAAAAACATTTAAATCCATTGCATCATCTAAATATTTTTGATAAGCAGTAATTATAAAAATAATTGTTTTCTTATTTCTTTTATTCAGTTCTTTGGCGGTTTGTATACCATTGAGTTTGTTCATTTCAATATCAAGAAAAACTATATCAAATTTTTTATTCGATAATAATAGTTCTTCTCCGCTGCTGAATTCATCATATTCTAAATCTAATAAATGTTCTTGAAAATAAAACCTAATATATTTTGTAATAAGATTTCGATAGTTTTGTTCATCATCACAAATTGCAATTCTCATAAATTACCTCATAAAAAAACAGCATTATATAATCTTTCTAAATTATACAATGCTGTTTTTTATTTTTCAAGTTTTTCTTCTTCTAAGAAAACATCGACAATTTTAGAAATTCTGTTTCTGTTTTCAAAAGAACAAAGCTTTATTTTTTCGACAAGTTGCTCGTCCAATTCATTATATAGTGTTCCGTTTAATAAATAATCAATATTTATATTGAGCGTTTTACAGAATTCTAATAATGTTTCTAAACTTGGTTGTTTAATTCCTGTTTCAATGGCAGAAATATGAGAACTGGATATATGCATTTTATCTCCCAATTTCTTTTGTGTTAAATGCAATTCTTTTCTTCGTTGACACAAGCGTGTGCCTATCAAACGGTAATTCACTTCCATAATTAATATCGCCTCTTGATTATTTTATCATAGAAGAATATTTTAACGAACAGGCTATTGGAAAATAAAATTGCTAATTGGCATAATTCTAATGCTATTGATTGATTTTTAATCTGTCAGAAAATATATTGATAAATGTTCCAAATTCTTTAATAGATATTCAAAAACTGACATTTTTTGAGAAAAATATGTTATAGTACTTTTATCAAGATAAATCCAAAAAATAAAGGAGGATAATTAAATGCTTAATATAAACAAAAGTGTGAAAAGACTTGTAAAGAACATTGTTGAAAAAGAAATTGGAATTTCTGCAAACAGTACAACTTGTGTTGTGCTTTATCAACCAAAAGCACCTGTTGCACTTAATAAATTTAGCAAAGTTAAAAATGATAAATAATTTATCAACTCGAATTACAAACAAACTTCTTGCTAAAGGAAATATTGCTGAAGACGAAAGAGAACTATACATTTATGGATTGTTTATGTTGCTTTCGCATTTAATGTATTTGGTTCTCACAATCGTATTTGGTTTGATATTTAAGTGCTTTCTAGAAAGTGTTATCTTCTATATTGCTTTTCAGTTTATAAGAAGATATGCTGGTGGCTATCATGCCAAGACTGAAACAAGATGCGAAATATTATCAACTTTATCAATTTTATGCTGTATAGTGCTTATCAAGCTGTCAAAAATGTATGATATTAGAATTGCATTACTTAGTATATCTTTAGTATTTGCTACTTTAATATTCATTCTTTGTCCGCTTGATACACCGGAAAAGCCTTTAAATGACAAGGAATATAAATATTTTCGCAAAATATCTTGGATAATATTATCGCTGATTATTGTTGCGATAATCGTATCATTTATTTTTAAATTTAATGTTGTATTTGCACCGTGTTGTGCAAGTTTAATACTTGAAGGTGTACTAATTGGCACAGGTAAAATTAAAAAGGTGTACAACGAAAAAAGAGCAAGCTCTCAGGTATAGAGGGCTTGCTCTTACTCGTTGCAAAAGGAGAAAATGTAAATACAGAACGCCTATGAAAATTGAACAAGCTATTTACATATCAAAAGCTAATTTGATGTTTCCAGTTTGCCCGAGATGTCATAAAGCGATAGACCGAGAATATACAAATCACTGCTCCAGCTGTGGTCAAAAGCTTTTATGGCAAGATATAGACAATATTAAAATCACATATAAATAAGCTATACGCCTGATGAATTTTCACAAGGCGTATTTTTTTTTTCATTTTTAGTTGTATGTGGTTATGTTACATAGCTAAATATCCATAATTCTTGATTTTTGAAAATTCACAAATCAAAAATCAAGGAGAATATAGATGAAAAGTATATGTGAAATATATGATATTTCTAAAGATTATGAAATGCCAACAGGTACTGTTTTAATAATTGTCAGCGATATTGAAAAAGATAAAATCATTTCGATATTACTAAATACAAAACTAAAAGAAGATATGGTTTTTAATAACACCGAATGGCAAGAATATCTTGAAATTAACAACAAATATAACCGTAACGAAGCTAAACATCAAATGAGAGAAATAAGGCAATCAAAAAGGCTTGAGAGTGATGTTTCTCACATTTATGAAATTGATATAGGAGAATCATTAGAAAATGAAGAAATTGAAATGTACTTAAAAAAATTCTTGTTAAATCTAAAACCTGTTCAAAGACGCAGATTTGAAATGTATTACATAGATAACCTTACATATCGTCAAATAGCAGATATTGAAAAGCGAAATATCAAGTCAATTTATGAATCTGTACAAGCAGGAAAAAAGAAATTTTTAAAATATTTGGACAAACACCCCAACAAAAATACCCCAACAAGTTTAAGTTTATGAAAGGACATCCTTTTGTACAACTTAATACGCATTCATCAGATACTTTCCTGCTGTTGTGCAAAGCATAAGCCACTTTATCAATTACGCCAAGACGCATTAGCTGAGCGACAAATAATCGGTATAAATTTCGGACTGCTACCGAAACGGCAATAATAGGCAGCAGGTATAATGATACTCCTGCTCAGTCACAAGTCGAGCGTGATAAAACCGTCGCAACTAATGAGAGCAGCTCGGATGAACTCGGAGAGGTGAAACTCCTGTGGAGTCTGCTCGCAACAGACCGTTTGATGATTTCCTTTTGATAATTGGGGTGTCGGGGACAAATTAAATTATCTTCTGATAAAAGCCAACCGTAGTTAATTCTGCGGTTGGCTTTTTACATAGGCAAGAGTCTATGAAGGAGGTATATAAAATGAAAGACAAAAAAATACTCAGAGGCGATATGTTTTACGCTAATCTCGGCAGAGGTATAGGTTCGGAGCAAAAAGGCTACCGACCAGTTCTTGTTATTCAAAATGATGTCGGTAACAAATTCAGTCCTACAGTAATCGTTGCTTCTATTACAAGTAGAGTCGGAATAAAAGCGAAGCTGCCTACGCATTATTTCATAAACACAGAAGACGGACTTCAAGCTCCGTCTATTATTTTGCTTGAACAGATTAGAACGATTGATAAAAAACGACTTGATTCATATATAGGTCATTTAAGTCAAAAGAATATTGACGGCGTTAATGAGGCTATATTGATTAGCTTAGGATTTAATGATAGGGATGTGTCTTTATAATATAATGAAAATAATTAAAAGGAAAAATAATCTATGGAAAAGGTTTTAATGAGCATCAAAGAGGTTTGCGAGTATACAGGGTGGGGAATGACCAAAACTCGTGAGATATTGAAGCGAAGTGATAGCGATTTTACAATACGAGTAGGAAACAGACTGTATGTAAACAAGAAACTTTTTGATGATTACTTAGTCAAGTGTGCGAAAAACAAAACAGATATTTAATCGCATAATTGCTGATTTTGAAAAAATGAGTATTATTTGTAGTGTAATATCGATATTTCAAATAAAACGAAATGAGGCGTTATCTTATGGGAAAGGATATAAACGGTAAAGAACTGGGAAAGGGAATTACCCAAAGAAATGACGGACGATATAATGCAAGAGTAACAATAAATGGCGTGAAGATTAATTTATATGATTATAATTTGTCATTGCTGAAAAAGAATTTAGAAGCAAAAAAATTAAAAGTCTTACGAGATGATTATTCTACCAGACCTAATATAAGTTTAAATCAATGGTATAAAGACGAATGGTTTCCCGTATATAAATCGCCATATCTGAAAGATGAAGTTAATCGGCACAATTATATTGTTCGTTACGAAAATACTTTCGGTAGGTTGCTAGGAAACAGAAAAATTAGTTGCATAACAGAAATACTAATACAAAAAGCAGCTAACTCTTTAATAGATGATTTTGGCTACAGTACAAAATTTATAAGAGAAAGCGTTTCCTCATTGAAGGAAGCCTTTAATGCAGCTGTGACAAATCATTTGATAAGCCGAAATCCGTCTTCAAATATAGTTGTTAAAAATGATAATCTTGTATCGGAGCGTGTAGTTATGACAGATGAACAGCAAATGCAATTTTTAAATATTGCAAAACACAGATATTACAATGAGGTGTATCAAATACTATTGTCTACGGGAATGAGAATAGGTGAGTTGACAGCACTTCAATGGGATGACATTGATTTTGAAAATAAAGAAATTCATATCAGGCACTCTATGCAATCGGCTTATCTTAATGGTAAGAAAATTTTGAATATGACAACACCAAAAACATCTAATTCTATTCGTGATATTCCAATGTTTGACGGTGTTGAAAAGTTGTTTGTTTCTTGGAAAGAAAAACAAGATAAAGTTAAAAAAGAATTGGGTAGACGATGGAGATTGCCTAAAGAATTTGAAAATTTGGTTTTTACAAGTTCTTTGGGTTCACCATTAACAAGATATGTTCTTTCAAATGATATAAATAAAATAGTTAGTATATTAGATAAAAATGAAGAGTATTTGGCAGAACAGGAAAACAGAAAACCACAAAAGTTTCCGAAAATTCATCCACATTCGTTTAGACATACTTTTGCAACCCGATGTTTTGAGAAAAACTTGAAACCTGTTTTCATTATGAGTATAATGGGACACAGTAATTATGAAACTACATTGTCCTATACTCATTTGCTGAAAAAATCAAACGACCAACAGGTCAGTTTGGCAGGTTCTTTTGTATGATTTTTAGTTGAAAATATTAGTTGATTTGCATTATGATAAGTTGCGATAATCTATGATATGAATTTGCGTAAAAATTTTTTGGCGTATTTAGTTTTGAGTTTTTGCGTAAAGAATGCGTATTGATTATCTCGATTGGTCTAAAGCCTTATGAATACAGGGCTTTTGAAAAAATACTTTGCAAAGCAAATCAACGGCTAATCGAAATTTCAAATAAAATTTCATAACCTATCACAACCCGTTAAAACGCACTGCTTTAGCGGGTTTTTGCTATTTTTAAGGAATTGATAAACTTCCGTATTGTATAGCAGTATATGTTATAATCAAATTATAGATGAATTCGGTTTTCTATTTTATACTAAAATATTGACAAAATGAAACTTTGTGATTATAATGTAATGATTTAGTGATGACACTAAATGGATGGTATGGGCTATAGGAGGTTTTTATGCAAATAAAAGAATATGAATACGTGACTCGTGCAGAATATAGCCCTGTTCAAAAAGATATTGAGGCAATAATTAGAAAAGCACAGATGATAATGAAAGAAAAATATGATTTTCATTTTTCTTACGAATTAATCGGTAGTGGCAAAAAGCATCTAATAACTCGCAAGAAAAATAGTAATACAGGATATGACTTTGATTATAATTTAATAATAGATACTCTTGAAAACAGTTACCGTTATGTAGCAAAGAATGTAAATGAACTTTTTAGATTGGCGTTTAATGAAGCATGTAAAGACAGTAGATTTAAGTGTCCGGAAGATTCAACATCTGTATTAACTTTAAAATGTGTGGATCGGAAAAACAAAAGAATAAAATATAGCTTTGATATAGCAATAATTTACTATGCTTCAGATGATTTAGACGATGGCTATTATTATTTGAAAAACTGGAAAAATGGCGGGTATTCTTTTGTATTTAGAAAACTGTCGAAATATGTTGATTGGAAATTAGACGAAATTCTCAATTATGACAATGGTTGGAATATGATAAGAGAAGAATATTTAAAATTAAAAAACGCAAATAATGACAATAATAAGAAATCATATGTTTTGTATCTTGAAGCAATCAACAATGTCTATAATTGGATTTGAAAATTCAGAATACAAAAGGAGAGAAATATTAAATATGGCGTCGATAAAGTGTCCTGAGTGTGGTACAGAAATAAGTGATGATGTAGAAAAATGCATAAATTGCGGTTGCCCTATTGCAAAGTGTGAGAGTATTTACACGAAGAAAGCAAGTAAAAATAAAGTGCCGATAGTTTTTGTAATTGTATTATTGGCTGTTGCTATTTGTGGATATTTCGGAGTGAATAAATATAAATCTTATGTGTATCAACAAAAGTTAAATTCAATTATATATATAATTATTGATAGTGGTGCTGAAGCTGAAGAATGTGGCAATCTAATACATAACGTTTGGTATAATGCAATATTTTATGTATCTAATACAGATACAGATAAGTACACAAAAACGAACGGCTGTTTTAATGATGATTTCAATGATTCGTTGGATAATCTATATAAGAGCAAATACTTTACAGAAAAAATTTCCGATATCCAATGTGACCAAGACAAAGTTTTGAGTTTAATGAAAGAGCTAAACAACCCACCGCCTAAATATAAGGAAGCGTATAAGAATTTAATAGTACTTTATAATGAATATATCGATTTTTCTAATATTGTCATAAATCCTGAAGGTAGTTTGCAATCTTTTACTGAGAAATTTAATGAAAAAGATGACTCGTTTGTAAATAGTTATGATAAAATGAAATTGTATATTGATTAATCCATTTTATTAAAAATATTTGATAAAACAAAAGCAGCTTTGCTGTCAGCTAAAATCAGTTGGCAGCGAAGCTGTTTTTTTATGGCATTTTATTGTTTTTTACATTTGGAATTGAGATTTTTGTAATCCAAATATCATCGTCTTTAGTTGCGCTGTATGTTCCTTTATAGAGTGATGAGATTTCCTTAACAATCAGTATTCCATTGCCGTGGTTTATATTGCTTTTTTTGGGTTTTTCAGCCTTTTTATAAATTCTCTTTTTCTCGTTAAACATTTGTATTTGCTCGTAATCAAGTGCGCTTTTTAAAAGCGCTTTTTCATTTTCAATTTTTTTCATTCTCCCGTTCGTCTTGCAAATTGTATTTATATATGTTACACTTATTATATAGACAATATAACAATGAAAAGAGGTAAATTTATGATTTGTAAAAATTGTTCAACTAATTATGATGACAATGCCCCTTACTGCCCATACTGCGGCGCACCTAATGATATGGCTCATGGCAGTCAACAAAGCCAAAATGAATATTATAACCCAAATGCACAGCAGGGCGGTCAATATTATTACAACGGTCAGCCGAATACGCAGCAACCTAATTATCAATATCAGCAGCAGGATATGAATTACAATCCTCAGCAGATGAATACTGAGCCTACTAAGGAAAAGATTGTAGCAGGTTTGCTTGCAATATTAATTGGCACTTTAGGTATTCATAAATTTTATCTCGGATATACTAAAAGCGGCATTATTATGCTTCTTGTATCACTTCTTACTTTTGGAGTCGGCGCACCTGTTATGGCTGTAATTTCGCTTATTGAGGGCATACTTTATTTAACAAAGTCAGACGCAGAATTTTATCAAACCTACGTTCAAAACAAGAAAGAATGGTTTTAAAATATGGTTTTGAAAAGCAAAACTAAAAAGAAAATTGCAATAAGTGCCGTTTCAATTGCGATTGTTGCGGTGGCTTTAATTTGCATTTATCATTTTTTCTTTTCGACTGCGGCAATTAAATGTGAAAAGCTTATGGGTGAATACCCCTCGCCAAATTCAGCTTATACCGTAGAAATTTATCAAAATGACGGCGGTGCAACTACCGGTTATGCAGTTCTCGGCGTTTTGCGTAAAAAGTCCGATTCCTCGTACGCTCGCAATATTTATTGGGAAAATAATACCGACAGCGCAGAGGCTCAATGGCTTGACGATGATACAGTCATAATCAACGGCAGAAAAATCCCAAACGTCCTAAAGGATAAATACGGTTTTAGGTATAGTAAGAATTAATTATTTTTCCTTAAAGGTTTGTAATTAAACAAATTCTGTATGGGCGACCATTGGTCGCCTGCAAATAAATTTTTTGCATAAAAATAACCGAGTAGGTCTCAGACTTACTCGGTTTCTTTCTACAATTCTATTTTATCAAGCGGGGTTATATTTAAACTTTTTAGATATTTTTTCGCTCTTTCAAGATTTTTCTTATCATCATAAACGTTAGGATTGTGAGCGTCAAGGCCGATAACAACGTCATTTTTGACTTCGCTCACAATCTGCCAAAAATCATTGTTAGGATAATTTCGCTTGTCCGTATATCCCAAAAAGTTAAATTCAAGCGGAATATCAAGCTTTTTAAGCTCATTTGCCATATATGTCATTTTTTGAATATAAAGCTTATTGTCGCCCTTGAAATTAATCAAATCGGGGTGCGCAATATATGTGAAAAGTCCGCTTTTAGCGCCGAGAATTACCTGACTTATATATTTGTCAAGCACAGCAGGCGACTTAGTAGGTGAATCTGAATATATCGCATAATCCTCATATTCATTGTCAACATAATGCTGACCTAAAATCAAATAATCGTAATCAAGACTTTTTAAAAACTCGATTTCCTTATCAATAAGCCTCGGATAATATTCAAGCTCAAAGCCAAGCTTAATATCAATTTTTCCCTTGTATTTTTCTCTAAGTTTTTTTATGCTGTCAGCGTAATTTTGTGCTTCACTCGGAAGCATTCTGAAACTGCTGACATAACCGTTTGGAAAAAGATACGGTGCATGGTCGGAAAAGCCGATTAAATCATATCCGTTTTCAATTGCTTTGATTACATATTCCTCGTCAGTGCCTTTTGCGTGGTGGCAACGGTACGTATGTGTGTGAAGATTAAACATTTATTTCACGCTTTCGATAAATTTGATAAAGCCTGCTTTACCCTCGTCATTGCGAGAATAAACGCCGCACTGCTCAAGAATAGAAGTAAATACTATTCCGATTTCTTTTTGCAAAATTTCCTCGCAATTGTCTGCTGTAATGTCGTACTTATTCATAATCATATCAGCCCACTGCTTGTGGCTTGCTATAGCCTCAATTGAGCCAATGTCCTTACCCGACACCATTGCGTCTTTAAGAAGCGCCATTTCGCCTTTAAGACGGCTTGGAAGCACTGCAAGGCCCATAACCTCGATAAGACCGATGTTTTCTCTTTTGATATGGTGATATTCAGGGTGCGGATGGTAGAATCCTAAAGGACATTCCTTAGTGGTAATATTGTTTCTTAAAACTAAGTCAAGCTCGAATTTGCCGTCCCTCATTCTTGCAATCGGGGTGATGGTGTTGTGCTTTTCACCGTTTGTTTCGGCATAAATGAATGAGTCCTCGTCTGTATATCCTCTCCAAGCGGTGAGAATTTTATCTGCAAGCTCAACAAGCTCAAGCTTATCCTCGCTCGCAATTCTTATAACGCTCATAGGCCATTTAACTATGCCTGCTTTAACGTTTTCATAGCCTCTAAATTTAACCTCTGTTTCAATTGGCGCTTTAGCCATTGCAAATTCATAGTTTCCGCCTTGGAAATGCTCATGAGTGAGGATTGAGCCGCCAACAATAGGCAAATCTGCATTTGAGCCTACAAAGTAGTGAGGGAAAAGCTCAACAAAATCAAGAAGTTTTTCAAATGCGCCTTTGTCTATTTTCATAGGTGTGTGCTCGGCATTAAATACTATGCAATGCTCGTTGTAGTATACATAAGGCGAATACTGCATAAAGAAATCGTCGCCGCCGAGTACCATAGGAATAATTCTGTGGTTTTGACGTGCGGGATGGTTAATACGTCCTGCATAGCCCTCGTTTTCCTTGCATAAAAGGCATTTTGGGTATGATGCATTTTTCATTTTAAGCGCAGCGGCAATGGCTTTAGGGTCCTTTTCAGGCTTTGAAAGATTGATTGTAATGTCAATGTCGCCGTACTCTGTTTCAGTAATCCACTTTAAGTCATTTTTAATTCTGTATCTTCTTATGTAGTCGCTGTCTTGGCTTAATTTGTAGTAAAAATCTGTAGCCGCCTTAGGTGACTGTTCATAAAGAGAGTTGAATTTGTTAATAACATAGCTTGGCCTCGGAGTGATAAGACCCATAATTTTAGTGTCAAAAAGGTCACGGTAAACAACGCTGTCCTCGCAAAGTCCGTTTTCAACCGCATAATCAAGAATAACGGCTAAAATCTTTTCAAGGTCGCTTTCCTTTGCTTCACTTTCTTCGTAAGTGTCAAGCTTTAAAGCCTCGCAAACTCTGTTGATTGCCCAAATTTCGTCCTCTGCTTCAAGCATTTTATTGTCAATGCCATATTTAACAAGTGATTTTATTGCTTCAAAAATGTTCATATTTATCTCTCTTTTCTGATTTTTCGTGTATATTATAATGTTTATTTATATTATTTTCAATAATTATTTAGTTAATTTTGTCTATTTTTTATATCAAGTCTTTGATTTTATATTTCTTAAACAAAATAAACGAACTCGGCTCTGATTCGTACAAAATTCCTATGTGCTCATCATCAATTCTTGTAAGGCAGGAATAGGCGAAAAATCCTTTGTTTACCTCGGTTTCGCTGTACCAATTAATGCCTGCCACTTTACCCTTAGCCTTGTAGAATTTGCCTACGGTAATCACACCGTTTGAACGTGTTTTGTCATTGGGATGCGAGCAAAAAACGTAGTCGCCGATGCTGATTACACTCTTTTGGCATTTCGGGGCATAAAGGTCTGTTTTGCCTGCGTTTATCCACGTTTTGCCGTCATCGTAGGAAATTGACATAGGCGTTTTGCCGTATCTTTTTGCCCTGCCAAGCCCGATTATTGCGCCGCTCGGCGCTTGCACCATTTGCCATTCGTCAACATTTTCGGCATAAGGGTGACCCGCCATTCTGTGCCAATTTTCGCCGTCATCAATTGAGTAAATTGATACAGTCTGCTTTCTGTCAACGTAAAGCGGCATGATAACTCTGCCTTTGTGAGTGGTAAGTCCTACACCCGGCGCAACGCCTAAAAATGTTCCGTCCTGCTTAATTAAAACCTGACCTGTAATGTCCTTCGGCTTGCTCCAGGTTTTGCCGTTGTCCGAGCTTCTCAAAAGATATAAATAATTTCTTTTCGGTGCCTTGAGAGGTGCACCGAATGTTGTTTTTGCCCCGGCTTCGTTAATATTTGACGGCGACTTGCCATTTAAATGAATATTGCCGAGATAAGCCTCACCGCTATATAATTCTCCGCTTTCATAGTCAACGGTCATACCCGTATCTGTGTATCGGTGGTTTAGCACGTGACCGCTTTTGTCTATAACGTAAAATTTTCCGTCTCTGTTATAAAGAGTAGGGCGCATTTCTTTATTGTAAAGCGCATAAGGCGCTTTCTTTTTGTCAAGTATGCTTCTTTTGTGAAGTCCTTTGCATTCGGGATAAAAATCAACCAAAAGCAATACGTCGCCGTTTGGAGCAATTGCCATGCAAGGGTCAATGTAAAAAGCAGAGCCGTAACACTCGTCGCTGAGCATTGTTTTCCTTGCGGGCGGTATAGCAATAATTTGAATGTCGCTCCATGTCTCTCCGCCGTCCTCGCTTCTTCTTATCGCAAGTTCAATATATCCCCAGTCAGCACCGCAGCTTTGCTTGTCAATAGCCGCAATAAGCGTGTTGCCGCTTCTGATAAGGCTTGGAATACGAAACGCATTTCCGCCGTTTGAAGCGTCGCTCAGCGTTGTTAATTTTTTGTCTAAAAAATCAGGATTGTTTCCGCAAAATATTACTTTTTCACCGCTCATAATTAAGACCTCTAAAATATTTTCTGAAACTATAATATCATAAGCTGAATTTTTTTGAAAGAGTATTTTATAAAACACTTGAAAATCTTTCCTTAAACAGTTACAATATAATGGAAATATTAAAGAAAAGGAGGAATTGTAATATGCTTTGGGAACTTAAAAAGATTTGGTACAGAATTTACCAAAGAGTTTTTAAGGTTGCAATGTGTTTTATGGATTGGTCCGAGCCTCAACTTCTTGAAGGCGCAGGCAGTATTCTTAAATTGCCTGAGTTCATAAAGAGCAAAGGTGTCAACAAGGTTTTAGTCGTGACTGATAAAGGGCTTATGAGCTTAAATCTTCTTGATCCTTTATTCAAGAAACTGGAAGAAGTTGGAGTAGAGTACGTTGTTTATGACGGTGTTCAGCCTAACCCTACTATCCCTAACATTGAAGAATGTAAGGATGTGTATGTTCAAAACAACTGTCAGGGCATTATAGCATTCGGCGGCGGTTCTTCAATGGACTGCGCTAAGGCAGCAGGTGCAAGGGTTGTAAAGCCTAAGCAGTCTGTTCGTGCTATGAGAGGTCAGCTTAAAGTTCATAAGGCACTTCCGCCGTTCTTCGCTGTTCCTACAACAGCAGGTACAGGTTCGGAAACAACTGTAGCAGCAGTAGTTACCGACCCTGAAACTCACGAGAAGAATGCCATTAACGATACTTGTCTCAGACCTAAGTACGCTGTACTTGACCCTGAACTTACAGTAGGCTTGCCGCCTCATATTACTTCTACAACAGGTATGGACGCTCTCACTCACGCAGTTGAGGCTTATATCGGTAAGAGTAATACTAAGGATACAATCAGGGAAGCTGAAGAAGCTACAAAGCTTATTTTTGACAATATCGAAGAGGCATACAATAACGGCAAGAACCTTGAGGCAAGAGGTAATATGCTTAAAGGCTCATACCTTGCAGGTCGTGCATTTACTCACGCTTATGTAGGTTATGTTCACGCTATTGCTCATAATCTCGGCGGCTTATACGGCACACCTCACGGATTGGCTAATGCAGTTATTTTACCTTATGTTCTCGATTACTATGCAGACGCAGCTTATCCTCAGCTTGCAAAGCTTGCAGATATCGTAGGCGTCGGCAAAGGACTTGACACAGCAGGCAAGGGCAAGGCATTTATTGAGGCTATCAGAACTCTTAACAAGAATATGAATATTCCTGAAAAGTTCGATTTCATCAAGGAAGAAGATTTACCTATTCTTATTGAGCGTGCTCTTAAGGAAGGTAATCCGCTTTACCCTGTACCTAAGATTATGGATAAGAAGGATTGCGAAGCAGTTATTCGCTCCTTTATGGCTTAATCTCAGTATATTTAATATACATAAAATAATAGACGGTCGATTAATTTCGGCTGTCTATTTCTGTTTTTGTCGTTAAATTGCTTGAATATATTGTCAAAATATGCTATATTTTATGTGTATAGTTACGTTTAAACTGTCTATTTTATTTACTTGGGTGAATTTTGATGAAAAAAATTACTTCTTTGATTATAGTTCTTGCTATGCTTGTGACTACTCTTTTTTGCTTTAATGTAACGTCGGCGTTTGCCGCTAAACCAACGAGCGGTACGTGTGGCAATAATGTTAAGTGGAATTTGAACACAACTACGGGTGTTCTTACTCTTACGGGCAAGGGCGCTACTAAGGATTACGGCGAAACTGCACTTAAAGGGATTGCTCCTTGGAATGAATCAAGAGAATTGATTAAGAGTATTGTAGTAGGTGAGGGCATTACTTCACTCGGTCAGCTTCTTTTCAATAAATGTACTGTTGCCGAGAGTGTTTCCCTGCCGTCAACGCTTACTAAGATGAGCGATACTAAAGTTCCAAAATACGGTACATTCCGTGAGTGCACATCACTTAAGTCTGTAACAATGCCTGCCAATCTTGAAATGATTGGTTCGTATTGCTTCCTTGACTGTACTGCGCTTACTACAGTTATTTTAAATGATAAGCTTACTTCTATCGGCGATTATGCGTTTAACGGTTGTACTGCGCTTAAATCAATTAAATTTCCGGACAGCCTTACCTCTATCGGATTAAGCTCTTTTGAAGGCTGCACGGACCTTACTACCGTTACTTACGGTATGGGTATGACCGAAACAGGTAATCTGGCATTCAGAAATGCAAGCGTTTCTAAAATTAATTTTTCATCAACAATTACCGAAATATCACCGTGGAGCTTCTATGGCTGTAACTTTGTTAAACTTGAAATTCCCGAAACTATAACAAAAATTAATATTCGTGGTTTTGCAAACTGTACCGCTTTGCAGGAGGTTACGATTCATAATCCAAATTGCGTATTTGACGGTATCGGTCAAGCCGATGCAAGCGGCGGTAAAGACCCTTTCAACGGCTCTCAGCAAAGCCTTGTTGTTAAGGGACACTCAAATTCAACTGCCCAAGCCTATGCTAAAGCAAAGGGCTATAAATTTGTAAGTATTGATGCGTGCGACCACGCTTCTACTCATGAGGTTATTACTCTTGAACCGACATGTACCCAAAAAGGTACTACTACCCAGGTGTGCGACAACTGCGGTTTCGTAGTGTCCAAAGCAGAACTTCCTGCAAAAGGACACACTTATGAAACTGTTGAAACAGAGGATAATACCGCTGTCGACGGGCATAAATATGAATATCAAAAATGCTCTGTATGCAACAATGAAAATACCGTTATTACTCACGTGGCATTTGTTGACGGCTACTATGATTATGATTGTACCGCCACTTGCACAATGCCGGGCATTGAAACGAAAACCTGTAAGGTTAACGGTTGCGGCAAGGTTGAACGAAATCCTGTTGCAAGGGCAGGACATAAGATTGAAAATCCAACCGTAACCAAAGCGGCAACCTGTACCGAAGCAGGCGAGGAAAAGGGCAAGTGCTCTGTCTGTGGGAAGGAGGTAACACAAACCGTTCCCGCTCTCGGCCATACTTTTTCAGATGTAACCGAAACACTTGATAATACCGCTGTTGACGGTCATACTTATGTTGTGAAAACCTGTACCGTATGCAATCAAAAGGAGTCTACTCCTACCCATGTTGCGTGGGTTGAGGGTCAGTATACTTCAACTGTTGTTACCAAGCCGGGATGCACAATTAACGGACTTCAAATTGACACCTGCAAAATCTGTAAAGAAGTTAGAAACGTAACTCTTCCTGCTAACGGCGAACACGTTTGGGAGGAAACAAGCAGGACTGCCCCTACATGCACCGCAGCAGGTAAAATTTATTATAGATGTAAAAATTGTAATCTTACCAAGAGTGAAAATATTGAGGCTTTAGGCCATGATAATGTTCAGCAATCTGTTGTTGAACCTACTTGCACCACAGCCGGATATACTACATATAAATGCTCACGTTGCGGCGCAACTTCTAAGGTAGAAAGTACGGCATTGGGCCATACGCCTGCAGAGAACAGTTATGTTGTAACCACCGAGCCGACATGCACCACGGCGGGTGCGGCAAATGCTACTTGCGCAAGGTGTGGTGAGAAATATGATGTTGTGCTTGATGCGCTCGGTCACGATTATGTCGATAATGATACACCGGTTAAGGAACATCCCGGTCATGTTTACAGAATGACTGCGTGCTCACGTTGCAAAAACGTTAAATCTCAGGGCTTTGTTCATACAGAATGGATAGAGGGCGAGTATACAACACAAACACTTATTCAAGGCAGTTGTACCGTTTCTGCAAGGTATCAGGATACCTGCACTTACTGTAATGAAAAGAGAATACGTACCGTTGAGGCGACGGGTAAGCATACTTATTCTTACACTAAATATGACGCAACTTCTGACAGGCTTGTTTATACTTGTTCGGTTTGCGGCAATGAAAATAAGGTTGCGCCGTTGGTTGTTAATGCTGCATTTATCAGGTTTATAAACAGTAAAACCGCAGACGTTGCAACAGGCTATCTTTATGACCTTACAAATGACGGTGTGATTAATGCCAAGGACTATGCAGTTCTTAATAAGGCGGTTAAGACGTCAAAATCAAAGGCGAAAAACTGATAATTTAAACAGATTTTACCGACAGAGTTTATACTTTGTCGGTATTTTTTTGGAATTTTTTGTGTTTGTAACTATTTTTTAATAATATATTTTAATATTAATATTTACTTTACGTTAATTTTATATTATTATATAAAAGAAGAAAAACGACTCTTTTAATCGGAGGTATAAAAATGAGCATTGCTTATAAAAGAATTTTACTTAAACTCAGCGGCGAAGTGCTTGCAGGCGAAAAGAAAACCGGTATTGATAATGATACTGTAGTTACTATTTGCAAATCTGTTAAGAAGATTGCCGATATGGGCGTCGAGGTCGGCATTGTTGTCGGCGGCGGCAATTTTTGGCGTGGCAGAACGAGCGAGCATATGGACAGAACAAGGGCTGACCATATCGGTATGCTTGCAACCGCTATGAACTCACTTGCACTTTGCGACGCACTTGAACAACTCGGTGCAGACGTCAGAGTTCAAACGGCAATTGAAATGCGCCAAATCGCAGAGCCTTATATCCGTAACAAGGCAATACGTCATTTCCAAAAGGGCAGAATTGTTATTTTCGGCTGCGGTACCGGTTCACCATTCTTTTCAACAGATACTGCCGCTGCTTTGCGTGCGGTTGAAATTAATGCCGATGTCCTTCTTAAGGCTACAAATGTTGACGGCGTTTATGATAAAGACCCTAATAAATTTGACGATGCAGTTAAGTTTGATAATGTAACATTTAAAGAGGTTCTTGCAAAGGATATCAAAGTTATGGATTCAACTGCATTTTCACTTTGTAAGGACAACGATTTGTCAATCCTTGTATTTGACCTTACAGACCCTGAAAATATCGTTAAGGCTGTATCGGGCGAGGCAATCGGAACACTCGTTCAAAACTAAATTTAATCGGACTTTTTAAAACCGTAGGGGCGAACATTGTTCGCCCGAAAAAAACAATAACATTTACTATAGAGAGGTATTCACAATGGAAGCTGTATTTGCTAAAACTAAAGAAAAAATGGATAAGTGCTTAACTTCACTTGAAAGAGATTTTGCCGCAATCAGAGCCGGCAGAGCTAACCCTGCCGTACTTGACAAGGTTATGGTTGACTATTACGGAGTTCCTACTCCTATTAACCAAATGGCAGCTGTAAGTGTACCTGAAGCAAGGCTTCTTGTTGTTCAGCCATGGGACACATCAACACTTAGAGAAATTGAAAAGGCTATCAATACCGCTGATATCGGTATCAACCCTCAAAATGACGGTAAGGTAATCAGACTTTCATTTCCTCAGCTTACAGAGGAACACAGAAAGAATCTTCAAAAGGATATTTCCAAGAGAGGCGAGGAAGCAAAGGTAGCTATTCGTAACGTTCGCCGTGATGCTATGGACGATATCAAAAAGCTTAAAAAAGATAACGAAATCACAGAGGATGAGCAAAAGGACGGAGAAAAGAAACTCCAGGATATCACCGATGATTTTGTAAAGCAGGCTGATTCTATCACGAAGAAGAAAGAAGAAGAAATCCTTTCAATATAGCTTAGACTTTTTAGTAGGGGCTGCCTGATTGCAGCTCCTTGTTTGCTTTTTATTTAGGAGGAAATTATGGCTTTTTTCGGCAAAAAAAATAACGATAATAACGTTCAATTTGAAATACTCCCTAAAAATATCGGCATAATTATGGACGGCAACGGCAGATGGGCTAAAAAAAGAGCTTTGCCGAGGAGCGCAGGCCATAAGGCAGGTGCCGAGGTTTTTCGCACAATCAGTAAGGAATGTGGCAGGCTTGGCTTGGAAAGCGCAACCTTTTATGCTTTTTCAACTGAGAACTGGAAGAGACCTAAGGAAGAAGTCGACGCCATTATGAGGCTTTTTAAGGATTATCTTCTTGAGGCTAAAAGTGATATCACCGCCGCAGGTGATATGAAAATGAAGTTTATCGGCGAACGTGACGGTATGAGTAAGGAACTTCTTGAGCTTATGGACGAAGCTGAGGAAGATACAAGCAAGCATTCTGGAACGACAATTTATCTTGCAGTCAATTACGGAGGCAGGCTTGAAATTTGCGATGCGGTAAATAAGCTTATAGCCGAAGGTAAAACAAATATTACAGAAAAGGATATAAGCGATAATATTTTTACTCCCCCTGAATGTGACTTGATTATTCGTCCGTCAGGTGAACAGCGTCTTTCAAACTTTATGCTTTGGCAGGCGGCTTACAGTGAATTTTGGTACAGCGATGTGCTTTGGCCTGATTTCAAAATTGATGACCTTCACCAAGCGCTTCGTGATTTTGAAAGAAGAAACCGTCGATTCGGCGGATAAATTGTATGGCATAACTTTTTTGCCGAGATTAAATCATTAACTATAGGGGCAAACATTGTTTGCCTTAATAAAATAAACAAAAGGAAAAAATATCTATGAAACAAAGACTTATTACTGCTGCATGCCTTTTGGCAGTTCTTGCAGTTGTTGTTTGGCAAATAAATACACCCGTTTTGCTTATTGCCGTTGCTTTTCTTTCGGCTGTTGCAAGCGGTGAAATAATGAAATGCGCTAAGGTTGAAAATACTTTTATAAGGGTTGTAGGCATAATCTTTTCAGCCTGCTTCCAGCTTTTTGCAAGCGCAAAAGTGCTTGAGCCTTGGGTAAGCGCTTCAATATGGGGCAAGGTTATTGACGCTGTTCCTAATATCGTTTATATCATTATTTTGTGCATTGTATTTTTCCTTGCAATGCTCAAGGATTATGCATACACAACGTTTGAGGATGTGAGCGTATCAATTTTTGCAAGCGTTGCAGTTCCTTTCGGCTTTTCAATTTTTATCAGGCTTCGTGATATGTATGTTGACGAGCAGTTTGGTATTTATCTTATTTTTTATGCACTTATTTGTGCCCTTGCTACAGATACGGGCGCTCAGCTAATGGGTATGGCATTCGGCAAGCATAAAATGGCACCGAATATTTCCCCTAAAAAAACTGTTGAGGGTGCTTTCGGCGGCTTGATTTTCAGCATGGTATTAAACGCAGTCGCACTTACTCTTTATAATAAATTAGCAGTTAATGTTATCCCTCAAAATATGGCAACGCTTCTTCTTGCAATGGTACTTCCAACCTCATTTATGGGTATGATGGGTGACCTTTCCGCTTCTGTTTTAAAGCGTAATTTTGAAGTTAAAGATTTCGGAAAAATCTTTCCTGGTCACGGCGGAGTAATGGATAGAATGGACTCTTCTCTTTTCACTCTCCCTGTTACATACGCAATTGCTCTTATTGCAAGTAAAATATTTTAAGATTTTATTTAATTGTTTATTGAAAGGTGATACCTTATGAAAAAAATATCTCTTTTAGGCTCAACGGGTTCTATCGGAACGCAAAGCCTTGATGTGTGCGAAATGCACGGCTACGACGTTAAATGCTTAACGGCTAATTCAAGAGTTGATATTATGGAAGAGCAGGTTCGTAAGTTCAAGCCGGATATGGTTTGTATGATGAGTGAAGCTGCCGCTAAGGAATTAAAAAGTAAAATCAGCGATACAAATACTAAAGTTGTGTGCGGTATGGACGGGCTTATCGAATGTGCAACTTACGATAAAGCCGATACCGTTTTAAATTCCGTTGTCGGAATGGTTGGCTTGCAACCGACTCTTGAGGCAATTAAGGCTAAGAAAACACTTGCCCTTGCAAATAAGGAAACGCTTGTTGCAGGCGGTCACCTCGTTACTAATTTGGCTAAGGAAAACGGCGTTCAAATTCTCCCTGTTGACAGCGAACATTCCGCAATTTTCCAGTCAATGCAGGGTATGCCTAATAAAAAAGCAATTAAAAAAATTATCCTTACAGCGTCGGGAGGTCCATTTTTCGGCAAAACTCTTGACGAACTTGAAAATGTAACTGCTAAGGATGCACTTAAGCACCCTAATTGGGATATGGGTGCAAAAATAACCATTGATTCCGCTACTATGATGAATAAAGGCTTGGAATTTATAGAAGCAAAATGGCTTTTCGATATGCCTAATGAGGATATCGAAATTGTTGTTCACAGAGAAAGTGTTGTTCATTCCGCAATTGTTTATCAGGATAATTCAATGATTGCCCAGCTTGGTGTTCCGGATATGAGAATCCCTATTCAGTATGCGCTGACTTATCCCGAACGTGAGCCAAGCCCTGTTAAAGAACTTTCGCTTACGGATTACGGAAAACTTACATTCTTTGAACCGGATTATGATACTTTTAAATGTATCAATGTTTGCAAAGAAGCTATTGAACTCGGTGGGCTTCATCCTGCTGCTGCAAACGGCGCAAACGAAGAAAGCGTAAGACTTTTCTTAAACGGTAAAATTAAATTTACAGATATTGCATATCTTAATAATGAGGCAATGAAAAATGCCCCTGAAAAAGAAAACTTTACTCTTGATGATGTCCTTGAAACAGATAGGGCGGCAAGAGATTATGTAATTGAGGCGGTTAAGTGAATATAACTTCTATTTGGAACAGCGTTTACCCGGTGCTTGTGGCAATTCTCTTTTTTGAACTTATAATAGTAATTCACGAGTGGGGCCATTTTACGGCGGCAAGGCTTATGAAAATTAAAGTTAATGAGTTTTCTGTCGGAATGGGACCTAAGCTTTTGCAGCATAAGGGTAAAAAAACAACATATACTTTAAGGCTTATCCTTTTTGGCGGCTATTGCTCAATGGAGGGTGAGGATAAGGAAAGCGACGATGAAAATGCTTTTGTCAATAAAAAGGTTTGGCAAAGAATTTACGTCGTTATCGCAGGTGCATTGATGAACCTTGTTTTGGGCCTTGTAATCGTTCTTATTCTTGTTTGCTCGCAAAACCTTGTCGGCACTACCGAGGTCGCTAAGTTTGACGATAATGCAGTCAGTCAGTCTTACGGCTTGCAGGTGGGCGATAAAATCAAAAGCATTGACGGTATGCGTGTTTATACCACAAATGACGTAACTACAGGCTTTTCAAGATGCTCTAATGAAAATGTCAATCTTGTTGTTGAGCGTGACGGCAAGGATGTAAAGCTTAAAGTTAAATTTAATACAGAGGATTATGAGGGTCATACTTATACAGTTATGGATTTTTGGCTCAGGGGTGTTAAAAAAACTCCTGCAAATGTTATTTTCCAAACAGGTAAGGAATTTGTTTCTTATGCCAGAATGGTATTTTTATCCCTTCACGATTTGCTTGTCGGTCGCTACGGCATATCCGATATGAGCGGTCCGGTCGGTACGGTCAGCGTTGTTTCAACTGCTGTTAAAACCTCAATGTATTCAATGCTCAGAATAATGGCTCTTTTGACTGTAAATGTAGGTCTTTTCAATTTATTTCCTATTCCTGCGCTTGACGGCTGGCGCTTGTTTGTGCTTTTGGCAGAGGGAATAACGAGGAAAAAGCTTCCGCAAAAGGCGGAGTATTTAATCAATGCTGTCGGTCTTGCGGCACTTCTTTTATTGATGTGCTTTGTAACCTTCAGCGATATAACAAAATTGTTTTAAACTTAAATTCAGGTGACTGTTATGGAAAGAAGAAAAAGTAAAAAAATAAAGCTTGGCAATACCTTTATCGGCGGTGACAGCCCCATTCTTGTTCAAAGTATGCTCAATATCCCCGCAAGTAATATTGACGGTTCCGTGGAGCAGGCTAAGGAACTTGCAGCAGCAGGCTGTCAGGTTATCCGTTTTGCAATTCCCAATGAGGACGCATTAAATCTTATTGAACCTATTAAGAAAGCTGTGGACGTTCCTTTGGTAGCCGATATCCATTTTGATTATAAGCTTGCACTCGGTGCGGCTGAAAGAGGAATTGATAAAATCAGAATTAATCCCGGCAATATCGGTGATGATTCACGTGTTAAGGCAGTTGCCGATATTTGCAAACAGAAAAATATTCCTATTCGTATCGGTGTTAATTCAGGCTCGCTTGAAAAGCATATTCTTGCAAAATACGGCTCGCCTACACCTGAGGCTATGGTTGAATCAGCGCTTTATCACGCTAATCTTCTTGAAAAATTCGATTTTGATGATATCGTGATTTCTATTAAATCTTCTAATGTTGAAACTATGATTAAGTCGTATGAGCTTGCGGCGCAAAAGTGCGATTATCCGCTTCATCTCGGTGTTACGGAAGCAGGTACCGAAAGAATGGGAATTATCAAATCCGCTGTCGGTATAGGCTCGCTTCTTACTCACGGTATCGGCGATACAATTCGTGTAAGCCTTACCGATGCACCTGTTAAAGAGGTGTTTGCCGCATTTGATATCTTAAAGGCAATCGGTCTTAAAAATGACAGCCCTTATCTTATTTCCTGCCCGACTTGCGGCAGAACTAAGATTGACCTTGTCGGCCTTGCAAAGCAGGTTGAGGAGAGATTAAAGGACTGCAAAAAACCGATTAAGGTTGCCGTTATGGGCTGTATAGTTAATGGACCCGGTGAGGCAAAGGAAGCCGATATCGGAATTGCAGGCGGTGACGGATGCGGACTTATCTTTAAAAAAGGCGAAATTCTCCGCAAGGTTGATGAAAAAGATTTACTCGATGAGTTAATGAAGGAAATTGATAAATTATAATGAATAGATTTGCAGACTATTTTTCAAATTACGTTAATGACGATACAATTACATATATAGGAAACGGTGATATTACTTCCTTTACCGTGTCACGTCAAGACAGGGAGCTTGCAGTCGGTCTTAATTTGGAAAGCTTTATTGATTACGGCATTATTGAAAATTCTCAAAACCAAATTGCAAGGGCAATGGAACTGAAAAAAGTTCATATCAACCCACGCTTTCCGAAAAGTGAGTTCTCGCTTGATAATATTGAAAGAATACTTGAATATGTTAGGCACGAATCTCCGGCGGCTAACGGATTTTTTGACGGCTGTGAGGCGGAACTTGAGGACAGAACGCTTACCCTTTGCCTCAAAAAAGGCGGCAAGGACGTGCTTGAATCGCAAAAGGTTGACCGTGCGATTGCAAATAAGATTTATGAACTTTTCGATTTGGATTTTGTTGTTATTTTTCTTGAAGTTCAGGCTTTTGATATCGAAAAGGCAGTGCAAAAGGCTGTTGAGGAAAGACGAGCAGAGGAGCAGCATAAAAAGGAAGAGGAAGAAAAAAACGTCAACCACGAGCTTTGGGACGAACTTCCTGTTTTTAAAGATACGCTTAAAAAAATATACGGCAAGGCAATTCACGAAAAGCCAAAGAATATTGCCGATGTTTCAACCGAGGACGGCTATATAACCGTTTGGGGTGATGTGCTTAAAACAGAGGTACGTGAAACAAAGAGGGGAACAAGCAAGATTTTCGATTTTGATATATCTGATTACACCTCCTCAATTACAGTTAAAATGTTTGACGATAAGCGTGTTATTGACCCACTTGTTGAAAAAATAAACGAGGCAGGCACTCTTGTCATTTCCGGCGGCTATCAGTTTGATACATTTTCAAATCAATATGTTCTTCGCCCTTACGCAATTGCGAGCATTAAAAAGGCGGAGAAAACAGATGATGAGCCTGAAAAAAGAATTGAACTCCACATGCATACCTCGCTATCTGAGATGGACGCCATTTCATCTCCGACAGCTCTTGTTAAGCAAGCTATTAAATGGGGGCATGAGGCTGTGGCTATAACTGACCACGGCGTAGTTCAGGCACTTCCTGAGGCTTATGCCGCTTCCGGCAAGGGCAGTAAAATTAAACTTATTTTAGGTATGGAGGGATATCTTGTTGATGACGAAAAATATCCCGACTTCCTTAATATGAAAACAAATCAATATGAACGCTATCATATTATCTTCCTTGTTAAAGAGGATACTTCTATGGATGAATCTATCCCTAAGGAAGAAAGAAAATACGGCAGAAAAAATCTTTATGAAATGATTTCTGCATCTAATGTTAAATATTTCAAAAAACGTCCGCTTATTCCTAAATCTCTTTTGAGAAAGAAAAGAGACTGCATTATTGTCGGCTCTGCATGCGAGCAGGGTGAGGTTTATCAGGCAATTTTAGATGATGTAGACGAGGACAAGCTTGAGGAAATCGCATCTTTTTACGACTATCTTGAAATTCAGCCAAACGGTAATAACGCTTTTATGCTCAGAACGAGCGATCAGGAATACGTTACTAATAAGCGTGGCGAGGAAAAGAAAAATCGCTATTGGAAAGTAAACAGCGAAGAAGATTTAATAAATATTAATAAGAAAATTATTGCTTTGGGCGATAAACTCGGTAAGCTTGTTGTTGCTACGGGTGACGTTCATTTCTTGAGCGAACACGACGCAAAATTCCGTGCAATCATTATGGCTTCAAAGGGCTTTGACGATGCGGATAATCAACCCCCGCTTTATTTTAAAACCACACGTGAAATGCTTGATGATTTCGCTTGGGCAGGGGATAGAGCAAGAGAATTTGTTATTGATAATCCTAAAAAAATTGCCGACAGCATTATGGATAATATTCCGCCTATTCCTCCGGGAACGTTTCAGCCGCATATCGACGGCGCTAATGAGGAACTTACGGAAAAATGCTGGAATATGGCTAAGGATTTGTACGGCGACCCTGTTCCCGAATATGTTGCAAACAGGCTTCAGCGTGAACTTGATTCAATCATAGGTCACGGTTTCGGCGTGCTTTATGTTATCGCAAAGCGTCTTGTTGAGGAAAGCGAAAGAAACGGCTACTTAGTCGGTTCAAGAGGTTCTGTCGGCTCGTCGCTTGCTGCTCATTTCGGTGGTATATCAGAGGTTAATCCGCTTGCACCCCATTATTATTGCAAAAAATGTAAGCACAGCGAATTTTTCTTAAACGGCGAATACGGTTCGGGTTTTGACCTCCCTCCCAAGAATTGCCCTAACTGCGGCACTCCTATGAAGCGTGACGGCCACGAAATTCCGTTTGAAACCTTCCTTGGCTTTGACGGCGATAAGGAGCCTGATATTGACCTTAACTTCTCCGGCGAGTATCAGTCCCGTTCTCACAGATTTACAGAGGAACTTTTCGGTAAGGAATATGTGTTCAAAGCAGGTACTATGGCAACGGTTGCCGATAAAACCGCTTATGGCTATGTTATGAAATATCTTGACGAGCGTGGTATTCAAAACGTTACTCCGAGAGCCGAGATTGACAGATTGACGGTCGGCTGTACGGGCATTAAGCGAACAACGGGTCAGCACCCGGGCGGTATGGTTGTTGTTCCCGATAAATACACAGTTGAGGATTTCACTCCTATTCAGTATCCGTCAAATGACGAATCTAAGGGTACATACACAACCCACTTTGACTTTAAAAACTCGCTTCACGATACACTTTTGAAGCTTGACGAGCTTGGGCACGATAATCCGACTCTTTATAAATATCTTGAAGATTCAACGGGTATTCCCGTTATGGATGTTGATTTGTCAGACCCTCTTTTGTATCAGCTTATCACATCTACCGAGCCTATCGGTGTTTCGCCTGAGGATATAGATTGCCAAACAGGTACTCTTGCAATTCCTGAAATGGGTACGCCGTTTGTTATCGGTATGCTTCTTGAGGCTCAGCCTAAAACATTTGCCGACCTTTTGCAGATTTCGGGTCTTTCCCACGGCACAGACGTTTGGCTCGGTAATGCTCAGGAGCTTATTCAAAACGGTACGTGCACGATTTCCGAGGTTATAGGATGCCGTGATGATATTATGACCTATCTTCTCCATAAGGCTGAAAAGTATGAAAGAGAAACTGGCAAGGAATCACCGCTTAAAAAGAAGGATTGCTTTAAGATTATGGAATATACCCGTAAGGGTAAAGCACCTAAGGAGCTTCCGCCTTATGAAGAGGCAATGAAGGCGGTAGGCGTTGAACAGTGGTATATTGATTCCTGCTATAAGATTAAATATATGTTCCCTAAGGCTCATGCTGCGGCTTACGTTATTGCTGCTTTGCGCCTTGCATGGTATAAAATACATAAGCCAATCCATTTCTATTCCGCTTACTTTACGGTTCGTGGCGGTGCTATTGATGCTGTTGCGGCAGTTCAGGGTAAGGCGGCTGTTAAAAAGAAAATGGAGGAGATTAAGCTTAAGGGAAACGATAAAACCGCAAAAGACGAGAGTACATATATTGTTCTTCAAATCGTTATTGAAATGCTTGCAAGAGGTATTGAATTTTTACCTGTCGATATTTATAAATCAGATGCAAGAATTTACAAGATTGAAGACGGAAAAATCAGGCTTCCGTTTGGTGCGGTTGACGGTATAGGCGAAAATGCGGCTATATCTCTTGCAAAAGCACGTGAGGACGGCGGTGGCGACTTCTTGTCCTATGACGATTTAATGGCAAGAGCAGGTGTCGGCAAGAGTGTTTGCGAGGCACTCAAAAATGCAGGTGCGCTCGGCGATATGCCGGAATCTAACCAAATTTCGCTTTTTTAATCCGTTATTTAATGTAATAAATATAAATATTTATTAATTTATCTTGACATTGACGTTGTAGTATGTTAGCATATTAACACTCTACTACGCTAAAGTGACAGGAGATTTATTGTTATGAAAAGATATTCAAAGCTTATTCTGCAGGGAACGAGAGATTTATTATTTGAGGAATGTGACGATAGAAGAAATGTTGAATCAATCCTTTCAGCTTTGTTTAAGGAACATAAATACCGTAAGGTTATGACTCCGACTGTTGAATTTTACGATGTTTTTGCTGAAAATGACCTTGGTATTGAGGCTGAAGAAATGTATAAACTGTCTGATTCTCAAGGCAGAACAACCGTTCTTCGCCCTGATAATACAGCGCCGATTGCACGTCTTGTTGCAACCCGCCTTTCTAAAGAGGATTTTCCCGTAAGGCTTTATTATAATCAAAATGTTTATGTTCGCAATAAGAGCCTTGCCGGCAGAACGGACGAAACGGAGCAAAGCGGTATTGAGCTTATCGGCGACGGCAGTATTGATGCTGATATTGAAGTTATTTCTATGGCTTATGAGGCACTTAAGAGAAATAATGTTTCCTCATTTAAACTTGAACTTTGCCATGCGGGATTTTTTAAATCAATTCTTAATAAAATGAATATAACTTCAACTCAAAAGGCTGATATCTGCAAACTTATTGAGGGCAAAAATTATGCCGCTTTGGGTGATATGCTTGCTAAATTTGATGACAGCCGTGAGGCAGATGTTATTAAAAAGCTACCACGTCTTTTCGGCGACGTAAGTGTTATAGACGAAGCAAAGAAGCTTTATAATGATGAAAAATCAAACGAAGCACTTGACTATTTAAGAAATGTTTATGAAAAGCTTTGCGATATGGGGCTTGGTGATAATATCACCATTGACCTCGGTCTTGTAAACAGAAGTAATTATTATACAGGCGTTATTTTTCGTGGCTATGCGGAGGGCAGCGGTCTTACAATCGTTTCAGGCGGCAGATATGATAACCTTATAGGCGAGTTTGGGCTTGACGCTCCGGCTGTCGGCTTCGGTGTTAATGTTAATGCGCTTTGCGATGTTATGCGAGAGGAAATTAATGTTGACAGACCTATTCGCATAGCGCTGACTAAAGGCAGGCTTGAAAAATCATCAATCTCACTTTTCAAAAAAATGGGGCTTGATACAAGCGAACTTGAAAATAAAGGCAGACGCCTTATTCTTCCTGTCGGAGACTTTGAGGCAGTGCTTTCAAAAGCGCCTGACGTTATAACTTATGTTGAACACGGCGTTTGCGATATCGGCATTGTCGGCAAGGATACTATTGTTGAACACGGCAATTCGTTTTATGAAGTTATTGACCTTAATATCGGCAAGTGCCGTTTTGCTCTTGCTTGCCCTAATGGGACGGACTTCTTTTCGGGCCATCGCAGAAAGGTTGTTGCAAGTAAATATCCTAAGGTTGCAAAGTCATATTTTCAGTCAAAGGGTATGGATGTTGATATTATCAAAATTGAGGGCAGTGTTGAGCTTGCTCCGCTTTTGGGACTTGCAGACGGAATTGTCGATATAGTTGAAACCGGTTCAACTCTTAAGGAAAACGGACTTGAGGTTGTTGATACAATTATGCCGATTTCCGCAAGGGTTATAGTCAATATGGCTTCTATGAAACTTCGTAAAAAAGAGATTGAGGAATTTTTAAACGAATTAGAACTTGCATCTAAAGTTTGATATAAATGAGGTATAAGTGATGAATATTACAAAAGCAAACGGCAAAAACGAGTATGAGCTGATTAAAAACTTAAAAAAGCGTTCGGGCCAAACCGATGAAAAAATCGTTGAAGCCGTAACTACAATTATAAATTCCGTTAAAGAGCAGGGTGATGATGCGGTAAGGGAATTTACTGTCAGATTTGACGGTATGGTACCTAAAAAGACCGTGATTGAAAAGGACGAACTTAATTCTTATCTTGATGAGGTTGACGATGACTTTAAAAATGCCATAATCAAGGCTAAAAATAATATTTACGATTTTCATTTGCGCCAGGCTCAGCAGTCTTGGCTCACCACTAAGGAAAACGGCGTTATTATGGGGCAAAGAATACGTGGACTTCACAGAGTAGGTATTTACGTTCCGGGCGGTACTGCCGCTTATCCGTCATCTGTTTTGATGAATGCAATCCCTGCTAAAATTGCCGGAGTTAAGGAAATTATTATGGTTACCCCTCCGGGTAAAGACGGTAATCCAAATCCTGATATTATGGCTGCTGCCGCTGTTGCAGGTGTTGATAAGGTATTCCTTGTAGGCGGTGCTCAGGCTGTTGCCGCTTTAGCTTTCGGAACTGAAAAAATACCAAAGGTTGATAAAATTGTAGGCCCAGGTAATATTTTTGTTGCTACTGCAAAGAAGCTTCTTTACGGTGTTGTTGATATCGATATGATTGCAGGTCCGAGTGAAATTCTTATTGTTGCCGATAAAAGCGCTAAGCCTTCATTTCTTGCCGCTGACCTTATGAGTCAGGCAGAGCACGACGTAAGAGCGTCTGCAATTTTACTTACAACTTCAATGGAAGTAGCAAGATTAACTGCGAGAGAAATAGACAGGCAGATTAAATTCCTTGAAAGACAGGAAATTATAGAAAAATCGCTTAACGATTACGGCGAAATTATTGTTTGCGAAAATCTTGACCAGGCTATTGATTTTGCAAATGAGCTTGCACCGGAGCATCTTGAAATGTGCGTTGAAGAACCGCTTAAATATATCGGCAGGCTTGATAATGCCGGAAGCGTATTCCTCGGCAATTACTCTCCTGAACCGCTTGGTGACTACTTTGCAGGTCCTAATCACGTTCTTCCTACAAGCGGCACAGCAAGATTTTTCTCACCTTTGTCGGTTGACAGCTTTGTTAAGAAAAGTTCGTTTATTTATTATACCGAAAATGAACTTGAAAAGGCAAAGGACGATATAGTTAAGCTTGCAGATACAGAGGGGCTTACGGCTCACGCTAATTCAATTAAGGTTAGATTTGAATAATATTTTAGAGGTACTTATATGAGAAAGGCTCAAATTGAAAGAAATACTAAGGAAACACAAATAAAAATTGACCTTTGCCTTGACGGCGGAGATGTTGAGGTGTCAACAGGTATCGGATTTTTTGACCATATGCTTGTGGCTTTTGGTGTTCACGGCGGTTTCGGCTTAAAAATTAAGGTCAACGGTGATTTACAGGTTGATACTCACCATACGGTTGAGGATACGGGCATTGCGCTCGGAAGAGCTTTTAAAGAGGCACTCGGCGATATGAGCGGCATTGAGCGCTATGGCTCTTTTTCAATTCCTATGGATGAGGCTTTGGCTAATTGTGTGCTTGATATTTCAAACAGACCTTTTCTTGTTTTTAACGCAAACTTTGAGCAGGAAAAATGCGGCGATTATGAAAACTGTATGACGGAGGAATTTTTCAGAGCCTTTGCAATGAATGCAGGTATCACGCTTCATATTGATGTGCCTTACGGTACTAATTCTCATCATAAGATTGAGGCAATATTCAAAGCTGTGGCTCACGCACTTAAAGTTGCCGTAAAGCAAAATGAAAACGGCGCAGTGCTTTCAACAAAAGGAGTTCTTTAATATGCTTATTTTTCCTGCAATTGATATTATCGACGGCAAACCCGTCAGGCTTTTTAAAGGCGATTTTTCCACTGCTCATCAGGTGGCAGGTGACGCTGTTGAAACTGCATTCGGCTTTTTAAAGGCAGGGTGTAAATGGGTGCATATGGTTGACCTTGACGGCTCGCTAAAAAAAGAACCCGTCAATGCCCAAACATTTATTAATGTAGCAAAAGAAACCGGGCTTAGGGTTGAACTCGGCGGCGGAATAAGAACGATGAATGATATTGATTTTTACATTAACAATGGAATTTCACGTATTATTTTAGGCTCTGTGGCACTTAAAAATCCCGAACTTGTAAAAGAAGCAGTCAAAGAATTTGAAAGCAAAATCGCAGTAGGAATTGATGCAAAATCGGGATATGTCGCAACCGAGGGCTGGGTTGAAAAAAGTGACGTTTATTTTACCGACCTTGCAAAAAGAATGGAAGATGTTGGTGTTAAAAATATAATTTTTACTGATATTTCACGTGACGGTACTCTGACGGGTCCTAATCTTGAACAGCTTGTTGAAATTAATAATGCCGTTTCCTGCGATATTACCGCATCGGGCGGAGTTACAAATATAAATGATATTCGTAAATTAAAAAGCAAAAATCTTTACGGTGCAATTTGCGGCAAAAGCATTTATGAGGGAACTCTTGATTTGAGACAGGCAGTGGAGGCATGCAATGATTGATATAGAAAAATATTTTAAAAAAGGCGAGCTTATCCCTGCAATAGTTCAGGAGGAGGGCACAAACGAGGTGCTTATGCTTGCTTATATGAACCGTGAGTCGATGAAAAAAACGCTTGAAACCGGATATACTTGGTTTTGGTCACGTTCAAGGCAGGAACTTTGGAATAAGGGCGCAACTTCGGGTCATCTTCAAAAAGTTGTGTCAATCTACGGTGATTGCGATGATGATACGCTTTTAGTTAAGGTTATACAAACGGGTGCGGCTTGCCACACGGGCAATCACTCTTGCTTTTTTAACAAAATTAAACTTGAAAATAACGGAGAATAAAAATGGATTATATCAGAAACGATTATGAAACTATCCTTGAAAGAAAAGAAGCACAGCAGGAGGGTAGTTATACCTGCTATCTTTTTGAAAAAGGACTTGATAAAATACTCAAAAAAGTGGGCGAAGAGTCAACGGAAATGGTTATCGCCGCCAAAAACGGAGTAAAGGACGAAACAGTCGGAGAAATTTGTGACCTTATTTACCATACCCTTGTTATGATGGCAAATGAGGGAATAACTCCCGATGATGTTGACAAGGAACTTAGAAAGCGTGCCGAAAAGGCAGGCAATTTGAAAAAATTTCACGTGGTAGATAAAAATTCATAATGTCATATAAAAAATGGGTAAACGCAGAAATAGACAAGGCTAAGGCTTCTGCATTGAGTGAAAAACTGAATATTGACGCTTTTGTTGCTTTCTTGCTGGTTTCAAGAGGAATTGATGATGAGCTTGCAGCCTCGGAATTTTTGTCCGACGGGTGCAGGTTTTCTTCGCCTTATCTGTTAAAGGATATGGATAAGGCGGTGAAACGCATAAATCGTGCTCTTGACGACGGAGAAAGCATTTGTATTTACGGCGATTATGATTGCGACGGCGTTACTTCAACTGCTTTGCTTTATACTTTTTTAAGCGCTCTCGGTGGCTTTGTAAGCTACTATATCCCTAACAGAGCTACAGACGGCTACGGAATGAATTTTAAAGCTATTGATAAAATTAAGGCTGACGGTACCGATTTGATTATAACAGTTGATAACGGTATTTCATCAATTGAAGAAGCAGAATATATTTATTCTCTCGGTATGCAGCTTATTGTTACCGACCACCACCAAATAGGTGAAAACCTTCCACGTGCCGAGGCTGTTATTAATCCTCACAGAGAAGATAATGAAATTGAATTTCGTGATTTTGCCGGAGTAGGTGTTGCGTTTAAACTTGCGTGCGCTCTGTATGACGGCGATGTTGAGGATTTGCTTGAGGATTATGCGGATTATGTAACTATAGGTACAATCGGCGATATGGTTCCTCTTTTAAATGAAAACAGAGCAATAGTCAAATCAGGATTGAAACTTATTAATACAGATGCAAAAATCGGCATTTCTGCTCTTAAAAAGAGTACCAATTCAAAAGCAGAGCATTTTTCCGCAACCGACGTGGCTTTTCAGATTTGCCCAAGGATAAATGCGGCAGGCAGAATGGATACGGCTAATCTTGCTGTTGATTTGCTCACTTGTGAGGACAATGAAATTGCAGAATATAAAGCGGAACAGCTTAATCTTGAAAATGCTCACCGCCACGAGGTTGAGGAAAAGATTGATAAGGATATTGCCGAAATTATGGTTAATGACAGGGCTTATCAAACCGACAGAGTTATAGTTGTTGCAGGGCATAATTATCATAAGGGTGTTATCGGTATTTGCGCTGCCCACCTTGTGGAACTTTATTCTAAGCCGGCAATAGTTATCGGCATTGATGACGAGGGAAACGCAACAGGCTCGGCAAGAAGTATTGACGGTTTTAATATTTTTGAAGCGATTTCAAGCTGCTCGGATATTTTAACTCATTTCGGCGGCCATCCTCTTGCTGCCGGTATGGGGCTTAATGTTAAGGATATTGCGGCATTCAGGAAAAGAATTAATGATTTTGCAAAAAATAATTATCCCGTTATGCCGATTCAGACGCTCAAAATCGACTGCAAGCTTTCTCCTTATTATCTGACGCTTGATTTGGTTAATAATTTGGCTGAATTAGAGCCTTACGGAACGGATAACGCACAGCCTGTTTTCGGACTTTATAATCTTACATTGACTAACGTTGCCGCTATCGGCGACGGCAAGCATTTAAAAATAGAGGCTGCTAAAAAAGGAAAAAGCGTACGTATGGTTAAATTCAGGACTACGCTTGACGAATTTCCGCATAAAATCGGCGATACTCTCGATTTCGCCGTGAAACTTTCAAAAAGCACGTTTAAAAATAAAGATTATATTTCAGCTCAAATAGTTGATTTCAGAAAATCAGGGATTGATATCGATAAATATTATCGGGAAAAAAATGACTACCTCCTGTTTAAACTCGGAAAGAAAAATAAAACAGAGCTTTATCCTAATAGGAATATTTGCGCTGTTGTTTATAAATATTTAAAAAGCCAAAAGGGATATAAATACACATTTGACGATTTATATTTTGAGCTTGCAAATTACCTTACATACGGTCAGCTTGCTTTTGCGCTTGATGCGTTTGAGGAGGCAGGGCTGATAAAGCGTGAGGGTAATATTACTTTAAATGATGTTAAAACTAAAGCGAACCTTGAGAGAACTGATACTCTTATGGTTTTGAAGGGAAGATTATAATTGGTAAACGAGGAACAAAGTGTATATACGGATGATTATGACGACGGCTTTAATAAATTTTTTGAAGATATAAAGAAAAATCCGCAATATGACAGTGAAGTGATTAAAAAAGCTTATGACCTTGCACGTGATGCTCACAAAAATCAGCGTAGGCGTTCGGGTGAGCCTTATATTATGCATCCTGTAGCCGTTGCTGAAATTCTTTATAAGCTCGGAATGGACAATGAGTGTATTGTAGGTGCACTTTTGCACGATGTGGTTGAGGATACGAAGTATGACCTTGATTATATCAGGCAGGAGTTCGGCGACGAGGTTGCACTTCTTGTTGACGGTGTAACTAAACTCGGTCAAATTCCGCTTTCTACAAGAGAAGAAGTACAGGCTGAGAATATAAGAAAAATGTTTATCGCAATGAATGAGGATGTTCGTGTTATCATCATCAAGCTTTGCGACAGACTTCATAATATGCGTACTTTGCAGCATATGCCGCCTTATAAGCAAAGGGAAAAAAGTCTTGAAACGCTTGAAATTTATGCTCCTATTGCTCACCGCTTAGGTATCCGTCCTATTAAGGAAGAACTTGAGGATTTGGCAATTTATTATCTTGACCCTATTGCATATAAGGAAATTGAAAAAAACTTATCTATGAAAAAAGAGCAGGGTGAAAAATTTCTTGCCGATATAACAAAGCAAATAAGTGATAAGATTACCCCTGTTATGAAACACGTTCAAATTACCTCACGTGTTAAATCAGTTCACGGAATTTTTCGTAAGGTTTATATCAAGGGCAAGGATTTTGAACAGATTTTTGATATCTATGCAGTAAGAATTATTGTTGATACAATGATTGACTGCTATAATGCGCTCGGCATTGTTCACGATATGTTTAAACCGCTTCCTGGCAGGTTTAAGGATTATATTTCGATGCCTAAGCCTAATATGTATCAGTCACTTCATACTACCGTGCTTTCAGATAAGGGCGTTCCGTTTGAAATTCAAATTCGTACATGGGATATGCATCGCACTGCCGAATACGGTATCGCTGCTCACTGGAAATATAAGCTCGGCAGGGGAGGCAAGGATAGTATCGACTCCCGACTTGAGTGGATTCACCGTATGATTGAGCACGGCGACGAAACCGATACTCCTGAGGAACTTGTTACTACAATTAAAGGTGATTTGTCAAGCGATGAGGTTTATGTATTTACTCCTCGTGGCGATGTTAAGGCGCTTCCTAAAGGAGCAACGGTTATTGACTTTGCTTATGCAATTCATTCCGCCGTCGGTAATAAAATGGTCGGCGCTAAGGTAAACGGCAAAATCGTTCATCTTGATTATAAGGTTAAAACGGGTGAAATTGTTGAGGTATTGACCTCTAATGCGCAGGGCAAGGGTCCAAGCCGTGATTGGCTTAAGATTGTTACAACAGGCGAGGCAAGAAGTAAAATTCGCTCTTGGTTTAAAAAGGAAAAGCGTGACGAAAATATTGTTCAGGGTAAGGCTGAGGTTGAGCGTGAACTTAGGCGAAACTTTATCCGCTTTGAGGATAGTGAGGAATATATTAAATTCGTTACCCGCATTGCGGAAAGGCAGCATTTTACAAATATAGACGATTTTTATGCCGCTGTCGGCTACGGCGGAATACAGATTTCTCGTCTTATGCCCGGTATTAAGGACGAATTTAACCGCAATTGGCGAGTGCAAAAGGAAGAACCGCCTAAGCCTGCCGTTGCGACAACTAATACTCTTGATAAGCCTCGCACCTCTAAGGACAGCTCGGGTGTTGTGGTTGAGGGAATAGATAATTGCCTTATTAAAATGGCACGCTGCTGTTCTCCTATCCCCGGTGAGGAAATTGTCGGCTTTATCAATCGTGGAACAGGGCTTACAATTCACAGAAAGGACTGTGTAAACGTACCGGATGATTTGAAAAATTGCCCTGAGCCTGAACGCTGGGTTAAAGCTCATTGGGACAACAATGTTAAAGTTGACGCTCGTTCAACAATCGACGTTTATGCTATCGACCGTGACGGAGTAGTTCTTGATATAACCGCTTGTATGGCTACGGCTCACGTTAAAATTCATTCTATCAATGCCCGTCCTATCAGCGAGGGCAATTGCTTAACTACTATGACCATTACGGTCAATTCAAAGGAACATCTTGATTCTATCGAAAAATCTCTTCGTAAAATTGAGGGCGTTTATCATATAGAAAGGTCGGCATTTTAATTTATGAAAGCAGTAATTCAAAGAGTAAAACATTCCTCTGTCACCGTTGACGGAAAACTGATAAGCAAAATAGATAACGGTTTTATGATTTTACTCGGCGTTATGGACGGTGACACCAAGGAGGATGCTGATAAACTTATTAAAAAAATCCCTGTTTTGAGGATTTTTGAAGATGAAAACGGCAAAATGAATTTATCACTTCTTGATGTGTTTGGCGAAATTCTTCTTGTATCTCAGTTTACCCTTTGCGCAGATTGCTCGCACGGCAGGCGGCCGAGTTTTATAAAATCCGCACCGCCTGATGAGGCAAATTCGCTTTATGAATACGTCGCTGATGAACTTGAAAAATCAGGTGTAAAATCCGTTAAAAAAGGAATTTTCGGTGCTGATATGAAGGTCGACTTATTAAACGACGGCCCGGTTACCATAATTTTAGACAGTAAGGAATTAAAATAATGCTAAGTGTTAAATCGGCTACATTCGGCCCTATTGAAAATAATTGCTATCTTATTACAGATGAAAAAACAAATAAAAGCGCACTTGTTGATTGCACAGAGGACAGCGATAAAATGATGAATTTCATTGAAGGAGCAAACCTTGAATATATTTTGCTTACTCACGGTCATTTTGACCATATCGGCGGAGTTAAAGCCGTTAAAGCAAAAACAGGCGCTAAGGTTGTGATTTCAAAAGAGGATGAGCCTATGCTTACCTCGTCAAAGTTAAGCCTTGCGGCATTTTGCGGCGGTGTGCAGAATAATACAGAGGCTGATATTTTGATTTCTGACGGCGACGTTATCACTTTGGGTGAAAGTGAAATCAAGGCTATTGCAACTCCGGGGCATACCAAAGGCGGTTTTTGCTATGTGTGCGACGGCAAAATATTTACAGGCGATACTATGTTCTTCTGCTCCTGCGGCAGAACTGATTTCCCCGGTGGTTCACCGCTTGAAATTGTGCAAAGCCTAAAAAAAATCGCTTCGCTTGACGGAAATCTAATCGTTTATCCCGGTCACGACCGTCAGTCAACACTCGATTTTGAACGTGCAAATAATCCGTTTTTGAATAGGGCATAATTTATGATTTTAAAAGTAATTAACCACGATTTTATATATGATATGAAAAATCTTTGCACCGTCTTTTTCCCTTGGGAGAAGATTAACGACGATGGAAAGGATAATATTGAGGTGGAAACTAAGGCGCAGGGTAATGAATTTTTCGTTTGCGCCCGTCTTTTTGATAAAAGTATTTCTAAAACACATATTTTAAAAGAAAATGAGGACGCTCAAACTGAGATGTCAGTTCTGCTTTATAATGTTTTGAGCGAGCTTACAGGTTTTAAACCGCCGTGGGGTATCCTTTTTGGCGTTCGTCCCGCTAAACTTATGCATCGCTTCGCTGACGAAATGGGCGAAAAAGCGGCAAGAGATTATTTTATCAATACTTTTCTTGCAACGCCCCAAAAAACCGATTTGGCAATTGAAGTTATGCACCACGAAAATAAAATTATTTCCTTGTCATCTCACAATTCTTTCTCGCTTTATGTTTCAATTCCGTTTTGCCCAACGAGATGTGCTTACTGCTCTTTTGTTTCCCATTCTATTGAAAAAACGCATAAGCTTCTTGAGCCTTATGTTGACCTTCTTTGCAAGGAACTTGAAAAAACAGGTCAGGTGGCAAAGGCTCTTGGCTTAAGGCTTGAAACCGTTTATTTCGGCGGAGGAACACCTACAACTCTTTCAGCTTCGCAGCTTTCAAGGCTGTTTGGCGTTATAGAGAAAAATTTTGATTTGTCAACTCTTCGTGAATATACAGTAGAGGCAGGCAGACCGGATACCGTAACCGAGGATAAGCTTATGGCATTAAAGGGTGCAGGTGTCGGCAGAATTTCAATCAATCCGCAGTCGTTTAACGATGAAGTTTTGGACACTATCGGCAGACGTCACACATCTAAGCAGACTCTTGATGCTTTTGCTCTTGCAAGAAAGTGCGGTTTCAATAATATTAATATGGACCTTATTGCAGGGCTTCCAAAAGATACACTTTCGTCATTTAAAAACAGTGTTGACACTGCCGTATCACTCGGGGCAGAAAGCGTAACTGTTCATACTCTTGCAATGAAATCGGCAGCTTATATGGTCACAAGAGAGAATGCTTATGATATTTCAGATAAACTATTAACCTTTGATATGGTGGAATATTCAAATTCCTGCCTTAAGTCAAGCGGCTATTATCCTTATTATATGTATCGCCAGTCTAAGTCTGTCGGCAATTTAGAAAACGTCGGCTGGTGCAAGGATAATATGGATTGCCTTTATAATGTTTATATGATGGATGAAACTCATTCTGTTTTTGCTGTCGGTGCAGGCGCCGTTACAAGGCTTAAAAATCAGGACACCGGTAAAATTGAGCGCATATATAACTTTAAATATCCATATGAATATATTGACAGATTTAATGAAATTATTGAGCGTAAAAAATTAATTGAAAAATTTTATACAAACTAATAATTAAATATAGCAAACGGTATTGCAATGCTTTACATATTGTAATATAATGAGTGCGAGGTGGTAGTAATGGCTATAAAATTAAGTGATCTTTTTGGTTCAATGGATGAAGCATTCAACAATCCAAAACTGGAAGAAATGTTTAATAAAACTAAAGACGTTGCTGAAAATATGAGTAAAAAGAGTGCCGAAAGGCTTGAAATCAGCCGTAAAAAGGTTGAACTTCTTGATGCTAAGGCTAAGCTTGCAAAACTCTATGAAAAATTCGGCAAGCTTAATTATGCAAAGTATATAGGCGATGAAATTTCTGAAGATGAAATTAAAGACTGTGCAAATGCAATTTCCGATAATAAAGAAAAGATTGAACTTTATACGGTTGAGATTGAAAAGGCAAAGGCAGAATTTAATGAGTCTATGGCTAATATGGCTAAAAAAACCAAGGAGGCTTTTTCAACTGATTTCAATACCAAGCCCGAAGCTGAGGCTGAGGCAGTTGAGGTTGTTGAAGCAAAGGATGTTGAGATTAAAGACAGCGACGAGTAAAATTTAACAGGAATTTTAAAGAGCAATCATTTTGGTTGCTCTTTTATTTTTTCTTTGGGTGATTTTATTGAAAAAGAGTATTAAAGAAAAGTATATTTCAAGTGCTTTTTTGCTTCTCGTATCAACTGTAATAGTTAAGATGATTTCTGCCTTTTATAAAATTCCGCTAACTTCTTATATAGGCGCAACAGGCAGGGGATATTTTTCAATAGCGTATAATCTTTGCTTGCCTATTCATGCACTTACTATGGGTGCTTTTCCTATCGCTATGTCAAAACTTGTCAGTAAATATAATGCAAGCGGCGATAAACTCAGAGTTTCCGGATTGAAAAAAGCAGGAAATAAACTGTTTTTTCTTGCGGCTTTTGCAGGACTTTTTGTAATGCTTGTTGCTGCAAAGCCATACAGCGAGCTTATTTCTTCGTCACCAAAGAGTATTTATACAATTTTTGCTCTTGCACCGAGTGTTTTTTTCTGCTGTCTCGGCGCCGGTAAACGCTCTTTTGCCGAGGGGTTTATTGATATGAAACCAACCGCAGCCTGCCAAATTATCGAAGCGGTTTTTAAAATGGTGTTTGGACTTTTATTTGCTCGCTTTTCTATGGGTTTTTTTATGTCAAATTATTATGAGTATGGCACGGTTTTGGGTACAGCGTACGAAAACGAAAGGCAGGCACTTTCGGCAATTTATCCCTTAACATCTGCTTGCTCTATGCTTGGCGTCAGCCTCGGAGGTTTTGCAGGGTGGGTTTATGTCAGTTCTTATGTCGGCAGCCACTATAAAATGCCGAAACCCGATAAATCGGTTACTCGACAAATGTATAACGAACTTGCCGCATTTTCTCTTCCGCTTCTTTTTGCAACGGCTGTTCAAAGTGTTTCTCAATTTTTTGATACCTCGTCAATTCAGTACGCCTTAACTCTTTGTGACAAGGCTGTGCTTTCAAAAGCGTATAATTATTTTGACGGCGATATTTTCACTTATGTGTTCGGGATTTATTCCTCTGCACTTGATTTTAAAAATCTTATTCCGGGGATGGTTATGGCACTCGGTGTGACCGCCGTTCCGGCAATCAGCTCGGCTTATGAAAGTGATTCGCCGAAATTCAATTTATTAATAAACAGTGTTTTAAAGTATACAAGCATTCTTTCTTGCTTTTCAGGAATTGTTCTTGCACTTTTTCCAAGCGAAATATTGTCGCTTTTTTACGGCAATTCCAATGGTGATATTGCAAAATTCGGCAGTGATATTTTGTTTTATCTTGCTGTAACAGTCTTGCCGTGCTGTCTTGCTTCAAGCTGTGTATTTTGTGCTCAGTCACTTGGCCTTTCTAAAAAAACAATTTTACCCTTTGCCGTTTCGGGCGGCATAAGAGTGATAACAAACATTATTCTTATACCTAAAATGACAATTAATATATCGGCCGTTGCCATTTCAAATTTTATGGGATTTTTGATAATTCTTATTTGGAATATGATTATTATTTCTAAAAATACAGGTGCTTCATTTGCGGTGAAAGATATATTCGTTAAGCCGATTTTTTGCTCCAGTACGGTCTATTTTGCCGTAAAATTTATTAAAGAAGCGTTTTTTACTCAAACTTCTTCTCTGCTCACTTTGACAATTTGCGGCATAATATGTTCTTTTTTGACTGCTTCTTTGCTCGTTTTGTTTAAATGTGTCCGTATAAGTGATATAATTTCAGCTAAATAATATAAAAAATCCGCTTAAATACTTGCAAATTTGGGAACTTTATAGTATTATCTTAGTTGACAAGTTAATCAAGGGGTGTGTTAAAGTGAATTTTGAATTTAAGGATAAATATGATATCAATGATTTAATTTCGCTTATCACATTGCTTCGAGCACCTGGAGGATGCCCTTGGGACCGTGAACAAACTCATGTATCGATTAAGAGTAATTTTATCGAGGAAACGTATGAGGTTATTGAAGCGATTAACAAAAACAGCATATCAGGATTAAGGGAAGAATTGGGCGATGTGCTCCTCCAAATTGCACTTCACTGTGAAATGGAAAGTGAAAAGGGCAATTTTGATTTTAACGACGTTTGCGACGAGCTTTGCAAAAAGCTCATTGTTCGTCACCCTCATGTGTTTGGTGACAAGGTTGCAAATAATACCAAAGAAGCACTTGACAGCTGGGACAGTGTTAAAGCAAGCATAAAGGGTACTAAAACCGCTTCAAGCAAGATGGACAGTATTCCTATTGAGCTTCCTGCTCTTATGCGTGCCCAAAAGGTTCAGTCCAAAGCTGCAAATGTAGGCTTTGATTGGGATAATCAAAACGGTGCTTTTTTAAAGCTTAATGAAGAGATTAACGAGTTGAAAATTGCGCTATCGCATAACAATCTGGCTGAAATTGAAGATGAATTCGGCGATGTTCTTTTTTCCTGCGTCAATATTTCACGTTTTATCGGTGTTGACAGTGAAGAAGCTTTAAAGGCTTCTACGGATAAGTTTATAACACGATTCAAAATAGTTGAAAAATTAGCAGATGAAAATGATATTGATATGAATAGTTCTTCTATTGATGAGCTTGATGCCTTGTGGGATAAGGCAAAAGAAATATTAAAAGCCGATAATTCGGCAATAAATGGAGGAAATTAAAATGAACAAGACAGAACTTGTAGCAGCAGTAGCTGCAAAGGCAGAACTTTCAAAGAAGGATGCAGAAGCAGCAGTAAACGCTGTTTTCGATTCAGTTAAGGATGCTCTTGCTGAGGGTGATAAGGTTTCTCTTATCGGTTTCGGTACTTTCTCAGTAAAGACTCGTGCAGCTCGTACAGGTCTTAACCCACGTACAAAGGAAACAATTGAAATTCCTGAGTCAAAGGTTCCTGCATTCAAGGCAGGCTCAGCTCTTAAGGATGCTGTAAAGTAATTTTGTCGATTTTTTGGGGTGTCTTTTTAGACACCCTATTTTTTTAAGGTGAATTATGAGATTAGATAAATATTTAAAAGTTTCAAGAATAATTAAACGCAGAACTGTTGCAAACGAAGCTTGCGATGCAGGTAAGGTTGAGGTAAATGGTAAGGTTGCCCGTGCTTCGTACGACGTTAAAGTGGGCGATACAATCAAAATCACTCTCGGCGCAAGAGAAAATTCATATAAGGTGCTTGCAATTAATGAGCACGCTCTTAAAGAGGACGCTGCCAAAATGTACGAGGTGCTTTAAGGGGCGTACTGCTTTTCTTTTTGTTATATTTATATCATCGTTTGCATAAAATTATTTAGGTGATTTTATGGATAATAACGTTGATATGAACCATTTGCTCACTCTTGAAAACAGGGAGCATTTAACTTTAACCGGAATAAGTGACGTAGACTCATTTAACGAGGAGGAAATTAATGCGATTTCACCTTGCGGTGAGCTTACGATTAAGGGCGAACTTTTGCATATTGAGGAGCTTAATTTGGAGGCGGGAACTGTCAGCGTCAGCGGAAAGGTTACTTCGCTTCTTTACAGCGAAAAGTTTTCCTCCACCTCACTTTTAAAGAGGCTTTTCGGTGGTTGAGGCGCTTTTTTATGCATTTTTTGTCGGTATGGGGCTTGGCTTTTTGTATGATTTAATGCGCTTTTTTCGCCTTTCCTTCGGCGGCTCACTCTTTTTTGATTTGCTTTTTTGGCTCATAACGTCCTTTGTTTCATTTTCTTATCTTTTAATCTTTAATGACGGTGCAATAAAGGGCATTTTTCTTGCATTTATTTTTGTCGGATTTACAGTCTATATTATAAGCATGGGCAAGATTTCTTTGCCGCTTGAAAAAAGAATTGCCAAAAAGGTTAAAATTCGGTTAAAAAAAGTAAAAAAATCATTAGAAAATTTTAAAAAAGTGTTGCAATTGCCGAGGATGTTATATTATAATATTAAAGAAATCATTAAAAAACCTAACCGTAAAAAATATGAAGGTGACGAATTTGGCAAAGGAAAGCAAGAGCAAGTCTAAAAAGCTATATATCGGCAAATACAGCGTCGGCAAAATTCTTGTCGGTCTATTACTTGTCGGTGTTTTTGCATTTTTTTCTATCAGCGTTGTTAATCAAAATGCAGACATCAGCAGGCTTGAAAAGCAAAAGGCTGAAATAGGCGCCAAATATGATGCGCAGCAGGAGGAAAACAAGGAACTTCAGGCTGTGCTTGATAATGAGGATAAAGACGATTATATCGAGAAAAAAGCGAGGGAAAAGGGTTACGTTAAAAGTGACGAAATCGTTTTTTACGATATTTCATCAGGTAAGTAAAATTCATTTTAAGGGTGTATTTTTACACCCTTATTTTTGTTATAGAGTAAGGAAAAGATTATGCATTTATTAATGACAGCGCCCTGCCTTTTAGGTTTAGAAGGCTTGGTTGCAGATGAACTTAAATTTATGGAGGCTGAAAACGTATCAGCCGAAAACGGACGTGTCTTTTTTGAAGGCGATGAGGCTATGCTTGCAAGAGCTAATATTAACAGCCGCTTTGCAGAAAGAATTCTTATTGTTCTTGATAGGTTTAAGGCTGAAACGTTTGAACAGCTTTTTCAATCGGTGAAATCGCTTCCTTGGTCGGAATTTATCGGCTCAAGCGACACATTTCCCGTTAAGGGTTACAGCATTAATTCAACTCTTCATTCCGTTCCCGATTGCCAAAAGATAATAAAAAAAGCAGTTGTTGAGTCGCTTAAAGAGGATTATGGCATATCTTGGTTTGAGGAAACCGGTCCTGTTCATCAAATTCAGTTTTCTATTATGAAAAACGAAGTTACAATTATGCTTGATACGACCGGAAGGGGACTTCATAAAAGAGGATATCGCCCCGAAGCTAATAACGCACCGATAAGAGAAACTCTTGCCGCCGCACTTTGCTCTCTTTCGAGGCTCAGGCATTATCATACAATGTATGACCCTTGCTGTGGAAGCGGAACTATCTTGATTGAAGGCGCTATGTTGGCTCATAATATCGCACCGGGAATTAATCGCAATTTTGAGTGCGACCGCTGGGGATTTATTCCTGAAAAGGCTTGGATGCAGGAGAGAGAGCGTTGCCACGATATTATCAAAACCGATACGGATTTTGTTGCTTTCGGCTCGGATATTGATTTTCATGCTCTTGAGCTTACTATGGCAAATGCAAAGAGGATTAAAGTCGATAAATTCTTGAGGCTTGAAACGGCAGATATTAAGGATTTTAACCCGACCACCGAAAAGGGCACACTTATTACAAATCCGCCTTATGGGGAGAGAATGCTTGATGTCAAAACAGCTAAGAATATTTATCATATTATGGGTGAAAAGTTCGTTTCAAAGCACGGTTGGAGCTACGGTATCATTTCTCCGGATGAGGAGTTTGAACGTGAGTTTGGCAGAAAAGCGGACAAGCGTCGTAAGCTATATAACGGAATGATTAAATGCCAGTATTACATGTATTTTAAATAGATTGTGAATAAGCAGCCATAACTGCGCCCGATATTTGTAATTATCAGATATTGATTTTCAATAGTACAATTATTAAGCTATTGATAACCGTATCAACAGCACTTGAACGTTTTGAGTTTTTAGCAAAGGGGCAGTACCCATGTACAGCTCCCTTTACTAAAAATCTAATTCTGACTACTTCTTCGCAATCTGTAATAAATAAAAAATATAAATATAATGAATTTTGTTCGAGGTATTATTATGACTTATAAAGATAAATATTTGCAGTGGCTTTCTTTTGCGGATGAAGATACAAAATCCGAGCTTAAAAGCATTACAGACGATAAGGAAATTGAGGATAGATTTTATAAAGACCTTGCTTTTGGTACAGGCGGTTTGAGAGGTATTATGGGCGCAGGCTCAAACAGAATGAACCGCTACACTGTTGGTAAAGCAACGCTTGGTCTTGCACGTTACCTTAAAAGCAAAAATGACGGGGAAATCAGCGTAGCTATTGCCTATGATACTCGTAACAATTCAAAATATTTTGCCAAAACTGCTGCAGGTGTGTTTGCTTCTCAGGGCATTAAGGTTAACATTTATGAAATGATTGTGCCTGTTCCCGTTTTGTCATTCACAACTCATTATCTGGGCTGCACGGCGGGCGTTATGATTACTGCTTCTCATAACCCTAAGGAATATAACGGTTATAAAGTTTATGACAGTAAGGGATGCCAGTTTTGCACCGAGGACGCTAAAAATGCAATCGCCTTTATAAATGATATTACCGATTATTCATCAATTCCTTTTTTAGAGGAAAGTGAACTTATTAATTATATCGGCGAAAATGAACTTAACGCATTTCTTAATGAGGTTAAAAAGCAATCGCTTTATGAAGAAAAGAGCGATTTGAAAATAGTTTATACTCCGCTTCACGGCACAGGAAATATTCCTGTAAGAAGAATGCTTGAAGGTTTGGACGTTACCGTTGTTAAGGAGCAGGAACTTCCCGATGGCAATTTTTCAACCGTTCGTTCTCCTAACCCTGAGGAAAAGGATGCGCTTAATATTGCCATTGAAAAGGCTAAGAAAATCGGTGCAGACCTTGTTTTAGGTACTGACCCCGATTGCGATAGAGTCGGTATTGCCGTTAAAGACGGTGACGATTATAAACTCTTTACAGGCAACCAAACAGGTGCGCTTCTTGTTAATTTCGTCCTTACCATGAAAAAGGATACTTTAAATGAAAAGTCAACACTTGTTAAAACAATTGTTACAAGCGAACTTGGCGCTAATATAGGCAGAAAGTTTGGACTTAAAATTGAAGAAACGCTTACAGGATTTAAATATATCGGCGATAAGATTAATAAGTATGAAGAGTCCGGCAAGCAGGAATTTGTTATCGGCTATGAGGAATCCTATGGCTATCTCGTAGGCACCCACGCAAGGGATAAGGATGCCGTTGTTTCTTCAATGCTTATTTGCCAAATGGCAGCTTGGTATAAAAATCAGGGCAAAACTCTCGTCGACGGGCTTAATGAGATTTATAATGAATACGGCTATTATCTTGATTTCCTTGATTCATTCGTATTGAAAGGAAAAGACGGAGCAGAAAAAATTCAAAGCCTTATGACTGAATTCAGAAGTAAGGGCATTTCTCTTTTTGACGGCATTAAAGAAGTTGTTGATTTTTCAGGCGGTATTCGTGATTTGCCTAAGGAAAATGTACTTAAATATATATGGAATGACGGCTCATGGCTTGCTGTTCGTCCTTCGGGTACAGAGCCTAAGATTAAGGTTTATTATTCAATTGTTGACCCGTCTAAAGAAAATGCGGCAAAGCGCCTTGATACTATAAGAGAAAAAATTAAAAATATTATTAATGCTTAATTTTGGAGTTTAATATGGAAAAAATTAAAAATTATGTTGAAACTGTTTTGCAACCGAAACTTCAGGGCGACGGCGGCTGGGTTGAATTTGTCGGTCTTGACGGTGATGAGCTTACTCTTATTTTCAGGGGCGAGTGTTCAAAATGCCTTATCTTAAATCGTTGCACAGCTTGGATTGAAGAACAGATAAAAAAAGATTTGAAAAAGAATGTTAAGGTTAATGCAATTCGTAAAAAACCTTATTTTCAGGATATATAGGGAGGGATAAATATGGCACACATTAAAGTGGTCAGACGTTCAATGCGTCCTGAGGAATGGACAGACTTGCGCTTTGGCTGGCTTAAAAGATATATTTATTCTTCAAAGTGGGAAATAAATAATCTTATGATTAAAGATGCACGTCAAATTTCAGAAATGGAGTTTGAATATTACAGCGATGATTACAGACCGCTTAACAAAGGCGATATGTATTTCACTCCCGACGGAACTGCTTTTATTAAGGCAGACGTTGATATTCCTAAGGAACTTCAGGGTAAAGAGCTTTGGTTTTCACTTAAAACTGCGGCTGAAATTTGCGTTAAGGTAAACGGTAAATACGTTGGCGGTGTTGACCCTAACAGAGAAAGAATGCTTCTTTCTCCTTACGTTGACGATACTAAAACTCTTCATTTTGAAATGATGGGTTATAACCGTTCAAAGCCGGATGATGAGCGTAACCCCGAATCACTTTCAGTTCGTGGTTGCCGTCAGATTTTTGAGGGCGCATATATTTGCACTGTCAATCATAAAGTGCAGGACCTTGTATGGGATTTTGAACTTCTTTTGGATATTGCAAAGAGCGATTTGTTTAACGAAGATTACCGTGCATTTCTTAATAAAGAACTTAACAATGCAATGAATTTTATCGATTTCGACAGTGAAGAACTTGACGGCATTGATGAATGTCAAAAATATCTTGATGATGTTGTTTTTGCTAATGATAATTATAAAGGCAACGGCGATGTTGCTTTAATTGCACATTCTCATCTTGATATAGCATATTATTGGCGCAGAATACACGCTGTGCAGAAAAATCTTCGTACCGTTTTAATTCAGCTTAGGCTTATGGATAAATATCCCGATTTCAAGTATACTCATACTCAGCCTTATGTTTATGAAACACTTGAAAAATATTATCCCGACGTTTTTGATGAACTTAAAGAAAAAGTTAAAAACGGTCAGTTTGAGCCCGTAGGCGCAATGTATGTTGAACCTGATTGTAATATTCCTACAGCGGAAAGTCTTGTTCGTCAATGCCTTTACGGTCAGCAAACTTATAAGAGAATGTTTGGAAAAACAGTTAATAACGCTTGGCTTCCCGATGTTTTCGGCAATAGCTGGATTTTGCCGCAAATTCTTAAAAAGAGCGGTGTTGATTATTTTGTATCTAACAAAATGTCAACATGGAATGACACTAACCGTTTTCCTCACAATAACTTTATTTGGAAGGGTATTGACGGCACGTCTGTTTTGGCTTGCGTTCCGCCTACTCACTTTATCACATGGAATATGCCGTCTCAAATTCAAGAAAATTGGGAGGCTTATATCGATAAGGACAGCGGCGGTCAAACTATGAATATGTTTGGCTACGGTGACGGCGGTTCGGGCTGCACAGAAGAAATGATTGAGCTTATGCACAGGTTTGATAAGCTTTCAATTATGCCGAAGTGCGAGCATATGGGCGGTCAGGAATTTCTTGAAAAAAATCTCAAAAACAATGATAGTTTGCAGACTTGGGACGGCGAACTTTATCTTGAAATGCACAGGGGTACGTTTACAACCAAGTCAAATATGAAACGTGCTAACAGACGTCTTGAATATAAACTGCGTGACGCTGAAATTCTTTCTGTTTTACGTGGCGAGGATAACAAAAAAACTATAACAGATGCTTATAAAAAGCTTCTTATCAATCAGTTTCACGATATTCTTCCCGGCTCTCATATTCACCCTGTATATGAGGACGCAATGAAAGACTATGCCGAGATTGAAAAGACTGTCGATTCACTTATCGGCACAGGCTCAAAATATTTCAATACTCTTAATTTCAAACGTGACGCATTGACCTTTGTTCCTAACAAAAAGGGTACAGCTACTCGCTACGGCGTTAAAGGTAATTGGATTATTCCTAATATTCCTGCGCTTTCCTCAGCGTCACTTCGTGCAACTAAGTTTAATGGCGAATGGCTTAACTGCAACGGCAATAATATAGAAACTCCGTTTTATAAAGCTGTGCTTAATGATGACGGCTCTATTGCTTCTCTTGTTGATAAAAAGCAGGATAGGCAGTGGGTTGACGGCGATTTCAACAAACTCAAGATTTATACAGACTGTCCGGGTAATTATGATGCTTGGGATATTCTTCCTAACTATAAGGATAAACAGATTGAAATCAAGGTGAATGAAAAGCTATCTCTTTGTGAACTTGACGGTGAATGTGCAACGTTTAAAACCGTTCTTTCAACCGATAAATCAACGTGGACTATGCTTATAAGATTCTTTAGAAGAAGCCGTGGCATAGAGGTTGAAAATATAGTAGATTGGAACGAAAAGCATAAGCTTGCAAAGGCTGAATTTTCTTGTAATGTTCTTACACGCAAGGCACTTTGCGACACCTCGGCAGGTTTTATTGAACGTGACACTCATAAAAATACCACATGGCAGCAGGCAAGGTTTGAAACATGTCACCACAAATGGGCTGACCTTTCTGAAACTGACGGTGGTGTTGCACTTATCAATGACGGCAAGTACGGTATCGGCTTTGATGAAAATACTATGTCGCTTTCGCTTCTTCGTGCAACGATTCGCCCTGACGTAACCTCGGATATGGGGCATCATAATTTTAGCTATATGATTTATCCTCACGAAAACGGTGCTGTTGAGGCAGGCGTTAATAAACTTGCATTCCAGTTTAACGAGCAACTTGTAAAATCCGACGTATCATATAACGGCGATACTTTTGAACCTCTTTATTTGCAGGCTATGAAGGACAGCGAGGATGGCTCGATGACGGTTATTCGTTTGAGTGAACAGGACGGCAAGCGTGGCAAAATTAAGCTTTCTAAGCCTGTTAAGCTTCTCGATATGCTTGAAAATGTTATCGGCGAGGCTGTAGATACGCTTGAATATAAACCGTTTGAAATCATAACAATAGGTATTCAAAAATGACAGTTAATCAAATAATAATTCTCGTTGTTGTTATCCTTGTGCTTGGCATAATTGTTTTTCCGCTTATCAATCGCAGGCAGTTTATAAATCTTGAGCCTGACCAGCAGATTAGGCTTATTATGAAAGAGGCTAAAGGGCTTGTGTATTTTAAAAACGTGTCTAAGGGCAGTACAGGTGTTCTCTTTTATGTGAAAAATAAAAGAAAAATCCTTGCACTTCCTTGGGTGCTTGACGGCGGCAATATGCTTTGTACTAAGAAAAATCCTTTTTCTAATTGGGATTATCCTGAGGATAAGCAGGAAATTAATCAAGATGAACTTGCTCAATTAAAGGACGAACTTGAAAAATATAATAAAAAGAACGCTGTTAAAATTGTGTTTAAATAAAAAGAAGAAAGACATTCCGAATTTTGAATGTCTTTCTTCTTTTTTATGTGTTGTAATTCAAAAGTTTATTTTGCATATTCGGTTAAATATAAGTATGTGTAAGGATATAGCAATTTAAAATCATAATCAAGTTTGTTTTGCTTTTTTAAATCCCTTGCGTGTTTATCAAAAACGTCAAAATATTCCTTGCCTGTGTTTGCACTTGCTTTAACGTATTCATCTTCTGCGATTTTTGAAAATGCGCTTTGAAGTATTTTGCCCTCCGGCTCGCCAAGCCTTCCGTTTTTGTATTTATTGAATGTGTAGCGAACGGTGTATTCGTCATAGTCAATAAGAAGGTTGAAGTATTCGTTATAGTCATTATCAATCAAATTGATATTTCCTATTCTTTTAATCAGCGTTTCAATTGATTTGTTAATGTCAATATCTTTATTGCTTTTAACTAAGCTTTTTATTGCTTGAATTGTCAATTCTTTTGATATGCTATCATTGTTATTGGCATTGTCGCCAAAATAATAGGCGTATACGTCATTTGAAAACATTTCTTTTATGCTCTTATTGTATTCACTTCCGTCCTGCGGCACAGTAAATTTAACAACGCTGTAGTCGGAATTATCGTTAAGCTTTAAATCAATTTTTGCGTCACTCATCCAAGCGCTTTCATCCTTTACATAGCCGAACCTTGTTGAATAAGTTGCGGCATAAAAGTTTAAATATACGCTGATTGTGTCATCGCCTGTGTATTCCTTTTGGTAAATATAATGTGCCTCACTTTTGTATTTTTCATAATCAGAATTCGGCGATATGTGTTTCAAAATTTCGTTTGATACCGCACTTCCAAAGCCTTTTGAATTTGGCATAATCTCATAAATTCTGATTCCGTCTGAGCCATATAAAGCAGGCTTATTATCAAAGTATATTATGGAAACAAAACTTTCATCGTTATAGTATTTTACTTCTTTAATAAGCTTTGCGTTTTTAAAATATTTTTTGTCAATAACAGGTGTGAGTGTATCGTCATGATTGTAATATTTTTCTGAAAATTGCTTTTTGGTATATTCAAGCTCCTCAACCTTGTCGCTGTATTCGGTTTGCTCTGCATCATTGCTTCTGATTAGCTTTTTGCCGTCAAATTTGATTGTTATGTTGCCGCCGTCAATCAGTATGCTTGAAAGTATAGGGCTTGCAAAAATCACTTTTCCTAAAATATAATCATCACTGAAACTGCTGCTTTGCGTTGAAGATATATTTGTATTTATGCTTATTTTATCAGTCTGCTTTTTTACATCAACAGGGTTTGAAACGCAGGCACTCAAAACAGTAAGGCAAAGTATTATTGAAATAATGCTGACTGCCTTTTTAGGCTTTTTGAATTTGAGAATATTTTTTATTCTGCTTTTGGCGTCATTTTCAATAAAGCATAACGGACTCGGTGATGCTTTATAATTATTTGTTGCAAAGCTAAGCAGGGCGGTGGAGTATTCTCTTTTTATACTTTTGAACGATTCAATAACCTTTTCGTCGCAGCTCATTTCCATATCCTTGTTCATAAGCCTAAATGCAACATAGCAAAGCGGATTGAAAAAGTGAATACACAAAAGCAGGTATGCAAACGCTTTAATAATATAGTCTTTTCGTTTTAAATGGTATTTTTCGTGGGCAATTATATACTCAAGATAAGCGACGTCTGTACCCTTTGGTATATAAATTTTCGGCGCTGTTATACCGAATATAAACGGTGTGCTTATTTTATCGCAATAATAAATATTATCGCTGAATTTTTCACTGTCTTTAAGCATATATTTGCATTTTAAATATTTAATAATGCTGACAGTTAAAATAATTAATACAATCCCAAGCCAGATATAAGGCAAGGCATTTGACAGGGTGATTGTACCTGTATTTGAAGTGGATGATGAGCTGCCGATGCTCTGCGGTATTATGCTTGCTTTATCAACATAGCTTAGTTTGTAATTATCTGTTTTAATCGGATTGCTGTTTATTACACTGCCGATATTAAAAAGACTTATAATTGATTTAAATGAGTACGGCACACAAAGCCTAAATCCTACTACGCTCCAAAGAATATAGCTGTATTTTTTAGGCAGATTTTTAAAGAAAAGCCTTATGATAATCACTAAAGCAATGATTATTGATGAGGTAATGCTCATATTTAAAACAGTATAAAATAAGTTGCTCATATTCTTTTCACCTATTCCTTATAACCGTCAATCAGTTTTTTTAATTCCTCTGCTTCCTTATTGCTGATTTTTTTGCCTGAAAAAAACGCAGTTAAAAAATTGGGGAGTGAGCCTGAAAATGCTTCGTCGATAACGTGTCTGCTTTCAAACTCCTGCACCTCGCTTTTTTTAACTGTTGATGAAACAATGCTGTTTTGATTTTTTGCATATCCTTTTTCACATACTTTTTTGAGCGTGGTGTACGTTGTGGATTTTTTCCAATTAAGCTTCTCGGCGCAAAGTTCAACAAGCCTGCCCGAACGAACCGGCTCATTATTCCAAATGATGCTCATAAATTTATAATCGCTTTCACACATTTTTAAATTCATTTCATTGTCACTCCTTTGGTCTACAAGTATCGACCTCACCTATAGTCTACAACAATAGACCATATTTGTCAAGCATAAAAAATACCTAACCGAATTATTTTCAGTTAGGCATTTGATAATATATTGCGTTTTGTTATAACCTTGCTTCCAATCTGTAAATGGGGAAACCCTGTGATGAAAACTTCTGTTCATATTCCGTTTCGATATTTCCCTCAAAACCGCTCTTGTGCAAATCAAGCGAAATATTTGAAAGCTTGAAGCCGCATTTTGAAAAGCTTTCGATTGAATATTCAAAAAAGTGCATATTGTCTGTCTTTTGGCATATTGCACCGCCGTTTTTGAGCATAGGCTTGTATATTTCAAGAAAACGTGGATTTGTAAGCCTGTGCGCCTCGTGGCTCTTTTTTGGAAACGGGCACGAAAAGTTAAGATAAATTTCCTCAATGCTGTTATTTTGTATGTAAGACGGTAAATATTCCGCCGTGCCGCAAAGAAACATAATATTGTCAAGCCCGAGCTCTCTTGCCTTGTCAATCGCCATAATCAGCACGTTCCTGTTTCTTTCAACGCAAAGAATGTTTTTGTCGGGATTTTGATATGCAAACGTGTTGCCGAATTGACCCTTGCCGCAACCTATTTCCAAATATACAGGTTGTTCCTTTTTGAATACTTTATTAAAATTAAGAAGATGATTTTCCTTTATTGCATCTTGAAAATCAAGCGAGTCGTTTTTCATAGTGATAAGATAATCGCTTGAAGCCGCTATTCTTTCATCAAGATTTTTCTTTCTTTTCATTCTCATAATGAATATGTCCTTTAGTATAAAATAAATTAATGCTCGTCATTAAGTACCGCATGTGCACATTTAACTCCGTCAACCGCCGCAGAAATTATGCCGCCTGCATAGCCTGCGCCCTCACCGCACGGATAAACACCTCTGATATTGCATTGAAGCAAATCGTCACGTAAAATTCTTACAGAACTCGACGACCTCGTTTCAGGCGCCGTCAATACTGCATCATAGAGATTAAAGCCGTTTAGCTTTTTATCCATTTCAACTATAGCACTTTTCATTGTTGCAGATACCTTAGTCGGTAAGCATTCGTCAAGATTTGTCAGCGTAACACCCGTAGGACAGGTAGGCTTAACATTTCCGAGTTGCTTGCTTTCAATTCCTTTTAGGAAATCGCCGACAAGCTGAGCCGGTGCATTGTAATTAGCCCCTGCAAGTTCATAAGCCTTGTGCTCAATCTCTCTTTGATAATAAATGCCTGCAAGCGGGTGCTCGCTCGGAAAATCCTTTGGTTCAATGCCGACAAGAAGCGCAGAATTTGCGTTTTCTCCGTCACGTGCAAGCGAACTCATACCGTTTACTATTACACATTCTTTTTCACTTGCTGCCGCAACGACCGTGCCGCCGGGGCACATACAAAATGTATATGCACCTCTTTCGTGAAGTCCGTGGCACGCAAGCTTGTAATCAGCCGCACCGAGTTTTGGATGATTAGCAAATCTGCCGTATTGCGCCTCATTAATAAGCTTTTGCGGATGCTCGATTCTTGCACCGACCGAAAACGGCTTTTGCATAATGTCAACGCCGAGGTTATAAAGCATTTCAACCGTATCTCTTGCACTGTGGCCTATTGCCATAATTACCGTATCTGTTTCAAGGTCAATGCTTTCACCCTTGTGCTCGTATGTTACTCCATGCACAAATTTATTCGCAACAATAAGTCTTGTAAGCTTGCATTCAAGCTTTACTTCGCCGCCTAAACTTTCAATCTTTTTTCTTATGTTTTTAACTACAATTTCAAGCCTGTCCGTTCCGATATGCGGTTTTGATGAATATAAAATTTCCTCCGGTGCTCCCGCTTCGTAAAGTTCCTCAAGTATTTTCTTGATAAACGGACTTTTTATTCCCGTTGTGAGCTTTCCGTCAGAAAATGTGCCTGCGCCGCCTTCACCGAACTGTACGTTTGATTCTTCGTTGAGCTTCTTTTCACGCCAAAATTTTTGAACGTCTGCCTTTCTCGCTTCGACGTCCTTGCCACGCTCAAGAATAATAGGCTTTAAGCCCGAAAGTGCAAGTATAAGACCTGCAAACATACCAGCCGGACCGAAACCTACAACAACAGGACGGAATTTGCTTACTCTTTTGTTTTCGGGCAATTCATAAACATACGGCTTAACAATTTGCACCTTGTTTGATTTGCATTTTGATGCAATTTGCTCCTCGTCAAGCGAGATATTTACGTCAAGCGAATATGTGAAATGCACATCGTCCTTTTTTCTTGCGTCAATGCTTTTTTTATAAATAGTATATTTTTTTATATATTTTTCATTTATTTTAAGGATTTTAGCAGCTTTCTTTTTAAGTTGGCTTTCGTTTTCGTCAAGCGATAATGCAATTTCGTTAATTCTTATCATTGTTTGTCCTCTTTTTATTTATTTCGTCTGCGACGCTTATGCCGCTGTAAAATGCAAAGTTGAGATTATATCCGCCGCATTCAAATTGCCGATTCAATATCTCACCGCAGGCATATAGATTTTCAATAAGTTTAGATTCAAAATTATTAAATTCGGTCAAGTCTGCGCCGCCGCTCGTAATTTGTGCAAAATTAAATCCTTTTGTGCCGGTGATAATCAATTGCCAATTTTTAGCGTATTTGCAAATCTTTTTCTTGTCACCGTTTGCTTGCTTTTCAAGCAGAGATGAAACTTTTTCACCGAGTATTCCCTCAAGTGAGCCGAATTTGCTAATGTGCTCAAGTAATTCGTCTTCGCTGAAATCATTTGCAAGGTCAATTACCGCATGACATTTTTTAGGAGTTTTGCATTCAAAATTTTTGCTTACGGCTTCGCTTAAATTCATACTCACAATTCCGGATAAGCCGTAATCTGTAAAAAGAATTTCGCCGTATTCTTGTTTTACACATTCGCCGTCAAGAAGTATTTTCATATTTCCTTTAACTCTTTGCCCTTTTAACTGCCTCGGATATTTACTTGATGATACAAGTTGAACAAGAGCAGGGGACAGCGGTGTTATCCTGTGACCGAGATTTTTCAGTATCTCATATCCGCTGCCGTTTGAGCCGAGGAAACTTTGAGCCATACCTCCGGCGGCAATAATAACGCTGTCTGCGTAAAACATACCGCAGTCGGTTGATACAATTAAATCCCTGTCAACGCTTTTAACCGTGCAGTCGGTGATGATTTGCACTTTGAGCCTGATACATTCTTTTTCAAGCATATCTCTGACGGTTGCGGCTTGATTTGAATAAGGATAAATTCTGCCCTCGCTGTCGCTTTTTGTTTTAAGTCCTATATTATTAAAGAAATTTATTACCTCTTTATAATGCTTTGCATGCTCGTTTGAAAGGTTGCATCTGCCGTTTCCCGTGGCAAGAATTTTTTTGCCGAGCGTATCAAGCCTTTCAAGAAGTATAACCTCATCATTTGGCATATTCTGTTTTAATCTTATTGCACAGGCAAGACCGCTTGCACCTGCGCCGATTATAATTTCAGTCATATTATTCATTGCCTTATCATTGATTTTGTTATATAATAATATAAAACTTCGCCAATTGCAAACTTTTTGTTGAAAATACTTGACTTAGTTTACTTTCTGTGATATAGTAGTGCTTACCTCGTAGTAGGTGAAATGCCGATAGGCGTTATTTTTTTGCCTGCTTCGCTTTGCGTGGCGAACGAGGGAGATTATTTTATCGAAATATTAATGGAGGTGCTATTTTATGAGAGTTAAGATTACCTTAGCTTGCACTGAATGCAAACAGCGCAATTACAACACAATGAAAAACAAGAAAAACACACCTGACAGGTTGGAAATGAACAAGTATTGTCCATTCTGTAAGAAACACACTCTCCACAGAGAGACAAAGTGATTGGAGGAAGACCGAATGGCTGAAGAAAAGAAGACTTCAACTAAGGCTGACGCTAAATCTGAAAAGACAGCAAAAGCCGCTAAGTCTAAGGACAAGAAGAAGTCAAAGAAAAATCCTTTTAAATCCATTGCGTCATTCTTCAAAAGTGTTAAGGCAGAGGGCAAAAAGGTTGTTTGGGCACCTGCAAAGGACGTCCTTAAAAACACCATTATTGTTCTTGTTGTAGTTATTATTGCAGGCTTGGCTATTTACGGTGTTGACTCGCTTCTTTCTCTTGGAATGAAGGGTATCAAGAACCTTGCCGAAACTACAACTACGACATCGGCTTCTCAGCAGGGTGAAAGTACAACAGCTGCTGCTCTTGATAAGGCTACCACAGCCGAAACAACAAAAGCTGCTGAATAATTACTTTGTACTTAATGCTTAAATAATTATTCGGGAGGCTTATTGATGGAAGAACCAAAATGGTATGTTGCACATACTTTTTCAGGATATGAAAATAAAGTTGCAAGCAACATTTTAACTGTTGTTGAAAATCGTAACCTTCACGACTTAATTTTTGAGGTTGCTATTCCAACCGAAACAGTAAAAGAACTTAAAAGCGACGGCACAGAAAAAGAGTATCAAAGAAAGTTGATGCCCGGCTATGTCTTCGTTAAAATGATTATGACTGACGACAGCTGGTATGTTGTTCGTAACACAAGAGGCTGCACGGGTTTTGTAGGTCCTGAGGGTGAGCCTCAGCCGCTTACAGACGAAGAGGTAAGAAATAACGCTCTTGAAAGAGTCAGCGTTAAGGTTAACTACGAAGTAGGAGATCTTGTTAATGTTGTTGATGGTCCTCTTGAGGGCTTCTCAGGTACTGTTGACGAGATTGACGTTGATAACAACAGCGTTAAGGTTACAGTTTCAATGTTCGGCAGAGAAAATCAGGTTGAATTTGAACTTGACCAGCTTGAAAAAGTTCAGGAAGACTAATCATTATTTAATTCAGTAATTCGCAGTATATCTGCTTATTATCATCGCTTGATTGCACTGTGGCGTTTAAGCGATGGTGGGAGAAGCCAAAGGCTTCGCCATTTACCACAATATTAGGAGGAAATTAATTATGGCACAGAAGGTAGTAGGTTTAATTAAACTTCAGATTCCTGCCGGCAAAGCTACTCCGGCACCACCTGTTGGTCCGGCTCTCGGTCAGCACGGCGTAAACATTATGTCATTCACAAAGGAATTCAACGAAAGAACTAAGAATGACGCAGGTCTTATCATCCCTGTAGTAATCACAGTATATGAAGACCGTTCATTTACATTTGTAACAAAGACACCGCCTGCAGCTGTTCTTATTAAGAAAGCTTGCGGTATTGATAAGGCTTCCGGTGTTCCTAACAAGAACAAGGTAGCAACCATCTCAAAGGCTGACGTACAGAAAATCGCTGAAACAAAGATGCCTGACCTTAACGCAGCAAATCTTGAATCAGCAATGTCAATGATTGCAGGCACTGCACGCAGCATGGGTATAGTAGTAGAAGACTAATTCCCTTGTGGGAGGAAGTATCCGATTTAACCACTGGAGGTAATTTAATTATGAAACACGGAAAGAAATATACAGACGGTGCAAAGCTTATTGACCGTTCAAATTTATATGATTCAAAAGAGGCTCTTGACCTCACAGTAAAGACAGCTACAGCTAAGTTTGACGAAACTGTTGAAGTTCATATTCGCTTAGGTGTTGACTCACGTCACGCTGACCAGCAGGTTCGTGGCGCTGTTATTCTTCCTAACGGTACAGGTAAGGACGTTAAGGTTGCTGTTTTCGCTAAGGGCGACCTTGCTAAGGCTGCTACAGAAGCAGGCGCTGACGTTGTTGGCGATGCTGACCTTGTTCAAAAGATTCAGGGCGGCTGGATGGATTTCGACGTTGCTATCGCATCACCTGATATGATGGGCTTCGTTGGCCGTTTAGGTAAGGTTCTCGGTCCTCGTGGTCTTATGCCGTCACCTAAGGCAGGCACAGTTACTATGGACGTAGCTAAGGCTGTTCAGGAGGCTAAGGCAGGTAAGATTGAATACCGTCTTGATAAAACAAACATTATTCACTGCCCAATCGGCAAGGCTTCATTCGGTACTGATAAGCTTCTTGAAAACTTTAATGCTCTTCTTGACGCTATCATCAAGGCTAAGCCTGCTTCATCAAAGGGTCAGTACATTAAGTCAGTAGCTGTTGCTTCAACAATGGGCCCTGGTGTTAAGATTAACCCAAACAAGGTTGGCACAGTTGCAAGTGCTGAGTAATTTTAGGTATTGACAAGGAGCAATCCTTGTGTTAAAATACAATAGCTGTTCAGCCAAAGACAGCAGGTGCCGATACGGCGTAAGTTTTCGCCTGCCGAGGAATGGACATTCAAGTAGCATTATGTTATTTTGATGTTTTACGTGCATTCCGAGGTTCTCGGAGTGCACTTTTTTGTTATAGCTAAACAGCCTTCAAGTCCGTATTTTTTACGGCAAATATTAATGGAGGTAAATTAAATGCCAAGTACAGCAGTTCTTGAAAGAAAAAAGCAAATGGTTGCTGACCTTTCAGAGAGAATTAAAAATTCTTGTGCCGGCGTTGTAGTTGACTACAAGGGTATCAACGTAGAAGACGATACAAAGCTTCGTAAGGAGCTTCGTGAAGCAGGTGTTGAATACACAGTAGTTAAGAATACAATCCTCGGCAGAGCAGCTGAGGATGCAGGTCTTGCAGGTCTCGAAGATGTTCTCGAAGGTACTACAGCAATCGCAACAGCGGCTGATGATTATGTAGCATCAGCACGTATTCTTCAAAAGTTCGCTGATTCACACGACAACTTCTCACTTAAGAGCGGTTATCTTGACGGCGAAGTAATCTCTATGGATAAGCTTATGGCTCTTGCTAAGCTTCCATCAAGAGAAGTTCTCCTTGCTACAGTTTGCAGCGTATTCAATGCACCTATCGCAGCTTTTGCTCGTGGAGTACAGGCTATTGTTGATAAGGGCGGCGTTGAGGCTTGTGAGCCTGCAGCTAAGGAAGATGCACCTGCAGAAGAAGCAGAAGCTCCTGCAGAAGCACCGGCTGAAGAAACAGCTGAATAATTAAATCAAAACTATTTTAATTAAAATTAATCTTTAATCGGAGGAAAATAAAATGGCATCAGAAAAAGTTACAGCAATTGTTGAAGAGCTTAAAACTCTTACAGTTCTTGAGCTTTCAGAGCTCGTATCAGCAGTAGAAGAAGAATTCGGCGTAAGCGCTGCAGCAGCAGTAGCAGTAGCAGCACCTGCAGAGGGTGGCGCAGCAGCAGCTGACGAAAAGACAGAGTTTGACGTAGTACTTGCAGAAGTAGGCGCAAACAAGATTCAGGTTATCAAGGCTGTTCGTGAAGCAACAGGTCTTGGCCTTAAGGAAGCTAAGGAAATCGTTGATAACGCTCCTAAGGCTGTTAAGGAAGCAGTTCCAACTGCTGACGCTGAAGCTCTCAAGGCTAAGCTTGAAGAGGTTGGCGCAAAGGTTGAACTCAAGTAATTTAACCTTACAATTTACCTTTAATGAAACAAGCACAACCGATTGGTTGTGCTTGTTTTTTTGTTTAATGTGTTTTGTTAAACACGTAATTTTTTTCGATATCGTAGGGGCGACCATTGGTCGCCTTATTTTTTATCTAAAAATCAAATAATTCATCATAGGTAGTATTTAAAATTTCTTTGATTAACTTTATCTCGTCGGGATATACGTGCCTTTGCCCGACTTCTATTTTTGCCACAGCAGAACGAGTAATGTCGCAACCGCTAAGTTGTAGCTTAGCAGATAATGTGTCTTGCGTCATTTTTCTTTTTTCTCTTATTCTTCTGATATTATTTCCAAATTTCTTTTCATACTCGATATTCATAAGTCATACTCCTTGCACTCATATAAGAACAAAGTCCTTGACTTCATTGTAACTGTATGATATAGTTTAATTGCACCTATACAGGTGCAATTAAACTATAAACTAAAAAAAGAGGTAAATGATGAGAAGTAAAACAGACAGAAAAATTTGTGGAACTTGTGAATTTTGGATAGGTAACAGAATTCCGGTTTTTGATGCAAAAGGTATTCCTAAAATAGATATTTTAGATGACTATGGTATTTGTCAAAATCAAAACAGCAGATTTACAGATGAAAAAAGAAGTAATAAATTAAATTGTAAAAGTTATTCAAAATGGACGGAAATATTATAAGGAGAATATACAATGAAAAAATTAATTTGTTTATTGTTGTCAATTATTATGATAGTGATTACTTTTGCAGGTTGCACTTATTATGATGATTCAACAGATGAATCGACAGAAGAATACACATATGAAGAAACTACAGAGGAAGAAACAACTGAAACAACAACAGAGCCAACAACACGACAATTGGATATAAATTTTTCAACACCTACTAAGATGTATGTTGGTAACGGAATGATTTTAAGAGCTGTATCTCAACACACAACAATAGATGATGACAATAAAATAACTATTGAACTTACTGTCAAGTGTGTTTCAGGTTTTACTGATGAAGGAACGCCATATGTTGGTTGCTTTTTGTATTATCTGTATGGCAAAAATAATACATTACTTGATTATACTTCAATTGGGACATCCGACCCGTTGTTTAAAATACCATATAGTGATGTTAAAGATTTAGAAGTTGGTGATGAAACAGTAATTACTGACACTTTTAATCTATCTTTTTTTAATTGTAATGCTGATGATATTGAAAAAATTCAGTTAGATGCACCTGATTATATAAACCAATATTACAAATATTATAGTTAAACATAAAAACAGAAACATTTTAGTTTCTACTTTTTTATACCCCAATACTCTCTTGCACCGTATCTATCACCTTAAATGCCACGCCGGAGAGGGCAAACCATAAAAGTGAAAACGGTACGCAGACCTGACCTAAAAAGTTGAGCGGAACACCTGAATAATCCCAAACGTGCTCCTTTAGTATGATATTAAATATCAATCCAAACAGCAGCTCAACCCCTGTTATAATCAACATTCCTACCAAGCATTTGAGCCAAAAACTCATTTCGTATTTTTGATTTATATAATAAAATGACGATAATACTATTGCACCGGCGAAAAACATTGAGTAATGCGTTCTGCCACGGTAGAGTATTTCAATAAGGCAATATCCCGCTCCGCCCGTCAGCGCAACAATTAAATAAGTGTAAAAATTTTTCATAATTGTATTATTGCTTTGTTTGTGCTAAAATATTTATATAATTTTTTTGTTTGGGTGCAATATGACGATTTTTGAAAAAGCAAATTACTTGATTGAAACAATTGAAAATGCAGGCTTTGAGGCTTATCAGGTAGGCGGCTGCGTCAGGGACTTTTTTATGAAAAGAAAGTGCGATGATATTGATATAACCACTTCTGCAAAGCCCGGTGACCTTGAAAAAATACTTGCTGAAAATAATATAAAATATATTGAAACGGGGCTTAAACACGGCACAGTTACCGCTGTTTTTGATGGCGATAATTTTGAAATCACTACTTATCGAACAGACGGTAAGTATATCGATAACCGCCACCCTGAAAATGTAAGCTTTGTAAGCAATATTGACGAGGATTTGTCACGCCGTGATTTTACGATAAATGCAATTGCATATAACCCCAATAAAGATGAAATCGTTGACCTTTTCGGCGGCAGAGATGATATAGAAAATAAAATAATTAAGGCTGTCGGCAATCCTGATAGAAGATTTAAAGAGGACGCACTCCGCATTATGCGAGCCATTCGCTTTTCCTCAACTCTCGGCTTTAAAATTGAGGAAAATACCAAAGCCGCATTGTTTAGAAATAAAGAACTTTTAAAAAATGTATCGGCTGAAAGAATTTTTACCGAACTTTCAAAACTTCTTTTGGGCGATAATGTTTTTGAAGTTTTAACCGAGTATAAAGAAATTATGGGCGTGATAATTCCCGAACTTGTACCGATTTTTACCTGCGGTCAAAATACTGTTTGGCATATTTTTGACGTCTATACTCATACGGCAAAAACGGTTGAGCAATCGCCGAGGTCGCTTTCGCTTAGGCTTACTATGCTTCTTCACGATATCGGCAAACCTCTTGCAAAAACTACGGATGATAACGGGGTTGACCACTTTAAGGGGCATCAAAAAATCAGCGCAGACCTTGCCGCACCGATTTTAAAACGCTTTAAAATTTCAAATGAACTTTACGATAGGGTAATGCTTATTATCCCAATCCACGATATCCATATAGGAACAAAAAAGAAAAATATTAAAAAATGGCTCAACCGTTTGGGCGAGCAGGGTTTACGTGACTTAATTGAGGTTAAGCGTGCCGATAAACTCGGTCAAAATCCCAAAATGACAGGGGAGGAACTGCAAAATCTTGTTACTACCGAGGCGCTTCTTGATGAAATTATCGCAAATGCCGAGCCTTATAGTGTTAAGGATTTGAAAATTAACGGCTTTGATTTGATAAATCTCGGCTTTAAGGGTAAAGAGATAGGGAATATTCTCTCTGCTGTTTTGGAAATGGTAATTGACGGCAAACTTGAAAATGAAAAAGATGTATTATTAAAATATGCAAAAGAAAAAGGAGAACTGAATTAAACAGTTCTCCTTAGACTGTCAATAAAGTGGCTAAACCGCGCCAAAAAAAATTAAATAAACCCTTTTGCCTCCCTTGCAAAGGGTGCGGGTCTCCGGTGGAGACCTCTGCACTTTAGTGCAGAAGCACCGACCGAGCCAGGAGGCGAGACGGTGGGTGCAACTTGTTGCACTCAGAGGCATTGGAAAAACGGCAAGGACATCGAGTCCTTGCCGTTTTTGGCGCTTTTCGCCTTTTGCTCGGGGGCAGTACCCACGTACAGCACCCGCTCGCAAAATACGAAATTTATCTCACTTTCTTGAAGTCTTCCAGCGTGTAGAAAAAAATCAGCCTTCGTATTCGTCCTCATTCTCCCAGTTATGCCAAATGTTTTGAACGTCGTCGTTTTCCTCAAACATATCAATCATTCTTGCCATATTTTTCATATCTTCTTCAGATTCAAGCCTTGTGTAAGTCTGAGGAATATAAGCGGCCTCACTTGAAATAATGTGATATCCCTTGCCCTCAAGCTCATCACGGATAGCGCCGACGTCATTCGGCTCTGTTCTAATCTCGAAAATATCTTCTTCATCTGTAAGGAAGTCGGAAGCGCCTGCCTCAAGTGCGTCCTCCATAAGCTGATCCTCATCAACATCCTCTTTTTCAATAACGATAACGCCTTGTCTGTCAAACATAAATGTAACAGAACCCGGTGTGCCCATATTTCCGCCTGCTTTGTCAAAGTAATGCCTTACTTCAGATGCAGTTCTGTTTCTGTTATCTGTAAGTGCTTCAACTACAACTGCGATACCGCTTGGGCCGTAACCCTCGTAAACGATTTCTTCAAAATTAGTGCTGTCGCTTTCGCCTGCGGCTTTTTTTAACATTCTGTCAATGTTATCGTTAGGAACGTTGTTTTGCTTTGCCTTTGCAATAACATCACGAAGCTTAGCGTTGTTGTTAGGGTCAGGACCGCCGTTTTTAACTGCTACGGCAAGCTCTCTGCCTATTTTTGTGAAAACCTTTGCTCTTGCTGCGTCATTTGCACCTTTTTTTCTCTTAATGGTGCTCCATTTGTTATGACCGCTCATTTTCTCAACTCCTATATGTGAAATTCATTAATTTTTAACTTAAATATATTACCACATTATTATATATATATCAAGTATAATATTTTTACACTTTTTTAATTTGTTGTTGTATATTTACTTGTTATATGATATTATAGATATGTATAATTATATAAATTTGCATAATCATTCAGGAGGATTATATATGTATTCAGATTATTATGATTCAATTGGCAAAGTTGCCGAAACGGATAAGGAAGTTGCAGACGCAATGGCTTTAGAACTTAAACGTCAGCGTGACAACATTGAACTTATTGCTTCCGAAAACCTTGTGTCACCTCAGGTTATGGCTGCAATGGGCAGCGTGCTTACAAATAAGTATGCTGAGGGATTACCGGGCAAACGTTACTACGGCGGCTGTCAGTATGTTGATATTGTTGAAAATATTGCTATTAAAAGAGCTTGTGAACTTTTCAAATGCAACTATGCTAATGTTCAGCCTCATTCGGGCGCTCAGGCTAATACTGCAGTTTATCTTGCTCTTCTTAAGCCGGGTGATACCGTTATGGGTATGAGCCTTGATAACGGCGGTCATCTTACTCACGGCTCACCTGCCAACATCAGCGGTAAATATTTTAACTTTGTTCCTTACGGTGTTGATGAAAACGGCTTTATCGATTATAAGGAATTTGCTAAGCAGGTTAATAAGGTTAAGCCTAAGCTTGTTGTCGCAGGTGCTTCTGCTTATCCGAGAGAAATTGATTTTAAGACTATGGCTGATATTGCACATGCAAACGGTGCTATGTTTATGGTTGATATGGCTCATATTGCAGGTCTTGTTGCAGCAGGTCTTCATCAATCTCCTGTTCCTTATGCCGATGTTGTAACAACTACCACTCATAAAACTTTAAGAGGTCCACGTGGCGGTCTTATTCTTTGCAATAATGAATACCTTATTAAAAAGCTTAATTCTGCCGTATTTCCGGGTACTCAGGGCGGCCCTCTTATGCACGTTATCGCAGGTAAGGCAGTTTGCTTCGGCGAGGCTCTTAAGCCTGAATTTAACGAATATCAAAAGAGAGTAGTTGAAAATGCAAAGGCTCTTGCAAACGGACTTATCAAGAGAGGTATGAAGCTTGTTTCAGGCGGTACAGATAACCACCTTTGCCTTCTTGACCTTCGTGGAACTAATGTAACCGGCAAGGAACTTGAAAACAGACTTGACGAGGTTCATATTACTCTTAACAAGAATACCGTTCCTAATGAGCCTCTTTCACCGTTTGTTACCTCAGGTGTTCGTATCGGTACTCCTGCCGCTACAACAAGAGGTCTTAATACAGACGATATGGACAAGATTGCAGAATATATCACTCTTGCAGTTATTGATTTTGATAATAATAAGGATTATATCACAAACGGCGTTGCCGAGATTTGCGCTAAATATCCTCTTTACGAGTAATTTAAAGAAGTGATATATATGAAAGTATTGTTAATTGAAATACTGAAATTTTTTCTTCGCATTATCTATGCGCCGATTAAGCTTTTTAAAACTAAGGACAGAATAGTTTATCTTTCAAGGCAAAGCAACGATAAAAGTCTTGATATGAGACTTCTTGAAAAAGAAATTGATAAGCAATGTCCTAATACCGAGCAGGTTTTCAGGCTCAAGATGATACCTGAAAGCCTTGGCGGTAAAATATCGTATTGCTTTTCTGTTATCGGCGATATGTATTATCTTGCTACCTCTAAGGTTGCAATCCTTGATACTTATTCAATTACAGTTTCTTGCTTAAAGCATAAGAAAAGCTTAAAGGTTATTCAAATGTGGCACGCTTTAGGGGCACTTAAAAAATTCGGGCTTCAAAGTGTCGGCACTAAAGAGGGCAGGGACGAGAAAATCAGCCGTGCAATGTGTATGCATAAAAATTACGACTATGTTCTCTCTCCAAGCAAAAAAACAGCTAAGTTTTATATGGAGGCTTTCGGTTGCGATAATTCTAAAATAAAAATTTGTTCGCTTCCGAGAGTTGACGATATATTGACTGATAATAATGCCGCTTCAAGATTTTTTACCGAAAATCCGGGATTAAGCCACGATAAGATTGTTCTTTATCTTCCTACTTTCAGAGAAAGAGATGCTTATATTGCCGAGCAGCTTAAGGTAGAATTTCGTGATGTTGACGGCTACCGTTTAATTATAAGCGCTCATCCTCTTTTTTCCAAAATTAAAATTGAGAATGAGTTTTCATACAGCGGTGATTTCTCGACTTATGATTTAATGAAAATTGCCGATGTTATTATTACCGATTATTCGGCTTGTGCGTTTGAGGCAAGTGTTCTTATGAAACCGCTTTATTTCTTCGTTCCTGATTATGATGAATATTCAAGCGAACGTGGTATTAATGTTGACCTCAAAAAGGAAATGCCGAGTGCTACATTTGAAAATGCAGAAGAACTTGTAAATGCCATTAAATTAAATAATTATGATTTTGATATGCTTTACAAATTCAAATGCGAATATGTTGAAAATACTAAGGCTAACAATGCAGAAATACTTGCTAAGTTTGTTTCTATGTTGCTCAAAGCTTAGAATTTATATTAAAGAAGGCAAAAACAATGGAATATACGTTTTCTGACAAAATATCTTCTCTTCAGCCAAGTGCTATAAGAGAGATACTTAAGGCAACGGCCGATCCTAAAATTATTCCTCTTGCAGCAGGTAATCCGGCACCCGATGCTTTTCCTGTAGAAGAGGTTAGGGCTATTGCTGCTCAAATTCTTGACTCTCGCCCTATCGATGCACTTCAATACGGTGTGTCTGAGGGATATCAGCCGCTTCGTGATACTGTCAAAAAGTGGATGAGTAATCACGAAAATATCGGCAGAGATTTTGACGATATTATTATCGTTTCGGGCGCTACTCAGGTTATGGATTTAACTACAAAGGTGCTTTGCAACGAAGGCGATACCGTTATTTGCGAAGAACCGTCGTTTATCGGCTCGCTTAATTGCTTTCGCTCATACGGCTGTAAGCTTAAAGGTGTTCCTGTCGAGGCTGACGGAATGAATGTTGAGCTTCTCGAGCAAGCACTTAAAACAACGCCTAACGCTAAATTTATTTATACCATTCCTAATTTTCAAAATCCGTCGGGTGCTACAATGTCACTTGAAAAGAGAAAAAAACTTTATACACTTGCTAAGCAGTACAAAGTTATGATTTTGGAAGACAATCCATACGGCGATTTGAGAGTTTGCGGCGAAGCACTTCCTACAATTAAGTCTATGGATGAGGACGGAATTGTTATTTATGCCGGCTCATTTTCAAAAATACTTTCACCGGGCTTGCGTGTAGCATATTGTATTGCTCCTCAAAAGGTTATCGCTAAAATGACAGTCGGCAAGCAGGCTTCGGACGTTCATACTCCTTGCCTTAATCAAATGATTGTTGACGAATGGTTTAAGCAGTACGACGTTGATGCTCATATTAAGCATATTCAGGATATTTACAGAAATAAGCTTAATCTTATGTGCGACTGTATTGATGAACACCTCGGCGATTTTGTGGAGTACGTTAAGCCGCAGGGCGGTCTTTTCGTATGGTGCAAGCTTCCTGACGATGTCGATATGCTCGAATTTGTTAAAAAAGCAGTTGAAAAGAATGTTGCTGTCGTTCCAGGCAATGCGTTTTTAATGGATGATACGCAAGAATCACATTTCATTCGCCTTAATTTTTCAACCCCAAGTGATGACGGCATTATCAATGGAGTTAAGGCTTTGGGCGAAGTAGCTAAATCATATAGATAATCGGAGAATAACTATGGCAGAAGAAATTAAAAAAGAACGTAAAAAAAGAAGTCTTTCACTTATTCAGCCGACCTCTGTTCCGACTTTGGGTAACTATCTCGGCGCTATGCGTGGCTGGAAAGACTTTCAGGATGATTTTGATACAGTTTTCGGCATTGCCGATTTACACTCAATTACAGTAAGGCAGGACCCGCAAAAGCTCAGAACTCAAACTACTCAGCTTTATGCGCTTCTTATGGCTACGGGTCTTGACCCTGATAAGAGTATCCTCTTTATTCAGTCGCACGTGCCTCAGCATTCTCAGCTTGCTTGGATTCTTAATTGCTACACTCAATTCGGTGAGCTTAACAGAATGACGCAGTTTAAGGATAAATCTCAACAGCACGCAGACAACGTTAATGCAGGTCTTTTCACTTATCCGTCGCTTATGGCTGCCGATATTCTTCTTTATCAGGCAGATGTTGTGCCTGTCGGTGTTGACCAAAAGCAGCATCTTGAAATTACAAGGGATATTGCAGAACGCTTTAACGGAATTTACGGCAATGTGTTTACAATTCCTGAACCGTATATTACTAAGACTGCTGCTAAGGTTATGAGCCTTGCTGACCCAACAAGAAAGATGAGTAAGTCCGACCCTAACCCTAAGGGTACTGTTTATCTTACAGATGAGCCTAATGTAATTATGAAGAAGTTTAAGAGCGCAGTAACAGACAGCGAAATGAGTGTTCGTTATGCCGAGGGTAAAGACGGAATCAATAATCTTATGTCAATTTATTCCGCCGTTACAGGCAAGGATTTTGATACTATCGAATCGGAATTTGCAGGAAAGGGCTATGGCGATTTCAAGACAGCAGTAGGCGAAGCTGTTGTTGCCGAGCTTGAACCTGTGCAAAAGCGCTATAATGAGTTTATGAAAGATAAAGCATATCTTCAGGAAAAATGGACTCAGGGTGCAGACCTTGCTCAACGTGTATCTCAGCGCACACTTGACAAGGTAATGAAAAAGGTAGGCTTTGTGCTTAAATAATTTAATGTTTCTAAATATGATAAAAGCTCGTAAACCCTTGTGTTTACGAGCTTTTTTGTATACTTTTTTGGTTTGCCTGAAAAAGAATTTAAAAATTTTTCGAAAAAAAATACTAAAAACCTATTGACAAAATAGGTAATGTAGTGTATAGTGTAGACATCACAGAAAAACCTACAAACCACGTAGGTAATAAGGTGAATGTTAAAGGAGAGATTGTTATGACAAAAATCTATAGCAAATTAACAGTCGCAAATATTAAAAATCAACGAATGTGCTTTCGATGTTATATGTGATTATTCACGAAAAAATATTATAGCTTTAAATTTTAACTACTAAACATAAAAACCAATTTTTAACATCGAAAGGAAATAACATTATGTCAGATTATAAATATCATTTTGAAACACTTCAGCTTCACGTAGGACAGGAAGAGCCGGATCCGGCTACAGATTCAAGAGCAGTTCCGATTTATCAGACTACTTCTTACGTATTCAAAAACAGCGACCACGCACAAGCAAGATTCGGTCTTGCAGATGCGGGTAACATTTACGGCAGACTTACAAATTCAACTCAGGACGTTTTTGAAAAGAGAGTTGCGGCTCTTGAGGGCGGTGTAGCTGCTCTTGCAACAGCTTCCGGTGCAGCGGCACTTGCTTATACATTTCAGGCTCTTGCTCAGGCAGGCGACCATATTGTATCGGCTAAGACAATCTACGGCGGCACATATAACTACCTTGAGCATACATTTTCACAGTTTGGTGTAAACACAACATTTGTTGACCCTGACGACCTTTCAAATTTTGAAAATGCTATTCAGGATAACACAAAGGCAATCTTTATCGAAACACTCGGTAATCCTAATTCAAATCTTGTTGATATTCAAAAGCTTGCAAATATTGCTCATTCACACAATATTCCGCTTGTTATAGATTCAACATTTGCAACACCTTATCTTTTAAGACCTATTGAATACGGCGCAGATATCGTTGTGCACAGTGCAACTAAATTTATCGGCGGCCACGGCACAACACTCGGCGGTGTAATCGTTGACAGCGGCAACTTTGATTGGAAAGCAAGCGGAAAATATCCGCAGATTGCAGATCCTAACCCAAGCTATCACGGTGTATCATTCCAAGAGGCGGCAGGTCCTGCGGCATTTGTAACATATATTCGTGCTATCATTCTTCGTGATACAGGTGCTACAATTTCACCGTTTAACGCATTCCTTCTTCTTCAGGGACTTGAAACTCTTTCGCTTCGTGTTGAGCGTCACGTTGAGAACACAAAGAAGGTTATTGAATATCTTGTTAATAACCCAAAGGTTGAAAAGGTTAATCACCCAAGCGTAGATTCAAGATATAAGGACCTTTACAATAAATACTTCCCTAACGGAGCAGGTTCTATCTTTACATTTGAAATCAAAGGGGGAGAGGCTGAAGCTAAGAAGTTTATCGACAGCTTAAAGATTTTCTCAATCCTTGCAAATGTAGCAGACGTTAAATCACTCGTTATTCACCCTGCAACCACAACACACAGCCAGCTTAGTCCCGAAGAGCTTGCTGAGCAGGATATTAAGCCTAATACAATCAGACTTTCTATCGGTACAGAGCATATTGACGATATTATTCACGATCTCGACGAAGCTTTCGCCGCAATCGACTAATTTAAATTATTTGATTAATTATTAAGGAGATTATTTATTATGGCTATCTATAAATCAGCACTCGACCTTGTAGGCAATACACCTCTTCTTGAGGTTACACATTTTGAAAAAGACAACAATCTTGAAGCAACAGTTCTTGTTAAGCTTGAATACTTTAATCCGGCAGGCTCTGTTAAGGACAGAATTGCTAAGGCGATTATCGAAGATGCAGAAAAGACAGGCAAGCTTAAGCCTGACTCGGTAATTATTGAGCCTACAAGCGGTAACACGGGTATCGGTCTTGCATCTGTTGCAGCAGCAAAGGGTTACAGACTTATTATCACAATGCCTGAAACCATGAGCGTTGAAAGACGCAATCTTATGAAAGCATACGGCGCAGAACTTGTTCTTACAGACGGTGCAAAGGGTATGAAGGGTGCTATTGCTAAGGCAAATGATCTTGCCGAGGAAATTCCTAACAGCTTTATCGCAGGTCAGTTTACAAACCCTGTAAACCCGGCTACTCATAAGGCAACAACAGGTCCTGAAATTTGGAACGATACCGAAGGTAAGGTTGATATCTTTATTGCAGGCGTAGGTACCGGCGGTACTCTTTCAGGCGTAGGTGAATACCTTAAGAGCAAAAATCCGGACGTTAAGATTGTTGCAGTTGAGCCTGCTACTTCTCCTGTTCTTTCAAAGGGCACGGCTGGTCCTCATAAAATTCAAGGTATCGGCGCTGGCTTTGTTCCTGATACTCTTAACACAAAGATTTATGACGAAATTATCACGGTTGAAAATGAGGATGCATTCGCAACGGGTAAGGCATTTCCTAAGCAGGAGGGTGTACTTGTAGGTATTTCAAGCGGTGCGGCTCTTTGGGCAGCTAAGGAGCTTGCTAAAAGACCTGAAAATAAAGGTAAGACAATTGTTGCTCTTTTGCCTGATACAGGTGACAGATATCTTTCAACTCCGCTTTTCAGCGAGTAATAAACACAGATATAATATTTCCCTTATATCATTAAATCGAGGCTCGGACTTAACGGTCCGGGTCTTGATTTTTTCCTTTATGCTCAAATGACACCGCTATATTTAAAAAAATTTTGATAAAATCAGCGAAATATAATAAAATTCATAATTTTTTATTGATATTAATTTGACAAAGTGTTAAAATCTATAATAGGCAAATTTGGAACATTTTAAATTTTCATATATGCTCTGTCACATTTTCAAGGAGGACAAAACAGTGAACGACTCAAAAGCACTTAAAAGACTTGAAGCACTTTTTGATGACGGCTCATTTACCGAGATTGATGCTTACGCTAAATCAGCTGACGGTTCGGTTGAGGTTGTTGCCGGCTTCGGAACAGTAAACGAGTGCGCAGTATATGCGTTTTCACAGGATATTACTGTTGACGGCGGTGCTGTAAGTGTTGCACAGTGTGCTAAAATTAAAAAGATTTACGATCTTGCATTAAAAACCGGTTGTCCGGTTATCGGTGTGTATGATTCAAACGGTGTTAAGCTTACCGAAGGATTTGAGGTTATGAATGCCTATGGCGAGCTTGTTAAAGCATCAACATCAATGAGTGGCGTATGCCCTCAAATTTCTATCATCGCAGGCTCTTGCCTCGGTACATCTGCTCTTATTGCTAATATGGCTGATGTAGTTATAGCAGTTAAGGACGCTGATTTTTATGTAACTGCTCCGAGCGAGGTTACAGCCGAGGAAAGCTATGAAGCAGGAACAGTCGATGTTCTTTGTGATACTTTTGAAGAGGCAGTTGATGCTGCTAAGAATATTGCATCTCTTCTTCCGTCTAACAATATTTCTCCTGCTCCTCTTTTTGAGTTTGCAGCACCTAGCACTTTTGCTAATGACGGCGATGATGCTATGACTGTTATTAACAGTATTGCAGATGCAAATTCAGTTGTTGAACTTAAGGGCGGATATTCAGAAAACAAATGCAAAACCGTTCTTGCAACCGTTATGGGAACAACAGTAGGTTTTGTTGCATTTGAGGGCGAGCCTATTTGCCCTTGCTGCTCATATAAGGCTGAGGCTATGGTTAAGCTTTGCGATGCTTATTCAATCCCTGTTGTTACATTGGTTAATGCAAACGGCGCAGTTAATAAGGCAGGCAAGGAAAATCAGTGCCTTACAGCGTTTACTAAGCTTACAAGCGCTTATGCTACCGCTACAACACCTAAGATTTCTGTTATCACCGGAAACGCAGTAGGTATTGCTTATATCGCTCTTGCAGGTAAGGGTGCTAATGCAGACTTTACATTTGCTTGGGATAAGAGCGTTGCATCACCGCTTCCGACTGAATCTGCTGTTCAGTTTTTGTTTAATGAAAGACTTGCAAACGGCGAAAGCAAGGAGGAACTTAAGAAGGAATATACAGAAAAGGTTGCTTCTCCGTTTACTGCCGCTGCTTGTGGTGCAGTTGATGATATTTTTGCTCCTGCCGATACTCGTGCAAAGGTTATTGCCGCACTTGATATTCTTGCAGGAAAAAGAGAAAATACTTTACCGAGAAAACATTCTGTTAAATAATGGAGGATAATAATATGAAAAACTATACAATTACTGTAAACGGTACACCTTATAATGTAACTGTTGAAGAGGGCACCGGCGCTCCTGTTGCCGCTGCTCCTGTAGCTGCACCGACTGCCGCTCCTGCTCCTGCCGCAGCACCTGCTCCTGCACCGGCTGCTGCTCCTGCTCCTGCAGCTCAGGGAACAGCAGGTTCAGTTAAGGTTGAAGCTCCTATGCCGGGCACAATCCTTGATGTTAAGGTTTCAGTAGGCGATTCTGTTTCAAGCGGCTCTGTTCTTTGCATTCTTGAAGCTATGAAGATGGAAAACGAAATCGTTGCTCCTCAGGACGGCACTGTTGCTTCTGTTAATGTTTCTAAGGGTGACAGCGTTGAAGCAGGCCAGGTTATCATTACATTAAACTAAGAGGTGTCGTAAATGGCTAAAATCGGAATTACTGAAACAGTTCTCCGTGATGCTCATCAGTCTTTGATTGCAACACGTATGAGAACTGACGAATTTGAGGGCATTCTCGAAAAAATGGATAAAATCGGCTATCATTCACTTGAATGTTGGGGCGGTGCAACATTTGACAGTTGCCTTAGATTCCTTGATGAGGACCCGTGGGACAGGCTTCGTCTTATTCGTAAAAAATGTCCTAATACAAAGCTCCAAATGCTTTTCAGAGGTCAGAATATGCTCGGCTATCGCCATTATTCTGATGAGCTTGTAGATTATTTTGTTAAAAAGAGTATTGATAACGGTATTGATATTTTGAGAATTTTCGACGCTCTTAACGACGTTCGTAATCTTCAAACAGCTATTGATGCCGCTAAGAAATACGGCGGTCACGTTCAGGCGGCTATTTCTTATACAACCGGTCCTGTTTTTGATATTGACTACTATTGCAATTATGCAAAGCAGCTTGAAAATGCAGGTGCTGATTCAATTTGTATTAAGGATATGGCAGGTCTTTTGACCCCTTACGGAACTTATGACCTTGTTAAGGCACTTAAGAGTACAGTCGATATTCCTGTTCAACTTCACTCTCACTATACTTCAGGCCTTGCTTCTATGGTACACCTTAAAGGTATTGAGGCAGGTGTTGATGTAATTGATACTGCCATGAGCCCGCTTGCTATGGGTACTTCTCACCCGGCTACAGAGTCTATGGTAGCTGCACTTAAGGGTACTGAATACGATACAGGTCTTGATATTAAGGCTCTTTCTGAAATTAGAGATTTCTTTACACCTCTTCGTGAAAAATATCTTGCTTCAGGTCTTCTTGACCCGAAAATGCTTGGCGTTGACGCTAATACTCTTCTTTATCAGGTGCCGGGCGGTATGCTTTCTAACCTTGTTTCTCAGCTTAAGCAGGCAGGTAAGGCAGACAAGCTTGACGAGGTGCTTGCTGAGGTTCCGAGAGTAAGAAAGGATTCAGGTTATCCTCCACTTGTTACTCCTACCTCTCAAATCGTTGGTACTCAGGCTGTATTCAACGTTATTATGGGCGAGAGATACAAGATGGTTACTAAGGAATTTAAGGATTTGGTTGCAGGTAAGTACGGTAAGACGCCTTGCGATATTGACCCTGATTTCCAAAAGAAGATTGTAGGCGATGAAGAAATTATCACTTGCCGTCCTGCGGATCTTATTCATGATAAGATTGATGATTTCAAGGATGAAATTAAAGAGTATTATGAGCAGGAGGAGGATATCCTTTCATATGCTCAGTTCGGTCAGGTTGCTATTAAATTCTTCCAAAAGAGAAGAGATAAAAAATACAACCTTGACGGTAAGCATGAGGATTTTGAATCAAAGGTTCACCCTGTTTAATTATTCAATAATTAATTTAATAATAATAGTAAAAAGGTGTTGCATCAGCAACACCTTTTTATATATTTTATTTAACATTATGTACTTTAATGCTTATATAATCATTAGCATTTGCATAATAAATGTCTAAAAATGTTCAGAGTTTGTGAACTTATTATGTATAAACTATTGCAAAATATTATATCTTGTGCTATATTAGCATTAGAGTACTGTTTGAATAATTATCATAAATAGGAGGAACTAAAAAGTGAAAGTAACATTCAAAAAGCTATTCGCATGCCTTATGGCTTTGATTATGGTGATGACTGTAACCCCATTCACAGCCGTTACCGCTTCGGCCGCTGAGGCAAAAAGCTCAAACATTGCGGAAACTGAGGCTAAATACAAAACAGCCCCATCAACAACCTTTACAGCCAAGAAGGGTATGAGTGAGGTTTCTTGGCTCAACAGCAGTGAAGTAACTACAACTGAAGGAACAACATATAAGCAGTCTTTTGCTCCGTCATCAAATGTACTTTATTGGCCGAGCGCTTATGTGGGAACAACAACTAATCTTGACGAGGGCGCAAACAGACTTAATTTAAAAATGTTTTATCCGTCGGCAGTATTGCTCTGGGACGGTAAAACAGACGTTTATATGCCTATTATGGCACTTGCTCAAAATACACAAAAAAGCAATCCTTTGGCATTTGACTCCGGCAGAACAATTTTTTATGCGGCACCTTATGATTATGAACGTTTAAACGCTGCCACATCTCCTGCTCACAGTACGGATTTTTATGCTGATGAATGGCGTGGTGTTACCGGTTCGAAAAATGAGAATTTTACATTGACCAGATATTCTGACGGCTCAATTTTTGGATTTGCTGCTGAAGTATTAACCTCGTTTATTTTCAAAGGCGAAGGCGCAGGTAAATGCTATAATTTCGGATTATCATGGGAAAATGATGCCGCAAGTTTTCTTCACGTTGACAGTGGCATAACATTTGATTCAAACGGCTACTTAGCTAAAAAACTCTATTGGACAACTAATTCATACAGTGATCCGGAGAAGTTTAATACATCTCAGGATAACAACTCTTGGCAGTCAAGCTCTACAATTTATGTAGTAAACTATGAGCCTGTTGCTGATGCTGCAAATGAAGCGGCAGAATATTTAAAAACTTTAGTTCAAACAGATTATACTCCTGAAGCGGTTAATTCATACTATGATGCTGTTACGGCATTATATGATTTTGACCCTAACACTTATTTTGACCAAAATGACGGTAAATCCGCAACTGATGTTGAGGATATTGCTGTTCGTGTAGGTAAGTGCACAACGGAAATTAAAAAACTTGTTGACGATTATAATGTTGCAAAGCAAAATCTTGAAAACAGTAAGCAATACCGTATTTCGTTTACAGATGTAAACGGTACTCTTGTTGCTGACCACTACTACAAGGCCGGCGAAACCATTATTCAGCCAAAGCTTGATAGTGATAAGTTTATAAATACAGATCCTGAAGGTCATTATACTGCTTCTTATAAATGGCAGCCTGCAATTTCAGCTACAGCTACAGCTGATGTAAGCTATGTTGAAAAAGCAGTAATTCCTGCTAAAACACCGCATGAATATCCTGCAAATTATACTCCTGTATATCAAGATGGCAAATATGCACATACACGCAAATGTGCATTGTCTGATTGTGGTTATATTGATTGGGCATATTGCACATTCGTAAAGGATGAAGAAAAATCTAAAGACGCAACTTGCACAACTGATGAAATCCTTGTAAAGAAATGCTCAGTTTGCGGTCAGTCTTATACCGATAACGTTAATAATAAAAAGAAACTCAATCATGATATGCAGTTGGTAAAAACAGTTGCACCTACATGTTCCGAAGAAGGCTATGATTTATATAAGTGTTCAAGATGTGATGTGACTGAAAAAAGAAATATTGTTCCTGCAATTTCCGGAAGTCATGATTGGCAGTTTACTAAAACCGTTGCCCCTACTTGCAACGAGAAGGGCTATGACCTTTATACATGCAAGAAATGTAATTCAACTAAAAAGGAAAATATTCAGCCAATCAATCCATCTAATCACAAATTTATAAAAACAAACACTGTAGCACCTACTTGCACTACAGGCGGCTATGACGTTTATACTTGTGAGCGTTGCGGTAAAACGGAGCATAGAAACGAAGTTCCGGCTATCGCAGGTGGCCATACATATCAGTTTACAAAGACCGTTGCTCCAACTTGCACAGAGCAAGGCTACGACGTTTATACTTGTTCAAAGTGCGGCAATACCGAAAAGAGAAATGTAAAGCCGATTGATTCATCAAATCATAATTACACTGTAAAGGTTGTCGCTCCGACTTGTACTGAAAAGGGATATACAAAACATACCTGTTCACGTTGCGGTAATACATATAATGATAATTACATTAACGCATCCGGCCATTCATTTACAAATTATGTACTTGACGGCAACGCAACCTGTACTCAAGACGGCACGATGACAGCTAAGTGTGACAAATGTAACGAAACTAATACAATACCAGCTCCCGGTTCAAAACTCGGTCACGATTATGCGCAAACTGTTACTCCTGCTACTTGTGTTTCAGGTGGATACACAACTTTTGTTTGCACAAGATGTAATGACACTTATGTAGGAAATTATGTCGATGCTATCGGTCATAGTTATAATAATGTTGTTACTCCTCCAACCTGTACGGCAGGCGGATATACAACGCATACTTGTGTAAGAGGCGACAGCACTTATGTTGATTCTCAAACTTTGCCTCTCGGTCATAGCTATGCTGCAACTGTAGTTGCTGCTACAACAACATCACAAGGCTATACAGTATATACTTGTACACGTTGCGGCGTTAATTATGTAAGCGATTACACACCTGTATTGCCGGCTCTTACTCCGAGCGAAGACAAAATTGCTAAAGAATACGGAGTCGATGCTAAAACAGCTCAGGAAATTAATTACATTTTTATCACTAATAATGTTTCAAGCGATACGGCTTCTTTGACCGAAAGCAAAATGACTGCTAAACCTCCTAAAGGTGACGGCGATTATAAAGGCTCAAACTTCGGACTTTTAAGAGCGCAAACCACTAAACTTAAAAAGAACAGTGTTACCGTTAAATGGAATAAGGTTAAAAATGCAGACGGCTATATTGTTTACGGTGCTAAGTGCGGTGCCAAGAGTAAATATAAGGTTCTTAAGGTGGTTTCAGGTAAGACTACATCCTACACTCACAAAAAGCTTAAGAAAGGCACATATTATAAATATAATATCGTAGCATTTAAATATGTAAACGGTGTTAAGGTTACACTCGCTGCTTCTAAAAAGATTCACGCAACAACTCTTGGCGGTAAATACGGTGTAGCAAAGGCAGTTAAGCTTAATAAGAGTAAGGTAAAAATCAAAAAGGGCAAGACCTTTAAGATTAAAGCTTCTGAAATTAAGAAGGATAAGAAAATTAAGAGGCACAGAGCTATTTGCTATGAATCTTCAAATACTAAGATTGCTACAGTAAATTCAAAAGGCAAGATTAAGGCTAAGAAGAAGGGCAAATGCACAATTTATGTATACGCTCAAAACGGTGTTTATAAGACTGTAAAGGTAACAGTTAAATAAAAATCAATAGTTTTGCAGAGGCGGTTGAAAAACTGCCTCTGTTTTTTTATTTAACTACGAAATAAATATACCCACCATAGGTTAAAAGGAGCAGTATTCCTTGCCATCTTTGGAATTTTTGCGTTATTATCGTCGGCAAAACCGCAATGCAAATAACTATAAGGCATATTTTCATATCCATACTTACGCTTGAGGCAGAAACAGCAAGTTCACCGCTCCCTCTTGCTATTGAAATCAATGAGCAAAGCGGAAGAATTAATGTTAAATCAATAATGTTTGCACCGAGTATGTTGCCTGCCGAAAGTGTTCCGGATTTCTTTTTTAGCGCCGACAGTGCCGTTACAAGTTCCGGCAGGGAAGTGCCTATTGCAACTGCAATTACGCTTATCACTCTTTGCGAAATGTGTAAGTTTTTTGCTATTTGAGTTCCTTGCGATACAAGAAGTCTTGCGCCTATAACTATTCCTATTGCACCGAAAACAAATAAAACAGTACAAAGCACTTTTTCTTTTACTGTAAACGTTTTATCGTTTTCATCGTTTTTTACTTCTTTTTTTATGCTTTTTATGTTTTCAAAAATAAATACTGCAAATACTGATATTAAAAGCGTAATACCTAATGCGGACAAAAAATAATATTCTTTGCTTTCGCCTTTAAATTGTAATGTTTGTTTTTTTGTGATAACGCAGCCTATTATTAAAGATATAATTGCTAAAATCATTGAAATACCTTTAAAGAAAATGTCACGCCTTTTTATTTCAAAGGGCATAAAGGTTATGAAAAGTCCTAATATCAGTGCAGTGTTTGCCGTGACCGAGCCTATTGCATTGCCGACTGCCATATCTACGTTTTTGGTTACGGTTGCCTGAACGCTTACTATTATTTCAGGCAGAGTTGTAGCAATTGAAACGATTGTTGCGCCAATTATAAAATTAGGTATTTTAAGCATTTTTGCCGCTTGTGTAGCACTGTCTACAAAAATATCTCCGCCCTTGATTATTAAAAAAAGTCCGATAATAAAAAAGGTGTATGTAAAAATATTCGCCATATCTGTCCGCCTTAAAATTTAGTTGTGTTAAATGCTTATATATGTTATAATATTTCAGTTAATTAATATATGAGGTGACGTTATGTCTAAAAACAAAAAATTCACTCCTTTAATATTTATTCCTATTGCAGTGGCAGTATTCGTGTTAATCTTTCTTGCCGTTAGCGGTCATTTAACTAAAACAGAGGATATAAAAAAGCCTACTGCCGAAACCTCAATTTCAGTCGTTAATGATGAAACGACTGAGCCTACAAGCGCTAATACCGACGGCAAGGTTACTCTTTGCGCAGTTGGTGATAATCTTATTCACAACACCTTGATTGATGCAGGTAAGCAGGAGGACGGAAGCTACGACTATACTTGCCTTTATAAAAATATTGCTCCCGTTATTCAAAAATATGATATGTCCGTAATTGACCAGGAAACAGTTTTGGGCGGCTCTGAATTTGAATATACGGGTTATCCGGTTTTTAATTCTCCGCAAGAAGTCGGCGACGCTGCTATTAAGGCAGGCTTTGATATTTTCAATTGCGCAAATAATCATATTATGGATAAAGGCTCTCAGGGCGTTATGAATGAAATTGATTATTTCAAAAAGCAAAAGGATATTGTTTATCTTGGCATTAACGAGGACGAGCAGAGTTATAACACTGTTAAATATTATGTGAAAAACAATATAACATTTGCGCTTCTTAATTATACCTATGGCACAAACGGAATTGACTTGCCAAGCGATAAGCCGTGGCTTGTTAATTTGATGAATAAGGACAAGGTTACTAAGGATATAAAAGAGGCAAGGGAAAACGCCGACGTTGTAATCGTGTTCCCTCATTGGGGGACGGAAAACAGCTTTGGTATATCTGATTATCAAAAGGAATATACCGAGCTTTTCAGTTCTCTCGGAGTTGATCTTGTTATCGGTTGTCACCCTCACGTTATTCAGCCGGTTAAAGAGGTTACTAATGACAAGGGGCATAAAATGCTTGTCTATTATTCTCTCGGTAATTTCATTTCTCATCAAATTGAAATTGACCAACTTTGCGGCGGTATGGCAAGTGTTGATATTGAAAAGAAAAACGGCGAAATCACAATTGAGGGCAAATTTGTACCGATTGTAACTCATTACAGCAGAACCGACAGCGGCAAATTTACATTTGACGTCTATAAGCTTAGTGATTATAATGAAGAGCTTGCCTCCTCGCATTCTCAAAAGGGAGGCACACCCGAATATTATAATAAGCTTGTTGAAAAGGTTGTGGATGAAAAATACCTCGATTTATCGAAATAGTCTATTTTTTGTCATTTTGTATAAAAACTTTTAGCGTGAATTATTGCTCACGTGGTAAATTGACAAAATTGTATAAAATCGTTGACAAACGTAAATTTGCTGACTATAATGAAATTGTAGTAAGAACAAAGGCGTTCCGAGTGAATTCGGAGCGCCTGTTTTTTTGCTTTATTTTATTAAAACGAATTCTTAAGAGAGGAGTATTTACTATGAGTAAGTACACAAAGGAAGAAATCCTTAAAAGCGCACAGGAAAACGGCGTAGAATTTATCAGACTTCAGTTTACAGACGTTTTCGGCATTATGAAAAACGTTGCTATCACAAGCTCACAGCTTGAAAAAGCACTTGATAATGAGTGTATGTTTGATGGCTCGTCAATTGACGGCTTCGTAAGAATCAACGAAAGCGATATGTATCTTCATCCTGATTATGATACATGGACAATTTTTCCTTGGAGAAAGCACCAGAACGCTCAGACAGCTCGTCTTATTTGCTCTGTTTATTGTGCAGATAACAAGACTCCGTTCCTTGGCGACCCAAGAAACGTTCTTCAGAAGGTTATGAATGAGGCTGCTGAAATGGGCTACAGCTTTAACGTAGGTCCTGAATGTGAGTTTTTCCTCTTTAAACTTGATGAAGACGGTAATCCGACAACTACAACAGGTGATGAGGGTGGTTACTTTGACCTTAACCCAATCGACCATGGCGAAAACTGCCGTCGTGATATCTGCCTTGCTCTTGAGGAAATGGGATATACAATTGAAGCATCTCACCATGAGGTCGCTGAGGGACAGCACGAAATTGATTTCAAGTTTGATGAGGTTATGACAAGTGCTGACCGTGTAATGACATTTAAGCATGTTGTTAAAACTTATGCTACAAAGCATGGCCTTCATGCAACATTTATGCCAAAGCCGATTTACGGTATTAACGGTTCAGGTATGCATACTAATATGTCGCTTATGACTAAAAATGCTGAGGGCAAAACAGTTAATGCTTTCTATGATTCTGAAAGCGAAGACGGTCTCAGCGATGTTGCTCATTACTTTATCGGCGGACTTCTTAAGCACGTTAAAGGTATTGCCGCTTATTCAAACCCGACTGTAAATTCATATAAGAGACTTGTACCGGGCTATGAAGCTCCTACTTATATTGTTTGGTCAGCATCTAACCGTTCTTGTCTTGTTCGTATTCCTGCCGCAAGAGGTATGGGTACTCGTGTTGAACTTCGTTGTCCTGACCCAACCTGCAATCCTTATCTTGAAATGGCACTTTGCCTTGCAGCCGGTCTTGACGGAATTAAGAACAAAATTACTCCTGCTCCGGCAGTAGATTATAATGTATTTGACCTTTCAAATGAAGAACTTGAAGAAAGAGGCATTGATTGTCTTCCGGGCTCACTTGAAGAGGCTGTTAAGGCTTCAGAGGCTGACCCATTTGTTAAACAAACAGTAGGCGAACACGTATTCAATGCATACACAGAAGGCAAGAAGGCTGAATGGGACGAATACAGAACAAAGGTTTCACAGTGGGAAATCGACAGATATATGGTTAATTATTAATTTTTACTTAACCCTCTCTTATGGCATTTATGCCATTTAGCCAAGCCGATATCATTTCGGTGTCGGTTTGGCTTATTTTTTCAGCACAATGGGGTGCGACAATGCAATTGCATTTGCCGCACCCTGTTTTTTTATTTCTTTTTGTCATTACAAACTATATAATTTGAGGAGGAAGAATAAATGAATATAACATCTATTCTTGAAAAGGTCGACAGCGAAATGTTCGGCATCTGGTTTTTGATTGGTGCGGCTCTCGTTTTCTTTATGCAATGCGGTTTTGCTATGGTTGAAACGGGATTTACACGTGCAAAAAATGCGGGTAATATTATAATGAAAAATCTTATGGATTTTTGCATCGGTACTCCGATGTTTATATTGCTCGGTTTTGGTCTTATGATGGGTGAAGAGGTCTTAGGCGGCTTTTGCGGTATGCCAACCTTGGGCGTTTTCACAAATTATCAAAACTTTGATTGGTCAAACTTTGTGTTTAACCTTGTGTTCTGCGCTACAGCGGCAACTATTGTTTCCGGTTCAATGGCGGAACGTACAAAGTTTTCAAGCTATTGTATTTATTCGGCAGTAATTTCTGCTGTCGTTTATCCAATCGAGGCAGGTTGGATTTGGAATCCAAACGGTTGGCTTGCTAATCTTGGCTTCCATGATTTCGCCGGCTCTTGCGCTATTCATACGGTTGGCGGTATAACTGCATTTATCGGCGCAATTATGGTCGGTCCCCGTATCGGTAAATATGTTGAGGATAAAAAAACAGGTAAAAAGGTAGCAAAGGCAATTCCTGGTCACTCACTTACTCTCGGCGCACTCGGTGTATTTATCCTTTGGTTTGGATGGTACGGTTTCAACGGTGCAGCAGCAAAGAGCGGACCTCAGCTTGCTTCTATCTTTTTAACAACAACATGTGCGCCTGCTATTGCAACTTGTGTAACTATGATTTTCACTTGGATTAAAAACGGTAAGCCGGACGTTTCAATGTCGCTTAATGCTTCACTTGCAGGTCTTGTTGCAGTAACAGCAGGATGTGATGTTGTCGATGCTCTCGGTTCTTGCCTTATCGGTGCGGTTTCCGGTATCCTCGTAGTTCTTGCTGTTGAATTTATTGATATTAAACTTAAGGTCGACGACCCTGTAGGTGCCGTAGCAGTTCACTGTGTAAACGGTATGTGGGGCACAATTGCAGTAGGTCTTTTTGCAACAACTTCTGTTCCAGGCAACGATTCGTTTAAAGGTCTTTTCTACGGCGGCGGTTTCTCACTTCTCGGCAAGCAACTTTTAGGTCTTGTTTGTGTTGCAGCTTGGACAATTGTTACAATGACAATCGTATTCATTATTATTAAGAAAACTAACGGACTGCGTGTATCTGAGGATGAAGAAATCAAGGGTCTTGACGCTACTGAACATAATCTTCCGTCAGCTTATGCTGATTTTATGCCGGCTATGGCATTTGCTACATCGTCATCAATTAAAGCTTCTGCCCCTAAGGCAAGTGTTCCGGCTTCGCCTCTTGCACCTGTTGAAAAGGCAGTTGAGGTTGAAACTTATACAACTAAAAAATCGCCTGAGCTTTCAAAGGTAGTTATGATATTTAATCCTGCCAAATTTGAAGATATCAAAACTGCTATGAATTCAATAGGCGTCACAGGAATGACCGTAACAAATGTAATGGGTTGCGGTACTCAAAAGGGCCATATCAGAAAATATCGTGGTATTGAAATTGAAGAAATGAATCTCAATCCAAAAATGAAGCTTGAAATGGTTGTTTCGGCAGTGCCTGTTGAAAAGGTTGTTGAAACTGCAAGAGACGTTCTTTATACAGGTAATATCGGTGACGGTAAAATCTTTATATATGATGTGGAGGATGCCGTAAAGGTTCGTACAGGCGAGCGTGGATATGACGCTTTGCAGGGCGAAGACGATGTTTAATACTTGTTTAATTTAATCATTTACAAATATTTGTATTTGTTATTTTCTACCTAAGGAAAAGCAGGATTGCAATTGCAGTCCTGCTTTTCATATTGCATAATTATAATATGGTATTCATTAGAATACGCATAAGTATACAACAATGTTAACAAATACTGTGATATTATACATAAATAAAGCGAAAAATTGCTTTAATTTTGTAATTTGTATAATTGACTACAGTGCATTATTTATTGTAAAATTAATTTAACGGTGATATTTAATGAACATAATGTTCATAAATTTTATATTATCATTTCTATTTAACTTAAGGAGAGGATATTATGTTGAAAGAGGGAGAAATCAGGATTCCGTCAGGCTGTGCCATTGCTGCGATAATCGACAGAAAAGGCAATCGTATCAACGGTTCGGAAATTATTAAATCTATCGCTCTTATGCATGACAGGTCTAACGGTCTCGGCGGCGGCTTTGCGGCTTACGGCATTTACCCTGAACACAAAGACGAATACGCAATTCACGTTTTCTATGATTCTAACGAAGCAAAAAAACAATGTGAGGATTTTCTTTTTAGGCATTTCAATATTGATGTTGCTGAAAGAATACCTACCCGTCAGGTACCGAGTATTGAAAAAGGACCTGATATTTGGAGATATTTCGGCAAGGCTAACCGTGTTCGTATGAAGGATGCACGTCAGGATGAACTTGAATATGTTGCTCAGTGCGTAACCAAGGTTAACAACGCTATTGACGGCGCATATATTTTTTCAAGTGGTAAAAATATGGGCTGTTTTAAAGCAGTAGGATATCCTGAGGATGTTGGCGAGTTTTATATGCTTGACCAATATGAGGCGTATATTTGGACTGCTCACGGCAGATTTCCAACCAACACCCCAGGCTGGTGGGGCGGTGCTCATCCGTTTAATATTCTTGACTGGTCAATCGTTCATAACGGCGAAATTTCTTCTTATGACACTAACCGCAGATATATTGAGCAGTTTGGTTATATTTGCACAATGCAGACAGATACCGAAGTTATCACTTATCTTTTCGACCACCTTTTGCGCCACCATAATCTTCCTATCGAGGTTGCCGCTGATGTTCTTACAGCGCCTGAATGGGAGGAGATAGATAAAATGGACGATGACAGAAAGGAATATTTCACAAATCTTCGTTCAATTTATAACGGCGCTCTCGTAAACGGTCCTTTCTCCGTAATTCTCGGTTCTAATAAAGGGCTTCTTGCTATTAATGATAGGCTTAAGCTTCGTTCGCTTACTGCGGCAACAAAGGGCAATAGGGCATATTTTGCTTCTGAGGAATCGGCTATCAGAATTATTTGCCCTGACCCTGAAAAGGTATGGTCTGTTTCAGGCGCCGAGCCTGTATTTATTCCGCTCGAAATTGATGATGAGGAGGTTGAGGACTGATGATTAATTATATTCCACGTAAATTTACTGTCATTCGTGATAAAGAATTATGTATTAACTGCGGCTGTTGTGTTCGTCAGTGCTCAAATGAATGTCACTATTTTGATGAGGACGGCAAAACCGTATTGGTTAATTCAAAAAATTGCGTTGCGTGTCACAGGTGTGTTGACCTTTGTCCTACAGGTGCGCTTCGCATAGAAAAATATGTTTGCGATTATCGTGATAATGCAAACTGGACTCCTACCTATCAGCAAGAAATTTGCCGTCAGGCAGATACAGGCTCTGTTCTTCTTTCGGCAATGGGTAATCCTAAGCCTTATCCAATTTATTGGGATAAAATCTTGCTTAATGCATCGCAAGTAACCAACCCGTCTATCGACCCGCTTCGTGAGCCTATGGAAATTCGTACTATTTTAGGCCGTAAGCCTAATAAGCTTGAGGTTGAAAGAAAGGGTAAATCAATTACTAAAATGCCGCCTCAGGTTATGCTTGAAACACCTATAATGTTTTCTGCTATGAGTTTTGGCTCAATCTCTCTTAATGCTCAAAAATCGCTTGCAATGGCGGCTGTTGAGCTTGGAACGCTTTTTAATACAGGTGAAGGTGGACTTCATCCTGATTTACGCTCTTTTGGCGATTATGCAGTTGTTCAGGTCGCTTCCGGTCGTTTTGGCGTTCATAAGGATTATCTTAATAATTCTAAATTTATTGAAATCAAAATCGGTCAAGGTGCTAAGCCGGGTATCGGCGGTCATCTCCCCGGTGAAAAAGTTAATGTAGAGGTATCAAATGCACGTATGATTCCTGAGGGATCAGATGCTATTTCTCCTGCTCCTCACCACGATATTTATTCTATTGAGGATTTGCGCCAGCTTATTTGGTCGCTCAAGCAGGCAACTCATAATAAAAAGCCTGTTTCCGTTAAAATTGCCGCAGTACATAATGTTGCCGCAATTGCTTCCGGTGTTGCAAGAGCAGGTGCGGATATTGTTGTAATTGACGGTTTTAGAGGCGGTACGGGTGCCGCACCTACAAGAATAAGAGATAATGTAGGTATTCCTATTGAACTTGCACTTGCAGCAGCTGACCAAAGGCTTCGTGACGAGGGTATTCGTTCAACTGTTTCTCTTGTTGCCGCAGGTTCTTTCCGTTGTTCATCCGATATTGTTAAAGCAATTGCTCTTGGTGCAGATGCTTGCTATGTTGCTTCTGCTCCCCTTATTGCAATGGGATGCCATATGTGCCAAACATGTAATACCGGTAAGTGTAATTGGGGTATTGCTACTCAGCGTCCTGACCTTACACGTCGTCTTAATCCTGAAATCGCACATAAAAGGGTAATCAATTTAATAAACGCTTGGAATCACGAAATTAAAGAAATTATGGGCGGTATGGGTATCAACTCTATTGACTCGCTTCGTGGTAACAGACTTATGCTTCGTGGCATCGGTCTTAGTGATAAAGAACTTGAAATACTCGGTATTAAGCATGCCGGCGAATAAGGAGGGCATAGATATGAAAAAAGTTTTCGCAAGAGAAGAACTTTGCATAAACTGCCGCCTTTGCGAGGTTTATTGCAAAACAGCTCATTCAAAATCTAAAGACGTAGTTAAAGCATATAAATCGGAAAATCCTGAACCTGTAAGCAGAATTTCTGTTTTCGGCGATAAGGTCGCTTCCGTTGCAGTCAATTGCCGCCATTGCGATGACCCGGCATGTGTTAAGGCTTGCATTACAGGAGCAATGACTAAGGATAAAAAAACAGGCATTGTATCTGTTAACGAGGATAAGTGCATAGGCTGTATGACTTGCCTTGCAGTTTGCCCAATCGGTTGTATTAAGCAGGGCAATATTGCATATAAGTGTGACCTTTGTCAGGGTGAAGAACCGGCTTGTGTTAAAAACTGCCCTAATAATGCTTTGCTCTGGCTTGAGGTAGGAGGTGCTAAATAATGAATTATGTTATTGTAGGCGCTTGCGCCGCAGGTCTTGCTGCTGCTGAGGCTGTCAGAAAAGCCGATGCCAAGGGTAATATCACAATGCTTACAGAGGAGGCTTATTTCCCTTATTCACGCCCTTCTATCAGCTATTTTCTTAAGGGCAAGGTTAAGGAAAACGATATGGCTCTTCGTAAGCCGTCTTTTTATAAAACAAATAATATAAATGTTATTACAAACGCTAAGGCAACCTCTATTGACAGAAAAAATAAAACTGTTAAGGTCGGCAAAAAATCATATCCTTATGATAAACTTTGCCTCGCAACAGGCTCAAAGCCGTTCGTGCCTCCTATGGAAAATGTTGAGGGCAAGGAAAATGCGGTTACATTTCTTGATTTAGCTTCTGCAAAGGAGCTTAAGTCTCTTGCAAATGAAAACACAAAAGCTGTTGTAATCGGCGCAGGTCTTATCGGTATGAAAGCTGCCGAGGGTCTTGTTAAAATATGCAAAAGCGTAGATGTTGTTGAACTTGCACCGAGAGTTTTACCGTCAATTCTTGATAAAACTTCTGCACGTCAAGTTAAAAAGCATTTGGAAAATAACGGCATTAAATTTCATTTGGAAAATACTGTTGTTAAGGCTCAATCAAAGGGTAAGCATATTACAGGTGTAACTCTTAAAGACGGCAAAACATTAAAATGTGATTTGCTTGTTCTTGCAGTCGGTGTAAGACCTCAGTGTGAACTTGCCGAAAGCGCAGGGCTTGAGGTGAACAGGGGCATTATTACCGATATTCACACTATGCAAACGAGCGATAAGGATATCTATGCGGCAGGTGACTGCACCGTATCTGTTGATATGCTTGACGGTTCAAAAAAAATTATTGCTCTTTGGCCTAACGCAGTGCAGCAGGGCAGAGTTGCCGGTTATCAAATGGCAAGTGAAAGCAAGACGGTAGACGGTACTTATTCTGTAAACGCTATTGACTTTTTCGGCCTTCGTATTTGCACATGCGGTCTTATCAATGCTCAAGGTGAGCAATATTTTGATAAAATTAAATCTGACGGCGATGTATATAAAAGGCTTGTATTTGAGGGTGACAGGCTTGTAGGCTTTGTTCTTATCAATTCAAGCGAAAATGCAGGTATTTATACAAATCTTATTTCAAATAAGGTTGACCTTTCTACTCTTGAAGGCGATATTATGGAAACGCCGTCAATATTTTTGTTTGATAAGGATACAAGAATTCAAAAGCTGAGAGGAGGCATTTTGTTATGATTATCGAAGCAGGACTTACTCGATATGAAGCAGTAAATAAGGAAATTGAAAAACAACTTGAAAAGCAAAATAAGGTTACTGTTAAAGATGTCAACGGTCAGCGTTATATCGGTTGTGCTCTTGATGAGGGCAAAACAATTGAGGTTTACGGCACTCCGGGCAACGATATGGCTTGCTATTTAAACGGCGGCAGGGTTGTTGTTTTCGGAAATTGTCAGGACGCAGTCGGCAATACAATGGGCGGCGGCGAAATTGTTGTCCACGGTCACTCCGGTGACGCTATGGGCTACGGTATGCGTGACGGCCAAATTTATATCCGTGATAACGTTGCTTGCCGTGGCGGTATTCATATGAAAGAATTTAGGCAAATGCGCCCTGTTCTTGTTATCGGTAAAAATGCCGGCTCGTTTCTCGGCGAATATATGGCAGGGGGCACTATCGTATTGTTGGGCCTTGATATGAAAAGGGGCGAAAAGCTTTTCGGCACTCATTGCGCATCCGGTATGCATGGCGGCAAAATCTTTGTCCGTGGAACATTTCCTAAAGAAAATATTTCTCAGAATATTAAGGTTCAGGCTCTTGATGATGATGATAAAAAAGAACTTGACGAATATATTAAAAAATATTGCAAGTATTTTAATAAGGATTATAATGAAATTATGCAAAAGCCTTTTAAAAAGCTCGTTGCGGCAACATCACGTCCTTATGCAAATCTCTATACACCTAATTGATAAAAGCTACATTTTAAGGGATAGATTTCTTAGCGAAATCTATCCCTTAAAAAATTTAAACCTTAAAGTTTGTTTTAAATTGTATTTTAATCATAAAACAAAATATTTCAATTGCCTTTCAAGTGTTATTGAAAAATATAAAATTGAAAAGTGTTAGAAAAAGTGTTAGAAAACAGAAAAAAATAAGAGCCAAATCAATTAAGATTTGGCTCTATATCAATGTCTTTGTACAGCATATTTGATACAATGTGACCACTTGCATATTACTTTTTGTGTAAGTTTTAATTAGCCGAATTTTCCGACATAAGATGTAATTATTACATATTTTATTTAACTTAATGATTTAAAATCTTCGCTTTCAACCCATTTTTTACATTCACTTGCTCTAACAGCATTAAATGGATGAGTTTGATTAACTAATACTAAAAATTCTAATGTTTTATCCCATTTTGAAGCATTTATCATTTCTAAATAATCATCTGCTTGCTTCATAAATAAATCTTTACTTGCAGTAAGATTTAGGTCTTTATCATATCCTGCAAAACGCATGCACATTTCAATTATGTTTTTGTCTGTTCCATCATACAATGCCGCAGCTCTATCCGCGGATAATTCACTACATCTCTCCCAATGATACAAAGCAACTTGCAAAGGAAGTGATAATACTCCTCCTAATCCAAAATAACTTGCCACAGAATTAGCACCACTAATAAGTAAATTAGCAATAGTTGTATATAAAGTATGATGACAAGCAATATGTCCACACTCATGAGCAATAACAGTCGGTAATAATTCCATAGGCATAGTTTCTAACAATCCAGATGTAATAACAATAAATGGTTTTGTATCTCCATAAGTATATGCATTTGGCACAACATCAAGTTCAAGATATATTTCAGGAATATCAATACCTAATTTTTCACAAATCGGAGGTAACATGTTATATATTTCTGGCATTTGATTTTCATCAATTCTTATATTACTCGAAAGATTAAGAATTCTATATTCCTTTTCATTGAATACTTTAATGAATTTCTTCATTATCGTAGCAAATCCGGGAATAGCTTTTAATGCCTTCAGAGCTTTTCTATCCGATTCATGTATGTAAGGCACATTATAAAATTCATCTTTTTTCTTTTCATCATTGTATTTTTCGCCATTTTCATCATTTGATTCATTCAATTTAAAACCACAATTGGGACAGAAGTTTGAGCCATTTGGAATTTCGGAATTGCAAGCTGGGCAATTCTGTTTGCTTTTCTTAACAGTATTTATAGTTTCTTGTTTAATGTTTTCTAAATTTTCTTTTGAAAAAAGTGCCATTATAACTCCTCCATCTATAAAATCAACTTATAGTTCTATTATAAAGTATTAAAAAGTTTTTTTCAAGAAATAAATATTTGATATCTGTATATTTTCACATAAAGCATCAAGTTTTCACGGAGTGCAACAATTAGGCAATTTCGTAGTAAAACCGAATATAAAAATAGCGTCTGCTGATGAAACAAAAACATCAACAAACGCTGAAAAGCCTTTATTTACAAGGTTTTAGGCAAAAAACAGGACACTAAAAATTGTATCATTTTTAGTGTCCTATGGTGGTTGCGGGAGTAAGACTGCGTCGTCACAAACTCCATATCGCTCAAAATAACTTTTTTATTATTTGAGTTGAAGTTATTTATCACTCATTGCGTTGTTCCTCCTTTTCCCAAAAAGCTTACGCTTTTCGGGAACCCTGAAAGTTCGAGTCTTAAAAATTCATAACGATAAAAAACAGACACCATAAATAGGTGTCTGTTTTTCTATGGTTGCGGGAGTAAGACTCGAACTTACGACCTTCGGGTTATGAGCCCGACGAGCTACCAACTGCTCCACCCCGCGATATTAAATTGCTTTGCCGAGATTTCCTCGGTGTGCTATATATTATAACAGATATTTCAGATATGTCAATACCTAATTTATATTATTCACATAAATTATGAAATGTTACTGATTTTACAGCACCGATTTAATTTCACCCAAGCTTTTTAATTTAGCAAAAAGAAGTTTGTCAATTTCCGCTTCACCTTGCCAAAGGTCGGGAATCATAATGACACTCATATTTGCGTTGTGGGCTGACAGAATCCCGTTTTTCGAGTCCTCAACAGCAATGCAATTTTCAGGCACTTCGCCAAGCTTCTCGCATGCCTTTAAATAAATATCCGGTGCAGGTTTAGAATTTTTAATCATATCGCCGCAGATAACCTTGTCAAAATAATGGATGATATTCTTTTCCTCTAAATGATGAAAAACGCTGTCACTGCTTGTTGAAGAAGCCACTGCAAGCTTATATCCGTTTTCTTTAAGATATTCAAGTGCTTCGTGAAGAAAAGGTTTTTCGGGTACGCCGAAATCATTGAAATATTTATATGAACATTCTCTGCCTTTTTGCTTAAAAAGCTTTGCATCAAAGTCCTTTCCAAATTCGTTTTGCAAAATTTTAATAGCGGCTTGAGCAGTCATACCGAGTGTTTTATAGACCATATATCCTGCCTTGCCGATTCCCATTTCCTCGCCGACCGTATCCCAAGATTTCATACATACACTTTCGGTGTCAAACATAACGCCGTCCATATCAAAAACTACTGCTTTAAACTTCATTATCTAAAACACCTTCTTAAAAAATCTGTTCTTCTGCCGACGCTTTCAATTATGATTTTGCTTTTGCTTACATTTATGTATTTGTCACTGTGGTGCTCGTTTACAAGTATTTTGAGCATACCTCTTGCTATTGGTGCTGCCTGTGGAATAACAGGAAATGTAAGAAACTTTACTAAATCAAAATCTTTATTTATAGGATATTTCTTCATAATATTACCTTTTGTTGTTACAGTTTTTATTACAATTAGAGCAATTGCCTGAGCAGGCACTTTTATGCTTTGACGAATATATTATAGCAAAAATAAGCAATATTACAATTAATATTAATAAAATTATACTTTGAATATTCATTATAAAAGTCCTATAAGTGCAAAAATTCCGTGAGTAATGAACGCCATAATCCACGCAATTACACATTGAAAAACAACTACAAAGCAAGCCCATTTTCTTCCGAGTTCTCTTTTAATCGAAGCAATTGCCGCAACGCAGGGAGTGTATAACAGACAGAAAACGAGAAGTGAAGCAGCGCCGAGTTGAGTGAGTAAGCTTGTTATTTTTACACCTGAGCCTAAAAGAACGGATAGCGTGGATACGACGCTTTCCTTAGCCATAAAGCCGGTGATTAACGCAGTCGAAATTCTCCAATCGCCAAATCCAAGCGGCTTGAATATCGGTGCAATAAAGCCCGCAATTGTTGCAAGTATGCTGTCTTGTGAATTTTCGACAAGATTAAATTTAGTGTCAAAAGTTTGCAAAAACCAAATTACAATTGTTGCAACAAAAATCACAGTAAATGCTCTTTGAAGAAAATCCTTTGCTTTTTCCCAAAGAAGCTGGCAAACACTTTTAGCACTTGGCATTCTGTAGTTAGGAAGTTCCATTACAAAAGGCACAGGTTCACCTTTGAAAATACTTAACTTCATTATCATAGCCATAAATACGGCAGTTGCAATTCCGAGTGCATATAGCAAAATCATAACTATTGCACTGTTGTTAGGGAAAAATGCAGCGGCGAAAAAACCGTAAATAGGAAGCTTTGCCGAACAACTCATAAACGGAGTTAAAAGGATAGTCATTTTTCTGTCACGTTCACTTGATAATGTTCTGCTTGCCATAACTCCGGGTACGGTACATCCAAAACCTATAAGCATAGGCACAATGCTTCTGCCTGAAAGCCCTGCTTTTCTTAACAGCTTATCCATAACGAATGCAACCCTTGCCATATATCCGCTGTCCTCAAGCAGAGATAGGAAGAAAAAGAGCGTGACGATTATCGGCAGGAAATTTAACACACTTCCGACACCGTTGAATATTCCGTCAATTATAAGCGAATGTATTACATCGTTTATATTTGCTTTTATAAGTAAACCATCAACTAAGGTTGTAAGATGACTTATTCCTAAGTCGAGCAAATTTGAAAGTCCTTTGCCGATTACGCTGAATGTGAGCCAAAATACAAGACCCATTATTGCAATAAATGACGGAATAGCCGTGTATTTACCCGTAAGTATTTTATCAATTTTAATACTTCTTGCGTGCTCCTTGCTTTCGCTCGGCTTAATAACTGTTTGCTGACAAATGCTTTTAATAAAATGAAAGCGCATATCGGCAATTGCGGCGGCTCTGTCAAGTCCACGTTCTTGCTCCATTTGAACAATAATATGTTCAATCATTTCCTTTTCATTTTGGCTGAGTTTTAATTTATCCTCAACAAGGCTGTCACCCTCAATAAGTTTAGAAGCCGCAAATCTAACGGGAATTTCTGCCGCTTCGGCGTGGTCTTCAATAAGATGCATTATTGCGTGGATACATCTATGTACTGCTGTTTGCTCGCTCGTTCCGTGCGAAATGCAAAAATCCTGCCTGCCGGGGCATTCTCTGTATTTTGCAATATGCAATGCGTGGTCTGTCAGCTCTTCAATACCTTCGTTTTTAGCAGCTGAAATCGGAATGACCGGAACGCCAAGCAGCTGTTCCATTTCGTTTACAAGCACGCTTCCGCCGTTTTTGCGGACTTCGTCCATCATATTAAGCGCCACAACCATAGGAATGTTAAGTTCCATTAACTGCATTGTCAAATATAGATTTCTTTCAATATTGGAAGCGTCAATAATATTGATAATTCCCTTTGGCTTTTCATCTAATAAAAATTTTCTTGTTACTATTTCCTCATTGCTGTAAGGAGACATAGAATAAATGCCAGGCAAGTCTGTAATAAGTGTATCTGCGTGATTTTTTATTTCTCCGTCTTTTCTGTCAACCGTTACACCGGGAAAATTGCCGACGTGCTGATTAGAGCCCGTCAGCCTGTTAAATAAGGTCGTTTTGCCGCAGTTTTGGTTTCCGGCAAGTGCAAAGGTCAGTTTTGTGCCGTCGGGCAAAGGATTTTCGTCAGCTTTTGTGTGGAATTTGCCTCCTTCACCTAAGCCCGGATGGGAAATGTCCTTTTTTCTTGTATCAATATTATTGTCCGTTTTTATAGTATACGGTTTGTCAATTTCTATTTTCTCAGCATCGGCAAGCCTTAGTGTTAATTCATAGCCGTGAATTTTAATTTCAACAGGGTCACCCATAGGTGCAAATTTTATCATTGTGATTTGAGCACCGGGAATAAGACCCATATCAAGAAAATGCTGCCTTAAGGCGCCTTCGCCGCCTACTTTTGTTATTTTTGCGCTTTTTCCTATTTCTAAATCTTTAATGTTCATTTTAACTCCATTTTTTTAAAAGCTTATTTATAAATTATATAGAAAACATTTTTTAAATATAACCCCTTAACAGTTAGTTTAACAAACTAACTTGATTTGTCAATAGAGAAGTACAATAAAATTTCAAGTTTTGAGTAAAACAAAAAATTTAATCGCTTTTTGTACTGCTTTTTTGTTTGTAACAAAAAAGATGCCGAAGCTTTCGCTTCGACACCTCAATGAATTTGATGTTAGCAACCGCAGCCGCAATCATTGTTGCCGCAACCGCCACCGCAACCGCCGCAGAGGAGTAAGATGATAATGAGGATGATAATCCAAGATGAACCACAACCAAAGTTATTGCATCCGCAACCCATTAGGTCGACCTCCTTTCACATTTTCTAAACTATCCTATGTTTTAAATGCAAAAGTGTTCATCTTGTTTTGCTAAAATATATTACCTAAGGTTATTGATTGATTTTCCTTTAACAGTTGAATTTCGTCTTTTGCTTCTATCAGCTTTTCACTTAGTTCATCTTCATTGTCTTTGCTTATATCCTTTGTCGCTTTTATTGCCGCACTTGCGCCGTCAAGCTGTGAGTGATCTATCATTGCAGATAAATACGGATATCTCTTGCTCCAAATTTTCCTGAGTTTTTCGCATTGACTTTTAGCTTTTAAAAAATCTTTTTGCTCGTTTAAGTCTAATGCCGTATTTATAATACTTGTTGTTTCACTGCATACTTTATTAATTGTTACCTGTTCAATAATGCAAACTCCTGAACATATTATTAAAAGCACTATTGCAATATATATCTTTTTCATTTTGTACTCGCCTTTCTTACTGTGTAAACATTTCCGTTATCATCAACAGTCATTAATAAAAGCTTGTTTGCCTGTTTGCCGTTCGTTTTTAATAGTAATTCAATTTCGCTTTGCTTAATGTTTTTATTTTTAAAATATTCCTCGACAGGTTTTCCGTCAATAACTATTGCTGTGTGAAGTCCCTTGTCATCAACGCTTATTTTTACGTTGTCGGGAGTTAAAGGTTTGTATTTTTCCCAATTTTCGGCGCTGATGCTTCCGTTTGTTTCAATTACGGCATTTTGTACTTCTGCAATATCCCAATAACCCTGTTGCCTTAAAGCGTCGCACAAATCGTCAACTGTAAATCGTAACTGTCTCAATTTTTTTTCATCTATTTTACCTTTGTCAATAATAACAATAGGTTTGCCTTGAATAAGATTTCTGAATTTAACGCTTTTAATGCTCAGTATTGCAACAATTATTTCAAGGCTTACAAATAAAAGTACCGGTATAATGCAGTTTAAAAGAGGCATATTGTTGTCCTGAAGAGGAATTGTCGCAGTTGAGCTTATCAAAAATGTTATTACAAGTTCATGCGGCTTCAATTCTCCGACTTGCCTTTTCCCCATTATCCTTATCGCTATGATTACAAAAACATAAATTATAAATGCACGTATAATTACTAAACTCATATATTTCACCTATAATATTTTGCACATCATTTGCAATAATAATACAGGTGATTATATGACGCTTTCTAAAGATATTGAAGAAAACTATAAACACTTCAAGAATGATTTTGTCGATTGCTCTGATTTTCTTGTAAGAAAGGCAAAAATCGGGGATAAAAAATTATTCTTTGCCGCTTGTGACGGACTTATAGATTCTCTCCAGCTTTCTCAAATGGTTGTGTCTCCGATTTTAAAAAGTGAAGATATCAGTATAGATAATATTAAAAATTCGATTACTAATTGCGTTGAACTTAATGAAGCTAAAACATTTGCCGATTGTTACTATTATATTATGTCCGGCTTTGCCATTGTCGTGGTCGACGGGGAAAATATCGCTCTTGCTTTCGGTATTCAAAATCCGCCGTCAAGAAGTGTTGATGAGCCAACTAACGAACAGTCCACGAAGGCACCTAAGGAAGCATTTGTTGAAATTTTAAATACTAATAAAGCGCTCCTTAGAAAAAGACTTAAAACTCCGCATTTAAAGCTAAAACAAATAAAACTTGCTTCTGCCGCACCTGCACCTTGTGTTATCGCTTATATGGACGACAGAGCCGATAAAGAACTTGTATCTCAAATAATAAGTGCCGTTCAAAATTCAAAATTAAATGTATTGACCGATTTCGGAACGCTCATTCCTTTTGTAGACACAAGTGTTAATTCTATGTTTTCCGACGTTGCGTCAACCGAGCGTCCCGATATAATCGTTTCAAAGCTGCTTGAGGGCAGGGTGGCAATTCTTGTTGAGGGTTCGCCGATTGCTTTGTATACTCCGGCTCTCTTCAGCGATAATTTTCAAACTCCCGATGATTATAATATTCCGCCGTTTTATTCGGGATTTATCAGGACACTTCGTTATTTTTCTTTTGTTTTATCTATTTTTTTACCCGGAGTCTATGTCGCAATAGGAACCTTTCACCAAGAACTCATTCCTACATCTATGCTTTTTACTATTGCAAGAGAGGAAATAACAACCCCGTATTCGTTAATGACAGAGGCACTTATGCTTCTTATTTTGTATGAAATAATGAGGGAAGCCGGATTGCGCTTGCCAAAAGCTGTCGGCCACGCAGTTTCAATCATCGGCGGTATAGTTATAGGCGAAACGACCGTGTCGGCAGGTCTTATCGGTGCGCCTATGCTCGTCGTCATCGCTCTGACGGCAATTTCATCTTATGTTGTGTCATCTCTTTATGAAAGTGTGTCTGTTTTACGATTTTTCTTTATTTTAATCGGAGGTCTTACCGGAATGTACGGTATAATTCTTGCCGCCTCCGTTTTGTGTATGAATATCTGTGCGATAAATCCCTATGGTGTTCCTTATTGCTCGCCGATTTCTCCGTTTGATAAAAAATCTCTTGCCGATTTGTTTTACAGGCAATCTTGGCTTAAGCTTTCTAAAAGAAAAGTGAGAATAAATAATTTGAGAGGAGCGAATGTTGATGTCAGACTCGGCAAAAAGAAATAAGATTTCGCCGATTTCGTTATTCTATATTCTTTTTATATGCAGAATAGTTGTGTGCCTGACAAGCGTTCATTCTATCAGCACAACCGAGATTAATTCACAGGCATTGATAAGCTTCGTGATTGCAATGGTTATGACGGTTGTTTTTTCATTGCCTGCTGTTTTTTGCTATAAAATGAATAAAAATCCAATTGATATTAAATGGGTTTCAAAACTTTATTACGTATATTTTATTCTTGTTGTCGCTGTCAGCGTAAGCCGTTTTTCGTATTTTGCTTCAACTACGCTTAATCCTGAAACACAGGGTTGGCTTTTTGCTCTTATTATTTGTGTCTGCGCTTTTTACGGCACGACATTGGGTGTTGAAGCACTTTCACGCTTTTCGGCGTTTGTTTTTGTACTTTTGTGTCTTGCGATTTTGTGCGTCTTGCTTTGTAATTATGATACGTTTAATGACATTAATTTTTATCCCATTATTACAAATGAAGGCAAAGGTATATTGAAAAATGCGCTTGTTTTTTCATCAAATACTACTGAAATAGCATTGTTTCTTGTCCTTTATCCAAGTGTAAACGGCAAATGCACAAGGAATTTTATCAGGTTTATTTGTTGCTCGTTTTTAAGCATATTTTTGCTTTTATATTTCGGTGCGGCGGTAATGGGCGAAAGTATTTTAATGAGAAATTTTCCTTTTTATTCGCTCTTTCAAATTTCAAAATTCGGCAATTTTGAGCGCCTTGATGTTTTGCACATTTCCTTTTGGATAATGGGTGTGTTTGTAAAAGCGGTTACTGCTCTTTATTGTGCTTGCTCGTGCATAAAACGTGAATTTAAAAGAAACTTTGCTTTTACTTCGTCTGCTGTTGCATTTGTACTCAGTGTATTTATGCTCAATTTCGCAAACGGACAGGGGGTAGATTATAGAATGACATTCTCTTTGTTTCTTGTATTCAGCGTTATAATTCCGACTCTTACTCTTATATTTAAAAAGAAAAATTATGGTGATGAACTTGTCAAAATGTATTAAAATATTTTTTTCATTGTTTTTATGCTTTTTGCTTTTCACCGGTTGTACCGGTAACAGGCATTTAAAGGATTTGTTTATTGTTGAAGGACTCGGAATTGATTATTATGACAACAACTTGTCGGTCACCCTTCAAGGCTTAAAGGTGAATGTGAGTAATGCTTCGGATACGCCTTTGGGTAATATGGTTGTTAATACTTCGGCAAGCGGCACTACGGTTTCCTATGCTATAAACAACATTACAAAGGCTGTTTCAAAACGTGCTTTTTTCGGACATAATAAAATAATTGTCTTGTCAAAAGAGCTTGCGCAAAACGATATAAAAAACTATATAGATTACTTTTTGAGAAGTGAGGATTCAAGAGCCGACGTTGCAATATGCGTCAGTAAGGAAAAAGCCAAATTTATACTTGAAAGTAAGGAAAATGACGCTAATGTTCCAAGCGAAAATATACTTTTTCTTATAAATAATAATGAGGAAACGGGTCAGTCGATTCTTGTTAATGAAAATGAGTTTTTAATGCTGTATGAAGATAAATGTTCAGACATTTATTTACCCGTTATAGAAAGAAAAGACGATGAATCAACCGTTAAGTCGGCAGGCATAGCCCTTTTTTCTGACAATCGACTTGCATATATTACAAATGATATTGAGACAAAAGGCTTTGTTATTTTGAATAATAAGGCTAAGGATGTTTTAATCCAAATAAGTGATGAAAAGTTCGGAAAAATTGATGTTAAGCTTTCAAATATAAAATGCAAAAAATCAGCAAGTATTGCTGAAAACAAAGTATATTTTAATGTTGAAATAAATGCAGATATAATACTTGGTGAAATAGAAAAAGGTGCGCAAAATAAACTCTCAAAAAAGGACAACAAACGTCTTTGCGCACTTGTTGAAAAAGCGTGCAACGAAATGATATCCAAAACTTATAATGCCTGTATTTATGCTAAAAGCAATGCACTTAGAATAGGCAAATTTATTGCAAGGGATTGTCCCGAATATTACGAAAAACATTTATCTGATATTAACGGCGGCTTTCAAAAAGCTGAATTAAATGTAAATTCTTATATTAATCTTGAAAAAATCAGCGATAACAGCCAATTAGAATGATTTTCAGATTTTGCTTATAAATGAATTGAAAATATTTACAAGCTCTTTTGATGATGAACCGTCGTTTTGCGAAAAGCAAATAATGGCAGGAATTATAACTGTCAATAAAAGCACCGAAATGTAAATAATTAGTACTTTTTTCACTACTCTCATCTCCTTGACTTTATATTATAAAAATAGTATAATAATAAAATAATTTTATTTTTACCAAGGCGTTTTTGTTGCCTTTGCTAAATATTCATCACAATGAAAAGGAGATAGATTATGCCAAAGAATTACATTTCACCTATTTCTATGGATGCCCTTTCTAATTTATGTTCGGAGCTTGATAAAAATAACTGGATTAAGCCAAATGATTATCAAAAATATCATGTTAAAAGAGGACTTAGAAATGAGGATGGCACCGGCGTTATGGCCGGCCTTACCCGTATTTGCTCGGTTGAGGGTTATTATATACTTGACGGAGAGCGTATTCCTAAGGACGGTAAGCTATCATATCGTGGATATGATATTAACGATATTGTAAACGGCTGCATCAATGAGGGCAGGTTTGGCTTTGAAGAGGTTGTATGGCTTCTTCTTTTCGGCGATTTGCCTACGGAAAGTCAGCTTGTAGGTCTTAGAGAGGTTATTGGCGAGTGCCGTGAGCTTCCTGACGAATTTGTTGAAGATATGATTATGAAGCACGCTTCTAAAGATATTATGAATAAAATGGCAAGATGTGTTATTGTTCTCTATTCTTTTGACGAAAATCCTGATGATATTTCTGTTGCAAACGTTCTTCGTCAGTCGCTACAGCTTATTTCTCAAATGCCGACTATTATGAACGGCGCATACCAAATTAAGCGTAGAACATTTTACAATAAAACAATGTTCCTTCACCCGATTAAAAAGGAACAGTCAACTGCAGAGTATATTCTCAACCAAATAAGAGCTGATAAAAAGTTTACTATAGAAGAAGCAAGACTTCTTGATATTTGCCTTATGCTCCATGCCGATCACGGCGGAGGTAATAATTCTACTTTTTCAACAAGGGTTCTTACCTCAAGCGGTACGGATACTTATTCTGCAATCACAGCAGGCTTTGGTTCTCTTAAAGGCCCTCGACACGGCGGTGCAAATCTTCGTGTTGCCGAGCAAATGCGTGAAATTATGGCTAATGTTGCCGATCCTACGGACCCTAATCAGGTTAAGGATTACCTTGTAAAAATTATAAACAAGGAGGCAGGCGACGGCTCCGGTCTTATCTACGGTATGGGCCACGCTGTATATACCAAGAGCGACCCAAGAGCGGTAATTCTTAAGGAAAACGCAAGAAAGCTTGCTTATGAAAAAGGTTTTGAAAAAGAATTTAAAACTCTTGAAAATATTGAACTTCTCACTCCGCAGGTATTTTCGGAAGTTAAGGGAATCGACAAGGTTATGTGTGCTAATGTTGACCTTTATTCGGGGCTTGTATATAAGGTTTTGGGAATTCCGGAGGATTTATATACTCCTATTTTTGCCGTTGCAAGAACAGCAGGTTGGTGCGCTCACAGGCTTGAGGAACTCACCTCCGGCGGTAAAATTATCCGTCCGGCATATAAGAGCGTAAGCAAACCTCGTACATTTAAACCGATTATTGAGAGATAAAAGCTGATATAAGGGAGATAAATTGAAAAATAAACCTATGTATTTTTCATTCCTTGCCGTAAGTATCACTGCGCTTGCGGCTTGCTTTCTTCGCTTTTTTCAATTAATCAGATTTACTGACAGTAAGACAGGCTTTGTTATCGGAAATGAGTTAATTACCTATATTCTTTACGGAGTGCTCATTTTGTCAGTCGTATTTGCCGTGATTTATTCTTTAATTGCAAGAAATAAAATAAGAAAAATAAGTTTTATCGGCAATAAAGGCATTTACATATCGCTTATAGCTTTGTGCATTGCATACTTTTTTGATTTTGTTCATCAAGTAAATAATTGTTACAGCTATATTCAAACGGCATCAAGACAGTCGTATGTTGAATATAATTACTTGTTGCCTATGGGATTTCAGGCAATTTTTGCACTTCTAAGTTGTTATTATTTAATTGTTTGTGCCAAGTCTGTCAGAGAAACGAAAATCGATTTTAAAAATTTCAAGCTGTTTCACCTTGTCCCTCTTGCGTGGGGCTTTTGCAGATTGCTTGTCATTATGACGGAAATTTTTGATGTCGAAAGCGTAGAAAGCTTTTTGGAATTTATATTTATAATATTTTATTGCGGTTTCACCTTGTGCTGTGCTTCGAGTATTGATAATGAAAAGAAGCTTATCAAACCGTCGTTTAGTTTTTTTGCCCTCGGTCTTTTTTCTTTAAGCTTTTCATTTTCATTTGCAAGAATTTTAATGATTATATCCGGCGAGTATGAAAAGCTGAGCAAGGTTTCGTTCTCAGCTGTTACATATTTATTTATCGGAATTTTTGCTTTAATTAGTGAACTTTCAGTTTATATAATTAAAAATAAAGGTGATAATTAATAAAATGTTTTCTGTGTCTAAAGTGTTAATTTTGTTTTAATAGATATCTCTTTAAGTTGAAAATTGTGGGATAATATTATATAATGTAATACTGATAGGAATAATCGATATTACAAATAGGAATATTGTTATTTTCGTTACATATAATATTATTTGAATACTATTTTTGAAAGGTGATTATATAATGAAACTTGTAATTGTTATTGTGTCTAATAAAGACTTGACAAATGTGTTATCATCTACTGTAGAAGAAGGATATTTTTCCACCAAGATTTCAACTCAGGGAATGTTTCTTGAAAACGGACAGACAACTGTTCTTTTCGGCGTAAAGGACGAGGAAGTAGAAAAATTATTTGATATTATTGAAAAAAATGTAACAAAGCGAGTTGTCCGCCATATCGGTGTTGACAGCACTCTTCAAGGCTCACTTCTTAAGAAGCCGGTTGACGTTGAGGAATACGGCGCTGTTGCATTTGTTCTTGATGTTGACCAATTCAGAAAGTTATAATTTATGAAACTGACTAATTTTATCGGAAATGAAAAGGTAATAGACAGGCTTTCAAAACTAATGGAAAGCGGCAGATTTCCTCATGCCCTCATTATTGAGGGAGAAGAGGGGATAGGCAAAAAAACGCTTGCAAAAGACATTGCGTGCGCCTTGGTTTGCAGGGGAGATGATAAGCCGTGCGGCGAATGTTCTCAATGCAAAAAAGCTATTGCCGCAATTCACCCTGATATAAGCGAGTATATTCCTGCCGGAACTGCCAATTCATTTCACGTTGATACAGTCAGAAATATTATTAACGATGCTTACGTTCAGCCAAACGAGGCTGATTATAAGATATACATATTGGCTAATGCGCATTGTATGAATCAAAATGCGCAAAATGCACTGTTGAAAATTCTTGAAGAGCCGCCTAAATATGTTGTCTTTATTTTGACAACTAATTCTAAAAGCGCCCTTCTTTCAACCGTTTTGTCACGCAGCGTTTGCGTAAGCCTTGAGGGCGTTGATATTGAACGTGCGGCAAATTATATTACTTCTTACTGCGAAAATGTTGATTATAATACCGCTAAAAAAACGGTTGAAACTTTTAACGGCAATATAGGCAAGGCAATTGATAGTTTGCAGGACAGTAAAACGAGTGAGCTTGTTGACGTCTGTAATAAAATTTGTAAGGCTCTTGCTACTTCAAATGAATATGAAATGATGACACTTTGCTCCGTTTTTCAAAAGGACAGGCAGGGTGTTGTTTTTGCGTGCGATTTGCTTAAGAGTATTTTTCGTGATGCTCTTTTTGCAGGGGAGAGCAGTGAGCATATATCAGGGCAGGAAGAAAGTGCCGCTCTGCTTAAATCAAGTTTGTCAAGGCAAAGCTTAATTAAACTTATAAATACTTGTGACGAGCTTAAATCAACGGCATTGAGTAATGCCAATAATGCTTTATTAATTACAAAATTCTGCTATTCGCTCAATAGAGCAATCGGCAGATAACGGAGGAAATATATGACTAAGGTTGTTGGTGTTCGTTTCAGCGACACAGGCAAAACATATTATTTTGACCCTAAGGGTCTTGATATAAAAAACGGAGATGAAATTATCGTTGAAACTGCAAACGGTCTTGAATTCGGCAAGGCATCTTGCGGTGTGAAAGAGGTTGAGGATGATGAAGTTGTCAGCCCGTTGAAGCCCGTTATACGTATTGCAAATGATAATGACCGTGAAAAAGTTAATGAAAATAAAATTAAAGAAAAAGAAGCTTTTGAGATTTGCTCTAAAAAAATAGAAAAGCATAAGCTTGAAATGAATTTGACCAATGCCGAGTATTCGTTTGACTGTTCAAAGGTTATTTTCTATTTCACTGCCGATGGCAGAATAGATTTCAGAGAACTTGTTAAGGACTTGGCGGCAACGCTTCATACAAGAATTGAACTTCGCCAAATCGGTGTCAGAGACGAAAGCAAAATGCTTGGCGGTCTCGGTATTTGCGGCAGACCGTTTTGCTGCTCAACCTTTCTTGACGGTTTCCATTCCGTTACTATTAAAATGGCTAAGGACCAGGGGCTTTCATTGGCTCCCGGCAAAATCAGCGGCACTTGCGGCAGGCTTATGTGTTGCTTAAAGTATGAGCAAAATTCTTATGAATATTTACATAAGATTACTCCTAAAATCGGTACGTTAGTTGATTGCAGGCACGGAAGAGGTACGGTTGTTGATACTGCAATTTTAACCGGTAAGCTTAAGGTTAGGCTTGATGATACTCCTGACGGATTACCTGTTACGGTCAGCCGTGACGAGGTTAGAATAGTTAGAGAAAACAAACCAAAAATGAACAAAAATTAATAAATGAATTGTTCAATTTTACTTGATTTTTCATACATTTACTGATATATTAAGTATAAAGTATGGTGTAGGAGGTGTTATGATGGCATACGCTATTTCAGATGATTGTATTTCATGCGGCGCTTGTGCTGCAGAATGCCCGGTTGGTGCTATTTCAGAGGGAGACGGCAAGTTCGTTATTGATGCAGATACTTGTATCGAATGCGGCGCTTGTGAGGCTACCTGTCCTGTAGGAGCTCCTGCTCAGGCATAATTTAATACATACTTAAAATAAAAGCACGGCAGTTAGATAATTTCTAACCACCGTGCTTTTGTTTTTTTACCGTAGGGGCGAGCGTTGCTCGCTCGGATTATTTAACTTCAAACTCACTGAAGTGCGCAACACCGTTTTTATCAAATTCAATATTAAAACCACGCTTAATAATTGAACCGTCCTTATACTCAACGCTTGCAATGATTGTATCGTTTAAATCGTTGAAATCAATTTTATCAGTTTCATTAATATATGAACTTGAATTCGATAAATCCCAAGTGAAGCTGTTGCCGAAATTAATTTCTTTTTTAAATCTGCCGTTTGAAAAAGAGCATACTTTGCTGTCATACGATTTCTTTAGCTTGTCGCCGCCTATTTCAATTTTTTTTGCGCATATATTCCAATCTGTTAAATCGTCATTATATACCATAACGGAAAGCTCGGCATATTTGTTTTGATTTTCAAGTGTTAATTTTTTTACATTATCAATATCACCTGTATTGACCGTGAAATTTCCGCTTGATAATGTATAAAAATCATAGTCTTTACTGCCGTTCGTTGCAATACTTGAGCCTGACCTTATCGATGCAGAATAATTATCATCGCCTAATTTTTCAGCCTCGTTCATCAGTTTTTGCCTGTCTTTTTGCCATTTACTCATAATTTCTTGCTTGTCTGCGTCATCGGCAATGTAAGCCTTATAAGTGAAATCTTGACTGTTGGCATTTTTTATGCTTGCAACTTCATCAGCACTTGCAACATATATTCCAACGCTTTTTTTATCGCTTATTGAATAATTTATACCGAATCCGCCGCCGATAACTAAGATAAATGCAGTTGCAGTGGCGATTATCTTTTTTGCAACATTATTTGTCCTTCTTTGCTTCTTTGTTGCAATATCGTATAAATTATCAATTGCTCTATCGGAAACTTCTATCTGATTAAATGCATTTTTATATCTGTTATTACTCATAATCGTCATCTCCCAATTTAGCTTTAAGTTTTTGTCTTGCACGTGAAAGGCGTGTTTTCACTGTTGATTCCTTAATGCCTAAGAGTTTTGCTATTTCATTTATTTGCAAATCTTCAAAATAAAACAAATGAATAACAGCTCTTTGATTTTTCGGCAATGACATAACGGCTTTAATTAAATCTATATCTTGTGTGTTATCAATGCATGAGAGATTTATCGCTTCCTCAAGCGGCGCACTCCTTTTTCTGAAATGCAGCCTTAATAAGTCCTTGCTCTCATTAATACATACCTTTGTAAGCCATTTTGCTATATGCTCGTCCGATTCAAATTCTTTTTTGCAGTTGAAAAGTTTTAAATATACATTTTGCAGTATATCTTCAGCATCTGCCTGATTTTTTGTAAAAGACAACGCAATTAAATACAATCGCTTGCTTTGCGTTCTTACACATTCGTTAAATTTGTATTCTTCCATTATGTCACCTCGCATCTTTTTTGAAAGGTCCTTTCACTATAGTAACGGCTGAGATAGGGGAAAAGTTACATATTTTGAAAAATATTTTTATACCGATAAAAATGCAAAAAAAGAACTACACAAATAATTGTGTAGTTCTTTTGGCGCAGAGGGTGGGATTCGAACCCACGCGCCCTTTCGGACAAACGGTTTTCAAGACCGCCTCGTTATGACCACTTCGATACCTCTGCGTTTGGTGCTTATGTATATTACCATACGTGAGCCTATATGTCAAGAACTTTTTTTAAAAAGTTATTTATTTTTATAAGATTGTGCTTGTTTGTTCAGCAAGCGTAATACTGACATCACGAGCAACATAGCAAAAACACAGCATTAAGTTTTACTTTTTGCAAGGTAGAAAAGGTCAACAAAGTATTACAGATAAAGGATTTTTAGACAATTATCTCTCATACTGCACAATGCAAAACCGAACAAATGAGTTTCTGTTTATTTGCCCTAAATCCTCTGTGTGTTTTAATGATAATTACATCAACTTTATACTAATGTATTACTGTTTATTTAAGAGGTATTATCAGAAGTTGTTTTGATTACATTATAGTATTGACAAGAGGTGCAAAACTATGACACAATAGTGAGTTGAATTTGCACTGTACTTTTGTGTTACACTCTGCTATAATGGTGTTGCTGACGGATTAGTGATTGTTAGCAAGTCCAAGAGTGTTAGGGTGAACAAAATGCAACCAATATTTACAATGCAGTATGGAGAGTTTGCAGTTGCAGATTATCTATCCAAAAAAATAAAAGGTACTTCTGTTTTTATTCCTGCTTCGGCACAGGAAAAAGGTATTGACTTATTGCTATATCGCTATGACAATGGGTGCAACAAGACCAACACTATTCAAGTTAAAATGTCCAGGACATATTATAATGACAAGGAAGATTCTGGCTATCCATTCTACTTGTGGTTTAATAGGTTTCCTGTTCAGCAAAACGCAAACTGGTATATACTGGTTGGGATATATGCAAAGCACTCTGATGAACCAAACGCAGGAGTAAAAAGCACAACTTGGGATACTATCATGCTTGCTTTCACAAATAAAGAAATGTCATTGTTTATGTCGGAAGTGAAGCAGAAAAAAGACCCAACAAAAGATGATAGAATGTTCGGTTTCGGATTTGATTCAAGTAAGGCTATTTATCAAACACGAGGTTTTAGGGAAATTCGTGATATGAGCCAATATCTTATAGAAAATAGACTTGACGAAATCAGAAATACCTTTACATGAAAGGTGTGATTAAATGATGACATATACAAAATTAACTGGTTATCTATCAGCTATTGAAAATGATAATTTTGGAGAATGGATAATTGACAGAAAAAATAAAGGTACTTTAGAGAATCCTATTCAAATGCCTTACATAACCTATTCAAATATGGTAGACCATTTCATAGAAGATGTTTATGACTTTGTTTCTAAGCACCCAGAATACGAATTAAACCGTTATTACGATATTTTAGAAACAAATAACATTAAATGGGAAAAGGAATCCATGCAAAATACGGATGTATCTTCATTGGATGGGAAATGTGTTGTTGCATTGCTTGTGGGAACTGTTCGGGCAGAACGATTTTGCGATGGTGTACTACTCTCATTTTTCAAAAGTGGTGTAATAAAAAAATGGCTTTTAAGACTGAAAGAAATAGATGAAGAATAATAAAAAGAGTCTTGACTAACAAATGGTCAAGACTCTTTCTTTATACTATTGAGATATTAAACTTATGGCGTGATATGGTGTGACAGGCCGAGTTAGGGGAAGTAGAAATCCCAAAAAGGTAATACGGGTATCAATTATGGAGAGTTATGGAGAGATAGGGCGAGTGCCTGTTAATTTTTATAAAATAAAACAGAGCCGTAATAAAACAGCTCTGTTTATGTAGATATAATTTAGTATTAAAATTATTCTTCCTGCATTTTTGCGAAGCATTCGCTGCAATAAACAGGGCGGTCACCGCTTGGAGCAAACGGAACCTTGCATGCTTTGCCGCAAGATGCGCAAACAGCGTCGTGATATTCACGTGGAGCGTGCTTTCTTTTGTCACGGCATTCCTTGCATCTCTGTGGCTCGTTTGTAAAGCCTTTTTCCGCATAAAATTCTTGCTCGCCTGCTGTAAATACAAATTCCTTTCCGCAGTCCTTGCAAACTAATGTTTTGTCTTCGTACATTTTCTTACACCTCTTAATTATATTTGTCGGTTTTTAAGTTTACGGTCGATAATTTCTTCTTAATCCTTTGAAGCGCATTGTCTACCGATTTAGGTGTTTTGCTTAATCTTTTCGCTATTTCACTGTAGTTGCAACCGACAATATGTAACCTCAAGACTTCGTTTTCATATTCAGAAAGATTTTCTTTAAGGGTATTTGCCAACATTGAAACGCTTTCACCGGCGATATAATAATCCTCTGCACTTATAACTCCGTTTTCTTCCGGGATTTCCTCCTCGGCATATTCAATAACTGAACCTATCGGAATATCCTTTTTTCGATTAAATTTCCTAAGTGCTGTTTGAATGGAATTATTAATGCAGGTTTGGGCATAGGTTTTAAATTGAGCACCTTTGCTGTTGTTAAATGTTTTAATTGCCGCCAAAAGTCCTATCATGCCCTCCTGAATAATGTCGTCATATTCAAGAGGAGAATTGATGTACTTTCCGGCAATTGCTTCAACAACATTTCGATATTGCCTAATTAAAGCCTCTGTCTGCTTATTGTCGCCTGATTGCGCACTTGAAAGAATTGTGTCATTTATAATGTTTTTGCCGGGCTCTGACATAGTTCTCTCCCACCTTAGATAAAATAATAACAAATTATTTAAAAATAGTCAACAAAAATCACAAATAATTCTTGAAAACTTTTAAACAAAACTACTAAATATTATAAAAAATGCTCGAATTTTGCTTATTTTGACAAAAATCGAGCATTAAATATACCAAAATTATACGTTGAAACGGAAAAGAACAATATCTCCGTCCTTCATAACGTACTCCTTGCCCTCACTTCTGACAAGACCTTTTTCTTTGGCAGCCGCCATACTTCCGCAAGCCATTAAATCATCAAATGAAACAACCTCGGCTCTGATAAATCCACGTTCAAAATCGGTGTGAATTTTACCTGCCGCCTGTGGTGCTTTAGTGCCTTTTTTAATTGTCCACGCTCTAACCTCAGGCTTGCCTGCCGTAAGATATGAGATTAAGCCTAAAAGAGAGTAACTTTTTTTAATAAGTCTGTCAAGACCACTCTTTTCAAGCCCCATATCTGCAAGGAACATTGCCTTTTCTTCATCGTCAAGCTGGGCAATCTCCGCTTCCATTTCTGCACAGATAGGAAGTGTTTCGGCGCCCTCGGCTTTTGCGATTTCCTCAACAGCTTTGTAATACTTGTTATTGTCAATTCCGTCGATGAAATCATTTTCACCCATATTGCAAGCGTAAATCACCGGTTTAATCGTTAAGAGTGAAACATCTTTTAAATACTCTTGTTCTTCCTCGCTTATTTCAACGCTTCTTGCAGTCTTGCCGTTTTCCATTTCGCCTGCAAGTCTTTCAAGAAATTCAACCTCGCCGGCAAGCTTTTTGTCGCCTTTCATAGCTTTTTTTCTTGAGTCGATTCTTCTCGTAAGAATGTCAAGGTCGGAAAGAACCAGCTCAAGATTAATTGTGTCAATATCTCTTGCGGGGTCAACGCTTCCGTCAACGTGGGTAATATCGTCATTTTCAAAGCAACGAACAACGTGAATAATTGCGTCAACTTCTCTTATGTAAGATAAAAATTTATTTCCTAAACCCTCTCCCTGCGACGCACCTTTTACAAGACCTGCGATATCAACAAATTCAATAGTTGCAGGAGTGAACTTATCAGGGTTATACATTTCGGCAAGCTTATCAAGCCTTTCGTCAGGAACACTTACCATACCTACATTAGGCTCAATTGTGCAAAACGGATAATTAGCACTTTGAGCGCCTGCATTAGTGATTGCGTTAAATAATGTACTCTTGCCAACGTTTGGCAAACCGACAATACCGAGCTTCATATATATTCTCCTTTGTTGTCTTAAATTAATTCCTATAAAGTATATAACAAAAATATTCTTTTTACAAGTCTAAATTATGTTGATTTTATTTCTTGACTTTATTAGTCAAATAATATATTATATCTTTAATATTTTTTATATGTCTATTTTTTTGTAAAAGGAGAGAGGGAAATATGAAGCTTAACGGCTCCCAAATCGTTCTTGAAGTGTTAAAAGAGCAGGGTGTAGATACTATTTTCGGTTACCCCGGAGGAACGATTCTCAACATTTTCGATGAATTATATAAATACGGCGACACATTTAAGCATATACTAACTGCTCACGAGCAGGGTGCTTCTCATGCGGCTGACGGTTATGCAAGAGCTACAGGCAAAGTAGGTGTTTGCTTTGCAACATCAGGCCCCGGTGCAACAAATCTTGTAACAGGTATTGCAACTGCCTATATGGATTCTGTTCCTGTAGTAGCTATTACCTGCAACTATGCAACCTCCGGTCTTGGCAGAGATTCATTCCAAGAGGTTGATATTTGCGGTATCACTATGCCTATTACTAAACATAATTTTCAAATTAAGAGCGTAGAAGAACTTGCAGATACTATTCGTCGTGCATTCTCTATTGCTCAAAGCGGCAGAAAAGGTCCTGTTCTTATTGATATTCCTAAAGATATTACTTCGGCTGAGTGTGAATATACACCTATGCCTAAGGTTGAAGTCAAAAAGGCAAAAGAACCTAAGAAAAGTGCTGTTGAAAGAGCAGTTGAGCTTATCAGAAATGCTAAAAAACCTCTTATTTATGTTGGCGGCGGAGCTATCCTTTCAAATGTAGGTGAGGATTTGGTTACCTTTGCTGAAAAGATTGACGCTCCTGTTGCTTCAAGCCTTATGGGTCTCGGTGCATTTCCTTATGATAACCCGCTTCATCTCGGTCTTATCGGTATGCACGGCCATTATGAATGTAACAAAGCTGCTCACGATTGCGACGTTCTTATTACATGCGGTGCTCGTTTTTCAGACCGTGTTGCCGGCAATAGAAAGAAATTTGCTCCTAATGCAGAAATTTTACATATTGATATTGACTCTGCAGAAATGGATAAAAATATTGTTTCAAATTATCATCTTCGTGGCGACCTTGCAGAGGTGCTTCCTATTCTTACAAGAGAGATTGAGCAACTTGACCACAGCGAATGGAGAAAAGAGATTGAAACATTCCGTCGTCCTTTCAAGCAGCTTCAAATCGGCGATTATGTTAATCCTCAGACTCTTATTGAAAAGATTGATGCTGCAACACCGGATGACACTATTGTTGTAACAGATGTAGGTCAGCATCAGCTTTGGGCTGCGCAATTTTATAAATTTAAACATTCGAGAACTCTTCTTACTTCCGGCGGCCTCGGCACTATGGGTTATTCAATGGGTGCGGCAATGGGCGGTCAAATGGGTTGCCCTGACAAAACAGTTGTTATGTTTGCAGGCGACGGCGGCTTCCATATGAATCTTTCAGAACTTGCTACAATGTGCTCATATAATATTCCTGTTAAAATGTTTATTATGAACAATACCGTTTTAGGTATGGTACGTCAGTGGCAAAAGCTTTTCTATGAAAATCGCTTTGCAGATACAGACCCACACAGAGCAACCGATTTTGTTAAGGTTGCTGAGGGCTTTGGCGTTAAGGCACTTCGTATCAGCACTAATGACGATATTGATGCTGTTCTTAAAGAAACGCTTGAATATAACGGACCTGTTTTGGTTGATTGCAGAATCAGCCCTGATTCCAACGTACTTCCTATGATTCCTCCGGGAGGAGCTCATACGGATATTATTGAAAAATTTAATTAAGGAGGCAGCTAACAATGAAAGAAAAATTAGTATTGTCAGTTCTTGTTGATAATGAAAGCGGCGTACTTCAAAGAGTTGCCAGCCTTTTCTCAAGAAGAAGCTATAATATTTCATCTCTTACAGTTAGTGAAACAGAGGATGAAAAGTTTTCTCGTATGACTATTGAAACTGAAACCGAGCCTGAAAACGTAAGGCAAATTAAGGCTCAGCTTTTAAAGCTTGAAATCGTTAAAAAGGTTTCTGAGCTTAAGCCTGACAGTTCCGTTTCATCTGAACTTTTACTTGTTAAGGTGCACGCTCAGGGTATTGAGCATAAGAATGCACTTCTTGCATTTAATGCTCGTTGGGGTGCTCGTGTGCTTGATGTATCAATGACTACAATTACATTTGAATTTACAGGTCTCGGAAGCACTATTGATATGTTTGTTGAAGAGCTTGAAAATGAATTTACTATTGTTGAGCTTGCCCGCACAGGTATTACTTCACTTGAAAGAGGCGAAGGCTCATTCACAGATGATATATAGTTTTAATTATTATATACATTTATTTGTTTGAATATATTAACGAAAAGGGTGATAGCTATGAGTATGACGATGACTCAAAAAATATTGGCTAAGCACGCAGGTCTTGACAGCGTTGTAGCAGGTCAGCTTATTGAAGCAAAGCTTGATATGGTACTTGGTAATGACGTCACTTCTCCTGTTGCAATTAACGAAATGACCAAATTCGGCAAAAATTCTGTTTTTGACAGGACTAAGATTTCTCTTGTTATGGACCATTTTACTCCTAACAAGGATATTCAATCTGCGCAAAACTGCAAGCAGGTTAGGGAATTTGCCAAAAAGTATGATATTACGCATTATTATGATGTGGGAAATATGGGTATTGAGCATGCACTTTTGCCTGAGCAGGGCGTTGTTACCTGCGGCGACTGCATCATCGGTGCCGACTCTCATACTTGCACATACGGTGCACTCGGCGCTTTTTCAACAGGCGTTGGTTCAACCGATATGGCAGCAGGTATGGTTACAGGTAAAGCTTGGTTTAAGGTTCCGTCTGCAATTAAGGTTGTAATCACAGGCAAAAAAGCACCTTGTATCAGCGGTAAAGACGTTGTTCTTCATCTTATCGGTGAAATCGGTGTTGACGGTGCTCTTTATAAGTCACTTGAATTTACAGGTGATGACATTAAGGAACTTTCGATGGACGACCGTCTTTGCATTTCAAATATGGCTATTGAATGCGGCGCTAAAAACGGAATATTCCCTGTTGATGATATAACTCTTGAATATGTTAAGGGCAGAAGTGAGCGCCCGTATGAGGTTTATGAGGCTGACGAGGATGCAGAGTATGACAGCGTGGTTACTATTGACCTTTCAACTCTTGCCCCTACCGTTGCTTGCCCTCACCTTCCTGAAAATACCAAGACTGTTGATGAACTTTCCGATGTTAAAATCGACCAGGTTGTTATCGGCTCTTGCACTAACGGCAGAATTGAGGATATGCGTGCTGCTGCTTCTATCATTAAGGGTAAGAAGATTGCCGACGGCGTTCGCTGTATCGTTATTCCGGCAACTCAAAACGTTTATCTTCAGTGCATAAAAGAGGGTATTGCAGAAGCTTTTGTTGAAGCAGGTGCTATTGTTTCAACTCCGACCTGCGGTCCGTGCCTTGGCGGCCATATGGGTATTTTGGCTGCAGGTGAGGTTGCTGTTTCAACTTCAAACCGTAACTTCGTCGGCAGAATGGGCCACGTTGATTCTAAAATATATCTCGCATCTCCTGCTGTAGCCGCTGCTTCTGCTATTAAAGGCTACATTGCAGACCCGAGAGAAATATAGGAGGTAGGAATATGAAAGCAAAGGGTACAGTACATAAATTTGGCGATAATGTTGATACCGATGTTATCATTCCCGCACGTTATCTTAATAAGAGTGATGAGGCGTGGCTTGCATCGCATTGTATGGAAGATATCGACGCTGATTTTGTAAATAAGGTTAAGCCGGGCGATATTATGGTTGCTGAGGCTAACTTCGGTTGCGGTTCTTCAAGAGAGCATGCGCCTATCGCTATTAAGGCTTCGGGCATTTCCTGCGTAATTGCATCTACTTTTGCACGTATTTTTTACAGAAATGCAATCAATATCGGCCTTGCTATTCTTGAATGTGACGAGGCTGCTAAGGATATTAAAGCCGGTGATGAAGTTGAAGTTGACTTTGACAGCGGCTTAATAACTAACTGCACAACAGGCAAAACCTATAAGGCTCAGCCTTTTCCGCCGTTTATCCAAAATATTATTAAAAACGGCGGCTTGATGAACTCTATTGAAAAGTAGTTTTAACTGTTTTAGCATATAATATTTATATAACAGTTATAACGAGGTATTTTTGATGAAACTATTACTTGATGAAAAGACGCTTCGCTTTGTTTGGGGCGGCAGTGGTGAATATTGGTATTCAAGAGTTGATTCTCAGGTTCACTCAAGCGTCGAACTTGAATGTGACGATACCGAGGATTTAATGACTAACGGCTTTATTCCTTTCTTGACAATCTCTAATGAAGAGGTTATCAGAGCCTATATCAAATTTCTTGATAATAAAAAGGTCAGCGCTGTTTTGGAAAAGCTTTCAGGCAATGAATATATTGACACTTTTTGGAAATATTTTAATGCCTATTCTTCCATAAGTGAGGGCTTTGACGAATTTGAAAATAAATTCGTTCTTGAAAAGGCTGAGGAATGGTGTAAGTCTAATTCTATTGAATATTCAGTTGAAAAATAATGAAAAAATTGTTGATAATTATGGGCTCTCCCCGTCAGGACGGTATATGTCAGGAACTTATAAATCAGGTTCGTAAATACTTTCTTGATTGCGAAATTAAGCTTTATGACAGCTACAAGCTTGCTCCGTCACCTTGCACCGATTGCAAATGGTGCGAATATCACGACGGGTGCTCTAATAAGGATTTGGATATATTTTTTGAGGATTTTGAGGATGCCGATTACATAGCATTCTTTACTCCTGTGTATAATAATTTCTTTCCCGCTCCGATTAAGGCGATTTTGGATAGATTTCAGCGTTACTATAACGCTCGCTATAAGCGTGGCTCTAATCCGCCTATTAAAAAGCCAAAAAGAGTTGGCGTTGTTATCGCAAGCGGCTCTAATGCAAGGCAGTCGGCAGATTATATGTATAATTCGCTTAAGCAGTCATTTGCACCTTTGGGCAGTGAAGTTTGCTCCAGGTATTATATCCCTAATACCGATATGGGAAGATATACTTTTAATATGACAGAACTTCAAAAATTTGTCCATCAATTAAAAGGTAAAACAGAATAATTGCCTCTCTTAGCAAGGGAGGTGGGTGCAACTTGTTGCACTCGGAGGGATTTAAGGCAGTCGTTTGACTGCCTTTTTTAATGCCATTTAGCTTTATTATAATAAATAATTTATATATTATATATTGCTTATTAATAATTACTGTGATATAATTAATTGATTTATTATGGGGTAGTATGATATGATAATTCTCGGAATTGACCCGGGCTACGCAATCGTCGGCTGGGGTGTGCTTGAATATAAAATGAATAAGTTTCGTGTTCTCGGCTACGGCGCTATAACTACCGAGGCTCATACCGATTTTCCTCTTAGGCTTCAAACGATTTATAACGATATGTGCTATCTGTTTGAAAAGTATAAGCCTGAGGTTATGAGTATGGAAAAGCTTTTCTACAACAATAATGCAAAGACAGTTATTGACGTGGCGCAGGCAAGGGGAGTTATCACTCTTTCGGCTCAAAATTACGGGGTTGACATTTTTGAATATACTCCTCTTCAGGTTAAGCAGGCAGTTGTAGGCTACGGTAGGGCTGAAAAAAAGCAAGTGCAGGAAATGACGAGGTTAATGCTCGGCCTTGCTAAAATACCTAAACCGGATGACACTGCCGATGCTTTAGCTATGGCTATTTGCCACGGTCATTGCTCCGGCTCAATGATGGGTAAGCTTAATTCACTGAAATAAAGGGATTTGTTATGATATATAATTTAAGGGGCAAGCTTACTGCTTGCGATATTAATTTTATAGTTGTTGAATGCGGCGGTGTCGGTTTTAAGTGTTTCACTTCACTTAACACTGCTAAGCAACTTGGCGAAATCGGCAAGGAAATAAATGTATTTACTCACCTTGCAGTTCGTGAGGACGCAATGGATTTGTATGCCTTTGCCACCACTGCCGAGCTTGATGCTTTTAAGCTTCTTATTACCGTATCGGGTATCGGTCCTAAGGCGGCTGTCGCAATTCTTTCCGAACTTACTCCCGACAGGCTTGCACTTTGCATAGCATCCGGTGACGCTAAGTCGATTACTGCAGCGCAGGGCGTCGGAAAGAAAACGGCTGAAAGAGTAGTTCTTGAACTTAAGGATAAAATCGGCTCAATCGCTACCGAAGCGGCTTCTGCTACAGTTTCCAATTTGCAGAAAAATATTGATAACAGCGCAAGCGCAGAGGCTATTGAGGCTCTCGTTTCTCTCGGCTATTCGCAGTCGGATGCGGCGGTTGTTGTCGGCTCGCTTGACAGCTCAATGTCGGTTGATGAAATGATTAGGTACGGCTTGAAAGAGCTTGCAAAGAATTTATAAGGAGGTAATCGTTTATGCAGGAAACCGAAATGGATTTTGAAAGCAGAATAGTTACTTCTGATTTTACTCCTGAGGATAACGATATAGAAAATTCATTAAGACCTAAGGTACTTGACGATTATATCGGTCAGGATAAGGTTAAGGAAAATCTTGCCGTTTATATTCAGGCGGCAAGGGGAAGAGGGGAAGCACTCGACCATGTTCTTTTGTATGGTCCTCCCGGTCTCGGCAAAACTACTCTTGCAGGTGTTATTGCAAATGAGATGGGTGTTAATCTTCGTGTGACAAGCGGTCCGGCTATTGAAAAGCAGGGCGATTTGGCAGCTCTTCTTACAAATCTGCAGGAGGGTGACGTTTTATTTATTGACGAAATTCACCGCCTTAACAGGCAGGTTGAGGAAGTCCTTTATCCGGCAATGGAGGACGGAGCACTTGATATTATTATCGGCAAGGGTCCTTCGGCAAGGTCAATAAGGCTTGATTTACCGCATTTCACCCTTATCGGCGCAACCACCCGTGCCGGTCAGCTTTCAGCACCTCTTCGTGACAGGTTCGGCGTGATTTTCAGGCTTGAAATGTATACGAACGAGCAGCTTTCGTCAATAGTTAAAAGAAGCGCAGATATTCTTAATATCCCTGTTGATGAAAAAGGCGCTATGGAAATTGCTTCTCGTTCAAGGGGAACACCTCGTATTGCTAACAGACTTCTTAAAAGAAGCCGTGACTTTGCTCAGGTTAAGTATGACGGTGTAATCAGTAAGGAGGCGGCAGTTGACGCTCTTGAAAGAATGGAAATAGATAATCTCGGTCTTGATAATATAGACAGAGTTTTATTAACAACTATGATTAAAAATTATAACGGCGGTCCTGTAGGGCTTGATACGATTGCGGCGGCTATAGGCGAAGAATCGGTTACTATTGAGGACGTTTATGAGCCTTATCTTATGCAAATAGGTTTCCTTTCAAGAACGCCGAGAGGCAGATGTGTTACTCCTCTTGCGTATCAGCATTTGGGAATTGAACAACCAGGTCAACAATCACTTTTATAATAATTGAATTTATATAGAAATGAGGAACTATTATGAGCAGACTTTTTGGTACAGACGGTGTAAGAGGAGTTGCAAATGTTGATTTGACTTCTGAACTTGCACTTCAAATAGGCAGAGCGGCGGCTATGGTTTTGCTTAAGGAAAGCAAATCGGCAAAGCCGACGGTTCTTATCGGTAAGGATACTCGTGCTTCGGGAGATATGCTTGAAGCGGCACTTACGGCGGGGCTTTGCTCGGTTGGATGTAACGTTCTTTCGGTAGGCGTTGTCCCTACTCCTGCAGTTGCTTATTTGGTTGATAAATATGGCTGTGAGGCGGGCGTTATGATTTCTGCTTCTCACAATCCTTGCGAATATAACGGAATTAAGATTTTTCAGGGCAACGGCTATAAGCTTGATGATGCTCTTGAAAATGAAATTGAAGCAATCATTCTTGACAACGCCGAGGAAATTCCGGTTCTTACCGGCGGTAAAGTCGGCAATAGGCTTTATTGCAAAACGGCAGTGAGTGATTATGTTAAACACGTTGTTTCAACAACGGATGTTCGTTTCGACGGTCTCTCAATCGCTCTTGACTGCGCTAACGGCAGTGCTTCGGTTTGTGCTAAGGAAATATTTACTTCGTTGGGTGCTAAATGCTTAATGCTTTCCGATACACCTGACGGAACAAATATAAACGACAATTGCGGCTCAACTCATCCTGAGGAACTTATGCGATTTGTTAAGGACGCTTCGCTTGATTTGGGTCTTGCTTTTGACGGTGACGCAGACAGAATGCTTGCCGTTGATGAAAACGGCGAACTTGTCGACGGCGATAAGGTAATTGCTATTTGCTCAAAGAAAATGAAAGACGAAGGCACTCTTGCTAAAAATACCGCCGTTGTTACGGTTATGAGCAATATGGGATTCTTTAAGTTCTGCGAGGAAAATGATATTGCCTGTGCCAAAACCGCAGTAGGTGACAGATACGTTCTTGAAAGAATGTTAAAGGAAGGCTACAATATCGGAGGCGAACAAAGCGGTCACGTTATTTTTCTCGATTACGCAACAACTGGTGACGGCGAACTTTCAGGTGTTCAGCTTATTGAAGCAGTAGTTAAATCAGGTAAAAAGCTTTCTGAATTGGCTAAAGTTATGAAGGTTTATCCTCAAGTGCTTATAAACGTTAAGGTTACACCTGAGGGTAAGCAAAAATACAATAATGATGAGTATATCATTTCTGCTGTCCAGCAGGCTGAAATGGAACTTATGGGCGAGGGTCGTGTTCTTGTTCGTGTAAGCGGAACAGAACCGCTTATTCGTGTAATGCTTGAGGGCAGCGATTTAGAACAGATAACAACCCTCGGTAACAAAATAGCAGATGTTGTCAGGAACAGATTGTCATAAAGGATTTAATATATGAGATATTCAAAAGATTGGGAAGATTATGAACTTATAGATTGCAGCAGTGGTTATAAGCTTGAAAGATGGACGAGAGAAATTCTTGTCAGACCTGACCCTCAGGTTATATGGAAAAGTAAAAAGGAAAATAAATACTGGTTTCAGCCTGATGCTACCTACCTTCGTTCAAGAACAGGTGGTGGCAGATGGCAGATACATACTAAAATTCCTTCATCTTGGCAGGTAAAATATAAGGATTTAACTTTCAACATCAAAACCATGGGCTTTAAGCATACGGGAATATTCCCGGAACAGGCAGTAAATTGGGATTTTACAAGAGAGGTTATCAAAAAAGCGAAAGCTGACGGTCGTGAGGTCAGAGTTCTTAATCTTTTTGCATACACCGGCGGTGCAACGGTTGCTTGCCTTAAAGAGGGCGCTTCGGTAGTTCATGTTGATGCTTCACGAGGTATGGTTCAATGGGCAAAGGAAAATGCAGCTGCATCCGAAGTTAATCACGGTCAAGTCAGATGGATTGTTGATGATTGCATTAAATTTGTTCATCGTGAAATCAGGAGAGGCAATAAGTACGATATCGTAATTCTTGACCCTCCAAGCTACGGCAGAGGTCCTAAAGGTGAAATATGGCATCTTGAGGACAGCATTTACGATTTTGTAAAGCTTGTTGAGCAGGTACTTTCTGATAAACCGCTTATGGTTATGCTTAATTCGTATACTACAGGGCTTTCAGCTTCTGTTATGAAATATATTCTTGATGATGTAATTACTAATAAACGAGGCGGAAAGGTTAGCGCTGATGAAATTGGTATTCCTGTTTCTTCAAACGGCAGAGTTCTTCCTTGCGGCTCAACGGCAATTTGGATGTTGAAATAATGAATTTAATTGAATTTAAAAATGTAAGCTTTTCTTATGCGATTGATGATGACGATGAAAATCAGGTTACTGTTGATGTGCTTAAGAATTTTAATTTGACAATAGAAAAAGGCAGCTTTGTTGCAATTTTAGGCCATAACGGGTCAGGTAAATCAACAACGGCTAAGCTTATTAACGGTATTAATATTGCTCAAAGTGGTGAGGTTATCGTTGACGGTCAAAAAGTTGTTGACGATGAAACTATATTTGATATCAGGCGCAAGGTCGGAATGGTTTTCCAAAATCCCGATAACCAAATCGTTTCCTCTATTGTTGAGGAGGACGTTGCTTTTGGCGTTGAAAATTTAGGAGTTGAACCTAAAGAAATAAGAAAAAGGGTTGACAATGCCCTTAAAACGGTGGGTATGTATGAATATCGCCTTAAAGCGCCGAATAAGCTTTCCGGAGGTCAAAAACAGCGTGTTGCCGTTGCAGGCATAATTGCTATGAAGCCAATGTGTATCGTTCTTGATGAGCCTACTGCTATGCTTGATCCAAGCGGCAGAAAAGAGGTTTTAAGTACGATTAAAAAGCTTAATAAGGAAGATGGAATTACTATCGTTCTTATAACTCATTATATGGATGAGGCAGTTCAGGCTGATAGGGTAGTTGTTATGGACGGCGGTGAAATTAAACTTGATGATAAACCGCAAAACGTGTTTTCAAAATTTGATGAGGTTAAGTCCCTCGGTCTTGATGTTCCTCAGTCAACAGAGCTTATACATAGGCTTGGATTGAAAAGTGAAAATACAATTTTAAACGCAGATGATTGCGTTGAATTTTTAAAGAAAACTTTGGAGGCAAAAGTATAAATGGCGTTTCTTGTCTGCGAAAATCTTGAATATCTTTACAGTATGGGAACTCCGTTTCAAACTGCTGCACTTGATGATGTAAGCCTTGAAATTGAAAAAGGCGAACTTGTTGGTATCATCGGTCATACAGGCTCCGGCAAGTCTACCCTAATTCAGCATTTAAACGGGCTTCTTGAGCCGCATAAGGGCAACGTTATTCTTGACGGTAAAAATATTTGGACTAAAGAAAACAGAAAAAAAATCAGGCAGGTTCGTTTTGCTGTCGGTCTTTGTTTTCAATATCCCGAATATCAAATTTTTGAAGAGGATGTTTATAAGGAAATAGCCTTTGGGCCAAAACAAATGGGGCTTGATGAAGCCGAAATTGACAAACGAATAAGAAAAAGTATGGAATTTGTAGGTCTTTCGTTTGATGAATTTTCAAAAAAATCACCGTTTGATCTTTCCGGTGGTCAAAAAAGACGTGTTGCAATCGCATCAATTATTGCTATGGAGCCTCAGGTGCTTATTCTTGACGAACCGTGTGCCGGTCTTGACCCTAAGGGCAGGGATACTATACTTAATCTTATTAAAGAATATCAAAGCCAAATGGGAAACACTGTTTTGTTTGTTTCCCATTCTATGGAAGACGTTGCCAAACTTTGCAAAAAGGTTATTGTTATGAATAAGGGCAAGCTTGCTTTTTGCGGCAGTGTAAATGAGGTATACTCTCATGGCGACGAGCTTAAGAAAATGGGGCTTAATGTTCCTGAAATAACAGATATATTCCTGAAACTTAAGGCGTCGGGCGTTGATTGCCGAACCGATATTTATACGGTTGAGCAGGGCGTTGAAGAATATAAAAGGCTTTTGGCGGGAGGTGCTTATTAATGATTACTGATATCACGATAGGTCAGTATTTTCCGGGCAATTCCGTTGTTCACAAAATGGATTCAAGAATGAAAATTATTCTTACTGTTTTGCTTATAGTTGCAATTTTTATTTGCAAAACTCTGCCTGCTCTCGGTGTTATTGTAGTTGCAACAATTGCGCTTGTGCTTATTTCCAAAATACCTCTTAAAACGGTGTTTAAAAGTATCAAGCCTCTTGCAATTATTATTTTGTTTACGGCTGTTCTTAATCTTTTTTACGGTAAGGGTGAGCCGCTTGTTCAAATTTGGAAACTCAAAATAACCGAGGACGGCATTATGACTGCCGTGTTTATGGCAATTAGAATTATTACCCTTGTTGTTATAAGTTCGCTTTTAACGTATACTACTTCGCCTAATGAGCTTACAGATGGGCTTGAAAGGCTGATGAAGCCGCTTAAAATATTAAAAATTGACGTTCATTCAATTTCGATGACAATGACCATTGCTTTAAGATTTATTCCTACCTTGATTGAAGAAATTGATAAAATTATGTCCGCTCAAAAGTCACGTGGTGCGGATATGGATTCAGGAGGCCTTATCCATAGGGCAAAGGCACTTGTTCCCGTTCTCATTCCTCTTTTTATTTCAGCGTTTAGGAGAGCCAATGAGCTTGCATACGCCATGGAATGCCGTTGCTACCGTGGCGGCGATGGCAGGACAAAAATGAAGGTTATGAAATTTGAGGCAAGAGATTATATTGCTCTTGCGGCAGTAATTGTGTTTATTGCGCTTCTTATTTCGTTTAATTTTATATTTAAAAAAGTAATATGAGAAAACTAAAAATAACAATTCAATACGACGGCTCTTCATATCACGGCTGGCAGGTGCAAAAAAATGCCGTTACCGTTCAAGAGGTGTTTCAAGACGCTGTTGAAAAGGTCTTTTTAAAGCGACTTGACGTGACCGGTTGCAGCAGAACGGATTCGTTTGTTCATGCAAATATGTATGTTCTCACTCTTGAAACAGATATGAATATATCAAATGAGGGCGTTATTATGGCGCTTAATTCAAAGCTTCCAGGTGATATTGCCGTTATTGATTGCGAGGAATGTGAAAGTGATTTTCACCCTCGATATTCATGCAAATCAAAAGAATATATTTATAAGCTTTATAATGGCAAAAGGCCTAATGCTTTTTTGCCAAAATATGCTTATTATTACAGGCGTAGCATTGATGCCGATTATCTTAATTCTCAGGCGCAGGCTTATGTCGGCACGTTCGATTATTCGGGATTTTGCTCGGCTAAAAGCGACGTTGAGGATACGGTAAGAAGTGTGAAATCTTTTAAGGTTTGGCGAGAGGGAGATATTGTATATTTTAAAGTTGAAGCTGACGGATTTCTTTACAATATGGTAAGAATTATGGTTGGCACTCTCTTGTTTGTGTCTGAAGGAAAAATAAAAAAAGATGAGTTGAAAGATATAATTCTTTCAAAAGAACGTAAGCGTGCAGGCAAAACTGCTCCGCCACAGGGGCTTTATTTGAATAAGATTAATTATTAGGCAGGTGAGATATGTGGCAGGCAATCAGCGTGAAATGCGAAAAAAAGAGCTAAAAGCAAAAAAAGACAGAAAAAATAAAACTATCATTTGGATTATAATTGCCATTGTTGTTGCAGTATTAATTGTAATGAAGGTTTGCGAGATTAATATTAATACCGTTAAAGAGCATTTTACCGATTCAAGCGGTAAACTTTCCATTTCCCAAAATGTCGAAAAAAATAATTTTTCTTATAATCTTGATTCATCACAAAATGTGACAGTTAAAAATATTAATAATAAGCTCGGTGTTTTAACTCCGTCAACCTTTACTGTTATTGATACAAAAAAGGCAGTCGCTAAGTATACCTTTGACCACGGTTATTCAAATCCTGTTATTAAAACTTCAGGTATTTATTCTTTGCTTGTTGACCAAGGAAGTACAAAAATGCGCCTTGACAATACCAGCGAAAATGTGTATGAAAATGAACTCAAAGGCAACATTCTTTGCGGCGACGTAGCTAAAAACGGAAACACTGCGCTTGCAACTCTATCCGGCGATAAGCTTTGCAACGCGACTGTTTACAATAAATCGCTTGATAAAAAAATGAGCTATGATTTGGATTATGGCTATATTGTTGACATTGCGATTAATAACAGCGGCAGCAAAATTGCCTTTGTTGCGCTTAACAGTAAAAATGCTCAGCTTAAGGCAAAACTTTATATTATGAATGTCGGCACAAGCGAGCCAAAGGCAATTCTTGATTTGCCAAACTGTAACGTTCTTGACCTTAAATACAACAGCGATAATTTATACGTTGTGGCAGACGATTATATCGGCATTGTTTCTAATCAAAAGAAATTAAAGACTGTTTTTGAATGTGGAAAAATAAATACTGTTTGCTATACGTTTACTCCTAATGACGAGCTTGTTTTGGCTTATAACGATTACAGCAATTCTACGGAAAATAAACTTGTCAGAGTAAGAGCAGGTGGCAATACAAAAAGCGAAACAACGGTTAACGGTAATATCAGATATATTTCGGCATCGCCAAGCGTTGTGAGTGTGCTGACCGACAGTAATATCGTTACTTATTCTCTTGGCAATATGAAGCAAAAGAAAAGAGTAAGCGTTGACGATTCCGTTAAATCAATTTGCCAAATGGGCTCTACTGTATTTATTCACAGGCAATCTCTTATTGAAAGAAATGAGAGTGATAAATAATGAACCTTGTTGATTTAACACTTGTTATATTTGTTGCCTTGACCGTTTTTGTCGGTATTAAAAGGGGATTTTTAATTTCACTTTTGTCAGCGCTTCGCTTTATTATTGCAGTTCCGCTTTCTCTTTTTGTAGGCAATAATTATAATGTTATAATATATAATAAAGTTGTAAGAAGATATATTCTTGAATATGTATCAAAAAAGCTTAATGATTCGGGCGAAATAACAAAATTTACAGAAAATGTTAAATCTTTTGCAAACACCTTTTCGTTTTTTGTAAAGGATAATTCGACTGTTAAATCGCTTTCAAATATTAATTCAAACGAAGCCGCTGTTTATATAACGGATAATATTCTTTGTCCTATTGTTCAAGAAATTATTAAAATACTTTTAATTCTATTGACTTTTGTTCTTTTTTATGTAATAACAAATATTATACTTTCTTTTGCAAAAAAAATAAGAAAAGAGAAGGAACTTCCTTTTCACAAAACAAACAGCTTTTTCGGCGGAGTATTCGGTTTGGTTAAATCCGGCGCTTACTTGATTGTTATTTCAGCTATTTGTGAATTTGTGCTTGATATTATGACCGCCCAAAATCAGTTTGTTACACAGCTTAGAAGCAGTGTGATTATAGAATATATTAATAAATTTAACCCTTTGATATGAGGAGGATAAGCTATGAGTAAATTTAATGAAAATGTTAAAGACCTTTTTGAAAATTGGAATACAATTCCTAACTGGTTGTGCTTTGTAAGAATTGCACTTATTCCTGTTTTTTCCGTTCTTTTTATTAAAGAACAATACATAGCCGCTTTTATAACTATGATTGTTGCGGCTTTAACCGATGTATTTGACGGCAAAATTGCAAGAAAATATAATATGGTGTCAAATCTCGGCAAAATTCTTGACCCTATTGCGGATAAACTGTCACAGATAGCAATTGTTATTATTTTGCTTGTTAAGTTTTGGGACGGTCCGCTTAAGTATATTTTGTTCCTTTTTATATTCAAAGAACTGTTAATGGTTATCGGCGCAGCTATTTTGATGTCAAAGGGTATGCGCCCTGTTGCCGCTGAGGTTTGGGGAAAACTTGCAACTGTTGTATTTTATACTTTTATGATAACAATTATTGCTATCGGCCCTGACGGTGCGCTTCTCAGCATTGATTTCTTTAAAGGCTTGGAACTTAATAATACCGTAATAATGATTATGGTTATTATTTCTGCAATTCTTGCTTTTGCGTCCCTTTTCGGTTACGCACCGGGATTTATTCGTCAGCTCAAGGAAAATAAAGAAAAAAGCGATTCCTCTGAAAAATAAGCTGACTACCTATTACGAGGTGATTTAATGAAACAGCAAATGTGTTCACGCTGCGGTGAAAGACCGGCGGTTGTGTTTATTCAAAAAATGGAAAATGACAAGGTTACTCCTGAAGGACTTTGCATTAAATGTGCAAGGGAGCTTAATATCGGTTCAATTAATCAAATGATTGATAAGCTTGGCATCAGCGACGAGGAAATTGAAGCTGCAAGCGAGCAAATGGCTGATTTTATGGAAAATATGGGCGATTTTAATCTTGATAATTTGTCCGAAATGTTTAATCCTGAAAATTTTGACGGCGCTCAAACTATGCCTTTTTCCGACTTAATTAACGGTGCTCTTTCTCCGACAGAAGACGGTGAAGAAGAAATTACCACCGATAATTCCGATTCTCAGCAAAACGGCAAAAAGCGCAGAAAGGGTAAAAGAGGAGCGAAGGATGATTCAAGAAAATTCCTCAATACTTACTGTACTAATCTTACCGAACGTGCTAAGCAGGGCGAAATCGATAATATTATCGGCAGAGAAAGCGAGATTGCACGTGCAGTTCAAATTCTCTGCAGAAGAACAAAAAATAACCCATGCCTTATCGGTGAGCCGGGCGTCGGCAAAACCGCTATAGCAGAGGGCCTTGCAATCAAAATTGCCAAGGGAGAGGTGCCTGCACGTCTTGCTGACAAAGAGATTTACCTTCTTGACCTTACCGCACTTGTTGCCGGCACTCAGTTCAGGGGCCAGTTTGAAGGCAGAATTAAAGGCCTTGTTGATGAGGTTAAACACGAGGGTAATATTATTTTGTTTATTGACGAGGTTCATAATCTTGTAGGTACCGGCGATTCAGAGGGTACAATGAATGCTGCCAATATTCTTAAGCCTGCTCTTTCAAGAGGCGAAATTCAAGTAATCGGCGCTACTACCTTTAATGAATACAGAAAATATATCGAAAAAGACGCCGCTCTTGAAAGACGTTTTCAGCCTATTAAGGTTGAAGAACCGTCAATTGACGATGCATATAAAATGCTTGTCGGCATTAAGGGATATTATGAAGATTATCACAAGGTGCAGATTTCAGACTCGCTTGTATATAAAGCCGTTACTATGTCCGAAAGATATGTTACTGACAGATATCTTCCTGATAAAGCCATAGATTTGCTTGATGAGAGCTGCACAAGCGCAAATTTGCGCAATCCGGCTATCAGCCAATATCAGATGGCACTTGACAGAAAAAAGCTTTTAGAGAGCAATATAGAAAGGCTTTCCAATCCTGAGGAAAACGAAGAAATTGACTACGAGCTTGTAACTAAGTTTAAAAGTGAAGTTATTCAACTTGACGAAAAAATAGCCGACCTTAAGGAAAAAGCATCCGATAATCAGGTTTTGGAGTCTGATTTGGCAAAGGTTATATCACTTTGGACCGGTATTCCTGCAACTAAGATTGAGCAAAATGATATTAAAAAGCTTGCAAATCTTGAAAGTGAACTTAAAGAGCACATAATCGGTCAAGATACGGCTATTGAAAAGGTTTCAAATGCTGTCAGAAGGGGCAGAGTGAATATCAGCCCTAAAAAAAGACCGCAGTCGTTTATATTTGTAGGCCCTACGGGTGTCGGCAAAACGGAACTTGTTAAGCGCCTTGCAGATAGCTTATTTGACAGCCCGGATAATCTTATTCGTCTTGATATGAGCGAATTTATGGAAAAATTCAGTGTTTCCCGTATTATCGGTTCGCCTCCGGGTTACGTTGGTTATGATGATGCCGGTCAGCTTACAGAAAAGGTTAGACGTAAGCCGTACAGTATTATCCTTTTTGACGAGATTGAAAAGGCACATAAGGATGTTCTCAATATTCTTCTTCAAATTCTTGATGAGGGCAGAATAACAGACGCACAGGGTAGAAGTGTTAATTTTGAAAATACAATTATTATCATGACTTCGAATGCAGGTTCTACCGACTCTGCTTCGTTAGGTTTCAATAAAACAGCAAACGATATTAATGCAGAAGTTACAATGAAAGCCCTTGAGCGCTTCCTGCGTCCTGAATTTTTGGGCAGGGTAGACGAAATTGTTATTTTTAATCAGCTCACTCATGATGACTTTGAAAAAATTGCTAAGCTTATGCTCGGTGAACTTGTTGAAAGTCTTAAGGATAAGGCAATTATTATGTCTTATGATGATAGCGTTCCGGTTTATCTTGCAAAAAAAGCATTCGGCTCAAAGAAAAATGCAAGAGGACTTCGTGATTGCGTAAGACGTGATGTTGAAGAAAAACTTGCTAATGCGATTGTATTTAATCAGGACGAGGAAATTAAGTCTCTTTCTCTTTCTGTAGAAAATGATGATATTAAAATTAAAATAAATTAAAAAAAGACTTGACATTTTGCAATGTGTTATGTATAATAATGAACGTTGCAACGCGGGTGTAGTTCAATGGTAGAATCCCAGCCTTCCAAGCTGGTCGTGTGGGTTCGATTCCCATCACCCGCTCCAATGCGCTGATAGCTCAGCTGGATAGAGCAACTGCCTTCTAAGCAGTAGGTCGGGGGTTCGAGTC
>ERZ1673741.33-NODE-33-length-197917-cov-30.122479_pt1 | contig 197917 bp, 158 predicted proteins | sample MGYA00580209_ERZ1673741 | MGnify/ENA primary metagenome ERZ1673741 (study PRJEB41218, sample SAMN15661754) | gut metagenome | host: Homo sapiens | place: Canada: London | collected 2015-08-20/2019-03-30 | study: EMG produced TPA metagenomics assembly of... | reverse complement strand
GAGTTTTTCCCCGCGCCGGGCGCTCCGGCGGAGAGCTTCAGCGGAGTGAATTTCAGCGACGGATTTGTCGCAAGACGCAATTCACGTTCCAGCGCGAAGCCATCCGTTCCAAGTTCAAACGAGCCGTTGAAGACGGTGTTTGCCGCAAGCGCAAACGGCAGCATCAGGAGAAGTGTTTTGTTCATGATCGTTCCTTGTTTTGTTGTTTTGAAGAAATTACTGCTCAAACAGAGCGACCCAGCCGGCACCGTATTTCTGGCCGTCTCCTCTGTACTGCGTCTTCAGCGTTCCGACTCTCTTTGATGCGACGGAGCCGTTCACCCGGAAAAAAGTTCCGCGTGACTGATGGACAAAAACCTGTTCCATGCACTCCTCTTGAGTCAAACCGCTCATAATGCTGATATAGTTATGACTGATCGGATCGTAAGTCAAAATGCCGTTGTCATTCGCCACCGGCTGCTGACTGGTAAACAGATACATCCGGGGATCCATTTTCGGCATCCTGGCGCTCTGCCAGCCATAAGGAGATGTTTCATCCGCGGAATACCAGTTCGAACCTTCATGGAGGTTAAATGTTGCAATCCCCATATAGGAACTGAAATATCTTCGCTGTTTCGCGGAATTCCCCGCAGGGGCAACGGGTTTGTGCGACGGGCAGAACCAAAGCCCGCTCTGCTTATCCGAGTAAGGCTTGGTACCCGTATAACTCTGCATGATGACGGGAAAGCGCGTCGGCTCGTTATTGTTCACCGTCGGCAGACGATCTCCATGATCCGTGGAATAGCTGATTACCGCCGTTCCGATCTGACGCATATTTCCCACACAGTTGATTTCCCGCGCCTTTTCTCTTGCCGAATTCAGCGCGGGCAGAAGCATGCCGGCAAGAATTGCGATAACCGCAATCGTTACCAGGAGCTCTATGAGGGTGAAACTCCTGAGTTTGAATTTCGTTCTCCATCCATTTTTTCTTCTGATGACCATCATCATTTCTCCTTGTTCTATTTCCGGTTTAAAAACTGTATGGCGTATATTATAGCACCAAAAATTTTTAAAACTTGGACAATCGTCCGGAAAAGCCGTTTTCGGGCAAATTTTCCGAATATTGTCCAAAAGTTTTTTCGGCAGGAAAGAATTTTCCGGCGATCACTCCTCGAAATTCTCTCACCGCAAGGCTTCGTGACCGAATAAACTGTCGTTCTGCGACCTCCTTTCTTATTTGCCGAGTCTTTTCCTTTTTATGAAAAGGAACGAATTTGATGATATCCATTTATCACCTTTCTGTTTTTTTCAGATTGCAAGCAGAAAAATGCCTGTGCAGATTGCCAGAGCGGCTCCGGCGGAGATTTTGGAAAAACGCTCGCGCCGCGTCAGAAATCCCCAAACAAGAAATCCCGCAATGCTGCACCCCTGCGCAACCGGATAACCAATCGAACCGCCGCCATGCGCCGCGACCAGATTCAAACCGCGATAGAAGAAAAAGAAGAGAGAGAGAATCTGAACGAGCGACAGCAGCAGAACCGAACGCAGAGTTCCACGCGGCGACGGCTTTTTCCGCCGGAACGGCACGCTGGCGCAGAACAGGGAAATCGTTCCCAGCTGAACCAGGCACGCCCGCAGCTCGCTCCCCATTGCGGTCGCAGTCCAGTACGACGGCAGATTCGCAAGACTCTGTCCGAGCCCGGAAACCGCAAATGCGGTGAACGTCGGCAGAAGCCAGCATCCCGAATTCGAAACCGCGCCGCGTCCGCCGCGAATCCGGCTGAACAGAAGGATTCCGGTCAGAATCAGCAGAATTCCTCCCAGACGCGGCAGGGTCGGAGCCACGCCGAAAAACACCATCCCCATCGCGAACGGACAGACCATCGCGCTCTGCGTGATTCCCCATACCGCACCGCTGCAGCCGAAAGCCATCGCCCGGCGCATCAAACTCAGCATCAGGAAGTTGCAGGCGCCGGCGGCGAAGACACATCCGCAGATCAGCAGTTTCTCCGCCAATGTCCCCGTGAGCGATGGACGGAAGAGGATCGCGCCGGACGCCGCAAGCGCAATCACAGCCGAGGCGCCGAACTGGATAAAATCCATGTCCAGACGTTTCCGCGCCGCATCGTCCACAACGGCCGCAATGCCGACCCAGCAGAACCCGGTCAGAATCAGCAATACCACGCCGAGAGTCATTGACAGAGAATCTCCGCGGTCATGCCGGACGGCACGTTTTCCAACACCGCGTAATGACTGTTCCCGACAGTTTCATCGCGGAATTCCGCCGCGGCGCCGTTGATTTTCACTTCCGCCGGAACGGTTCCCGCCGGAACGAGCATCCGCAGTTTCGCGCGGTCATGCTTCGAAACAAGAGAGAAGGAAAGCGTGTGTGTTTCCGGCTTGTAACGGTATTCGTACTCAACCGCCGCACCGGATGCGCCGTATTCCAGACGGACATACGCGCATTTTTCATCGGCGGCGACAAACCGGGGCGAAAACACGACGTCGCGGAAAAGCTTGCCGTTGTCAACCACCCCCGCCAGCCCGGCGCACTCCGCGTGCATGATTTCCGCACCGCACCAGCAGCGCGGCCCGCCGCCGATGTCGTTGCCCTCCCAGTTGTAGAGGAAGGAGATTTTTCCGTCGCTGCTGAACTTGCGTCCCATGCGCTTGAGAATATCCGCGCCGTATGCTTCCTCTCCGGTCTCAAACGCGCCGAGCGCGAGTTCGCCCGCCACAAACGGAGCATTCGCGCCGTTGACGTATGCGCCCGCCTTCATCCCATGAAACACGGGATACGGCGGCTCCAGATTCCGGAAGTCGTCAAGCTCGCCGCCATACTTTTTACGCATATCCCGATAGGCGTTGATGACGCTCTGCCGCTCCTCGAAATTCAGAATGTTCCGGTTCAGCGCGTAGGAATTGGAAAGACTCATCTGAAACTCTTCGTCCACGCCGTAATCCACCGGAGTGAGCGGAAGAAAATGGCGGAAGAAACGTCCGTTCCAAAGATGTTTCATGATGCGTTCGCGCAGAGCGGCGGCCTCCTCTTCATGCCGCGCGGCGGAGGCGTCGTCGCCGAAAACGCGGTAGAGCTTCGCCATCAGGAGCTTGGAGTGATAAAGCCCGGTGTTGTCGCCATGGAAAACGCCCATCGGGTCATCGTGAAAGATTTCGCGTTCATGGGATGAGCGTGGATTGTCGGTAAAATCCCAGGTGTCGAGCGTGCGCGGACGCTTGGCGAGTCCGTGTTCCGCGTCCCAGCGCAGAGGATCGGTCATGATGTAACGGAGCCCCTTTTCGAGACGCGGCAGGTTGCGGAGAATCCATGCGTCGTCTCCGGTCGCCTGCCAGATCATATATGCCCCCTCGACCATCAGATATTCAATGTCCGCCTCAAGCTCCAGACGGCAGAGTCCGAAATCGAGTCCGGGCTCATAATAACAGCATTCCGGGCTGGAAATCTGAACGGTTCGCCCGTCGGGAAGCGTTTTCGGACGCCCCGAATGCATATCCGTCACCGGAGCGATGATTTCATAAAAGAAACCTTTTTCGTGCTGTTTTTCAAGCAGAAGATCGGGGAAACTGGTGATGTCCCGCTCCGTATACCGGAAACCTTTGAGGGTGAGAACGTAGTCGCGGATCCAGTTCAGATTGACGCGCACCAGCCGGTCGCCGTACATGAATACGCGGTTGTTCCAGTTCATCGCCCCCTCGCACATGCCGAAGAGAAGAGATAGCGGCTCTTTGTGATACGATGTCGTCGCGCACGGAATGTTGCCGACCGTGATGAAACTTCCCGGAAGATGATTTTTCATATTCGCCTCTTGCATTAAGTGTTTCGGTTTTCTTTTGCTGTAATTATACTATAAAAACACTTGAAAAGCAATATCTCGAATGTTATATTCCTTATTGAAAAGTCACCTTTCGGAGGTTTTATGGGAAAAATTGCGGAAAAACTGAAAATCCGGGGCTTTGCCCGCACCGACGCCATGCATCTGCTGGATTATATTCTGACGGAAATTCCGCCGCAGCGGCTTGCAGTCGCACACCCGCGTCCGGCTCCTCCGGATCACGAGGGACTTGAAGTTTATCCGCGCCATGTGTTCGATATTCCTCTTTCGGGCGTCAAGCACATCCTCCATGGAACCGGAACGGAACGGCGCGAGGAGAATCTGACGCCCGGCGAAGCGCTCTTCACCCCGCCCGAATCCTGGAAACTTCCGCTCTGGGATTCGGCGCATGAGCTGTTCTGCCTGGTCTACTCCGCCGACTTTCTGCGCTGCACCTACGTTGACTATTCCTCTCCGGATCCGGAAAAGCGGCGTCCGGTCTGCACGCATTTTTATCACACAAGCGCGGCTCCGACGCCCGCCCTCCGCAAACTTCTTCATCTGCTTGCGGAAGTCGACGATGAAACCGCGGGCGCCGATCTTGCGCGCGCCCTGTTCCGTCTGACGCGCGGGTTTCTGGCGAACGACAACCGGAGCCGCACCGGCAAAGCGGAGCGGACGTTTCAGGAGATCAGGCAGTACATGGCGGAGAACTTCTGTCTGCCTTTGACGCGCGAGGAAACCGCCGCCTATTTTCAGTTGAATCCCAACTATCTTTCGCGTCTGTTCCGCCAGCGCTCAGGCAGTTCGTTTTCCGAAATTCTCCGTTCCATGCGTCTGGAACACGCGGCCTTTCTTCTGCGCGCAACCGATCTTCTGGTCGATGAGATCACTCTTCAGTGCGGTTATCAAAGCACTCCGTTTTTCACATCCGCCTTCCACCGGCACTTCGGCCTCCCTCCCGGCCAATACCGGCTGAAACATAAAAATTGAATCTGTCCTCAGCACGGCCAGAGGGAGGGAACCGATGTCCTCCGAATCGGGCATGAACGCGGAATACAGAAAAGATACATGATCCACCAGCTTGGCGATTATTGAAACAGGCGGCGTGACCGTCAACAAACAGAATGTTGTCGAATCCACCCGCATGACGCCCGGATGTCCACTTCTTCGCAACAGCAGGAAGATTATAATCCCGACTGTTGCGCGTCGCAGTATAGGAAAGTTTCAATTCGGAATCGGAATTGCTTACATCCCAGAGAGTTGCGGCTTTGGAAGGTACTCTGCAGCGGGTCACTTTCCGGAGCCCGTAGCGGCTGCCGTTGCCGAATCGCTCGTTCCATGCAAGATTCGTGACAGGTCGCTCCGAATGGAAAAACTGGTCCTCCGCTTTCGCCGCAGGACAGATCGCCGGGCTCGTCTTCGAGGCTCCGGAATCTATCGTCGGAAAGTGTTTTCCGCCCGACAAATCCGGTCACAGGGAAACCTGCCAGTTGTTTTCATAATTCACGTCAAAATTCCACACATCCGAGGTCGCTGGACATCAGTAATCCTCAAAATTCTGCGTGTACCCGGCCGCGGCAATTCCCATCTGCTTCAGATTGGAAAAACAGGAAGCAGCCTGCGCTTTCATCCGCGATGAATTCAGCACAGGAAGCAACACGCCCGCAAGAACAGCAATAACGGCCATTGTCAGCAAGAGTTCCAGAAGGTGAATTTTCTGATTTTTCACAAAAATATCCGGCACGGAGAACTCTCACAGGCGGATATTTCATAGCTGCGCACCTCTTCTGTTTTATGATCTCCATCCGGGCAACTTTTTTCACTATAACACAGAAAAGAAATTTAGCAAACTCTTCCGCAAATTTTTCCGGGACAAAGACTTCTACTTCTATTCAATCACCCTTTTCAGGAATTCCGGAAACCGCTTTATGCGGCTTCCGGAATTTTCTTTTTTCAGTCCAGATCCACCCATTTCTTCCATTTCGGGCAGCCTCTGCTGTAAGTCCGCAAGCTCGAACGGCCCTGAAGCAGCTCGCAAGCCGCATCATAATTGTTTTCATGCTGATCCACTTCGATCATGTGCTGAACTTTGCCGTTGTACCTGATTCTGCGAGTCTCCGCACTCCAGAACTGACAGGTTCCACAGCACTCCTTCACTTCTCTTCCTGCTCCGGTGGTAATCGTGAACGATGTTGTTGCCATAAAATCCTCCTGGCTTTTTTGTTTTTATGCCGATAAAAAGGCACGGAACCAATCCATGCCCATTGAAGGTTCCTGCAAAGCCGGAGGAACACAATAAAGAGAAAACGTGTCAATTATACGGCACATTTCCTCAACTTCCGTTCTCCCTGAGCGAATTTGCAAGTTTTTCGACGGGACGGTAAAATTTACGCAAAAGACTGTCAATCGTGTTCTTTTGTTTTCGTCCTGCGCAGAAGCCTCCTCGTTTGGCATTTGGCATTTACTATAACTTCAGACACATAGTTTATCAAGTGTTTTCCGCAAAAAACCGCCGGTTGTGCAAAACCTTGCAATGAGCATTGGATGATTCTGATACAGCAATTTCCATGCCAGCATCTATTGCGCATAAAAAACCATGTCTCCATGCAAAAAGAGGTTCATTTTTTGAACATCCGCGTCAATTATTCAACACTTGTTTCTGTCAGCGGCGCTCCGGAGCGGCCCCCGGAAAAAGCAGCGGGGGTATGCAGTATTTTCGACGATATGCGGAAGCGGTCATGCCGGACAAATGATGGAATTTCCGGCTGAAATAGTAAATGTCATCGAATCCAAGCGCACTCGCGATCTCTTTGACCGAATCCCGCGACTCGACCAGGAGCCGACAGCTTTTCTGCAAAAAAATCTCGTCGCGATATTCGCGGAAGGTCGTGTTCCCCGCTCCGCCATACCAGCAGCGGCGCAAACTTGAAACGGACATTCTCAACTCCGATGCAAGTGTTTCCAGATGAATATCTTTCGACAGGTTCTTTTCCAGATATTCCCGGATCCGCTTCAGCCGGACGTTCTCGGCGGCGCGCTCTTCCGGGCGGGCAAAACTGGATGCAATCAGCTCCCAGCAGAGCAGATCTCCCGTATCGCCATCCGTTTCCTGAATACGGTGCGAAGCGACGAACGCTTTCAAACGCGCCAATGCGGACTCAAAGCGGGGGGTTCTCACAAACGGGCGAACCGGAAAGGTGTCCGGCAGGAATGTATTCGTATTCAAAAGAGCCGTCTGGCAGCTGCCGGGGTAGATCAGATACAGCTCTTCCCAGCTCCCGCCTTCGCGGGGACCGTACAGCATCGGTTCCCCGGGCCATTGGAGCAGAACGGCAGGAGCAGTCACCGGATAGAGTTTTCCACGCAGAAGGTACGTGCCGCCCCCGCTCAGAATAAATGAAAAGTTGCATGTATCGAATGAAAAGTTTATACAATCTTTTTTCTCCGGAAGATAACCGATCGTTTCGATTTGCGGCAAGACAGGAAACTGTCTGGCAAACGGGGAAAGATGTTTTGTGCCTGATTTCATAAACTGCTGCTCCTTATGCGGAAATATAGCACAGAAAAAAGAATTCTCAAAGAAAATCGTCAAAAAGAAACGTTCGTCCATTTAATTGAAAATTTTGTCCATTGCGGAAAAACGCCTGCACGCTATATTATCCGCAGAGAACCGGGATGCAAACCGCCACAGCGTCCCGGCGGAAACTTCAACGAAAGGATTTTTATGCTGAAAGTCGGGTTGATCGGATGCGGCAACATCAGCAGCATCTACCTGAAGAATGCACCGGTCTTTGCAAAGCAGATCATGGTCACATCGTGCGCCGATCTGTGCAGAGAATCTGCGGAAAACCGGGCCTCTCAATACGGAATCAAGGCATGCTCCGTGGAGGAGATCCTCGCAGATCCGGAAATCGCAGTCATCCTGAATCTCACAACTCCGCAGTCCCACGCTGAAATCAACCTGCGCGCACTTGAAGCGGGAAAACACGTTTACTGCGAAAAACCGTTCAGCCTCGACCGGGAGAGCGCCCAGAAAGTTCTGGCAAAAGCAAAAGAAAAAGGTCTGCGCACCGGCTGCGCGCCGGATACATTTCTCGGCGGCGGACACCAGCAGAACCGCCGTCTCATTGATTCCGGCCTCATCGGGAAAGTCGTCGCCGGAACAGCATTCATGCTCTGCCACGGACACGAAAGCTGGCATCCGGCTCCCGGATTCTACTATCAGAAAGGCGGCGGACCGCTCTTTGACATGGGGCCGTATTACATCACCGCGCTCATCAACGTCCTCGGTCCGGTCCGCGAAGTCAGCGCAATGACCACCCGTTCCACCGATCTGCGCAAAGGCACCAAGGTCAACGAAGGAAAAACCTTCCCCGTGAAAATCGACACCCATATTTCTGCGATTCTCCGTTTTGAACAAGGCGCGGTAATCTCCCTGACCACCAGTTTTGACGTCTGGAAGCACTCGATCAACTGCGCAATTGAATACTACGGAACCGAAGGAAGCCTCGCCGAACCCGACCCGAACTCATTCAGCGGAAACATCCGCTTCTTCCGCGCCGGCCTCACCTCAAACTGGAGCGACGCCGACAACGCATTCATCTACAACGACAACACCCGCATTCTCGGACTCGCCGATATGGCCGCAGCCATTAAGGAAAAGCGTCCGCACCGCGCATCCGGCGAACTGGCATACCATGTCCTTGATGTCATGTGTTCCATCCTCGACTCCGCGGAATCCGGAAAAACCGCAACGGTGCAAAGCACCTGCATCCGCCCGGAACCGCTGGATTCCGGACTCAAAGAAGGAGAAATCAAATGAAGGATACTACCATGAAAAACTGTCTCATCTTCCGCGGCGGATGGTCCGGACACGACCCCGTCAGAACCTCGGATCTCATCGCGGAACGCCTCCGTTCAAAAGATGTTAACGTGGATATTTTCGATTCCATGGAATGCCTGACCGATCCGGAACTCAACAAAAAATATGACCTGATTGTTCCCGTCTGGACCATGGGAGCCATTTCCGGCGAAGCGGCAAAAGGGCTTCTGAACGCCGTCGCCAGCGGAACCGGCATCGGAGGATGGCACGGCGGAATGGGCGACGCCTTCCGGGAACATACAGACTACCAGTTCATGGTCGGCGGACAATGGGTTGCGCATCCGGGAAATGCCGTTGACTATGTCGTGAATATCGTAGAGCCTCAAAATCCGCTCCTCGCCGGAATCAGCGATTTCCCCGTTCACAGCGAACAGTATTACATGCACACCGATCCCGGCAATCATGTGCTCGCCACCACCCGTTTCAACGGAGAGCATGCTCCGTGGATCGACGGAACGGTCATGCCGGTTGTCTGGACACGTCATTACGGCAAAGGACGCGTCTTCTACTCTTCGCTTGGACACAACCTCGAAGATTTCGAACGGACTCCGCAGATCCTTGAAATTCTGCTCCGCGGGCTCTTCTGGGCAATACGCTGAACCGGACTCCCGAACGGGAAAATCCGCGCCGTCTCCGAGGCGACGCGGAAACACTCTCTCAAACAGGGAAACTATTATTTTTCCCGGAATTCCACGTGATCGATCCAGACATCGCCCGGGAAACTTTCCCGCTGGAGATGAAGCTGAATACGTTTGTTTTCAAGCTCCGGAGTCTTGAACTCAAATGTGTACTCTTTCCACTCCGGAGTCAGGGCAACCGTCTTCAGCTGGTAAAGATGTTTGCCGAACTGCTGCTCAAAATCCAGATTCAGGCGCAACGGCTGCGGGGTATCCGCCTTCGCCCAGAGAGTCATGACAACCGTCTGATTCGAACGGGCGGGCATGTGGCGCGAGACAAGCGCGTTGACTTTGCCTTTTGCAGGTTCGCCCATTTTCAGGCTGTTCTTACCCTGCAGGAAATCGGAGGCCGCGGAAACATTCACCGCCTCCTGGTCGCCCCAACGCCCTTTCTGCCAGAACGGTTTCCAGGCTCCGGATTCAAATTCCCCGTCCGGGATCAGATTCTTTTTCAGATCGGCTTCCTCCAGACGTTCCACTTTCAGATTGCGGAACTTCAGCGTGTTCTTCGGTCCGGGGTTCTGGTAAACACGGAACTCGCCGTTCCCCTTTCTGAAAAACTGATAATGCGTAAACGGCAGAAATTCTTTTTCCGGAACCTGCACAAGTCCGCAGACAAGAACCGGATCCGTTCCGCAGAATTCTCCGCTCAGCTTGTAAAAGCCGTCGGACTCCACGGGGAAACGGAAGAGCAGGCTGTCGTAATCATGCCCAGGGTAATTCTGGGTGTAGACGCCCTTCGCGTTTTTCCAGACGCCTTCATGAGTGATTTTCGTTTCGACAGGCTGTGCCGCAAACGCCGCAACGGCGGCGAACATTCCGGTGCTGATGAGCATTTTTGTCTTCATTTCTGAATCTCCTTATTCTTTGTGTTGAAATCAATCAGTCCGAATTCGAGACGGTTGCAGTACGCCTGTTTCGAGTTAAAACAGGAACCGAACCGCTTTTTCTGCGAGTCGTTGACGATCATCTCAAAACCGATTTGACCGCAAGCCGGAAGCCCGGACGGGAACTCAAGACGGAACTTCCACTCCTTCGCATCGGAGACAACTTTCAGCTTGCAGTTTTTTCCCTTCCAGAAATCCCCCCAAAGCTGAAGCTGTTTGCCTTCCGGATCGCGCGGAGTGATGAACGCCCGCGCCGTCGCAGCCGTATAAACTTCCGGATGAGCGCCGAACCGCATCGGATCGAAATCGAAAAACAGCTCGGCGGAATCGGTCTCCCACGCCGGACGCTTTCCGGAGACTCCGGCGTCGGTTGCATCGGGGACGGTACCCTCGACGACCAGTTGTCCGTTTTCGCGGAACACGCGGCAGACGGCAGGGCCGGCGGGAACCGGAATTCCGGCGGAAACGTTCCCGCTCTCAACGACCCGGGCTTTCACCCGGGAAATGCGGGAATCGCAGCTGATGCGGATTTCCCCGGTCTCTCCGTTCGTGCCGCCAAACGCAACCGGAACGATAAGGGATAGTCTCTTTTCCGGTTCGATCCGGAACGCCGTAAGTTTCTTTGACACGACCGCGCCGCCGAGCCCGACAACACCTTTCTGCGGATCGGAGGATTCATTTTTCAGTTCCAGCACGGCAAACTCGCCGAAATCGTTTTTGTAAATCCGCAGGAGCGGAACCGCGGCGACCGGATTCTCGACAAGCGGTTTCAGCGATTCCAGTTTCCGCAGGAATTCCCCGCGACTCATCGCGCCTTGCAGAAGATAGAAGGGCTCGACTCCAACCGGAAGAATCCCGGCCTTGAGCGGATTGCCGAACATATCCAGAACCTCCAGTCCGCGCAAATCCATGCGGAGACCTTTTCTGTACCGGAAATTCCATAGTGCAGCGATCAGTCTTCCGTCGCGCCGTTCAAATCCGTACAGAATGATTCCCTGATCGAACTTCCGTTTCAGGACAGGGCGCGCCCCCTCGAACAGGCGCGCCATGGCGTTGAAAACGACCGCGCTCTCGTTCGGGACCGTATCGAAAAGCGACGAACCGGGGAACTCCGGAACAAGCACGTTCCGGAATATCTGCCTGGAGGAAATAAACGGAGACTGTCCCACGCCCTCCCCGAGGTCGACCAGAAAACGCCATGCGCAATGGTACGCCTTCTGCTTCATCTCCAGCTTGCCGCGCTCCACATCATAAAGGTAATAAAGCTCCGTATTCCAAAGCGGAATGTCCGCAACCGCACGAACCTGTTTCCGGAAGGTTTCAATCGTCAAATCCGCCGGAAGCGGCGAAGCGAGTTCACGGCTTGAATAGGGATGAAATCCCGCGATGTCGATATTTCTGAATCCGCCCAGCCGGATGCACTCATCCAGCCAGCCCGTTCCGTCCGCGCCGAAATCGCTGGTCAGACAGAACGCCGCGATCTTCGCCGCCGGATCCGCCTTGCGGATCGCCTTCACCGCGGACGCCAGATAGGTGTTGTAGTTTGCCGGCCAGAGATGAAGATTCGGCTCATTCAGAATTTCATACGCCTGAATCTTTCCCTTCAGGTGTTCCGCGACCGCCGAAACATATTTTTCCCAGAGTTCGAGCGGGGGCAGAATGACGTGCTTCGCATTCCAGCCGCCCATGTCGGGTTCCTGATGTCTGCTGAGTTTGCGCACCCATTCCGGCTGCGGCTCATTCATCGTCCAGCCGCGGAACGGCTCCACGAACTCGACGCGTCCAAGGACCGGAAGCAGCTCGATGTTGTATTTTTTATAAACCGCCATCGAACGGTCGGTATGCGAGAAATCGAACTTTCCCTGTTCCGCTTCAACCGCCGACCACTGGGTTGCCGACATCCCGCCGTCGTGCTCGCGCATCAGACGCACACCGATCCGCGACAGCATCTCCGGAACGCGTTCAAACGGAGCGTTCCCCACCTGATACCCCGCGCGGAAAAGCTTCGGCGGACTTGCATACTCGAGTCCTCCGCAAACCCCGACGCAGGGCTCCTTCATCAGATCAAGCGGACGCGCCGTATATTTGCCGACAACCGAATAGAAACCTTCGTAACAGCGGTCCGCGCCGTCTACGGCGACCCGCACCGAACCGTAACGGGTCAGAGGCACATCAAACGAAAAATTTTTCCCGCTCTCCGCATCCAGAACCACTTCAAACGGACGGCGGAAAAGCTCGGTTCCGGACAGGGAATCGAATCCGCGGACCGTCAAATTCCGGCGAACGGCTGATTTGCTCCGGTTGTAGACATTCAGAGTCAGTTTCGCATTCTTCCGCTCCTTCTCGTACAGACGGTCGGAAGAGGAAACGGAGGCTTCCAGCACCGTTTCCGGAACGGCCGCGGCTTTGGAGGTTTCATAGACAGCAAGATCATCCAGCCAGGTGGAGCCGCGCGGAACATTCTTCTCGTAATGTACTCCAGGCGGGATCTGAATGTGCCATTCCGTCCCGCTCTTCCCCGTGTTGAACGTGAAAGAATAATTTTTGTACGCTTTGTCAAGCGTCCACACCCGGGCATGAACATTCCAGGAGCTGTTGACGACGTTGTAAATGATCAACCGGATTTTCGCCCCGGGAGCGTCGCTTTTCGCTTTGACGGAAACCGTGTAATCCGTTTCCGGTTTCAGTTGAAAAGATTTTGTGTGCAGCTCGTAGAATTCCCCGTTCGGATTCTCGATTCTGAGCGCGCGCTTGCCCGATGCGGCATTCTCCGTATCCGTCTTCAGCGGCAGGAATTTCAACTCCGGATTCACTTCCGGTTCCAGAATCCGGACAATTGCGTAACCGTCCGTTCCCATTTCAAACCCGGAGTTGAATACGAGATTTTCCATCGCGCCGGCGGACAGAACGGAACAGAAAAGAGCAGCCAAGAGTCTATTCATTTTTTTCTCCTCGATCAGGGCCAATAAGGATTCGAACCGTTTTCCATGACAAACGGCGCATAGTAACGCATGCATTGTTCCGCCCAGTTCAACGCCTGAACCTCCTGAAAACTGTTCAGAAGCTGAACATGCCCGTCGACAAAAAGATTGTTGTCCGACCAGCCGGAATGGCGGCGGGCAAACGACGCGTAAACGACGGACAGAGAATGAACATCGAGTACCGCCCTTGAGCGGTCGGCGTCATCCCGGCTCACACCAAAACCGTCGCGCGAATATTTCAGGACATCCCATACGGTTGCGGTTTTCGAAGGATATCTGCATTTCGGAATCAGCTTCCAGTTCGGCTGTCCGGCATAGCGGTACGTGATTTTCCCGTTCATTGCAAGATTGGTCATCTTGCGGGTCCTGTCGCTCCCGTTCGCCGAGGTGACAATGTCGTCCTGTCCGGCGGGACAGATGAACACGGTTTTGTCCGGAGCACCGTTTTTCGGGAAATTCTTCCCCTGCGCATACGGCCAGAGCATCATGACCCAGTTGACATTGTTGTCGACATCAGGCATCATCTCGTCCAGGTACGCGGGAACATGATAGTCGCCGTTGTCCGATCCGTACATTGCAACACCAAGCCCGATCTGCTTGAAATTTCCGGCGCAGCTGATCGCATTTGCCTTTGCTCTTGCCACATTCAGGGCGGGCAGAAGCATGCCGGCAAGGATTGCGATGATCGCAATTACCACGAGGAGCTCTATAAGGGTGAACCTGTTGGATTTGCTCCCACGGGCGGCACGATGCGCCGCCGAATTGTTTTTCATGACGTTTCCGGCCGTTTGTTCTGAAATCTCTTTTTTCATTATTTTCATTCCTCTGTTTATTGACATTCTAGCCGTTCTTTGCTATATTATACACGGAAAACTCAATAAAAACAATGGGAAAACAAGAAAAAAACTTGCGATTTTATGAAAACTGTAACAGATAAAAACGGCGTTCTTTTCAACACGGTCATGATCAGTTATGCGAACCAGCTGAATCTGGAACTTCATGAATCTTCGTTTGCGAATTTTGAATGCAATACCAGAAACAGCTACCCGTTCAACCGCCTCTTTGCCGTTTCATTCTCAAACGGGAAACCTTCGGTCATCAGCAATTACGAAACCGGGGAACAGCTCGAAATGAAACCGGGACACCTCTATTTTTTCAGTTGCGGATTCCCGCTCGCATTCCATTTCAGAGAAGGAACGGGATTCTTCGCGTTTCATTTCAATCTGCGCTACTGCGCATATCAGGACGTTTTTCTCTCCGAACGGTTCATGCGGGAACTCTACGATCCGGAATTCATCAAAGTGCTTGAAACCGAATTCAAAAACGCCTCCGACATTTCCGCCGCCTTTCTCATCAAAGGGCTTCTCTTTCAAAAAGTCTCCAAGATTTTCCCGAAAGAGAAACAGCTTTTCCGCGAAGACAGTTTCCACAAGTACCGCGAACTGTTCGAATACATTTCAAAACACGTCAGCGCGAAACTCACGGTCGCCGAACTCGCGGAAGTCTCCGGCATGACGCGCGACCTGCTCTCCAAAAACTTTTCGCGCGACATCGGCATTCCGTTGAAAAAATATCTCTCGAACATCCTCCTCTCCCGCGCGGAACTGCTCCTCCGCAACAAAGAACTCACCGTCCGTGAAATCGCGCGTCTGCTGAACTTCAACGACGAATATTATTTCTCCCACTTCTTCCGCCGCCAGACGGGGCTCGCTCCCGGGCAGTACCGGAAACAGCAGATCGAAATATTCAAACAATGAGCGTGCCGGTCACTCAAACCGGACACGCTCCCCGGCTCTCAGAATCCGCTCGACGGAATGAACAAGCTCATCAATTTTCATTTCACGCAGATTCAGAGTTCCTCCGAGCACTTCCAGAAGCGACTCATTTGCACTGCGCGAGAAAACGCCCCACGCGGCGCCGCAAGACCAGAAACAGCGGAAATCACCGGGAACCGCAGGCGCGAATTCCAGCCGCCCGGCGCTCAAGTCACAGCGGAAACCGGAAGCGGCAAGCAGAAGCGAATGCGCCGCCATGCTGCGGATATAGCTGCTGCCGCATTCACATTCATTCCAAGGATTCCGGTTCGAGCCGTTGTGACGGTCCCGGACAGCTTTGACGATCCGGCGGGCAAGATCCGGCTTTCCGTGCTGAATCAGCTCCGCGGCAAACGCATACTCGAAACCGGGCATTGTCTCATCCGCATACGGAAGCGGCGCGTGCGGAATTTCGGGCGACTCCGCCTGCGAACAGATCATCGTTCCGCCCTCCCCCGCAAGCGCGAAAAGGCGGCATGCGTTGAAGCGTTCGCCGAAGTCGGGAACAAAATTCCGGCGGAAGATCGTCTCCAGCGCCGTTTTGCTCTTCTCCTCGTCGAACACGCGCGGAAGTCCGAGCAGGGAAGCGTGCCACTGTCCCTGCAACTGCGAAATCATCGTCCCGTGAACCAGCTGATAACGAATTTCGCGACGTGCGGAATCCCAGTAGAATTCATCCAGCGTCGTCGGGTTGTCGATCTCACAGAGCCCCGCGTTCTGCGGAAGACCGTCCAGCGCTTCATGAGAATGATAATTGAGCTTCTGGATGAAATTCGTCCCATCGAAAAGTTCGCTGTTCAGACACGCGGTTCCGCGGTCGGCAATCCGTTTCCAGAGCGCGGCGGAGGCGGTGTCGCCGACGGCTTCCGCGAGTTCGGTTCCGGCGCGGAGCGCGGCAAGATACATGCCGGACAGCCAGCCGTTCGGACCGAACAGGTCAACATCGAGCGTGTTGTGCTGGCGTCCGGTCAGGATTCCGCTCTGTTCCGGGTCCCAGCGGTCGCGGTTTTCCGGACTCCATGCGTATTCCAGAGCCTTGCGGATCGCGGGATAATAACGGTGCAGCCACGCGTCGTCACCCGAAAGTTTCCACTCGCGGTACGCGCGGATGATGCAGCCGAACTGTCCGTCCGCCGCTCCGCGCGATCTCGAAAAACGCGGAAAACAGATACGCATCGGCATCTCGCCGGAGGGACGCACATTCCGCTCGAACTCAACAGTCCGCATCGCCCGTTCCAGTTCGGGGAAGAGATACGCAAGCGTGTATTCGTAGGAAAACACGTGGTTGCAGGAACCGGTGCACGAACCTCTGTCGACGCCGCTGCCCTCATAGCAGAACGGGGTTCCGTCCGGTGCGCGCAGAACGGTCGTGGTTTTCAGAACCGACATGGCGGCTCCGGCGGCGTCGATGAACTCCGGCGGAAGTGTGGAATCGTAAAACGCGCGGCGGAAACGGTCGGTCTCCTCAAACAGATGGCCGAAGCCCGAAAGCATGTAACTTGCGGCGGATTCGGCGGATGCGAAACGCGCGGCATGAAGGTTCACAAACGGCCGATCCGAAATCCAGGAGTTGCGGTTCTCCGGAATGCGCCAGGCGAAGACAAAACGGAACTCCGTTTCCGCGCCCGCGGGAACTTTGCGTTCCGCGGCGACGAGCGCGTGACAGCGCAGATCCAGCACGCCGCCCGGAACGCTTTTCTCCCGGAAACGACGCGTCAGCCCCGTACCGTCGCGATGCGGAATCGGCGCGGCGGCGTGAAGCCGTTCAAAATAGAGGGAAAGCCCGTCGAAGAAATCGTGCGCCTCCATATTGACCTGAAGTGAGACGTTTTCCGCATCAGTCGCAATTGCGAACTCTCCGCGCGGCGCGTCTTTCAGCGATTCCTCCCCGGGACGCATCACGACGCCATGGTAAAAACCTGTCAGAGGTTCGTTCAGGCAGACCGGCTCCCAGAGGTTGTCCGCGACAAGAACGACGGTATAGGAGAGCTCCGATTCGCCATTGTTCTCCACGCGGATCCGGAACATCGCGCCGGGCAGCGAAGAATCGTATTCATTCAGAGGAATCAGCGGGTTGAAAGCGGTCAGCACGACTTTTCCGGGGAACGCCGGATCGGAGAGCTCCAGCTCAGCAACCGGGAATTCGCCCGTGAATTTTGCACGGCGGAAACGCGGCACGCCCGCGAGAGTCTCCATCGGAACGCCGAAGCCGTAATTGCAGGGGTCGCCGTTGCGCGGTCCGCGGTAGGGTCCGGCAAGCATGCGGACATCTTCCACAACGCCGTTCCGGATTGCGCGGATCATAAAATGCGTTCCGCCGTTGAAGGTGTTTTTCGCCGGACGGTTCAGGAGTTCCCAGTCGACGAACTCCCCCGAACCGTTGATCCAGACGCATCCCGTTCCGATTCCGCCGAGCGGGAACCGGATTTCCTTTGTATATTCGTTCTCATAAACAGGCATGGTGCTTGATTGCCTTTCGCAGTTTAACGCCAGTAGGGATTGCGGCCGTCAACATCTACATACGGACCCGCGTAACGCACGTAAAATGTATCGTTCGAAACTCTGATAAAATCCAAAGTCTGCGCATGACCGTCGACAAACAGATGATTGCTCATTCCCATATGCCGGGGAGCAAGATTGTTTATCACCTCAGCATGGTTGTGAGGATCCAAAATCCGGTCCCACGTGACAGCAGCAGAAGAACCTCTTGGAATCAGATAGGTATCCCACATAATCGATATTTCCGAAGGACGGCTGCAGCGGGTCATCAGTTTTTTATCCGGGATTCCGCCCGGCTGAAGTTTCTTATTCCAGCACAAATTGGTAATAGCCCAGTACTTGGAGTCGTTGTGCCAGTGAAAAGTATCCTGCGGATCTCCGGCGGGACACATGAGCGGCGATGTCACTTTCTCAGCCTGGCCGGGATAATCCTTGCCGACCAGATACGGCCAGATGCGGCCGTACCAGGCGTTCTCATCCTGATTTTCTCCGAAAAGCATATAATCATCATTTGCATTGGAATACATAATCGACGCCGTTCCGACCTGTTTGAACTGGTTCAGACAGCTGATCGCGTGTCCTTTTGCACGAGCCGAGTTCAGAGCAGGAAGAAGCATCCCGGCGAGGATCGCGATGATCGCAATCGTCACCAGGAGCTCTATAAGCGTAAACCTGCCGGATTTGCGCTTAAAATATGAAACAGGAGGTATGAAATATGAAATGGTTCTTCTGTTCGGAGTTTTCATCGTGTTGCCTGCCTTTCTTTTTTTACCGCCGCCGTCCGGAAGGAACGGCGGCGGCGTTTCCTTTACTTTTTGCCGATCCGTCCGAAATTCAGACGGTTCTTGTGATTGTCCGGACCACCCGCCCAGGCGGAGGACTTCACTTTTTTGCCATTCGCAAAATCGGAGAAGATCAGGTCGAACGACGGCGGATTCTCCGGAGTTGCGCCGAGCTGTTTCCACGGTACCATGACGTGCGCGGTGTAGCCCGAAGCGTTCCGGTCAAGAGACCATTTCATATCCGCCGGTTTCATCTTCATATCAAGCAGCGCCGCCGGTTTGCCGTCCGCGGACGGCGGAACGAGAAACAGACGCGTCATGCCCGTTTCCGTATAGGCGGAGCGGTTGAGATTGCGGTCCGGCGCGGCGTCGAAGAAGAACTCCACGCAGTCTTCCCGCCACGGTTCCCCCGCCACGCGCGGAGTCGGGCTCGAATCCGTCACGCGGATGTCGAATGCAAATCCTTCCGGACTCAGCGACGGTGTGAACTCCGCGAAACCGCCGACCTTCACGGTCTCGCCCGAAAGAACTGTTTTATGCGCGGAAACGGAGAGTTTTTCCTTGTAGAGACGTCCGCCGTCGACCACGATGAGCGCAATCTCTTTCAGTTCTTTTCCGTTCAGCGGGAAAGAAACCGTTTTTGCGGAGTCCGCCGCGACCGTGAAGCTCCGTGTTCCCGGGAGCCCGGCGATTCGAGCCTGCATCGCACGCGGTTCGGGCGACATATTGCGGAACTCCACGGCAATGTGTTTCGCCCCGTTCCGCATGGATTCCGCCGCACCGAGAACCCGGTACGGGGTCTTCATCCGGAAATCGACAGTTTCCAGTTTCTTCTTCAATTCGGAACCGAACAGATAGACCGGTTCTTCCGTAAGGCTGACCGTTTTTCCGTTCAGAGGATTTCCGAAAAGATCACACGCCATGACTCCGGCGGGGAGGTCGAATGAACATTCGCCGTCTTCGGTCAGCGCCCAGATCAGAGCGACTTCCTTTCCGTTGCGATCAAGGAAGACAAACGAGTTCAGCAGAGAGCTGATATCCGGTTTTGCAAGGTACCTGCCGCCTTCGAGGAAGCGTCCGAACGCATTGGAAGCGATGAAATGGGGACGCGGGACATAGTGCATCGCAAAGCGCGGCACATACCAGGAGTTGCGGTGTCCGGCGTCCCCCGCCTCCAGCCCGCGGGCCGCCATCGGAATTGAACCGACGAGCCCTCCGGCAAGATCGATCGCATAACGGCGGATCGCATTTCCGGCAGGCCAGCCGAGGCCGCAAAGAGCTCCGTTGTAGACTTTCTGAAGGTCGGTCAGGTAATAGATTTCATCCTGAAGAACGGGCGTTCCCGGACGGTACTTCGCGGCAAGTGCGTGGATACGCTCGATCTGCCGTTCCGCGCGGTTCGGCGCGGTATCCAGCGGAGCGTCGTATGGATGAAACGAGAGAATATCGAAATATTTGAATCCGCCCTGTGCACCGATGGCGTCAATATACTCCTCTGTTTTGCCGTTGAAATCGCCTGTGGAGCAGATGCCGACAATTTGTGCCGCAGGATCGATCCTCTTGATGATTTCATGCGAAACTTTGAGATAGCGCATGTAATTCACCGGGTCGGGCATGACAAGATTCGGTTCGTTCATGACCTCATAGTAACGGATTTTCCCTTTGTAGCGGCTGGCAAGAGCGGAAACGAAATCGGTCCAGTCCTTCATGTCCGGCAGAACGCTCATCCAGTTGTTCCCCATGACAAAACCGTTCTTTTTCCCGTTTTTGCGGACGAACCAGTCTTTCCCGTGCGGACGGTCAATGTTGTAGACAATTGCCTCATTGCCCAGAACAAACATAAGATCGAGGTCGTTTTTCTCCGCGCATTCGACGAGCGTATCCAGCAGGAACCACTCAAATCTGCCTTTTTCCGGTTCAAGATCCAGCCATGAGATTGCGGAATCGTGCAGACGCAGAACACGAAATCCGGAAAGACGCATATTCCGGAAATGTTCGTCAATCGTCTCTTTCGCATTGCTTCGATACGTTGCCTTAAAATTCAGAGCATGTGTCGGACGGAGAATAAAATCCAATGTGCGGACTCTTCCCGCTCCGTTCACTCCGATGAAGAATCCGCCGTTGAACTTCGGCATTTTCCCGACGACGCCGTAATCGACCGGATAAACCTTTCCGCTGAAATCTGCCGTTTTCACCGTGCCCTCAAGCGAGAACGTGCCGAAACGGTCGGCGCGGAAATCCACATTTTTCTTCTGTGCGGAGTTCGCGGGAAGCGAAAATTTGAATTTGCCGATGTTGCTCTTCACATCCACATTCTGCGCCTTGTCCGTGTAGTTGACCGCGGCAAGTTCGGCGGTGTGTTTTCCGTTCAGAAGCACATGATCGTCCATCGAGAACGCCGCTTCAACCGGAGCGGCGGGCGCATACGGAGTCGGCTTGGAACCGACTTCAAACTGGACCGCATCCATCCAGATCATCGCGGGCTTCTGCAATTCAAGCTGAAGCGTATAGCGGCGGGTCGGTTTTTTAACCTGTTTCGTCAGAGAATAGCGTTTCCATTCGGTCGAAAGCGTGACATAGTTGCCCGCGCCGCTCCAAGTCGCCGTGTCCTGAATATCCGGACGCGAAACATCCACATCCTGGTCAAGCAGATAGAGGAGAACTTCAACCGGCTTCTCCGCTTTCAGCCATACCGAGTACGTAACCGTCGAACCGGGTTCAAAATAATTTTCCGCAGACATGTACTGGACAAAAGCGTTCGCCTTGCGGTTGTCGATGCGCAGGCTCTGTCTGCCATGCACCGCGGTGGCCGTGTCGAATGTGATTTCCGGCTGAAGCGAATCCGCCCGGTAGGAAACGTGAGTCATGACGGCGTGTCCCGCCATGCCCATTTCAAAGCTGGAGTTCACGACCGAATTTGCGCCGTCCGCCAGCAGAGCGGCGGCGCAGAATGCGGGAATCAGAAGTTTTTTCATCTTCAGTCCTCACTTTTTCGTGATGGTCCAGTTCCGGATATAGACTTTCCTTGCGCCACCATCGGCAATCTTCATGCTGACTGCTCCTCGGGTACGCCCGAGACGGAAGACGGGGAACTCCTTCACGGACGGGGTCTTGACCGTAAACTTATACTGTTTCCATTCGGTCGTCGTCTGAAATCCGTTCATCTTCCAATAGTGCTTTTCTTTCTCATCGATCCAGCTGTTGACGCCCAGACTTACATTTCCCGGCGCGTCGGTCTTCAGCCATGCGGAAACTTCATATTCGGAATCCGCCGCGAACGGGAAGAAGGAGGAAAGAATCCATGCCTCGCGTCCGGCTTTTACATCATTTCCTACGGAAAGTGTGACGGCGTCTCCCTCTTCGACGAAATCCGCAGCAGGCTCAAAGGAACGGGTTGCGAATTTGCTCCATCCGGCAGGCGTCCATGCGGCCGGTTCATTCAGAACGATTGTTGTGAGCGCGGCGGGATCGACTTTTTCAAGTTTGAAACAGGAAACGGTCATTGCGTTTCCGCTTCCCGCCTCGTAGTTGTAGTTCAGCCCCAGCCACTTCTTTCCGGCAATGTCATTATTGAAAACAAATGCGCGGGCCTTTGCCGTTTTTCCCGGAAGAGCGATCTCATCCGCACAGTAGTTGACATTGTTGATCTGCCAGCGGAGGCGATCTTGTTTCCCGGGGGCGTTTTTCAGGGAGACGGTGAACGTCATATCATAAACGGCGTTTGCCTCCACAGGCAGAAGAAAACTGATGCCGTTGTCGTTCCGTCCCGCGACGGGACTGACTTCCACACCGTTTCCGACGATTTTCGTTCCCGCCCCGCGCGCCCAGAGGTTGTCCGTAACATCCGGAACGAGGGATTCTCCTGCGAACAGCGCCGCGGCGGCAACGCTCCAGCCTGCAATCAATGCTTTTTTCATGGAATGCTCCTTTTTCAAATTGACTTTCCTTGCGACATTGCTATATTATACACGAAGGAGCCCGTTTTCACAATGGAAAAACACGGCAGAAAGTTTGCAATTTCATGGAGACACATCAGAATTTATCCGGCATCGCCTACGGCAGTTCCGCAATGAGCTATGCGAATCAGCTCAATCTGGAACTGCATGAGTGTTCGTTTGCAAATTTCAACTGCACCGGACACAACCGGTACACCTACAACCGTATTTTCGCCGTTCAGAAAGTGACCGGAGACCCCTCGTTCGTCGGCAATTCCGAAACGGGACGGAAGATCGAGATGAAGCCCGGCTGCTTCTATTTTTCCAGTTGCGCGCTCCCGCTCTCTTTTGAATTCCGGAAAGGCACGGAGTTTTTCGCCTTTCATTTCAATGTTCTGCACTGCGCGTATCAGGATATTTTCCTTTCCGAAGCCATCCTGCGGGAACGGCACGATCCCGAGTTCGTCGAGCAGGTCGCCGCCGTTTTCCAGAGCAGCTCCGACCTCTCCGCCGCCTTCCGCATCAAAGGACTCCTCTTTCTGAAAGTGGCGGATCTCTTTCCCTCGGGAAAAAAACTTTTCCAGAAGGATTGTTTTGAGAAATACCGCACTCTGTTCGAATACATTGCCCATCACATCAACGCCCGGCTCACAATCGACGACCTTGCGGAGATTGCCGGAATCCCGCGCGACCGCCTCTCACGCAATTTTTCACGCGACATCGGCATTCCGTTGAAAAAATATCTCTCGAACATCCTCCTCTCCCGCGCGGAACTGCTCCTCCGCAACAAAGAACTCACCGTCCGTGAAATCGCGCGTCTGCTGAACTTCAACGACGAATATTATTTCTCCCACTTCTTCCGCCGCCAGACGGGGCTCGCTCCCGGGCAGTACCGAAAGCAGCAGATCGAAATATTCAAACAATGAGCTCGGATTGACTCATTTGCAAAAAAATGTTTCCGTTCATGTAAATACAATATCGTTTACACGCATCTTTTCAGAGAAACGCGCCCGGCCTCCTTGCATCGCACCGTCCGGCATTCTATATTACAAGAAAACAGGAGGTAAAAATGAAACAACGGATCCGGATTGCACAAATCGGCATCGGACACAATCACGCGGCGGACAAGATGATTGCCCTGCGCAAACTCCCGGAACTCTTTGAAGTCGTCGGGTTCTCGGAGGACGATCCCCGATGGCTCAAAGAACGCGGCGGATTTGAAGCGTATCAAGGTCTGCCCCGCTTCAGCGAACAGGAACTGCTCAACCTCCCCGGTCTCGACGCCGTCGCCGTGGAAACAGACGGATTCGAGCTTGTCCCGACTGCGATGCGCTGTGCGGAACGCGGTCTGCACATTCACTGCGACAAACCCGGCGGAGAATCGCTGCCGGAATTCAAAAAGCTGCTCGGTCTCTGCTCCGCAAAAAAGCTGGCGTTCCAGCAGGCGTATGTCTACCGCTACAATCCCGCGGTCCGCTTCATCCTCGACGCCGTCAAAAAAGGATGGCTCGGAAATCTTTTCGAAATCCATGCCGTCATGAGCCGTTACGACGGCGACAACACAGCATACCGCAAGTGGCTCGCGCAGTTCAAGGGCGGCGCGATGTACATCTTCGCCGGATACCTCATCGACCTCGTCGTCTCCATGCTCGGAAGACCGCAGAAGGTCACCCCGTTCATGAAACAGACACGCGGCGACGGACTTGTCGACAACGGACTCGCCGTGCTTGAATACGAACGCGCCACCGCAACGGTCCGCGTCTCCGTGGAGGAAGTCGACGGCATGAAACACCGTCGGCTCATCGTCTGCGGAACCGGCGGAACTGCAGAACTCTGCCCCATCGAAGCTCCGGCGAATCTCTATTACACCCGGCACCTCCCCGTCCGTCTCACGCTGAAAAACGGAAACGAAGAGTACTCCGCCGGCACGCATGAAGTCGACTGCGGCGTTCTCGGCGACCGCTACACCGGGCAGCTGGAGGAATTCGCGAAAATCGTCCGCGGCGAAACTGCAAATCCCTATCCGTATGAACACGAGCTTCTGGTTCATGAACTCCTGCTCGATGCGTGCGGATATGCAAAATAAAGGAAAATCATCATGAGGAAACTGAAAAACAGAACGGCCGCCGTTACGGGCGGCGGCGGATGCATCGGCTCCGAAATCTGCCGGAAACTTGCGGAACAGGGCGCAAATATCGCCGTCATCGACATCCGCAGGGAAGTCGCGGACGCAACTGCGGATTCCATCCGCGCCGCCGGAGGAACCGCGGAGAGTTTCGTGGCGGACATCACAGACTACGCCGCCGTTGTCAAGCTCATGGATTCCATTGCGGAGCGCTTCGGCTCCGTCGACATTCTCGTCAACGTCGCCGGAGGTTCCGCCCGCGCGAAATGCAGAGAATTCAAAGACCAGGAAATGGAAGTCATGGAGGACGTGCTGAAAATGAATGTGCTCAGCGCGCTCTGCTGCACCCGCGCCGTCGTCAACCGCATGGTGGAGGCGAAATGGGGCAAAATCATCTTCATCGGCTCTTCGGTCGGAATCGGCGGACTGCCGTACTGCACAGAATACGCGGCATCCAAAGGCGCGATCTTCTCCCTCACCCGCTCGCTTGCGATGGAGCTTGGACCGCACAATATCAACGTCAACTGCGTTTCGCCCGGCATCGTGCCGCGTCCGGAAGAGGAACGCTCACACGGCGAAGCGGCGGAACGGACCGCGCGCGAAAAAAGCTGGTCGACACGCATCGGCAAGCCCTCGGATATCGCAAACATGGTCGTCTATCTCTGCTCGCCGGAAGCGGAATATATCATCGGTCAGAATTTTGTCGTGGACGGCGGACGCACCCTCGGACTGAAAGGAAACTGAAATGAACATGCACGCAATGCTCGTCGATGAAAACCGGACGCTCCGCTGGAGCGAAGTTCCCGCACCTGCACCAAAAGAGAATGAAGCGCTTATTGAAGTTCATGCGGCGGCTCTGAACCGCGCAGACCTGCTCCAGCGCGCGGGAAAGTATCCGCCGCCTCCGGGATGGCCGGAATGGATGGGGCTCGAAGTCGCCGGAATCATTCTCCGCGCACCGCGGGGCGGACGCTGGCGGGCGGGCGACAAAGTCTGCGCTCTGCTCGGAGGCGGAGGCTATGCGGAAAAAGTTGCCGTCCCGCAAGACATGATTCTTCCCGTTCCCCGCGGATTCAGCTTTGAAGAGGCCGCCGCTATTCCCGAAGTTTTCGCGACCGCGTGGCTGAATCTGCATTATGAAGCGGAACTGAAAGCCGGAGAAACAATCTTCATCCAGGCTGGCGCAAGCGGACTCGGCACGGCGGCGATTCAGGTTGCAAAGCTCATGGGGGCCAAAGCCGTGACCAGTGCCGGAGCGGACGACAAGCTCGAATTCGTGCGCAAACTCGGCGCGGATGACGCCGTCAACCGCAAAACGGAAAACCCCGGCGTGCTGTTCGACCGCAATGAAATCAACGTCGCGCTTGATTGCGTCGGAGGTTCCGTCCTCGGGGAAAACATCGGGAAAATGGCAGTCGGCGGCAGATGGATTCTGGTCTCGACGCTCGGGGGAGAGACGGCGGAAATCCCGCTGCGCCCGATTCTCAAACGCGCAATCACCCTCAAGGGGAGCACGCTCCGCAGCCGCACGAACGAAAAGAAAGCGCAGATTCTCGCCGATCTGGAACGCGTGCTCTGGCCGGCGTTCGAGTCGGGAAAAATCCGTCCGGTCATACAGAAAATTCTCCCCGTTCAGCAGGCGGAGGAAGCTCACGAGCTTCTGCGCGCGGGACGCGGCATCGGGAAAATCGTGCTCACCGTCGGGAAAGCATGACATAACATGCCGCCGCGCAAATACCGTCTTTATTTTCTGCTGTTCTGCGGGACAATGCTCTATTTTCTCGCGAACGTCCAGCGGGTTGCCATTCCGGGAACCGTGTTCAATCTGCTGCAGGAGCGACTGCAAGTCTCCGCTCCGTGGATTACCGGGCTCGGTTCGGCGTTCATGTACGTTTACGCGCTCAATCAGCTGGCTGTCGGGCTGTTGGTCGAGCGGTACGGCGGAGCGCGGGTGATCGTCTTCGGCGCGGCGGCGTTCTGCGCGGGCTCCCTGCTCTTTCCGCTTTCAGGATCGCTCCCGATGCTCTACTTCAGCCGCGCGCTGACCGGGCTCGGCGCAAGCACGCTGTACCTCAGTTTAGTGCAGGAGACGATCCGCATGTTCCGGAACGGATACGCGGTTCTGCTCTCCATCATCATTATGATCGGCTACGCGGGAGGCATTGCGGCAAACGCGCCGTTCGCGCTCGGCGTGGAACGGTTCGGCTTCGACGCCGTGCTTTATGCGGCGGGCGGTCTCGCCCTGCTCTTTTATCTGCTCTTTCTGCTGACCCGGGCAACGCTGAAACCGGTTCCGGTCCGGAAAGTCCCCCTCGACTTCCGATGTTTCGCCGAAGTCCTGAAGGTGCGCCACAACCGCGATCTTTTTGTATTCAGCGGAATCAACTTCGGGCTCTACTACGTGCTCCAGACCGTCATCGGAAAGAAGTTTCTGGAAGACTGGTGCGGCATGGCTTCCGGATCCGCCGCATGGGTGCTCTCCGCAATGGGAACCATCTCCGCCGTTTCGGGATTCCTGATCGCCGTTCTGAGCCGCATGACCGGAAACCGGAGACGGATTTTCTGCAGGATCGCGGGATGCGTCTGCATCGCCGCATTTCTGATTCTGACACTGCTTCTGCTCGCCGGAATCCGCACGCAGTGGATCGCCGCGGTGTTCTGCATGTTCGCCATGACCGCCAGCATGTCGACCGTCACGATTCCGCTTCTGCGTGAAACGAATCTTCCGCAACTGAGCGGGCCGGCGATCTGTTTCATGAATTTCAGTTTCTATCTCGCCGTGGCGTTTTTCGGAAATCTGACCGGATTCCTGATGAACGCATTTCCGCCCGAAGTGCGCAACGGCGCATTCGTCTACGGGCGAGCATCCTGGCTGACCGTCTTCGCGGTTCTCGCCGCCTTTGCCCTCCCCGTCTTCCGCTGCGCAATGCGGATGCGCGAAACCCGGGGCGTCATGTCTGCGGAGAGCGGACGCTGTCGCGGCGGATCAGCTTGTACGGAATGAGCGTGCGCCGCGGAAAGGGCTGGCCGCGGAGCCGCGCATCCAGCGCATCCGCGACCGCAGAAGCCAATGCCGTGTAATTCTGTGAAATCGCCGTCTGCGGCGGAATCGCATAACGCGAAAAAACCGTCCGTTCCGATGCGATCAGCGAAATATCCGCCGGGACCCGTTTTCCGAAAAGCGAAAGCGCGTATGCCGTCGCCATTCCGGCGTTTCCGCCCGGACAGAACAGAGCGTCGACTCCCGCCCGCAGCAGCTTTCCGACCTCCTCCACATAACCTTCATCCAAAGAGAAACGGAGAAGAGAATCGCTGACCGGCAAACCGAACTTCCGCAGGGCTTTGCGGATTCCGTCGCGGCGGATCTCCGTGTTGCCGATCCCCTCCTGACCATAGACAATGCACCCGATCCGGCGGCAGCCGCTCCCGTGAAGATGTGCGACGGCAAGCTCCATCGCCTGCTCTTCGTCGGAACGGACCGAGTAAATTTCAGACGCCCCCTTCGGAGCGTCACGGTCCACGATAACCAGCGGAGCGGCGAACTGCTCTTCCCAGTTTTGGAAAAGCGAACCGTCCGTTCCGATTCCGACCGCTCCGCAGAACTGAATTCTCGGAAGCTGATCGAGGTTGTCCAGCGGAAGAATTTCGATGCGGTAATCCCGGAGGGAGAGCTCATGGATGAGTTCGGAAGTCACCATTTCCACATAGCTCTGAATCGGATAGACCGCTTTGTACGGGCTGATGACCGCAATATTCCGCTGTTTGGCGGAAAGGCGCGGGCGGTAGCCGTTTTTCCGTGCGGCCGAAAAGACGCGCTCCCGCACATCGTCCTTCACATTCGGATGATGACTGAACACCCGCGACACGGTGGCAGTCGACACTCCCGCCAGTTTTGCGATTTCCTGAATTTTCGACATTGCGCCGCTGAAAAAGGCGGACGCCTCCGCAAAGAAACGTCCGCCGTCCTTTAAATGAGCCCGAACAATCAGTTCCTGCTCTTGTTCATATTGTCGAGATCCTTCTGGACGAGTTCGACGACTTTTTCAAACTTCTTGACGTTCTGCTCGTCGGCGGACATCAGGGTCTGGTGAGCTTCGAGGACGGTTTCGGCGCGTCCGGAGTTTTCCCCGGAGCCGGAAGCCCAATCCTTGCCGGAGCTCTGGCCCATATCGCCGTTGCGGAACTCGAACAGCTTCTTGAGACCGAGTCCCTGAAGAAGCGAGAGGTTCAGTTCGCCCGCGTTGTAGACATACATCGGGGCTCCGACCTTTTTTGCACGAAGACCAAGCATGGCGAGAATGCCCATGAACGTGCTGTCCATTCCGCCGCAGTTTGCCAGATTCAGAGAGATTTTCGAGAAAGCCGTGTTCTCCAGACTCTTCGCGAGATTGCGGAGCTGGGATGCGTGTTCAAAAGTTGCTCTGCCGTTGACGGTGATGAAATAGGCGTCACCGTCGTTTGAAATAATGATTTCCGTGCTCATGCCGGTTCCTTTCCTCTGTTACGCCTGTTTGCCGATCACGGCTTTGATTCTGCGGACGCCGCGGCTGGAGCTCTCCTCCTTGAGGATTTTGAAGCCGCCGAGTTCGCCGGTCGTCGCCGCATGGGGACCGCCGCAGATTTCCTTGCTGAAGTCTCCCATCGAATACACCGTCACGCGGTCGCCGTACTTGTCGCCGAAAAGTCCGACCGCTCCGCTCCTGCGGGCGTCTTCCAGAGACATCTCCTCGCAGACAACGGGATCGTTCTTCGCGATCTCCTCGTTCACCAGACGCTCCACCTCGGCGATCTGTTCCGGAGTCATCTTGTCCGGATGCGAGAAGTCGAAACGCAGACGTTCCGCATTGATGTTCGAGCCCTTCTGCGCCACATGGTCGCCGAGCACAAGACGCAGGGCCTTGTGCAGCAGATGCGTGGCGGTGTGCAGACGCGACGTTTCCAGCGAGTGGTCGGCGAGTCCGCCTTTGAACTTCTGCTCCGCGCCCTGACGGGAGAGTTCCTGATGCTTGCGGAACGCCTCTTCATAGCCCTTCATATCGACCGTGAAGCCTTTTTCCTTCGCCATATCGACCGTGAGTTCGATCGGGAAGCCGTAGGTTTCATAGAGGAAGAAGGCGTTCTTGCCGCTGACGACCTTGTTCTGGATGTGGGCGGGGACGCGGGAAATGAATTTTTCGAACTCGTGCTCGCCCTTCTCAAGGGTCTGCTTGAAGAGCGCCTCCTCGCGGTCGAGCTCCTCGAGAATCATCGCCTGATTATCTTTGAGTTCCGGATAAACTTCGCCGTAGTTGTTGATGACGACCTGCGCCATGCGGGAGGTGAACGGAACGGTCACGCCCGCCTGTTTCGCCTCGCGGATCGCACGGCGGATCAGACGGCGCAGAATGTACGCCTGGTCGACTTTGCCCGGCGTGATGCCGTCGGCGAGAATGAAGGTTGCGGCGCGCATGTGCTCCACGACGATACGTTCCGCGCGGGTGCGTTCCGCCGGAGCCGGAATTCCGCGGATCGCATCAAGTTCGGCGAAGAGCGGAGCAAAAATTTCCGTGTCGTAGCAGCTTGCCTTGCCCTGCAGAATCGCCGTGACGCGTTCAACGCCCATGCCGGTGTCGACATTGCGTTTTTCCATCGGGACGAACTTGCCTTCCGCGGTCTTCTTGTACTGCATGAAGACGTCGTTCCAGATTTCAACCCAGCGTTTGTCCTTCGGATCAAAGACTTCGGGAACGGGCATGGGACCGGTCCAGTAGAACATTTCGGTATCCGGACCGCAGGGACCGGTCTGGCCGGCGGGCCCCCACCAGTTATCCTCTTTCGGAAGCTTGGCGATACGCTTTTCGCTTACGCCGAGAGAACGCCAGAGATTGAACGCCTCTTCATCGAACGGCGCATTCCCGTCGCCGGCGAACACCGTGAACGCAAGGCGGTCGACGGGAATGTCGAGCCACTCTTTGCCGGTGAGAAATTCAAAGCTGTTCTTAATGGCGGTCTCCTTGAAGTAGTCGCCGAGAGACCAGTTGCCGAGCATTTCAAAGAAAGTAAGATGCACGGGATCGCCGACTTCGTCGATATCGCCGGTGCGGATGCACTTCTGAACGTCGCAAAGACGCTTTCCGAGCGGGTGCGGCGCGCCGAGAAGATACGGCACAAGCGGGTGCATTCCGGCTGTCGTGAAAAGAACGGTCGGGTCGTTGTCAGGGATCAGCGGCGCGCTCTTGATTACGGCGTGCCCTTTGCTCTTGAAGAATTCGAGAAACTTCGATCTTAACTGATTCGCATTCATTTGAGTGTAAAACCTCCCTTTTCTGATTTCATCCGGGTAATATACATCCGGTTCCGCGTTTCGTAAACCTCTTTTTAAAAGAAAATACGGAAATTCTTCCGGACCGCATTTTTTTTCCTTCCCCGCTTGATGTTTCGCCTATCCCGTGCTAAATTAATGCATTTTGTATTTTATACTTTTTCGGGATGGAAGGACACACTTATGTCAGAAGACAGAGCACCGGACGCGCTGAAGCTCTTCAGCTCGTCTCCAAAGGCCAGCCTCTACCGCTGGGGAAACGAAGGCGGTTATGAACGCTGGATCGCCTCAACCAGACAGACCCGTTCGATCTGCAACGACCCGCAGGTCGCCGGCATCCGCTACACCGATCAGCTCCGCGAGGCATGCGCGGAAATCCTCAGAATTTCCGGTCTGCCTCTCAAGGAGACCTCCTCGGTCATCATCAACATCCTGCGCGGCGGACTCAATTTCGGGCTCCGCAACGCCCTGAACGACGCGTTCGGATGGACCAAGCACACGACCTGCTTCATCAGCGCCCAGCGCGCACGTGACAACGCCGATTCCGAGGAGTGGCATATCACCGAAAACGCCTACCGCAAGGTCTACTTCCCCCCGGAAGTCTCCCTGATCATCGGCGACGTCGTCGCGACCGGAACCAGCCTCCGTTACGCGCTCGAGGAACTCCTCCGCGCCGCAAAAGAAGCCCGCTCCTCCATCCGCGACATCATTTTCTTCACGTTCGGCGGCCGCAACGCCGATCTCATTCTCCGCGAAATCGACGCCGGCTGCCGCGAAATTTTCCCGAACTACAACCGCACCGTCCTCATCTATCTGGAAGGCTGCTTCGAAGTTCCGGACACCACCGCGCCCCTCACAATCCGCCTCACCGGGACCGACCTGGTCCGCCGCGACGCAATTATGGCGCCCGAATTTTCCGAATCCCAGTACGAGGATCCCGCCTTTCCGCTCGAACGCTGTGTCATCTACGACGCCGGCTCGCGTGCCTTCTGGGTCCGCGAATACGCCGCCGACGTCCGCGCCTACTGGGAGCAGGTGCTCCACCTCGCCGAACGCGGCATCTCCTTCCGCAGCTACCTCGAAGAGCGTTTCCCCGAACTCGACGCGAACCGCTACGGCGACGTCTCCCTCAAGGAACTCGCCCTCCGCCAGATCGAACGCATCAAACCACTCTTATATTAAACGAAAAGAAAAGAAAAGAGACCACTATGTCGGAACACTGTGATTTTGAACAGACAACCGTCCCGGACCACCAGCGCAGAGGATTCTGGAGCATGTTCGCCGTCATGCTCGGCTTCACCTTCTTCTCCGCCTCCATGTGGACCGGAGCAAACCTCGGAAGCGGACTCACCCTGACGAACTTCTGGATCGCGGTTCTCGCCGGAAACCTGATCCTCGGAGTCTATACCGCCATCCTCGCATGGATGGCGGGCTCCACCGGACTCTCCATTCACCTGCTCTCCCGCTACGCCTTCGGCCGCTTCGGTTCGGGACTGCCGTCCGCTCTGCTCGCCATCACCCAGATCGGCTGGTTCGGCGTCGGCATCGCCATGTTCGCAGACCCCGTCCAGACCTTCCTCAAGGCAAACGGATGCAACTGCAACATCTGGATCCCGATCATTATCGCCGGCGTGCTCATGACCTCCTCCGCATACTGGGGCATCAAAGCGCTGACCGTCGTCTCCGTCATCGCGGTTCCCGCCATCGCCATCGGCGGCGGATTCTCCGCAATCAAAGTCTTCGCGGACAATCCGGACGCCTGGAACACCCTGCGCACCTTCACGCCGGATCAGGGCAAAGCGCTGACCCTCAGCGCGGCAATCGCCCTCACGGTCGGCTCCTTCATCTCCGGAGGAACCTGCACGCCGGACTTCGTCCGTTTCGCCAAGACCCGCAAGACCGCTGTCATCACAACCGCAATCGCATTCTTCGCCGGAAACACCCTGATGTTCCTCTTCGGAGCCGTCGGCGGAATGTTCTACGACACCAACGACATCTCCGTCGTCCTCGTCAGGCAGGGTCTCCTCATCCCCGGAATCATCGTCCTCGGACTCAACATCTGGACCACGAACGACAATGCGCTCTACACCTCCGGGCTCGGACTCTCCAACATCACCGGCTTCCCGAAACGCTACATCGTGCTCTTCAACGGTCTGCTCGGAACGGTTCTTGCCCTCTACCTCTACAACAACTTCTGCGGCTATCTTTCGATGCTGAACACCTTCATTCCCCCGGTCGGCGCGGTTCTTGCGGCGGACTTCTTCGTCATCCGCAAGTGCGGCAGAAACTACGAACCGCTGGAAGCCCTGAAGGACGCTCCGAAAATCAGCTTCGCCGCAGTCGTCGCCTGGGCGGCGGGAGGCGCAGTCGCATTCCTCACGACGAAATGGGGCATCTCCGCAATCAACGGAATGGTCACCTCCGCAATCATCTACATCGTGCTGAAAAAGCTCTTCCCGAAAGCGTAAGCACATTCTTCCATCATCCCCCGACGGACGGCTTTCATGCCGTCCGTTTTTTCGTCTGAGGAAAAACGGATCTCCGCCTTTCCCTGAAAATTTCATTTTTTTTCAAAAATGCATTTGCATTTAGGCGTTGACGGTGTAATTTTATACCAGTTTTTGTGATTCCGCCCGCCGGGTGGCGGACGATGCGAGCAAGTGCAGTGTCTCTGAAAATATATAAATAATTGATTCGTTTCTTATATGGAATGCATCTCTGATCTATACTATTCGAAGGAATACAGTGCAAGACCTGCGGTTTTTATAACAGTCCGGACGAACAGTCATGTTCCTCCTGTCGCCGGCAATTATAAAAACATGACACAGAAACGCAAACAAGCGGTATTCTGAGGGACAAACAGGGTCCATGACCCGGAAAAGAGAAAAATGAAGATTTACGTCGGAAACATGCCGTACGCAATGACGGAAGATGAACTCAGAAGCGTGTTTGAAGCGCACGGGAACGTCGCAAGCGCAAGCCTCGCCATCGACCGCGAAACCCGCAGACCCAGAGGATTCGGATTCGTCGAGATGCCGGACGCCGCCGAAGCGAACGCCGCAATCGCCGCTCTTAACGGAGCCGAACAGGGCGGACGCAAACTCGTCGTCAACGAAGCCCGTCCGAAAGAGGACCGTCCCCGCGCTCCCCGCGGTTTCGGCGGACGCGAACGCGGCGGTTTCGGAAACCGCTCCTTCCGCGAATAATTTTCGTCGGATTCCTCATCCGCACAAAAGCCGTCCGGACCGGACGGCTTTTTCCGTTTTGGCATTCACTCTGTTTTCCGGACGGAACTCCGGTACTCCCGCGGTGAACGCCCCGTTGCCTTGCCCACCAGTTTGCAAAAATAGCTCACATTCGCGAATCCCGCATGTTCCGCGACCTCCTTCACCGACATGTCGGTTTCCCGCAGAAGGGAAAGCGCATGCTGAAGCCGGAGACGGTCGAGGTGCATCCCAGGGGTAAGTCCCATCGCCGCACGGAAATGCGCATTCAGCGTGGTCCGGTGAACGCCGAGTTTCCGCGCCAGAACTTCCACTGTCGCCCCGGGATCCCGCATGGATTCGTTCGCAAGGACAAGAAAGCGTTTCACAAGTCCTTCATTGGGCTTGCTGTCATCGGTTCCCCCCGCGAGAGCAAGTATTTCCGCCGCAACCGAAAGAGCATGACGCTGGGCGTAAGGCGTATGTTTCCGCACCAGCATTTCCAGTTCAAGAAACAGATTCATCGGACACTCGCCCGAATAAACCGCCTCCCGCGGATAGCCGTACGCTTCAATAAACGCCTCGGCGGCGGAACCGTCAAGCGTAAACCAGCAATAACGCCACTCATGCCCCGGATCACAGGAACGATGACGATGATCCTCATGCGGCAGATGATGAAATGTCTCGCCCGCATGAAGAATCACCGTCCGGTCCGCAAGCTGGATCTCTCCCGCCCCCTGAATGCACCAGAAAAGCTGAACAAACGGCTTTTCCTCTTTCGGTTCGAACTCGCTCCAGCCGAATTCAGCTTCATTGTAACCGGCGGAACGGATATGCACCGGCATAGGAAGTTCCGGCAAAACATACGGATCCGGACGGCTTACGATTTTCCGCATAACAGCCCTCTTTCGTCAAATTCAGCACAGTTTCATCGTTTTTTGCATTGTCTTTTGACAATATAGCATTTATATTGAAAAAAGACAAACACGGAATCCAGCAAAAAGGAAAAATTTCATGAACAGAAAAGAAGAAGTGCGTCGTCTGCTTTCACTCTCAACCGAAGAACTGATCGCGGAGTCCAAAGGTCAACTCAAAGTCACGGAAACCCTCGATGAACTCTACGAGTATCTCGCCGAAGAGATGGTCGCCGAGTTCCGAAAGGCGGCAAAGGGCGCGAGAATCATCAACTTCATCATGCCGGTCGGTCCCACTCAGCCGTACCGCATCATGGCGGAAAAAATCAACCGCGAAAGCGTCTCGCTCAAAAATGTCCGCTTCTTCTTCATGGATGAATATGTGGATGATGAGCGCGACGAACTGATTCCGATCACCAGCCCGCTGAGCTTCCGCGGTCAGATCGGCGGCCTCTTCTTCAACCGCGTCCGCCCGGAGCTGCTCATGCCGGAAGAGCAGATCATCTTTCCGCAGCCGCAGATTCTTCAGGACCTCCCGAAGATGATCGAAGACGCGGGCGGAATCGAAGTCTGCTTCGGCGGAATCGGCATTCACGGACACGTCGCCTTCAACGAGCCGGGACCCGGCGTGGCGGAATCCGATCCGCGCATCCTCGAAATCAACGAATTCACGCGCACGATCGACTCCACTCGCCATAAGGGCGTCGGCGGAAACCTCGAAAACTTCCCGCGCCGCGCAATCACGCTCGGCATGAGACAGTGTCTCGGAGCGCGCCGGATGCTCCTCATGACCCGAAACGAATCCACTGAATTCCTCTGGGCAAACACGATTCTGCGCATCGCCGCCGCCGGACAGCCCGGCGACGATTACCCGGTCACCTACTGCCGCCGTCATTCCAACTGCGTCATCGCGACCGACCGCGCCACCGCGGCAGCCCCGAAATTCAACATCTGACGGGGTCTGTCATGAAATGCATCGACGCCCATGCGCATCTGGTCCACAATCACAAAGGGTTTCACGAACTCGCCGACTCCGGTGCGTTCGATGAAATCTGGCTCATGGATCTCTGCGGATACAACCTCGGCGGCATCCAGGTCGCGGAGACAAGCGAAATCCTCGACGCCGTGAAAGCGCATCCGGGCGTCGTCTTCGCTTTCGGACATCTCGACTTCTCCGGAGAAGTCGACCGGATCGACCGCCTGCGCGAACTGGGTTTCATCGGTCTGAAGCCCTACAAACCCGACACGAACTGGAACGACGAAAAGTTCTATCCTTACTATGAACGCGCGGAACAACTCGGAATGCCGATCCTCTTTCATACAGGCATGGCGGTCGCCGCGGGAGCATGGCGTAAAACCCGCGCCCCCGGGCGAGGCTACGGTCCCGACGGAATGCGTCCCGCGTATCTCGCCGGCGTCAGCGAAGCCTTCCCCCGACTGAAAATCATCGGCGGTCACCTCGGCTACCCGTGGATGGAGGAGACTTTCCACAATCTCTACTACTGCCCGAACATCGTCCATGACGTCAGCGGATACCGCAACGCCATCCCTGAGCTTCTCGCAAACCTCGACCGAATGACACACGACGGTTCCGGACGCTTCTTCAACCAGAAACTCCTTTTCGCAACCGACCAGTTCTACGGTCTTCCGGAAGAGAACGGACGCGCTCTGAAACTCAAACAGTTCTGGTCCCTTCTCTTTGAACTCATCGGCTCCGTCTACTACCGGTGGGGTTCCCCCGCTGAAACGGAAAAATTCTTCTACAAAAACGCACACGAATTCCGGCTCGGAATTCAAGGAGGCAACTGACATGAACATGAAAATCAAGGCGGGACTCATCGGATGCGATCTTTCGCTGCGCGCCGGCATGATCTTCCGCAACCGCACGCCCGGACAATTCGAATTCGTCGCGATCTGCGACCGCGATCCCGAAATGCTCCGCAGCTTTCACGAACAGCTCCCCGCAGAAAAATGCCGCGACTATTCCGATTACCGCGATCTTCTCCGCGACCCCGAAGTCAACACGGTATTCATCATGGTCCGCGATCAGTATCATGAAGAAATGGCCGTCGCCGCCCTCAACGAGGGAAAAACCGTCTTCCTTGAAAAACCGATGGCAATCTCCATCGAAGGCTGCGACAACATCCTCCGCGCCGCATACGAATCCGGTTCAAAGCTCTTTCTCGGACACAACATGCGCTACGCGCCATCCATACGGAAAATGAAGGAAATCATCGACTCCGGCATCATCGGAGACATCCAATGCGTCTGGGTGCGCCATTTCATCAACTACGGCAGCTGCTACTTCCGCCACTTCTGCGCGGAGCGGGAAACCTGCAACGGTCTCCTCCTCCAGAAAGGCGCACATGACATCGATGTCATCCACTGGCTGGCCGGCGGATACACGGCTCGCGTAACCGGAATGGGACGCCTCTCGGTCTACAACCGCACGAAAAAACGTCTCACACCGGGGGAAAAGCCCGACCGGAAGATCTCCTTCTCTCAGGAATGCTGGCCGCCCCTGGATGTGACCGGACTCGCCCCGCACATCGACGTCGAAGACCACAGCATGATGCTCATGCAGCTCGACAACGGCGTCCAGGCTTCCTATGAACAGTGCATGTACGCTCCGGATTCCGAACGCAACTACACCTTCATCGGAACGCACGGACGCGTCGAAAACATCGGCGATTTCGGCAATTGTCAGATCCATGTCTGGACCACGCGCGGAAACCGCCGCGAACCCGACATCGTCTACAATCTCAAAGGCGGACGCGAAGAGCACGGAGGAGCCGACAGCCGCCTTCTCAACGCCTTCCGGCAGTTCGCGGCAAACGACGTCATTCCGGAAATTTCTCCGGTCGCCGCCAGGAATGCGGTCGCCGCCGGATGCCTTGCTCATCTCTCGATGCGGAACGGCAACATCCCGCAGGAAATCCCTCCCCTCCCGGAGGAATTGCTGCGCTATTTTGAAAACGGACAGAAACGCTGATCAAACCGGCGGCTCTCTCCGCCGGTCCCAGTTCGCGGGAGAACGCCCGCGCAGCCGCTTGTAGAAATGACTCATGGAGTAGATGTCGGGAAAGCGGGTCGCGCGGGCGATCTCTCCGATCGAGAGCATGGAATACTCCAGATAGCTCTCGATCAGTTCCGTCAGCAGACGGTCGATATAGCGCTTGGCCGAGCGATCCGGCAAGCCGGCCTTCGCACACTCTCCGGCAAAACGGTATTTCAGCTGGGACACCGTCAGATTAAGCTCCTCCGCGGCGACGCACACGTTCAGTTCGCGTCCGCGGGAATGGACGAGATCACGGAGCCGGGAGAGCAGCGGTGTTTCGTCCGCGGATTCCGGCGATGCCGCAGAGGTGCAGTCGAGAATGTTCATCAGCAGATATTCGAGCAGCCGGTTCCGTTCCAGCACGGGAAGCGGCGCGGCGATAAGACGCTCCGCCTCACCCCCGAGCCACCGGAAGAAAGGCAGTTCGCCGGAATACAGCAGAATATCTCCTTCCGGATTTCCTCCGGAAAAAGTGAACTTGAAAGAACAGGTCTCCGTTCCCGTCCCGATGCGGGAGAAACGATGCGGAACGAGCGGCGGAATCAGGACGAACATTCCGTTCTTCAGTTCGACGGGCATATCGTTCCGGTCGAACACGCGGGTGCCTGCGCCCTGAATGATGTACTCCATCTGCCAGTACGGATGCGTATGCACCTTGTCGACAAGCGGACGGTTCAGGTCATGCGACCAGAATTTCAAGACCGGCTTTTCCATTTTTTCTCCCGTGTTTCCGGAACAATACACGATCCCGCGGGAAAAATCAAGGGGAATTCAGCATTTCTTTTCGCGCGAAGATTTTCCGAACGCCGCCGCGATCATCGTGATCGCCTCGAGCTGTTCCTCGGCCGACAGATTGGCGAACAGCTTCAGAAGCTGCTTTTCCATGAGGGAACGCGGTTCAGACTTGATGTCTCCGAAAAAATCAACGGAGAGCTCCGGAAACAGTTTGAACAGAGTGCTCAAGTTCATATTTCCAATGGCATATCTTCCGTTGAGATAATCGGAGATCGTACTCTGCGGCACGCCTGTTTTCCGGGCAAGCGCCCCCTGAGTTCCGGCTTTGGCAACCGCTTCGCGGATTGCATAGCGAATATCGTTTTCCGTCATAATCGGCTTTCTGGTTTTAATACTTCCTTATTAAAATAGTTTCTCAAGCTGTTTTTGCAAATTTTTTCTGAAAAAATATCGTTCCATACTTGATTTTACGTAATATACGATTAAATTAATCGTAATACAGAATCAAAGGCAAGGAATTATGAGCAAGTTGAAAGAGCTTCGGGAAGCGCATGGGCTGAAACTTCGGGACATTGCAAAGATTTTGAAGATTTGTCCCGGAACGGTTGGGCGCATGGAGAAACTTGGCATAAAGAAACCGGAAACCGCTGTCCATTATGCAAAAGCGTTTCCAGGACATTCCTGGATTGAGTTATTGGAAAAACCAGAAGAAAAAGAACAACAACTAAAGAAAGAAATAAATATGGCTAGAACGTATGTAACAACAAACATTTTACTCTTAGGAGTTTTTATTTGGATCCTCGTTGAAATATGTGCAGTTGAAAAAGACGGAACCGGTATGTACTTCATGTAATACCACTCAACCGCCAACGCCCCCTCCATCCGCCGCCGCTTCCCTTCGGGGACGGCGGTTTTATTTGGCGGGCGGGATGAAGCCGCAGAGCTCGGCGTAATGCTGCGAAAACTCACGCTCGGCACGAAGATAACGCTGCATCGAATTCTTCGGAAGCAGACGGCGACGCTGCTCCGCTGCCTTCCCCATCGGAAGCGATATCAGATCAAAAAGCTCACTCACGCCATGAAGAAGATTCACTTCCGTGTCGCCGATCGAATCATCGACAAGACGGCTCTTCGCTATCGCAAGAGGTCCCGCAAACTGCTCTATTCCGCGCTCGTTTTTCGCCATCTCAATCGACGTCTCGGCGGAAATCTTCAGAAGCTCCAGAATCTTCCGGCAGGAAAAAAGAAGAGGCATGCACGGATCCTCCGTCTTCTTCACCGCCGCAGAAACCGGAGAATGCTCGCGGTAAATGAACGTCAGATTGTCGATCACCACATTCACAAGCGTCAGACCGATCGTGTAATATTTGAAACGCGCGGCGTCATCAAACTTGTAAAGCTGGAGTTTGAAAAGTTCAGCCAGCGCGTTGTACGCCGTGTCGCAGCGCGCAAGACGCGCCGGAAGATTCGTGCCGGCAATCGGAACCTTCTTCACAGACGAACCCGACTCAAACGCAGTCATAATGCCGCGCTTCACCTTCTCAAGCATTCCGGGCGATTCTTTCTCCGCCATGATGATTCCTCCTATTTGTTCCGGGTATAGACTTTGCCGAACTCACGCATCACCAGCTGGAGGTCGTTCCACGCATCGCGCTTCGCCGCCTCGTAACGCAGCAGATATGCGGGATGAAAAGTCGGCATGACCTTGATTCCGCGGTAATCCAGCCAGTGTCCGCGCAGACGGCTGATGCCGCCGCGTTTCATCAGCCCCTTCAGCGCAACGTTGCCAAGAAGGACGATCACTTTCGGCGAAACAAGCTGAATCTGGCGGTTCAGATACGGCACGCACGAATCCATCTCGTCATCCGACGGATTCCGGTTGCCCGGCGGACGGCATTTCACGATGTTCGCGATATAGACCTCCGAGCGCCGGAACTGCATCGCAGCAATCATCTTCGAGAGAAGCTGTCCGGCCTTTCCGACGAACGGAACGCCCTGCGCATCCTCGTCCGCGCCGGGTCCCTCGCCGATGAACATCAGATCCGCATGCTCCGAACCGTCCGCGAAAACGACACTGTGACGCGTCTCGCAGAGACGGCACGCGCGGCAGTTCGCGGTCGCGGTCTTGAGCTGATCCCAGTTCATGGATGCGATCTCCGCCAGATCGAGCGGCGAATATGCGCGTTCCTCCCGCGGCGCGTCTTCGTGAAACGACGGTTCCGTATAGCGGAATACGGGACGCGCGGGCGGAGGCGCGGAAACAGGAGCCGGACGCGGCGGAGGCGGAGTCTGCGCGGGCGCGGCGTTCCGGTAGAACTCGACCAGATTGTCCCTGCTCACATATACCGTTCCGTTCGCCGACTGTTCCTGCCGGATGCACTGAATGATTTCGTCAAAAATATCCACCATATCCTCTCCTGTTCTCGACACGGTGACAATGTATTCGTCTGTGCCTGAGATTTCAAGCGGGAAAGCAAGAAAAAAACAAAAAAAGTCTGACCGGACCGCGCGGCGGCGGAAGAAGTGCGGAGAGGGCAAAATCCTGGAGGGCAATCCGATTTCCGTTTCCGTGTTCCCCGCCGCCGGCGATCTCCGGTCCCGACACCCAATATATAGCGTCCTTTCCCGTCAATCTTCCATGAAAAACGAAAAAATAAGAAAAATATTTTATTTTTGCGAGGGAGGGACATTGCCCGGCAGATTTTTCAGACGCGGCAGCAGCGATTCTTCTTTATAATCGTCAAGTCCGGCAATGGCGGTGATAAAATTCAGATCGGGACCGACAACCGCTCCCGACGGCCAGACGGAATCAATCTCCAGCGACTTGCGGACCACAGCGAGCTGCTGTTTCTGAGAAGGCGGCATGCCGGAATCGTCCGCATCCAGGAAAAGAAGCGTGCAGTTTTTGCCGACCGCTTCATGGAAAGCATTGCCCGCAAGGTATGCGGGAAGAACTTTTGAATGATAACAGAGAATAAGAAGTCGCCGCCCGGTCCGCTCTGCCTCCGCGGCGGCTTCCCCGAAATGCGCATGCCAGAACGGAGCGGGCGCGGGCTTCCAATCCGCCTCCGGACTCCGGGGCTGGGCAAAGCGGATCGCCTGAAGCACGCGCCCAATTCTTTCTTTTTTCATCTCCTGCAGCCGTTCGATAATCAGCTCTCGCACCGCCGGCTTCCTCACCAGCTGAAGAGGGGTCTGGCCGCCCTTGGTCGGAATTGTCGGATCGGCGCCCTTCCAGAGAAGATAGCGGACGATATCCACATCAATGCTCCGGCAGATTGCCGCCTTTGCAAGCACGGGCGAACCGCACTCCGGAACTTCATTGATCTTCCATCCGTTTTTGAGAAGGATCTCATAAAATGCGCAGGCGATGGAAGGTCTTGTGCTGCAATATATAATAACGGAGTGTGACAGATGCTCGGAGGCCACTGTAGTTGTCCGGATCTTGAAATCGAAAGAAGGCATCCTTTTCAGCAGCATCCGCAACATTTCCGGATTGCGCGAAGCAACGGCAAGTTCCGGAACGGAATATTCGGGAGTCCACGAGACATTCGCTCCGTAGTTCAGCAGCAGTTCCGCCATAGGGACATAGCCGCGGAGAACGGCAAGCTGAAACATGTTCATTCCGTTTTCATCCAGGAAATCAAGCTTCGCTCCCTTCTTCAAAGCGGATTCGGCAAGCGCAAGATCCTTGTTCCGGATTGCCCGGAAAAGCTCCCCCTGCGCGATATCCGAAGGGGCGACGGCATGAGCATAACCGTACCGCGTCAGCAACTCCACGCAGGCCTTCCGGTCATTGCGCACCGCATAGAGATACGGCGTTGTACCAATCTGATCGCGCATTCTCGCGAATGCGGAACCGGAAAGCAAAATGGCACGCAGGATCTCGGTCTTGCCGCATTGCGCCGCGATGTGTGCAGGAGAGCGTCCCTGCCCGTCGGTTACATCCGTGTTGCAGCCGGAATTGATCAGTTCCTCCGCGAACTGCCAGAACATCCCGTTCTCCCGCATGTGCGGGAGATAAGCTCCCGGCACACGCTTCAACACTCGAAGCAGAATGGAGGAACCGTCGTAAAAATCAATATTATCCGCTCCGTTCAGAACAAAGGAGCGGAGAGTTTTCTGACAGCTTGCTTCCTGGCGGACATCTGTAAACGGCTGTTTCAAGACAGTGCCAAGCCCCGCATTGACATCCGCGCCGGCTTTGGCAAGAGCCGGAAGCAACAGACCGCCCGGCTCAAGAAGACCGCTGAGAACAAGTCCGGAAAGGGAGCGGACCTCTCCGTAGAAATCTGCAAACGACACATCGGGGTCCAAATCACGGTTCCGCAGGCTTTCTTCGATAAATTTTCCAATCTTGGCATCTTCGGAATTATACTGAAACACCTTTTTCCGCTTCTGAAGATACGTCCCTATCTTCTTCCGCAAGTCAGCAGGAACCGGACGATGCACTGCCTCCCGCATCCGCAATTCCCGCTGGGTCAGCTGCTCCGAAAGTCTCCGTTCCCGCGATTCAAACATCGCCAGACGCTCCGAACAGAACGGGATTTCCGGATGTTCCTTCAGAAACTCGACGATCCGGGAACATTCATCCCGGCGTTTCTCCAAAGTCCGGATCCCGCTCTCCATGAAGTCCGAAGCGGAAAAACGGACAGGCGGAACCTTTTTCGGAACCGGAACAGGAACAGAAGAAGGAGAAGACGCCGGAGCCAGCACCGAAATTCCCTGCGAAGGCACGGGCGACTTCATCCACAGCACAAAAAACAGAACCGCAACTCCGAACATGCAGCAGGCAAGCGCAGTTACGCTCAGAACCAGCGGAGAAAAAATTCCGGCAAACGGAGAACGTCCCTTCATGACCTCTTCCGTCATGCGGAGAAGCTCGCTTGCATTGTGCGGACGCTCCTCCGGCTCCTTGCGCATCATGCGGTCGATCAGACGCACGAAGTTCACCGAAAAATCGGGGCGCAGACCGGCCAGCGAGGGCGGAATGTCGTGGATCACCTTCATCATCGTCTCGACCGGAGTTCCGCCGTCAAACGGAATGCGCCCGCTTGCAAGCTGATAGAGCGTCGCACCGAGCGAATAGATATCGGAACGGACATCGACGTCGTGTGCGTTGCGGCACTGCTCCGGACTCGAATAGGCGGGAGTGCCGAAGACGGAGCGTTCCATCGTCAAAGTCAGATTCCCGAGCGTGGCGAACGGTCCCGCTTTTGCGATGCCGAGATCCATCAGCTTCAGAACGCCGTCGCGGGTCCGCATGATGTTGCACGGCTTGATGTCCCGGTGAACAATTCCGCGGCGTCCCAGGACGTTGAGCGCAGACGCCATCTCCCGGAGAATTTCCAGAAGCTCCCGTTCGGAAAGCTGGCGGCGCGCGGCGTAACGCTCCAGATTCTCTCCGTCGATATACTCCATGACAATAAAGAGATAGCCCGTCTTGTCGTCGCAGCCGATATCGAACACCTTCACGATGTTCGGGTGCACGAGCGAACAGGTCAGACGCGCCTCGCGGAAAAAACGCTTGCGCGAAAGATCGGAACTCTCCTCGGGCAGCTTCATCAGTTTCAGCGCGCGGGGGGCGCCCAGCAGGAGATGTTCCGCACGATAGACTTCGGCCATTCCGCCGCAGCCCAGGAAACGGACGATGCGGTATTTGTCGAAGAAGTCGCCCGGCGAAAGCAGATGATCCGGAACCGTGTCGCTTTGCTCCAGAACCTGAAACGCGGAGCCGCACTCCGTGCAGACATGAGGAGCGGCGGCATCGGCGGAGGCGAACTGGCGGGCATGACAGTCCGGACAGAATGTCACCAGCCGCAGAACGTTCTGTTCTATTTCCGCGCCGCAATGGGGACAGACCGTGCATCCGATCCGGAACGAGGCCGTTTTGAATTCAAATTCCCGAATGCAGACGGGACAGATCGCGGTGTAAAGGCTCATGATTTTTCCGGCGGAAGCCTGTCTTCGGAATCCGCTTTTTCTTCAAATCCCGCAAGCCCTTTCCGGAGCTGTTCGGCAAATGAGCGGTCGGCAAGGAGATGTTCATAACGTTTCCGGCACAGCTCGCAGCCGCGCAGATGAAGACGGATGCGCAGACGGGACCAGAAACTCCCGGTGGAATGGAACAGATGTTCGATTTCAAAATCCTCAAAATGTCTCATGCTTCACCTCAAAGCTTCTCCAGCTGCCGCACGACCCGCCGGAGCTGATCAAGCGTCCGGCTCTTGTTGATGTAGACCGCATTCACCGTAACGCCAAGTTCGTTTGCGACCTTTGCGGGCGGCTCGTTGCGCAGAACGTAGCGTTCAAAAGAGAGCCATGAAAGCGGTTCCATTTCCGACTGCATCACCCGGATCGCCTCGCTCAGAAGATAGTTGTGCCACTCCACATCCCACTTTTCATCGAACGCGCAGTCGATCAGCTTCATGCAGGCGGCATCGTCCGCGACGTCGCCGCGCTTCCGGATGATCGCGAAGGTGCAGTTGCGGACGATCGTGCGCAGATAGGTCCGGAAGCGTCCTTTCGAACGGTCGTAGCGGAAGGTTTTCGATGCTTTGAAGAAGTTGACCAGAACATCCTGCACAAGTTCTCCGCGCTCGGCGACGGTCAACCCCCACGATCTCCCGCAGACGCGGATCAGCGGAGAATACATTTCCGCAAACCGGTTCCAGGAAATTTCATCGCCTTCGGCAATCTTTTCCAGCATTGTCAAACTTGTTGTAAACGACATGACTTCTCCTGATTCAACACAAAACCTTTTAAATTTATTCCCTTTCACTCAAATTTCAAGTGAGGAAATTCAAAAAACAAGAAAATTCACTTATTGCCGGGCGTCACGAGTCCGCGCAGACGCAGAATCCGCAGGGCTTTGTAATCCCCGCCGCGCGCGGCGCGTTGAAGCCACTCTTCGCCGCGGGTCAGACTCCGCATCACGCCGCGTCCCTCCAGATAGCGCAGACCAAGCTCGCACTGCGCCGAAGGCTCCCCCTTCTGCGCCGCCTGGGTCAGCCAGTAAACCGCCGCCGAATCATCCTTGATCAGATCGCCGCGTCCCGCTTCATACATCCGCGCGAGCGCGTGCTGCGCCGGAGCGTACCCCTGCTTTGCCGCAAGGAAAAAGAGACGCGACGCCTCCTGCTCGTCCTTCCCGAAACCGACGCCGTCGAGGAGGAACTCGCCCATCCGGAAGAGCGCCTGGACGTTGCCCTGATCCGCCGCCCGCCTGTACCACGGAAGCGCGGCAAGAAGATCCGGCTTGCCCCCCGCCGTTCCGGACGCGAGAAACTCCGCATATTTGTACTGCGACTTCGCGTTGCCGCGCTCCGCCGCCAGACGGTACAGGTTCACCGCTTTCGGCATATCCGGGGATACCGCGCGTCCGTATTCGTAACAGAACGCCAGCTTGCCCAGCGACTCCGCGTCGCCGCTCTTCGCAGCCCGCCGCAGAAGCGCAATCATGCCGTCCGGATCGGGCTTCGTGCCGAGTCCGCCGTACTTGCAGTCGGCAAGCATCCGCAACGCTTCCGGCGGCGGCTCCTTCCGTGCGGTCATGCGCGTCAGAACGCGGACCGCGTCCGGAAGTTCCTCCGGTTTGTTCCGCTGAAGAAGGAATCGCGCGTATTCGAGCTCCGCGGGAACGAAATCCTCTTCCGCCAGAGCTTTCAGCAGAGTCAGACCGTATTCGGGCATCGGGGCGACGGCGGCGCGTTTGTGCACAGGATCGGCGGGAAGCCCCGTGATCGTCACCCCGGCGACATGCAGACGCGCCATCTTCACTCCCGCTTCCGCCGCTTTGCGGAACCATTCGACCGCCTCGTGCAGGCTGCGGTCCGTCCCCTCTCCTTTCAGAAGACAGACGCCGAGGTTGTACATTCCCTCCGGGACGCCGGCTTCCGCCGCCTTGCGGTACCAGTATGCCGCAACGGTCCGGTCCGCGTGACGCGACGGGGTTCCGCGGAAGTATTCATCCGCAAGTTTCAGCATGGCCTCCGCCTCCCCGCCGAGCGCGGCTTTCCGGAGAGAATCGGACTCCTGAGCGGCAAGCGGGAAGAAAAGAGAGCAAAAAAGCAGGGAGACGATGCGTTTCATTGAGCGCGCTCCGCAAGCTCCTGCATCTGTGCAAGCGCTTCCTCGCGGAGGAACAGGAGCTCGGCAAGGCGCGCCCGTTCGCGCCGCGCAACCGCGTGCAGCGGCTCCGTCGCAGGAAGACCGCGTCCGGAAAAAAGCGAAAGGTAAAGATCAAGCGCTTCGGCCTCATCCGCATCAACCGGATAGAAGAAATCGCGAACCAGCATCCGAATCGGACGGAACAGCGAACCGCGTCCGGAAAAAGCCTCCTTGAAAAGCGTGCCGGGCATGGGTTCGCGCAGGAAAAAACGGTAGCCGTTCAGACGGATCTTTTCATAGTCGCGCAGAGAATTCATCAGGGCGCAGCGGAAAACGTTTTCCGACGGAAACGGTTCGGTGAGAAAGAGTTCCAGCACGGAGCGGAACTCTTTCCGGCGGGCGGCGGGAAGTTGATGCGCGCCAAGTTTCCGTGCGGAATCCGCACAGACCGCAAGATAAAGGACATCGGCGGCATCCGAGTTCAGCATCATCCGGGTGTGAGCACAGAGAACGGCGAAAAATTTCAGCGCCTTCCCGTATTCACGCTCCTCCGCGGCGGTTTGAATGCCGCGCTGAAGAATCTGATGGAAATCGGAAAACACTCCGGCGGCGGAATCGGCTCCGCGCAGCGGCGACGCCGTGCCGCCGATCAGCACGCGCAGGTTTTCCGCCAGTTCCGGAATATCCGGATTCTCATTCAATCTGTCGTGAAGCGCCTGAAAGAGCGCAAGACGCGGCGACGGCATTGCGGAGACCGTTTCCGCGACCATCGGCGCAACGGCGCGGAGACGGCTCCGGAGCAGATACGAATCCGTTTTCCAGGTTTCCCCATAGCGTCCGCCCGATGGATCCTTCGGACGGGTCGCAAGGTCAACGCAATCTTTTGCAATCAGAAAAACGACGATGAGAAGACACAGGCGCAGAAGATATTTCCGGGTTCTTCCGCGTCTGGAATCAAGAGCGTCGGTTCTTCGAATCTCCGGCAGCATCCTGCGGCTCCTTCTCCATTATGGTTTGAGCGTCGATGACTTCCGCTTCAATCGTATCGTCATCGCAGTGCGGAACGGCGCGTTCCGGCTCCGGAGCGCGGTTCCGGAGCGGGGACGCCGTGTAAATGAAACTCCGTGCAAGGCCGAGCCGCCCCGTCAGCCAGAGCACGATGAATATCGCCGCCGCAATCGGGAAGCAGCAGATAATCAGCACCAGAATGATGAGAAGCCGGAAAACGAATGCAAGCGGGTTGTTCATCTCACCGCCCCCTTGTGCGCGGACGGCGCGGACGGCGGCGCGACGGTTTGCGGTTCGGGTCGCCCTTCGGCCAGAACTGCTCGAATTCTCCGCAATGCGCATGAACCGTGTTGTGAATCACCGCGAGCTCCCGCGCATGGGAATAACCGGGATGCGCCTTGAGACGTTCGCGGTTCTCCGTCGTTTCATTCAGGAACTTCGGCTGAAGCAGGAGCGTGCGGACCGCAGCGGCGACGGCGCGTCTGGTCGGCGTGCGCGGATAGAGAGCGCGGTTGATCGCGTGCTTCAGCTCCTCTTCGACTCCCGGGAGATAAGCGACGAGACGCCCTTTGTTCACGAACTGTTTTTCCGCGAACGGGAGCACGATCAGCGACATGGCGAGCGAGATGCTTTCCCGGTATTCGCCCTTGCGGATGCGCTCGTTCCGGACTTTCCAGAGTTCGCGCATGTGCGCGGTATCCGGATCATTCCAGCGAGCATTGATTGCGGGCAGGAAATATTCCAGAAAACCGTACTCGTGGAACGTTTCGAGAACGCGGTCCCCGTAAGGACTCTTCAGGATTTTTTCGAGCTCCAGCGTCATGCGCGAATCGGAGGCAAGGCGGATCAGCGGCATGGTCGAGCGCACGGCCGTCTCGGTCTCCGGCTCCATGCGGAAGCCGTACTGACCGACAAGTTTCAGCGCGCGGAGAATGCGGACGGGGTCCTCCTCAAGACGCGTCACGGGGTCGCCGATGATGCGGACGATTCCGTCGCGGATGTCGTCGAGCCCGTGTCCGGTGTAATCATGAATCCGGTCGTTGACGGGATCGTAGAAGAGCGCGTTGACCGTGAAGTCTCTGCGCCAGGCGTCCTCCTGAACGGTTCCGAATTCGTTGTCGCGGAAAATCATGTTTTCGGGCGCGGCGGCGCGCTTGGCGGGATTCATCTTCTCCGGAGCGGACGCATTGTGTTCGGGCTTCTTGCGGAAGGTGCTGATCTCCAGAATCTCCTTGCCGTGGTAGAGATGAACCAGACGGAAGCGGCGGCCGATGATCATGCAGCGCTGCTTCCTGAAAACCTTTTTCACCTCTTCGGGCGTGGCGGATGTGGAAATATCATAATCCTTCGGCTGCCGGTCCAGCAGGAAATCGCGGACGGCGCCGCCCACGATGTAGGCTTCATAACCAGCATTCTGCAGGGCGGCGACGATGTCCGTCACGTATTTTTCGATCTTGGGTTTGATGGTCATTGTCTGAAAGGCTTGGTGATGATGGTGTCAACGCCGTCAAGCGAGGGATCGCGGTCGGGATAATCCGCGTTGCAGTGCAGGCCGCGGCTCTCCTTGCGGGACATGGCGGAATCGATGATGAGCTCCGCAACGGTCGTGATGTTGCGCAGTTCCACAAGTTCCTTGGTGATGTGGAAATCCCAGTAGTACTTGTCGATCTCTTCGCGGATGTTCGTCACGCGGCGTTTGGCGCGCTCCAGACGCTTGTTCGTGCGGACTATGCCGACGTAGTCCCACATGAAGCGGCGGATCTCGTCCCAGTTGTGCGCAAGAACGACCTGTTCATCGGAGTCGGTGGCGTTTCCGCGCGACCAGTCGGGAATGACGCCGTTCGGGCGCGTCGCTTTGAGTTCGGAGGCGTGCTCCATGATGTGCTTCGCGGCAAAATCGGGAACGACGAGCGCCTCGAGCAGGCTGTTGCTCGCCAGACGGTTCGCGCCGTGGAGCCCGGTGCAGCCGCTCTCGCCGACCACATAGAGCCCTGGAATGCCGGTGTAGCCGTTGATGTCGGTCTTGACGCCGCCGCAGCTGTAGTGCGCCGCGGGAACAACGGGGATCGGCTGTCTGGACATGTCGATCCCGGCGTCCATGCACTGCGCGAAAATTTTCGGGAAGCGCTTTTCGAGAAATTCGCGGTCCAGCATCGTCATGTCGAGATACGCGCAGTGGAGTCCGCGAACTTTGAGTTCGTTGTCAATCGCGCGGGCGACGACGTCGCGCGGCGCGAGGCTCGCCATCTCATGGTATTTTTCCATGAACGTGACGAGCTTTCCGGAAGAATCTTTCACCTTGAGGACGCCGCCCTCGCCGCGCAGAGCTTCGCTGATAAGGAAGGAGTTGACTTTCGGATGATACAGCAGCGTCGGGTGGAACTGGAGGAACTCCATGTTGGCGATCGGCGCATGAGCGCGGTAGCACATGGCGACTCCGCTTCCGCACGCCGCATCCGAGTTGCTGGTGTAGAGATAGACTTTTCCGCAGCCGCCGGTCGCGACGGTCACCGTATCCGAAACGATCGTTTTGACGAATCCGGTTTCCACATCAAGCACGTACGCGCCCAGACAGTGGTTTTCGCCCATCCAGCCGAGACGCCACGAGGTGATGAGGTCGATCGCCGAGTGGTTTTCCAGAATGTCGATCTTCTCATTCGCGCGGGCGGCGGCGAGCAGGGTGTTGTGAACAGCTTCGCCGGTAATATCGCCGGCATGGATGACGCGGCGCTTGTGATGCCCGCCTTCACGGCCGAGGTGAAACTCGTCGCGCTTCTTCTCTTCGTTGTTTTCGCCGATCTCGCCGCGGGTGGTGAAATGCGTTCCGAGCTCCATCAGCCACTGAATCTTCTCCGGCCCGGCTTCCACGATTCCGCGGACGTTGACCGCATTGCAGAGGTGGTCGCCCGCCGCGAGTGTATCGGCGATATGCTCGTCAAAGGTGTCGCCCTTGTCCAGCACGCACGCAATGCCCCCCTGCGCGAGACGGGAGTTGCAGATTTCCGCCTTGCCTTTGCAGACAACGCAGATGCGCCCGTTCGATTTTTCCGCAAGCATCAGAGCGGCGGTGAGTCCGGCTACGCCTCCGCCGATAATCAGATGATCGTATTGAATGGTTTTGTCTTTCACTGTCAGACTCCTCGTATTCGACAGAGCTGACGAACAGACAGCGCATCCGCTGCCGATTCTTCAACTCTGTCAAAGGGTTCATACGCTCCGGCGGCAAATCCGCCGAATACGGTAAGATACACGCACTTCTCATTAATTTCTAATAAAAAAAGAAAAAAGAATGTTTTTTTTGAAACAGCCCTTGACAACTACATGTTTATGATGTATTATATCTTCGCAAACCAGGAGATCTGAATATGGCAACTGTCATGCCGGAATACATGCGGGTACGGAAGTACCTTTACAATCTGATCAGCAAGTGCAGCGGAAACGATCTGCGCATTCCGCCGGAGAACGAACTGACCCGGATTTTCGGCGTGAGCCGCGTCACCGTGCGCGGCGCCATACGCGGACTCGTTAAAGACAATCTGCTCATCACCCGCCGCGGACTCGGCACGTTCATCAACCCGGACGCACAGCTCCGCCACAGCATCCAGTTCCCCACAATCGCCATGCTTCAAGGCGACGGACGCAGCGTTTTCGCCGCGAGCGATCCGCGGATTTCCATCGCTGCAAAACAGACCGCGGTCAATGAAGAACAGGTGTTCATCCCCAACTCCGACGCGCCCGAACGCCTGCTGGAGATCCTGCAGAACAACATCGCCGGCGTCATCTGGAGCACTCCGAAGCCCTCCGCACGGCCTTATCTTGATGCGATTCACAAAACAGGCACACCGCTGCTGATTCTCGGAAACGGATTCGAAAAAGAATTCGACTCGATCCGCGACGCCAAGGCGGAACGCGGAATTCAGCTCGCAGACTATGTCACCGGGCACGGACACAAGCACATTCTTTATCTGCACAGATACGACTCCGTTCAGATTGACCGTCCGGATGCCCCGGAGACCACGTCGGGAACTCTCGCCCGCCGGCTCCTCGAAATCACCGGCGAACCGTTCGACGGCTTCATGTCCCTCACCGACTTCGAACGGATGCTGTGCGCCTCCGGACTCGGGAAATACACGCTTCTTTACTCCGATGCGGGCAATGTCCGCCTTGTCATGGATATTCTCAAAAAAAATGCGGTGCGCGTTCCGGAAAATGTCTCTTACCTCTGCGCATGGAAGCCGGCGCCGATTTTCTTCCCCGGGCTCACGCCCGCATACATCGACTGCGACACCGATGAGATCAACTGCATCAACGACTGGATTCTGAAAAAAATCATCGGACACGGCGATGAGCCGTTCCTGCGGACACCGCGCTCCACAATTCATGACGGAGACACCGTTAAAAACATAAACAGTTAAAATCAACAACAAAGAAAGGGCTGGAAAATGAAAGTGCTTCTCAAACGATTCTTAGGAAAGACCGGAAAACATCCGCCTGCCAGGAAAATGAATTTTACGCTTATAGAACTCCTGGTCGTAATTGCAATTATTGCCATCCTTGCCGGGATGCTCCTGCCTGCGCTGAACTCGGCACGGGAAAAGGGATACGACATCTCATGCAAGGCAAATCTGAAGACCATCGGGCTCGCCTCCGCCGGATACAACGGCGACAACGACGACTGGGTCGTTCCCATTTGCACGAATGATCTCTGGGGCAACGGAAGCGGGATCTGGGCTTCCGCCGGATTTTGGACCGGCAAACTCGTCCCCTACGGAGCAAAACACGGGAAAAACGCCGCAGAATGCATTGATGTAAAGAAAACTTCGTCGTTCCGCTGTCCGGCGTATTCAAACTGGAGAACTGCCGAGGGAAGCAATGCGAACTATTACGCCTCCACAGCTTCCGCTTATGTCGGCAACCGTTATCTCATGGGCAGATCCGGCGGATTCCCGATGCACAAAATCACAAAACTTGCTTCCGCTTCAAAAACCATTCTTGCGGCGGACTCACTGCAGAAATTCCTTGAAGTCGAATCCGTCTTGACCTTCTACTACCGTCACGGCGGCGGAGACCCGCGAGCAATCAATGACACGGCGAATTTCAACTACCTATCCGGATTCACCGGCATTCCGGGAAGCGCAAACGTCGCCTATGCGGACGGGCATGTCGCAACCTACGGGTTCAAAGCCAATTACAACCCCAATCCGCTCTACGACGTGCAAAAACGCGGATTCCTGAACAACGACTGGCGCAACGGCGGCGCAAGCGTCGACGAATAAGACTCTCTTTGCAAAAAAAGGATCATACATGAGAAACATCACAAAACTGCTGGCTCCGTCCATGCTTCTGCTCGCAGGAAGTCTGCATGCGGAAAACCTCTTCTACAACGGCTCCTTTGAACTCGGGAAATGCGGATATTCCATCCTGCGCAACTTCCGGCCGAAAGTCAACCCGAAGCTCGAAAGCAATCTGCCCGTTCTCGACCGCTCGACCAAAACGGAAGGTGAATTCTCCCTGCGGATCGACAACCCGCATCAGGAGGGATACACGCTCGAATGCCGCGAGTTCAACCTTCCTGCGAATGCAACAGCCAACATCTCTTTTTACGCAAAGACCGACGGAGGCGGCGACATTCAGCCGCGCACCGAATTCCGCGCTCCGCACATTCCGATCAACGTCGTTCACAGATCTTTCCATCTGAGCAAAGAGTGGAAAAAGTATTCCTACACTATCAAGACGGAAAAGAATCAGAGCGGAAGCTATATCATCCGTTTCATCCGTCCGGCGAACCAGCCGGGAAGCGTCTGGCTTGACGACATCCGCATTTCGCTTGCCGGAGAGAACGACGAGTTCAAGGGAATCGAAGCGGGATATGAAGTCGACAGGATTCTGTATGATCTCGGCGACGCCGTCCACGCCAAACTCTTTGTCCGCAACACCTCCGGAAAACCGTTCGCGGCAAAAATTCCGGTCCGGACGGTCGACGACTACTTCAAGACAACGAAAACCGTCTTTGAAGCGGACGTCAGGCTCGCCCCTGGTGAACGCAGGGAGTTTCCGTTTACGTACAAGACCGACCGCATCGGCGCGTTCTCTCTGAAATCCGACCTTCCCGGCATCCGCGAATATCAGGGCAACGTCTCCGTTGCGGGCAAGTATGTTCCGCGCAAACTCGACCCCGCGCATGACGCCGTCGTCGGCTTCAACGGAGGAACCGATACGCGTCTGCTGAAGAATATGGAGAAGGTCTATCCCGCAGTCAACGTAAACCCGGAGGAGCGACTTGCCCTGCTCTCGCGTCTCGGCGTGCGCCTTCTCCGCTCGCACGATACGGGATACACCATCGGCAGCTGGTACATCTTTGAACCGGAAAAGGGGAAATACAACACCGACAAGCTGGACTTCGATCTTCCGCTGTACCGGAAATACAACATTGAAATGCTCGCCGTTCCTCTGAACTCCGACTTTGTCAAACGCAAATACGGCTGGCAAACCTATAAGTTCGGCAACTGGCTGCTCCCGCTTTGCGAAGAGGCGAAAATCGGCAGAAACGAACTTCATTATCCGCCGAAAGATGAATTCCGCCGCTTCATCCGCGAATATGCAAAACGCGTAAAAGGCAAAATCCGTCTCTTCGAACTCTTCAACGAAGCGCAGTTCTACATGGATATCAACCGCTACATGGAATACCTTAAAATCGCAAGCGAAGAGCTCCGCAAGGAGATTCCGGATGCTTACATCATCGCCTTCTGCTCCACCAGCGACAAGGGCGACAGCATCAGCGACTTCGTTGAGAAGGGGCTGAAGAGCGGCGGAGACAAATACTGCGACGCCATCAGTTTTCATCCCTATCTCACCCCGCAGATCAGCTCACCCAGCCCCGCGGATGAACAGATTGAAGGTTTTCAGAAAACAATCCGTCCGATGACCAAAGCCAAACTCTGGAACACCGAGCTCTACTATCTCGCCGCGGCGGATTTCTCAGACGGCTACACCTCTTCGGTCTATCAGCCGCACCACGCGGCGGCCCGCTTCCTGATCGACCTCGGCGAAGGCGTGGAACAGAGCTGTCCCGCACACCTCAACGGAATCTGGAAGAAAGACATGAGTGCAAACTTCAAGACCGGAAACGGTTCCCAGGGATACGACGGAACGTTCAACGCCATCGGCATCGCCTACAACCCGCTCGCACGCTTCTTCGAAGGAGCAAAGCCGGCGGGGAAAATCCGCTATCCGAACGGCGTCATCTGCTACATATACACCCGCGACGGACGTGAAATCGCCGCAATCTGGAACTACGGTTCCCGCCGCGATCTCTCAGCCGATTTCTCCGGCTTCGCCGTCATGGACATGTTCGGCAACCCGCTTCAGTCCGGCGAGCACCGCCTCACCGCAGCGCCGTTCTATCTCCAGCCGAAAGACGGAGCAAGGAGTTTCGGCGATACGCTGAAAAAACTCAGCATCAAAATGGAACGGAATCTCATCGCCAGCCCGGCCGCGCGTCTCGTCGAAGACAAAAACGGCAACACGGATCTGTTCGTCACGATCCACAACACGGGGAACCGCGCGATCGAAGGCAAAGCCGGACTCGGCGGACGTTTCAAGGCGCCGGACGGCATTCAGGACTTCCGCATCGAGGCGAACAAAGCCGCCGTTCTCCGTTTCCGCGTGAAGGTAAAGGACGCCAAAGCGAAAAACATCCTGCGTCTCTTTGCCGATGGAAAGCTCGTCCGGTTCCCGCTCGAAACGACCGCCGTTCCCGCGGCAGAAGCCGGAACTGAACTGAGCGTAAACCGCGAGGGTTCGACTCCCTTCACCTTCAAAATCGGGCGGACGGAAAAAGAGACCCGCGTCATGGTCGGCGTCAGGGATTCCACCGATTCCGGCGCACCCGGCGGCCGTCCGGTCTGGGAGCAGGACTGTGTCGAACTCTTTTTCGACCGCGCGCCGTTCACCTCCGCACTGGAGCATCCGGAGAAGCACACGAAAAACGTGTTCCGCCTGTTCGTTCTCCCTCGGCAGAAAAAGATCCATTACATGAATCATGACGGGAAGATCTCCATCATTGATCTTCCGCTTGAAATCAAAACGGAAAAGAGCGGATACAGCCTCGCGCTTTCCATTCCGGAAAATCTGCTTCCGCTGAACAGCGGCGCAATCGGATTTGAAATCAAAATCGACGATGCGGAACCTTCCGGGGAAGCAATCCGCGAAGCGTACTGGGCCAACGGGCCCGCTCCGTTCCGCAACCGTCTTGCATTCGGAATCATCAACTTCAAATAAACAAAAAGGAGCAGACACAATGAAACACAAACTGATTCTTTCCGCACTCTTCTGCGGAGCCGCACTCTTCGCGGAAACACCCGTCGAATTCAAGGTTCAGCCGCAGATGGAATGGAAAAAGCTCGATGGCGGCGAATACGCCGTCGAACGCACCGCCGACCTGAAACACTATGCGCATCTCATGCTGATCATGCCGGAGCTCAAGCCTGAAACCTTCTACGCAATCGAGTGGGAAGCCAAGGGTGAAAACGTCGAGAACAACGGCATGGTTCAGTACATGCTCGCTATGGAACAAACCGTTTATCCGAAGTTTATGGTCGGCAAGGACTGGAATCTCAACCGCCGTTACTTCCACACCGGCAAAAACAGCTCCGGCCGCCTCTCCATCTATGTCCATCCGTCGTTCGCCCAGAAACTCCAGATCCGCAACATCAAACTCGCCGAACTTGCCAAAGCGGATTACGAGAACGGGTTCACGCAGGATTTCGAAAATGAGAACACGCTCCCCGGGTTCTGGATCCGTTCCTGGAAACAGAAGGAATTCGCCGCCGACATTGTGAAATCCGATTTCATCAACGGCGACAAAAGCATGAAGCTGACGCTCAAGGGAATGGATTCCGCGTCAATTCAGTCCGCCGTTTTCCCGATGGTCCCCGGAACAAAATACAAGATCTCGTTCTGGGCAAAAGGCTCCGGAAACGGCACGATGCTCTTCATCTTCAACGCCTTCAATGACGGAGTCACCCAGACGCCTCCGCAGAACATCATCCGCAAGGAGTGCGCAATCGAAACCGAATGGAAGGAATACGCTTTTGAGATCGTTTACCCGACCGATCTGAAAAAGTTCGCCTCCGCCGCAGTCCCGATGGCAAATCTTGCATTTTCAACGCGGATTCCCGAAATTCTGATCGACGACGTCAAAGTGGAACTCATAAAATAAACCGTCCCTATTCAAGCCCGCAAGCACAAATGCGGGCTTGATTTTTTTTTGCGAATGATTATATTAACAGGGAACCTTTAACTATGGAGTTCTCCATGACTTCTCTGCTTCCGAAATCTTTTGAATGGGTCGCCCGCCTCAAAAAATACGAGGGCAACCCGATCCTCCGTCCGAACGCGAATTCCTGCGCAAAAGACGCCGTTTTCAATCCGGCGGCAACCGTCAAGGACGGCAAAGTTCACATGCTCTGCCGCTGCATCGACTTCAGCCGCGAGGCCGCCACGAAGAACAACTGGAGCGTCTCCACATTCGGCTGGGCGACCAGCGAAGACGGCTTCAATTTCACCATGTCTCCCGAACCGGTTCCCGAATTCAATCCCGGACCCGATTCCCCGTTTCAGGGCGGATTTGAAGACCCGCGTCTGGTGAAAATCGGCGATGAGTGGCTGCTCACCTACACAGGAGTCTACCGTGAACCCTCCGGACGCTTCAATGTCATGACTCCGGGACTCGCCGCGCTTTCCAAAGACCTGGTTCACTGGGAATTTCTCGGCGAAATTCTCCCCTCGCGCGCGATCGCGGTCACTCCGGAGAAAATCAACGGAAAATACTGGGCGTACTACGACAACTGGTGTCTCCGCCTCGCCTGGTCGGAAGATCTCCGCACCTGGCATCTTCTCGACGAGCCCGCGCTGACGCAGCGTCCGGGCAAATTCGACGAATGTCTCTGCGAATCCGTAGCAGCCCCGCTCATTTCCGACGACGGCATTCTCCTGCTCTACAACGGAGACGCCGGAGAACGGCGCGCGGAGGAGCTTGCCCGCACCGCCTCGCCGCATTATCTTCCGCTTCATCCGAAAATGTTCTACAGCATCGGCTGGGCGCTGTTCGACCGCAACGATCCGACGCGTCTCATCGCCCGCTGCGACGAACCCGTGATCGTTCCGGATCATCTCTATGAATTCTACGGAGTTGCAGACTTCACCTGCTTCGCCTCCGGTCTTGTTGAATTCAAGGGAAAACACATTCTGTACTACGGCTGCGCCGACATGCGCATCTCCGCCGCTTACGCGGAATAATCCGCCACCTGCACTTCGCGCCGAGAAGGCGCCGAAACTGCAATCTGTTTACGCAAACAGCGCGTCTCTGAAAAATGCTCCGGAGACGCGCTGTTCTTAATTTTATTTTATCAAATTTCAGAGTTCAAACGTGCGGGTGCAGTGTCCGCCGATCTTCTCCGCCGGCTTCCCGGGAAGAACGAGATCCGCCGAGCAGCCGTCCGGAATCTGAATTTCGCACACAACCGACTTTCCGTCGCGTCTCCATTCAACCCGGAGCTCGCCATACGGGGTGTCATGCGACATCTTCACATGCGAAAGCTGCGGAACAAAGTTCGGTTTCAGCGTGAAATGTTTGAATCCCGGCGTTTCGAAACAAGGCTCCGCGCCGCCGAGATACTGATACATCCAGGCGGAAATATCGCCGTACATGATATGGTTCTGCGACGAACAGCCGTTCCAGTGCTCCCAGAGCGTCGTTGCGCCGCATTTCACCCAGTAACCCCAACCCGGAAACTCCGGCTGCGTGATGAGCCGGAACGCATCCTCCGCATAGCCGTAATCCGAAAGGACGCGCGGAACATACTTCGCGCCGAGAATGCCGAAATCGGCCTTGTGCGAATTCGCGCGGACCAGTTCCGCAAGTTTCTTTGCGGTCAGCTCCTGATCCTTCTCCGCGAGACCGAAGAAAAGCGGCGCGGCGAGCGCGGTCATGACTCCGGTCGAGTAGGTGCCGTCGCCATTGTAGAACTTCTCATTGAAACTCTTCCTGATTGCGGCGGCGAGCTCAGTGTAACGCTTTGCATCCTCCTCTTTGCCGAACAGGGCGGCGAACTTGGCGAGACGCACCGTATCGCTGTAGTAATAGCCGGTGGAGGTGACTTCAACCGGAACTATTCCGGAATTGTTCCAGTGGCACCAGTCGCCAAGACCGAAACGGACAATGTTGTTCTCGGACATGCCGCGGCAATATTCGACGTAACGCTTCATGTTGCCGTAGAGTTCGCGGGCGAGCGAATCGTCCCCGTAGAAGCGGTAAACCTGCCAGCAGCCTTCAAACAAAAGGCTGTCCCACGCGGGACCGCTGCCCCAGTTGAATCCCCATCCGCCCGAGGGAGCAATGCCGGGAAGCTGTCCGCTGACGCGCTGAGTATCGGCAAGCAGACGCATGAAATGAGTGTACGCGCCGTGTCCGTCCCGGTTCCAGAGTCCGGTCTCACAGGCGATGTTCGCATCGCCGGTCCAGCCGTTCTTCTCGCGGTGCGGACAGTCGGTCGGAATGCCGGTGAAGTTGGAGAGATAACTCTGCATGGTGATCTGCTGCAGACGGTTCAGCGTGGCATCGGAAGATTCGAACTCGCCGACTTTGCGGAAGGAGTTGTGAACAAACTGCGCCTTGATGGAACGGAGTTTCGTATCTTTGTTCCAGATTGAGACAAGCACATAGCGGAAACCGTGATAGGTGAATCGCGGACGGAAGCGTTCGACGCCCTCGCCTTTGAGCGTATAGGTATCGGTCTGGAAGCCGTCCTTTTTGATGAACATGCCGATCTCCTCCTGGGTAATATTTCCATTTGCCCGGATCTGTTCCGCATATTCGAGCTTGACGGTTTCGCCGCGCACGCCTTCGACTTCGATTTCGCACCAGCCGGTAAGGTTGGTTCCGAAATCGTAAACGGTCTGATAGGAGAAAATGAACTTTTCGCCGACCGGTTCGTATTCGCGCATGACTTTGCAGGGTTCGAGATCTTCTTTGACGATCAGACCGCCCGGCGGATTGCACTGCACGGTGGATTTCCAGCCGGAGTCGTCGAAGTCGGGATCGGCGAATCCGGGGATTTCGAACCGCGCGTCATAATGTTCGCCGTTGCGGAGCGCATCGAAGCGGACCGGGCTTTCGTGGAAGCGCCATGAGGTATCCGATTTCGCGAGGAGTTTTCCGTCGGCGACGATATCGCAGAGGAGTTTCGGCCAGTCGCGCCACGGAGCCTTGTCGAAGCTCCAGGTTTCGGTCGTATGACAGTTGTACCATCCGTTTCCGAGGAGCACCGCCACCGCGTTTTTGCCCGGCCTGAGCAGTCCGGTCACATCGTATTCGATATACGAATCGCGTTTTTCATATTGCGTAACGACCGGCGCGAGCACGCGGTCGTCGGCCTTCCGTCCGTTGACATAGAGTTCATGCCATCCGAGTCCGCAGAGAAACACCGTTGCTTTTTCCGGGGCTTTGTCACAGACAAATGTTTTACGCAAATAAGGCGCCGCGCCGACCCGGTCCGCCGGTGCGCACATCGTCTTTCCGTCGTTAATCCAGTATCCGTTCCATTCGCGAGTCATGATAAACTCCTTTTTTGAAGTTGATTCGATTAACATAATCTTCAAAAAGGAAAAAGCAAAGGGGAAATAATTTTTTTCATAGTTTTTCCATTTCTCCTTTTACTTTTAGAGATTATGGAGTATAATACCGGTAGCAAGGAGTTTTATATGCGTTATCTCTACGACAAAACAGAAAAAATTATTCTGGAATACGATTCCGAATTATTCGAACACCCGCACCTCTCTACGGGAAACAAAGTAATCTCCGCCCGGAAGGGCGACGCCATCGGACCTCTGCACCCGGGACATTATTTGATTTACGAGAATACCGGAGCTTCGGAAAAACGAATCCGCTACCTCGGAATCGCCCCGGATCATGCGGTCATTCTTCAGCTCTCCGTCGCGGCGTTCTCCGCGGACAACTTCGACAGCGTCGCCCATGCGAAACGCGTCCCCGTCAACTACTGCGTCGCACCCGACCAGCTCAACGATTCCACTTTCCGCGGATTCGAACAGGACTACGGCGACACAGTCTACCCCTTCTTCGGAGGCGCCGAAACATCTCTTCCGGAAGAGCGCATCGCCGAACGGCTGCGGCAGCTCAACGCATGGTTCCAGTCCAAAGGACTCTCCCAGCTGCGCGGATTCGCGACCGACAATCCCACGCCCGCGCTCTTCCGCGCGATGAAGGAAAACGGTCTCTCCATTCTTCAGCTCCTCAACCGGCAGGGGATGCCTTCCCAGCCGTTCTACGCGTGCGAAGAGGACATTCACCGTCCCGGAGTCCGCGCCCCCGAGGGCGAGCCGAATGTGCTTGAAATGCCGTTCGCGACCGCCGCAATCAACGGCGACGACTATGCGCTTGTTCCCGCGCACTTCCTGCGCTGGAACCGCACCGTCGAATCCGGAGCATATCCGGAACGCTTCCGCAACTTTGTGATCGACTGTCTCCGCGCCGCCGAATTCAAGCGCAAGCCCTTCTTTCTCTCCGCGGGATTTGAACTCGGACGCACCTACGGCGTCCGGTCGATGACCAAGCACAACCGCCGCGGAATGGCGCTCATCCTCGATCTCGCAAAAAAACTGCCGATCATCTTCGCAAACGGACGCGACGTCGCCGCCTACTACGAAAAATTCTGTCCGGCTTCTCCGGAAATCGTCATGACCCAGCGCGACTACTTCGTCGGTTCGCGCATCATGAACAAACCCGTCAACGCAGGCCCCTCGATCTGCATGGAGATGTTCGATTACAAAGCGGTATTCTCTCATCTCGACCCGTTGCCGTCGGTTCATCACGATTACATCGAAGCGGCGACCAACAACCCGAATCACGCCGATGAAGACCGCGCGAACATCCGCGTGGAGCTGAACGGGAAAAACGCGCGGATCTCCGTTGCCGCGCCACTCCAGCGCAAAACGCCGATCGCCTTCTGGGACGCCCGTCCGGTCCGGATCGACAAGCCGGGCGTCTCAGCCTACTACCCGCCGATCCTGGACGACCGCCGCTCCCACTGCGTCATCGTCCTTCCCGTCGGATTCTCAGGCGAAGTTCATGTTCAGCTGGAGCAGCTCTCCACTCCCTCCCCCGCTGAGTTCAACGGCGTCGGAAACAACCTCTGGAAGGTTCAGACCATCGGAACGCATCCGCACCGCCAGTGCTACCTCTACCCGGACACGCCGCTTCTCGCGCCGCTGACCATCCGTTTCACCGCGCCGAAAAAATGCAAAATCGACTCGCAGGAGCGTCCGCTTGGAGATTTCCAGCGCGGCGAAACGGTTGTTCTTGAATTCGGACCGCGCCGTTCCTACTACCGCTTCTACGGGCTGCTTCCGGAAGAGGTCCGCCCCGCTCCGGATGCGATTTCCGCCATCGAATTCGCCGCCTCGGAATTCCGCGCGTTTGCGGATCATGCGGACTCCGAACTTCAGCGCATTCACTCCAAAGACGACGCCCGTTTCGCCGCGCAGATTCCGTCAAACGAAACGACTGTCCATGAAATCGACTGTTTCGGAAATTATCCGTTCGGTGAACTGGTTTCCGCAACGCCGTACGACCGCGTGGTCCGCTCCGCAAACGAAAAACTTTCGGTTCTCGTGCGCGGCAGCGGAATTTCAGTCGGCAACGGCAAATCCTTCTGGATTCACCCGCACGCCCTCCGGATTTCGGTAAACGGACTCGACACTCTCACCGGAACGACCGTGAACTTTTATCTGGCGGATGCCGTCCCGCGCTGGACGCCCGGTTCCTTCCGCTACCGGATTCAGATCAAATCCGGCGATGCAGCCGTTCTCCCGACGGTCTCGTGGAGCTGTCCGCGCGGCGACGAGGAGAACAAACTTCAGAAGTTCTCCGTCCCGCGGGAAAAGATTGTGAACGGAAGCGTGGAGATCACCCTTGCCTCCGAACAGGTCGCAGTTCCGGACGACTGGTTCGCCGACAACTGCTTCCCCGCCCTCCTGGAGCGGCTTGTCATAACGGAAGAGTGAATTTAAAAATCATCCGGAGACTCATTTCAGGGAGTCTCCGGATGAAAAACCGATCTCACGCCTTCCAGAAAAGACGGAAGGTGAAGCGATAGACGCCGCCGGGAATTCGGTACTTCGGAAGCGTATCGGGACCGCAGCTCTCGGTGCCGACGCCGCGCTGGAGAAGATCAAGATTCAGATAAATCCTGCCGCTCTCTTTCAGTTCGTGACGGTGCATCGCCGCCTGTTTTGCTCGCGCGCTGTAACGCGAAATCGAAAATTCCATGACAGATTCCGGAACTATCGCCAGACGATGCCCGCCATCCGATACAATCAGCTCGCGGACATCCGTGCGGTTGCCCGATTCCTGCGGCATGATGTAGGTTTCTTCCATCGCGTCAACCGTCGTGCGGTAACGGCCAACCGGATATCCGGCACAGCGGTCACGGTAGTTCTCCTGCGGCCCGCGCCCCCAGTACTCGACATCCGTAAACGAATGCGGGAGCTCAAAAACGATTCCGATGCGCGGAAGTTCCGTCAGACTCTGCGCATATTCAATCTCATTCTCGAAGCGGAACGAACCATCCGTTTCCGGAATGATCGACAGAGAGTGGACAGCCAGCTCGCCATACCGGGAAATCACGACCGTTTTCTCCGCATCGCGGCGGACTTTGCAGTCCGTGCGCCCGAGGTCGAAAAGACCTTCGGAAAGCCAGATGTTCCCGACTCTGTCGCCGAAGTTCATCTTGCCGAAACGATGACGGTGGCAGTCGTTGTCCGTCGTGGCGCGCCAGGTGTTCAGCCCGGCTTCCGTTTCAATGCAGACCGAACCGTCGGAGAGAGACAGAACGCCGTTCTCCGCGACCTCAAGCGTGCCGGGACGCACCGCCTCCGGCACGGGAAGCAGACGGCTCTGGTACGGAACCACGAACTCCTCCCAGCCGAGTTCGTGTCCGGCCGGCGCCCACGCATTCGCGGCTTTCAGACGGAGCGAAACGAGAAGACGGCACTCGTCTCCGATGCGCAGATCCGACGGACGGCTGTACGGAATCGTCATGACCGCAGAGTTTGCTCTGCTGATCGTGAACAGATCATGCGCCGCATACGCGGTGAAATCCGGAAATGCGAAATCGGAATCCAGATGCGGCAGCGGCAGCGTTCCGGTCTGCGCCGCACGCCCGTTGACCGTGAGAGTCCAGACAAGCTCGCAGTCGTCCAGCGAAGTGAACCAGCGGCGGTTGCGGATCTGAATGCGTCCGCAGTTGAGATCAACCGCGGAGAATTCAGCGGGAGCGGCAAGTTTTTTGAACTCGTAGAGACCGGGATGCGGAATGCGGTCGGGAGAAACAAGACCGTCGCAGACGAAATTGAAGTCGTTCGGCTGATCTCCGAAGTCGCCGCCGTAAGCGAAGAACTCCTTGCCGTCGGCGCCGCGTTTGTAAATTCCATGGTCGCACCATTCCCAGACGAACCCGCCCTGAAGACCGTGCCAGTGACGGAAGGCGTCGAAATATTCTTTCAGGCAGCCGTTGCTGTTGCCCATGGCGTGCGAATACTCGCAGCAGATCAGCGGACGGTCGTCCTCCGTCTGCGTGCGCGCCCAGTTGACGATGGAATCGATCTGCGGATACATCGGGGCGATGATGTCCGTAATGCCGCGGTTCAGGTTCGGCGCCCAGTTGCCGCGGTCGGGAGAATAGATCGCGCGTTCGCAGTGGAGCGGACGAGACGGATCAGCTTCACGAATCCAGCCGGCGAGCGCGGCGTGATTGGCGCCGTAGCCGGATTCGTTGCCGAGCGACCAGACGATGACCGACGGGTGGTTGCGGTCGCGCGTCACCAGGTGGATGATGCGGTCGAGGTAGGATTCGCCCCAGCTCGGGTTGGAGCACATGTCGTAGAAGAAGGCGTGGTTTTCAATGTTCGCTTCATCGAAAACGTAGAAACCGAGCTCGTCGCAGAGGTCGTAGAATTCCGGAGCATCGGGATAGTGGCTCGTGCGGATGGCGTTGATGTTGAACTGCTTCATGAGAATCAGGTCACGGCGCATCGCTTCGACCGTGAGGGAGCGTCCCGTGCGCGGATCGTGCTCGTGGCGGTTCACCCCCTGGATCAGAACCGGCTTGCCGTTGATCAGCAGTTCGCGGCGGCGGACCTCCACGCTGCGGAATCCGATTTCGAGTGCGGCGGCTTCCATCACCCCGCGCTCCTGATTCCGCAGGGTCACGGTCAGCGTGTAGCGGTACGGATCTTCCGCGTTCCACGCATGAATTGCGGGAAGCTCAACCTCAAGACGGCCGAACAGACGCGCGGGGTCTTTGGCGTTGAAGTAAACGCCCTCGCTGAGCTTGTGTCCGACGTCGGTGGTTGTCTTCCAGACTTCACCGCCCGCGGCGTCGAGCAGACGCAGATCGAAGAACCAGCCCTCCTGCGGACGGTTTACACAATACTCGACCATGCCGTTGTTGCCCTCGGAAAACGCGCCTTTCAGCGGTTTGAGACGGGCGATCAGTTCGAGTTTCAGCAGACCGTTCTTCAGCGAACCGTCGAGCGTGGAGGTGACGCAGATATCCTCAATCCGGTTCTCGGGACGCGAAAGAAGCGTGACATTGCGGACGATTCCCGCGTGCCACCACTGGTCCTGGTCTTCCACATACGCGGCATCGCTGTACTGGGTGACGAAGACGGAGATTTTGTTTTCGCCTTCAACGAGCTTTTCCGTAATGTCGAACTCGGAAGCTCCGCGCGAATCCTTGCTGAATCCGGCAAGCGCGCCGTTGACAAATGCGTAAAACAGGTTTTCCACGCCGTCGAAGCGCAGAATCGTGCGGCGACCGCGCCATGATTCGGGAAGCGTGAAGGTGCGGCGGTAGACCGCGGCGGGGTTGCGGTCGAGCGGAACGGACGGCGGATAATCCGGGAACGGCATGTTGATGTTGGTGTAATGCGGATATCCGTATCCCCGCATGTCCCAGCAGCCGGGAACGGCGATGCGGTCCCACTGCGAATCATCGGTTTCCGGCCGGAACTCATCCGTCACCAGATCGGGATTTTCAAACCATTTGAAACGCCATTCGCCGTTCAGCGTCATGGTGTACGGGTTTTCGCCGCCCGCAAGCGCATCCGCTTCGGTTGCATAAGTATGGAAAAATGCCCGCGGAGCAAGGCGTCCCGCGCCGACCGTTTCCGGCGACTGCCGGAGAAGTTTGCTGAAATCCTGCATAAAGAACTCCTGTCGTTTGCAATACGCCTACTATAGTACGCCGGGACGGTTTGCGCAATCACCAAAAAACATATTTCAATATTCATTTTCAACAGATACGGCTTGCAATATCTCCGGAATGTCTTATATTAAAAAAGAAAAACGGAACAATGCAAAAACGGTGAATCAATTGACAAAACATGCAATCGAGACAAAGTGCTGCATCCGGGGATTCGATGCGAAGGAACTGGTCGCGCTCCCCTTCTACGTCTGTTCCGTCGGACGCAAGGAGCTTCCGGCGGACAGCTACAGTATTTCAACGGAAATCCACAACAATTTCGTGGAGCTCTGCTGGAGCGAATCGGGAATGGGCGAAATCGACTTCTACGGACGCAAATTCAAGCTGGAAGCGGGCGACGTTTTCTATTTTCTTCCCGGGGAAGCGCATGTGATGCGCGGACTTTCCGAACGCTGGAAATCCCGGTGGCTCTGCTTCGAGGGTCCTCTTGCAGTCGCCTCGTTCATGGCCTACGGTCTCGAACGGGTCTCGCATGCGGCGGCGTTTCCCGAAGAACTCTTTGCGGAACTGGAACGGGACATCTACGTGCGCGATCCGGTCTGCATTGCGCGTCTGTCCGGAATTCTCGTTCAGATCCTCTCTGAACTGGTGATTCCGCCCGCGCAGAATTCCAAAAACATGTTTGAACGCTGTGTCGACTACATCCGCGCGAACTGCACCGATCCGGAACTTTCGGTCAAGACACTCTGCGACCGGTTCGGAATTCCGGAAACCACACTTCAGCTTTATTTCCGGAGAAACATGCTCACTTCGCCCGGACATTTCATCATGCAGCTGAGGATGCAGCTGGCGAACAGTTTCCTGCGCGGAAGCTCTCTTCCGATCGCGGAAGTCGCTCGCAGATGCGGATTCCGCAGCCCGTCGAGCTTTGCGCGGTTCGTCCGCTCGCGCACCAAAAAATCCCCGCAGGAGCTTCGCGCCGGAGAGACGGGAAACTGACTGCGGGGAAATTCAGGAGTTCTTCAGCACTCGGTCGCGGTCATCGCACATATCCGCGAAACGGAAAACGGAAAGAAGCTGATCCGTCTGGAGGACTGACTTTTTTTTCAGAAACATTTGTAAAGTTCTCTTGATTTTTTCAATATCCTGTCTATATTGCACAATATCCCGGAAAACGTTTCGTTTTATTGTTGTCATCGGAGAGGAGGCGAGGAACATGAAAAACATCACGATCGTCGGATGCGGAATCGCCGGATTCACTGCCGCAAAATTCCTGCGCATCAAAGCGCCGGATGCGGAGATCGTCCTCCTCGATTCCGGCACACACGGGCTCTATTCGCGGATCCGTCTGCCTGAAGTTCTGGCGGGGACTCTGCCGGAGGAAAAGCTTGTGCTCTCCTCCCCCGAAGCGATCCGTGCGCTCGGGATTGACTTCCGCCCGTCATGCGAAGTCTCCGCAATTCATCCGGAACAGAAACGGCTCGCGTTCTCCGGTTCGCAAACGCTTGCATATGACACACTGATTCTCGCCACTGGCGCGGACGCCGCCCTGCCTCCGATTCAGGGAGCGGAACAGAATATGACGCTCCGCTCGCTCGAAGACGTTCAGCGCATTCTCCGGCAGATGCCGGACAGAAAGTCCGCAACCGTCATCGGCGGCGGACTGCTCGGACTCGAAGCCGCGCACGCACTGCTTCAGCGCGGACAGAAAGTCACAATCATCGAAATGCAGCCGCGTCTTCTCCCGCGTCAGCTCTCCGAAGCGGAATCCGCGATTCTGAGCAGAAAATTTGACGAACTCGGCTACCGCGTCTTCACCGGACGCTCCACCGAATCGCTTGCCCGGACCGCTGACGGCTGGCGGATCAGGCTGGATGACGGAACGGAGTTTGAAACGGAACTCATCCTCATTTCCGCGGGCATCCGTCCTCGCGCAGAACTGGCGAAGGCGGCCGGAGCGCAAATCGACCGCGGAATCATCGTCGACGACCGTTTCGCGACCTCGCTTCCGGACGTGTACGCCATCGGCGACTGCGCGCAGTTTGACGGCAAAGTCAACGGGCTCTGGGCGGCGGCAAAAGATCAGGGAACCGCACTGGCGGCAATCCTCGCAGGGGAACAGGAAAAATTCATCTCTCCGGTTTACGAACCATCTCTCAAGATTCCGGGGATAAAATTGAAAGAGATCAGAATGGCGGTTCAGACATGACAATCAGGCTTCACAGACGAAAAAACTATTCCGGAATCACAGTGGAAAACGGGGTCGTCAACTTCCCCCGTGAACAGGTGGCACTGAAAGACGTCAAACAGTTCAGTGTGGATCACCGCGCATTCACCTGCACGACGGCGGCCATTCTGTTCATTCTCGGCTCCCTCGCCTGTCTTTACTACATGCCAGCCTACATCATCCTGGTCGCCGGATGCATTTTCATCTGGCTCAAAGTCGAATTCTCCCGGTATGTGGAACTGAAAATCGTGTTCAAGGACGGAAAAGTGAAGCGGATGCTCTCCTCCTCCATCACCGAACGCGTCGCGCTGTACCGTCTTTACGACCGCCTTGCCGCGGCGCTGCGGAAATTCAACGAAAGCGAAAAATGAAAACCGTCACTCTGAAAGCCGCGGTCAAGCCTCGCCCGGCAAAAAAGGTTTCTCCGAAGGCGAAACGGATCCAGCAGTCCGGAAGCGCGCCCTACATACTGTACGGCGACGAAATCCGCGTCATGCTCGTCACCCCCTCCGCGGGCGGCGGATGGATTCTCCCGAAAGGCAACATAGCCAAGAGCATGGATACGCTCAAATCCGCAGCGAAAGAGGCGTTCGAAGAGGCCGGCGTGGTCGGGGAATGCGAAAACAACGTGCTCGGAGTCATCAACTTCAACAAAACGGCCGCCGGCATTGCATCCGTCCGCATCTATCCGCTTGCAATTGAACGGATTCTGCCGCGCTGGGAGGAGGAAGGGACGCGTTCGCGCCGCCTGTTCCTCATCGACCGCGCAATCCGCATCATGAAAACCGAAGAGTCCGCCGAGGTGCTCCGCAATCTCAAGACTCTGATTCTTTCCCGCATGGAGACTCAGCATGGGCATGGAAATTGAACGCAAGTTTCTTCTGAACGACGATTCCTGGCGAGGAGCCGTCACACAATCCACCGTATTCAAACAGAGTTATCTGCCGTTCGCCGGCGGGGCGACTTACGTTTCCGGACGCATCCGGATCGCGGGAGAAAAAGCGTTCATCACTCTGAAAAGCGCCGTCAAAGGGTTCTCCAGAAACGAATTCGAATACGAAATTCCCGTTGCAGACGCCGAACAGATGCTCAAGCTCTTCTGCACCGGCGGAGTCATCGACAAAGTGCGGCACATCGTCGTTCATCAGGGATTCCGATGGGAGATCGACGAATTCCGCGGGGAGAACGCGGGACTCATCATCGCGGAAATTGAACTCAAATCCGAAACGCAGACCTTCCCGCGTCCCGAATGGCTCGGAAAAGAAGTGACCGGAGATCACCGTTACGCCAACTCCCTGCTCGCGCGCACGCCGTATTCGCAGTGGGGGAAATAATTACTTCCACTCCAGCACCAGCGGGAGCGCACGCTGCGGGTTCCGGTTGACCGCGATGCCGCTCCGTCCCGGTCGGCGGTCCAGAAAACAGCCGGAATGCGGTTTGCCGCTTTCCGGAGCCTCGTCCGTCTCAACCCAGAACGGCGTTTTGAGCATCCGGAAAAGCTCCGCCTGCTCCCGGGATTTTTCCCATGAGGGCAGAGACGCCCCGAGCTTCGCCGCCATTGTTTTTGCCGAATCGTAATTCGTCATCACCGGAATCATGGAATAGCGCTTTCCATTGATTTCATAGGCCATGCTCCGCAGCCGGTCGCCGCTGCCGTCCAGATATGCGTCGAGTATCCGGAGCTGCCGGCGCAGACGCATTGCGGATTCGCCCGCAACACTCCGCTCATACAGAAGCGCGGAGCTCCCGCGCTCCATCTTCGCATCGTGGAACAGGAACAATTCGCGCGGAGGACGCAGAAACAGCGTTCCGAACGACACGACCGAACCGCCCGAAACGAACAGACGCTCCAAATTCAGGGTGTTCAGCGGATCGAGTTCCGCAACCGGATTGCCGAAACAGTTCAGCGAGCGGAGCGCCTTCAGGTTCTTCAGGGGCGAAAGATCCTGGATCCGGTTCCCGCAAAGCGAGAGATCGGCCAGCATTCGGCATTGTGCCAGCGGAACCAGGGAAAGAATCCGGTTGTCCGATGCATCCAGAACCGTCAGCCGCGTCAGCTTCCGGAGCGGCGCGAGCTCGGTAACGCGGTTGCTTTCCAGGTAAAGCGCCGTCAGTCCCGCCGTCTCCGCCAGAGGCGCTAGCGATTCGACGCGGTTGTACGCCAGGTCCAAAACCTCCAGCGGCATGCCCTTAAGCGCGGAAATATCCTCAACCGCATTGCATGCCAAATCCAGCTTCCGAAGCGGCAGTCCGTGAAGCGCCTGGATATCGGCAATGCGGTTGCACGCCAGATTCAGAATCTCCAGCGGCATTTTATACAGGGGGAGAATCGAAGAGATGTCATTGAACTGCGCCGAAAGCGATTTCAGCGGCATGCCCAGCAGCGGCCGCAAATTCCGGATGCGGTTATGGCTGACGTCGAGCGTTTCAATCTTCATTCCGGCGAGCGGGGCAAGCGATTCAATCCCGCAGCCGCGCAGAGTCAGATGTTTCAACTTCAGCTTCCGCAGGAACTCTATGTTCGCGGCGGGCGTCCGGTCCAGGACAAGCGTCTCCAGCGGCAACGAGGCCAGCGGCGACGGGGCCGGAATGCGGCAGTTGCGCAAGATGAGCACTCGCAGACGCCCTCCCCGGAGCGGCTCAAAACTCTGCGGCTGCGCATCGAGCAGGGTAAGCCCGCTGACCGGAATGTCCTTCAGCACGGAAAGATCGCGCACCGAACCGCCCGAAGCAAAGAGATGAAAACCGCCATGTTCCAGATTGAAACGGATCCGCGCCCCCTTCCAGCTCTTCCGGAGCAGCTCCTCCCACTGCGGAATTCGGGACCGGTATTCCTGAAGCAGGCGTGCCGTGCGGAGACCGTCCGCCGCGCGTTTGCGCCGTTCCGGGGAAGTCGCGGATTCCTCCGCTTCGTTGAACAGCTCCTGCGCCGCCGCGAAAGTTCCTTTGCGCAGAAGCTGTTCCGCAATATCCAGAATATCCGCGCGCATCGACGCCCCCAGCGTCATGAGTTTGACGCTCCGCAGCGTTGCCGCGCATTTGCTGAACGAGAACGCCGCCGGAATCATCCGTTCCGGCAGAGCGCTGATCCGGCGCGGTTCGCTGAAATGCAGAACCTCTTTGCCCTGCACACTCATTTTCAAAGCGGTTCCCTCCGGTCCGGACGTCACAATGACATCGACCTTCCAGGCCTCCCCTACGGGCGGATGCGCAGCTTTCGCCTCGGCAAGCAGCTCTTCGCTGTGTCCGCGGTGAAGAGTCACATGCGGATTCTCCAGCGGATAAAGGGAGAACACATAACCGTCGTTGAATCCCGTATTGTTGAGGGTTATCTGCACGACCGCGCCCGGGGCGGCGTCATCGACGGAAAACTCCGTCAGCATGCGCAAATCTTTCGAACGCAGCACATTGCCGGAAAGCATGTCGAGGGGATATGCCATCGCAAAAATGCGGATGCCCTCCGCACCCGGCTTCACATACCGCAGCGTCTGCGAGGCTGCGAGCGGAATCCGGTGATTCAGCCGAAACTTCCAGCGGTCCGTAAAATCGGGCTCTGTGAAATCATCGGAAAATTTAAGTTTCCACTCCCGGAGATTCTCCCGGCGGATGCGCGATTCAAGACCGCTGAACGCACGTTCCGCCGCGATCCGCGCCTGCTCGGAACGTCCGAACACCTTCTCGCTGAGCGCCCGGGCATAAAGGTGAATGGCGGCGAACGTCAATACGATTCCGATTGTGAGAACTATGGAGAAGACGACATAAATCTGAATCCGGTTCCGTTTCAGCCAGAGCAGAAACAGAGTGGAAAGCCCGGCGTTTTCCGCGACCGTCGCAAAGCCGTTCTGATACGCAATAATATCTTCGCGGAGCGCCTGTACGCTCGGATAGCGGCGTTCCGGAGAGAGCGCCATTGCGCGCAGCACGATGAACTCCAGCGGAGCCGGCACGCGCCGCCCGTCCTTCAGCGAAAGAGGCGTGATGCCGCCCGTCATGACATTCTGGAGGATCTCCTCCATCGAGCGTCCTTCATAGGGAGTGTGCAGAGTGATGAGCGTATAAAGAATCGCGCCGAGGGAATAAATATCGGTCCAGAGCCCGCGGCGGCTGTTCTGGCCGGACGCCTGTTCAGGCGCCATGTAGTCCGGCGTGCCGCGGATGACGCCGTCCATCGTGACGCCGGCGGACGCGGAAAGTTTCGGGGAAGCAGGGATATCCGGTTCCACATCGCCGACCCGCCGGGCGATCCCCCAGTCGAGCACCAGCACTTCTCCGTACTCGCCGACCTGGATGTTGTCGGGTTTGAGATCGAGGTGAATGATTCCGCGCGAGTGGGCGAATGCGATCGCATCGCAAACTTTGAGGAAGATTTCGAGCCTGGCATGAAGCGGAAACCGTTTCTGCAGTCCTGGATCGTTTTTTCTCAACCCGTCGATAATCTGTTCGAGGGTGAGCCCGCGAACCAGCTTCATGGTGAAATAAGGCACGCCGCTCCGTCCTCTTCCAATGTCATGAACGGGAACGATGTTCGGATGCTCGAGCGAAGCGGTAATGCGCGCCTCTTCGAGGAACCGGAGCTGTTTTTCCGGCGAAGCGTCCTTTGAGATCGCCATCGCGATGCTTCGTCCGACATTGAGGTCATCGGTCTGCAGGACTATTTTCATGCCGCCCGACCCGATCACATTCCGGTTATGATAGCGTTCGTTCGGCGAAGCCGTAAGCCGCTCCACCGGAATTTTGCGCGTATCGCTGCCGACAACCTGTGTTTTCCCCGGGTCGAAATTCTTCATTCTCTCTCCTGTTCAATGAGATATATCATACATTGAAATGCGGACAAATACAAGCACGAAAAAATTTTTTCGGCGAAAAAAGAAAAAGCGGAGTCCGCGCTCCGCTTTTTTGTCATTCGTTGTTTGGGAACCGGTTATGCGCGCGTATCGAGCTCGTCACGCTGGTCGTCGGGAAGACCGACGAACTTCGGATTGCCCGGCATGATGCCGCGCTTCGATTCCTTGACGAACTCGCAGAACATCTTGACTTCCGGAATATCCTTGACTTTCGGATCCGCTTCAATGGACGCAATCGCATTCTTGGCGTTGAGTCCCTCGAAGAAGAATGTCTTGATCGCATGACGGATTCCAAGACGCGTTTCATTCGAGAAGCCGGCGCGACGGAGTCCGATCGTGTTAGGTCCGGTGATGAAGTTGAATTCACGGAGCATGCAGAACGGCGGAATGTCCTGTCCGATCAGACAGGTGGGACCGATCATCGCAAGTGCGCCGATGCGGGTGAACTGATGCGCCAGGACATAGCCGGAAATAACGGCGCCGGGTCCGACCTGACAGTGTCCGCTGAGGGCGGTGTGGTTCGAAATCGTCACGCGGTCCGAAAGCATGCAGTCGTGCGCAATGTGCACAAACGCCTGAAGCAGGACATGATCGCCGATCACGGTCTTGAGGAACTCGAACGGAGGACGGTGCACGGTTACGTACTCGCGCAGCACCGTATCCGCGCCGATCTCGACGAACGAACGGATTCCGCGGTAGAAGCGGTGGTCCTGCGGCTCGCCGATGTAGACGCCGAAATAGATGCGGCAGCGCGGACCGATGGTCGTGTACTGACCGATCTTCACATGCGCGTCAATATAACAATCGTCCCCGATTTTAACGTCGTCTTCAATGACGGTATAGGGTCCGATCTCAACATTCTTGCCGATTTCCGCCTTCGGGGAAACGATCGCAGTAGGATGAATGGCCATTGTATTTTCTCCCTTCTCTGAAGTTTTTCTGTTAGTATAGCATGTTTTTCAAAAATTTCTATTCAGAATCCGCGCGAAGAACGAAAAAATCGAATTTTCCGCGGTTCGCCGCGTAAAATCTCCGGAAAAGCGCGTGCGACGGCAGGTCCGGGCGGATTTTCAAAGCCGCAACCGCGTTCACGGATGAATCAACCGTCATCCGCTGGGCGGCGTTCACAAAGAACGTGTTCAGAATCAGAACCTTTTCTACGAACTCCGAATTCGCAAGCGCCGTTACAAGCTCAACATAATAGCGGACCGGAAGATTTCCGAAACGCAACAGAACGACGTCCGGCACATCTCCGTCGCGACACGGCGCAACACGGTATGAATTGAATTTCATCCCGTCGAGCTCCAACTGCCGCGCCGGAACCGCAAGTTCAATCGAATCCTCCGAACCGTGCGGGTTCATGCCGTTGACGCCCGGAGAATCAATCTGAACGAAGCGCGTTCCCTCCCTCAGCGCGGAGAAGCGGGAAAGATAGTCATGCACAATCGGGTCGCCGTTGTTCCAGAGTGCCGGATACGAACCCGTCGCAGAGATGCAGAGAAAACGGTCGGCCGGAATCCGTTTCATGAGCTCGAAACGTTCAATCCAGTCTGCACGGGACCACTCGGCGCGGGAATTCGCATAACAGAATCCGCCGATCAGCAGCGGAAGCAGAAGAAAAAGCGGAAACAGACCGCGTCTGCGCATAAAACAAAACAGACGCTGCAGCGGAAGCCCCGTCAGCAGAGCGGCGAAGGGGACGGCGGTCAGATAGACCCGGGCAGGTCCGGCGAGCGTCAGAAGAGCCGCGGCAAACGGGAAAAGAAAAATCAGAAGCACGCCTCCGATCCGGAACTTCATGCGAAAGCCGGACAAGGCGAACAGAAGCGCGGTCAGCGCAAACAGTGCCGCCGTTCCAGTCACGCCCCAGCCGCAGACCGAGCCGGAAGCGGAAAACAGAAAACGGAAAAACGCATTGATCGAGGCAACGGAGAACCCGAAGCTCTGTCCGGCTTTGAAATCGGTGTAATGAAACGCGATCCAGCCGAGCAGCAGGATTGCAAGAACCGTGTATCCGGCAATCAGCGGAAGCAACGGTTTCCAGTTCCGTTTCGCCCGCAGAAGTTCAGCGGTGAAATGGACCAGGGATATCGGAAACAGCCAGAGTACGGAGGTGGAAAGGCAGAGCTCCGCAAGCATGCCGGTCACGGGAATCAGAAGCGGAGCCGGACGACATTTGCGCCGGTACGCAAGAACGGTCAACACGGCATACAGAAGAATCAGCGCAGTCTGCATCGAATAGCCGCGCGCGGTGACGGAATAAAGAATCAGCGCGGGATTCGCCGCCGTCAGCGCCATTCCGGTGAATGCGGTCAGGCGCGACCGGAAGAGCAGGAATCCAAGCCAGCCGCTCAATGCAACCGATGCAAGACCGGCGAAAAACGAAGGAAAGCGGATCGACCACGCCGAATCCGAGAAGAGGAGCGTCCACTTCACAAACAGCGAGTTCAGCGGATGATTGTTCGGCGTGGCGAGATCGTTGAGAATCGTCCAGACGTCGCGCACGGAATAGTTGCGTGACGTCCAGATTTCATCGTATTCGAGACCGGGCGAAAAGGCGAGGACGCGCAGAACGGCGGCGGCGACGAGCACCGCCGCGCATGCAGCCGGAAACCAGCCGATGTTCCGCCGTTCCGTCCTCATCGTCACGCCATGCGGGAGAGAGCCTCTTCCACGCGGGCAAGTTTTTCCTTGAGGTCGGCAAGATAGGTCTTCGCCTCTTCCACGACCTTCGCGGGCGCCTTCGCGATGAACCGCTCGTTCGAAAGTTTCGCTTCGGACGATTTGATCCATCCCTGAAGCTCCTTCTGCTGCTTTTGCAGTTTCGCCTTCTCCGCATCGACGTCGATCAGCCCCTTCAGCGGAAGGAAGATCGCGCCGGCGGCGACGAGAGTCGAGGGAGCGCCGGAGGCGTCGTCGCAGACATAATCCGCCTGCGAAACGGTGAGATCGGCGGCGTTGAGCAGCCCTTTCAGGGAATCGAAGGAGTTCTTCAGATACTCTTCATACGCGGCATCCGCGGCCTTGACGTGGAAGTTCAGTTTCTTTCCCGGTGCGAGGTTGTAGGAAACGCGCAGATTGCGTCCGGCGCGGACGAGTTCATATTTTGCTTCACAGCGCGCGATGACGTTTTCGGCGTCCGGAACCGGAGTTTCCTTGACGGACATCGGGAGCGGGAATTCGGCATACATGATGCTTTCGTTTTCGCCGAGGAAGCCCATCTGGTGCGCGAGTTCCTCCGTAATGAACGGCATGAACGGATGCAGAAGACGGAGCAGTTTCCAGAGGACGTAGTCGAGCACGCGCAGCGCCTGATCCTTCGCCTCTCCGCCGAGATTGAAGCGGACTTTCGACGCTTCGATGAACCAGTCGCAGAAGGAGCTCCAGACGAGTTCGTAGATGTCATGAACCGCCTGGTGGAACTTGAATTCATCGAGCGACTTCTTCATGTCGATTGCGCAGGCGTCGAGCTTGGCGAGCATCCACTGTTCATCGGAGGTCAGCTTGCCGGACTTGACGAGATCGTCGACGCAGGAGAAGTTTGCGGAGATTTCGCCCTGCATCCGGCGGAAGCGGCAGGCGTTCCAGAGCTTGTTCGCGAAGTTGCGCCCGATTTCACACTTCTCGTTGGAATACTTGATGTCCATGCCGACCGGGGCGATGTAGATGATCGAGAAGCGGAGAGCGTCCGCTCCGTATTTGGCGATCACATCAAGCGGGTCGGGGGAGTTGCCGAGCGACTTGCTGAGCTTGCGTCCGAGATCGTCACGGATGATGCTCGTGAAGTAGACGTTGGAGAACGGGAGTTTTCCCTTGAATTCAAAGCCGGCCATGATCATGCGGGCGACCCAGAAGAAGATGATGTCGGGTCCGGTCACGAGATCGTTGGTCGGATAGAAATAATCCTGTTCAGGAGTCTTGTCGGGCCAGCCCATGATGGAGAACGGCCAGAGCCAGGAGCTGAACCAGGTGTCGAGGACGTCCTCCTCCTGCACCCAACCTTCGCCCTGCGGGGGCTCTTCGCCGACGTACGTTTCATCGCCGCGGTACCATGCCGGAATGCGGTGTCCCCACCAGATCTGACGGCTGATGCACCAGTCTTTGATGCCTTCCATCCAATGGAAATAGGTTTTTGTCCAGCGTTCGGGATAGAATTTGATGTCGCCGTTGCGGACCGCTTCGATTGCGGGCTTGGCGAGTTCGCCCATCCTGACGAACCACTGTTCGCTGAGCATGGGTTCGATCGGCACGCCGCCGCGCTCGGAGTAGCCGACCGCGTGAGTGAGATCCTCAATCTTCTCAAGGAGTCCCTGCGCTTCGAGTTTTTCCACGATGAGCTTGCGCGCCTCGAAACGGTCCATGCCTTCGAACTCTTTTCCGGCTTTCGCGTTGAGATGAGCGGTCTTGTCCATGACATTGATGAACTCAAGATTATGGCGGAGACCGACCTGGAAGTCGTTCGGGTCGTGGGCGGGAGTGATCTTCACGCAGCCGGTACCCTTTTCAGGATCGGCATGTTCGTCGCCGATGATCGGGATTTCGCGGTCGGTGAGCGGAAGGTGAACGGTCTTGCCGATAAGGTGCTTGTAGCGCGGATCTTCCGGATTGACCGCCACCGCGGTGTCGCCGAACATGGTTTCCGGACGGGTCGTGGCGACCACGAGATAACCGGAACCGTCGGTCAGCGGATAGCGGAAGTGATAGAATTTGCCAGCTTCGTCCTTGTAGATCACCTCTTCATCGGAAAGGGCGGTCTTGGAAACGGGGCACCAGTTGATCATGCGGCGTCCGCGATAGATGTACCCCTTGTTGTAGAGCTGAACGAAGACTTTGCGGACGGCGCGGCTGAGGCCTTCGTCCATGGTGAAACGCTCGCGCTCCCAGTCGCAGGAGGCGCCGAGTTTGCGGAGCTGGCGGATAATGGTTCCGCCGTATTTGGCCTTCCATTCCCAGACACGCTTGATGAACTCGTCGCGGCCCAGATCGTCGCGGCCGATGTTTTCGGTTTTGCGGAGTTCTTTCGCCACGCGGGCTTCGGTTGCAATTCCGGCGTGGTCGGTTCCGGGGAACCAGCAGCACTCATAGCCTTCCATGCGGTGCCAGCGCATGAGAATGTCCTGGAGCGTGTTGTTGAGGACGTGTCCCATGGTGAGGATGCCCGTCACGTTCGGCGGGGGAATGACGATGGAATAGGGTTTCTTATCCGGATTCGGTTTCCCGCGGAAGAGTCCGTTGTTCTCCCACCAGGCATACCATTTCTGTTCGATTTCCGCCGATTCGTAAGCTTTCGGCATTTCCTGACTGGCCATACTGCCTCCTGTATCTTTTTAAATTACAATTGTATTTTAAAGATAATATACACGCATTTGGCAGAATTGCACGGTCCGTTTTTTATTTTCTGAAAAAAAAGACTTGCTTCATCCGGGAGCGAAGTTATATTAGATGCAAAAACGAAAGGTCTCCTATGAAAACCGTTCTCGAACGTCTGCTTGATTACTGCTCCTTTGATACCCAGTCCGATGAAACGACCGGAACTCATCCTTCGACCGCGAAACAGCGCAAGCTCGCGGAACATCTTGCGGAAGAGCTGCGCGCGCTCAAACTCGAAAACGTGCGCGTGACTCCCGAATGCCACGTCTGTGCGGAGCTGCCCGCCACACCCGGATACGAACACGCCGACGCCCTCGGATTCATCGCGCACATGGACACCTCCGACGGCGCAAGCGGGGCGAATGTCCGTCCGCAGATCATCAAAAACTGGGACGGCTCGCCCATCCGCCTCGGCAGCTCCGGACTGGAACTCAACACAACACTCTACCCGTTCATGAAAGACCTCATCGGACACACGCTCGTCACGACCGACGGCACGACTCTGCTCGGAGCCGACGACAAGGCGGGCATTGCGGAGATCATGACCGCCGTCGAAACCGTTCAGACGCAAGGACTTCCGCACGGACCGCTCCGCATCGCCTTCACTCCGGACGAGGAGATCGGGGAAGGACCGGACTTCTTTGATGTTTCCGGATTCGGAGCGAAGTATGCCTACACGATCGACGGAGGAGCGGCAAACGAAATTGAATTTCAGAATTTCAACGCAGCCGAAGCGAAAATCTTCATCCGCGGACGCTCCGTGCATCCAGGCTCCGCAAAAGGAATCATGATCAACGCGCTCAAAGTCGCCATTGAATTCGACAATATGCTTCCGGCGGAAGAGGTTCCCGCAATGACCGATGGATTCCAGGGATTCTACCACCTGATGAAATGTTCGGGAACAGTCGGCTCGGCGGAACTTCAGTACATTCTGCGCGACCACGATGAGAGCGCGTTCAACCGCCGCAAAAACAGAATTCACGGAATCGCCGAAACGCTCAACAGAAAATACGGAGCGGGAACCGTCACGGAGGAAGTCCGCGAACAATACCGCAACATGGAGGAAGTCGTCCGGAAGCATCCGTTCCTGATTGAACTGGCGAAACGCGCGATTTCAGACGCCGGGCTCACTCCGGCCATCGTCCCGATCCGCGGGGGAACCGACGGCGCCCGGCTTTCGTTCATGGGGCTCCCCTGTCCGAATCTCGGAACCGGCGGCTACAACTTCCACGGAGAGAGCGAATTCGCCGACGTCAACGGCATGGAATGCGCGGTCAGAACAATTCTGAATCTGGTGAAGGCGTTCGCGGAACGCTGAAATCAGTTTTCCGCGCGCTGGAAGAAAAGCTCGACCATGCGGGTGCGGGGACCGTCATACTCGCAGAAGTAGATTCCCTGCCACGTGCCGAGATGCAGCTCGCCGTTCACGACCGGGACCGCAAGGGAAAAACCGGTCAGCATCGCTTTCAGATGCGCGTCGCTGTTGCATTCGCCGTGACGGTAAAACGGCTCGTCGCGCGGGATCAGCAGCTTCAGTTTTGCAAGCAGGTCATGCTTGACGTCGGGATCGGCGTTCTCGTTGATCGTAAGTCCCGCGGTTGTATGCGGACAGAAAATGTGGCAGATTCCGCATTTCAGAGTCTTCGGAATCCGGGCGTTGACCATGGACGTAATGTCGATGATCTCATTGAACTGATGTGTCTGAACGGTGAATTCCATGGCTGTTCATCCTTTCCGGAATACGGCGATGTATTCCTGGTTTCCTTTCGGTCCTTTGATCTCCGACGGGGTGACTTCGAGGAAGTTCCACGCGAGCCGCTCCGTCGCAAAGCGTTTCACTTTTTCGACGCACGCGGCGCGGACGGCCTCATCGGCGACGACGCCTCCCGGGGGGACATCCGCGCGGTCCGCTTCGAACTGCGGCTTCACCAGGATGAACGCCCATGCGCCCGGCTTCATAACCGTGTCCGCGGCCGGCAGAATCTTCGTCGCCGAAATAAACGAAACATCCATCGCGACAAGATCGACGGGCTCCGGAATAATCGAGCGGTCGAGCGTGCGCGCGTTCACACCTTCCAGACAGACCACGCGCGGATCATTCCGCAGCTTCGCATGCAGCAGCCCCTTCCCGACGTCAACCGCGTAGACCTTCGCAGCGCCGTCATGAAGCATGACATCCGTGAAGCCGCCGGTCGACGCGCCGACGTCCATCGCTATCAGCCCCGCCAGATCGGGCAGAAGACGCTCCAGAGCCGGACGCAGTTTCTGTGCGCCGCGGCTGGCGAAGGCATCCGCCGTGTCAACCAGCAGGGCAGCCTCGAACGCAACCGTTTCAGATGCCTTGCGCACGAGCATGTCCGGATTGTAGCGGACCCGTCCCTCCATGATCATGCGGAGCGCCTCGTCGCGGTCTGCACAGACGCCGTGCGCGCAAAGCCATTCGTCGACACGCAGTTTCTTCATATCGCGGAAACGACTCCCTTCTCTGTAATGTAGCCGGTAATGAGCGAGGCGGGCGTGACGTCGAAAGCGGGGTTGTAGACTTTGATGTTCCGCGGCGAGATGCGGCGTCCGTTGAATGCGGTGATTTCGGATTCGTCCCGCTGTTCAATCGGAATCGCGGAGCCGTCCGCAATGGAACGGTCGATCGTAGAAAACGGAATCGCGACGTAAAACGGAATCCTGTGATATTTCGCGGCGATCGCAAGCTGATAGGTTCCGATTTTGTTCGCGGCGTCGCCGTTTGCGGCCACTCGGTCCGCGCCGACAATCACGATATCGACGCGTCCTTCGCGCATCACCTGCGCCGCCATGGAGTCGCAGATCGTGGTGACGTCCACGCCGCTCCGCGAGAGTTCCCACGCCGTCAGACGCGCCCCCTGCAGCAGCGGACGGGTCTCGTCCGAATAGACATGCAGCCGGAGCCCCGCTTTCTGCGCGGCGTAAACCGGAGCCAGAGCGGTTCCGCATCCGCCCGTGGCAAGCGCGCCGGCGTTGCAATGTGTGAGCACACCCATGCCGTCCTCCAGCAAAGCCAGTCCGCTCTGCCCGATGGCGTCGCACATTGCAATATCTTCAGCGAGAATCGCGAGCGCTTCGTTCAGCAGAACCGCAAGCAGTTCGGAAACACCGCCCGCACACTCCGAAGTCTTCGCACAGCAGCGGCGGAGCGCCCACGAAAGATTGACCGCCGTCGGGCGCGACGATTCCAGGTACGCGGCAGTCTGGTAGAGACACGCGAGGAACTCTTCACGGTCGGGAACACTGAAACGCTGGGCGCATGCGGCGAGTCCAAGCGCCGCGGCGCATCCGATGGCGGGCGCGCCGCGCACGGCGAGACGCCTGATCGCATCATAGACCGTCCGCGGTTCGGAAAGCAGAATGCGTTTGAACTCGCCCGGAAGCAGAGTCTGGTCGATGATATCGACAAAGCCGGGAACCAGCGGGTTGAGCGCGGGATCGGGAGCCGTATGCGCGACACCGTCCGCGGAACGCCATAGGACCGTATCCGGACGCATCATTCCTCCTCGTTTTTCGTTTCAAAAACGTTTTCCCGCTCCGCTTTCACTTCGTCGAGAAACGGCAGTTCTTTCAGATCTTCGTAATCGACGTCTTTGCGCGCCATGCGTCCGCCGTCGACGGAGACTTCCGCCTTTTTCGGGTCGAGCACCAGGAAGGGGGTCGAAGATGTGCGGATGTAAACATCGCGCCGCTCCAGCCGTCCGGTGTAATCGTAGACGTAATGCGCGTAGACTTTCGGCGTAACGGCAACCATGATGTGGAAACGGGCAAGCGAATCGATCTGCAGCTGCGGCTTCAGATTGGAGCCGATGTCAAAGCCGATGCGGCGCACAGCGTAGACATGGTCGCGGTCGTCAATCATCATGCAGTAATACATGTTGCGTCCGTCGGAGAAAGTGAGGAGACGGTAGGTGCGGCGGCGAATGGTCTTGTCCGCGTTCTTCCCGATGTAATCCGGCAGTCCGATTTCGCGTTTCCAGACGGTCTGTCCGGAACGGATCTTGAAGGTTGTCTCGTTGGATTCATAGGAAGCGGCGAGCTGGGGATGACGCACAACCGCGCGGATGGAGTAGAGCCCCTCCTCCTGAAGGTTGAAGTAACGGGCGAGGTTGAAGGTGAAGGAACGCGCTTCGCCCGGAGCGAGAATCACGCCCTGGAGCCGCGGACGCAGCGAGCGGTCCGAAAGCCGCGCGATTGTCCGCGCCGGAGTCAGAATATTGAACTGGATTTCCCCCTGAAGATTCTTTGAGCTGCCGAAGGCGATCGGATGCGACGTGTAGTTGCGGAGCACGATGCGGACGTGCACAGCGTCGTATTTCATGTAGACCGGATAGGGGGCTTCGAGCTTGACTGCGATCTGCGCGAACAGCGAAAGTCCGGAAAACAGAAGGAGAAGCGGAAGCAAAATGCGAATTTTCATAGGCGGAATCCTCATCGTTAATTTTTCAGTATCATACACCGGAAACCGGAGAAATGCCAGTCGCTTTTTAAAGACCGAGCATTTTTTCCATGGATTTTTTCACGGCGGCGGCGGAAATCGCGGCATGACAGCCGGAACCGGCGCATTCGCGTTTGAAACATTTCACACAATCAACGGGAGCGGTCAGCGCCTCCGCACGGTCCGAGAACGGTCCCGTCAGAACCGGGTCGGTGGGACCGAACAGCGCGGTGAGCGGCGTTCCGAGCGCGGCGGCGATGTGCATCGGTCCGCTGTCATTGCAGAGCAGCAGGCGCGAACGGCGGATCGCCTCCACGAGTTCCGCGATGCCGGTCAGCCCGATCAGATTCAGAGAAGGGGCTTTGAGCGCGCTGCGCAAACGCTCCCCGAGCGGTTTTTCCGAGGGCGAACCGAGAATCACAAATGAGTAGTCGTGATGGTCGCGGCAGAAGAGATTCAGCGTCTCCGCAAAGAATTCCGGCGGCCATTCCTTCGTAATCCAGCGCGCGCCGGGGGCAACCGCAATCACCTTCTCCTTCGCAAAACCGCGCAGAAGAGTTGCAACCCTCTGGGCGGCAAGGGAATTCGATTTCAGTTCAAACTTGATGTTCTCCGGCTCCGGAATGCCGAGGAACTCCGCCATCATCGCGACGTTCTTCCGGACCGCATGGCGCTCCGTTTCCCCGGAATTCAGGGTATGGCGGTAGAAGATGCGCGCGCCCCACTCGCGGGTGTGAAGCGGGCCGGCGACGACGCGGGTTCTCGCAAGCCGGGAAACCACCGCGCTGCGGAACAATCCCTGAAGGTCAATCACGGCGTCGTAGCGGTTCCTGCGGATTCCGGAAAGGAGTTCCGCAAACGCCTTCGGAAACTTGGCGGCCTGCCCCAGCTCCTTGCGCCGGAAAAGAATGATGTTGTCGACAGCCGGATGATAGGCGACCATCGGAGCGAACGCGGGAACGACAAGCCAGTCGATCACCGCATCGGGCTCCCGTTCCGCGAGCAGGGAGACTGCGGGGAAGGCATGAATCACATCCCCGAGACTGCTGGGCTTGACAATGAGGAAGCGGCTCATGACGCCTCTCCCGCGGTCAGAGACCGCGCTCCAGCCGTGTGGCGAGACGTTCAGGCAGACCGGCGGCGAGAATCTTCCGCTGCGTCAGCGCGATGTCGTAGGGCAGACGGTAGCGCGAAAGCACCTTCTGTTCCGTGTCGTAGATGCAGAACGAAGCGCGCGGATCGCGGTTGCGCGGCTGTCCGACGCTTCCTATGTTGATGAGGTATTTGACGCTCTGTTCCACAGGAATCTGGATCATATCCGCCTGGAGGAAATCGGAACCGTCATCGGCGGACGCCCAGACGGGGATCTCCTCGATCGGGCGGGCGCCCATTGCGATCGGACGCTTGCTGAACGCCACAGGCACGTGGGAATGCCCGCAGAAGCAGAGCTGAGTGAACTGATAGGAGAAGTTGTCGGCGGCGTTGTGCACGTCGAAAATGTAACCCCACGCATCGGGACCGTCAAGCGTTGCATGGACGATCGTCATATTGGCGCCCTTGATGGTAAGACGCATCGGGAGGGAGGAGAGCCAGAGCTGATCCTCTTCGGAGAGCTGGGCGCGGGTCCAGAGCACGGCGGCTTTCGCGTTGGGGTTGAATCCCTCCATGAGATTGTCGCCGTTGGATGCGTATTCATCGTGGTTTCCCTTGACGATGGTGAGATTCGGAAGGGCGCGGACGATGTCGAGGCACTCCTTCGGATTGGCGTTGTAGCCGACGACGTCGCCGAGACAGACATAGTGTTCGACCTGTTCCTGTTCGCAGACGGCGAGGACAGTGTTCAGGGCTTCGAGGTTGCCGTGGATATCGCTGATGATGGCATATTTCATTCTTCCGCACTCCGCATTATTGATAGATCAGCAGTGAATTCACCGTTCCGCAGCCGACGAGATTGGGACGGGGGTTGAGGAACCCGAGTTCGACCATGAAATCCGATGCGACGACTTTCGCCCCGAGCTTCCGGAGGAGCCGCGCGACGGCGTTGACCGTTCCGCCCGTGGCGAGCAGATCGTCGATGATCACGACCCGCTGTCCGGGCTTGACGGAGTCTTTCTGGACCTCAATGACGCCGAGCCCGTATTCAAGTTCGTAGGATTCGGAGACGCATTCGCGGGGGAGCTTTCCGGCCTTCCGGACGGGAACGAAGCTGCAGCCGAGCGCGGCTGCCAGCGCTCCGCCGAAGATGAAACCTCGCGCTTCCACAGCGGCGACGACATCGACATCGTCGTTTTTATGGGAAACCGCAAACGCGAGAATAATATCCCGGAAGAGTTCCGCATCCCTGAAAACGGGCATGACGTCCCGGAAGATCACGCCGTTCACGGGGTAATCGGGAATGCTGATGATCCGTTCCGCGATCCGTTCATTCAACTGTTTCATATTTCAACGCTCCATAAAATTCAGAAAAAGCAGAGATGCGGCATAAGCCGGATTCTGTCCCCTTGCGGGGGGCGATCATCTGTCTATGCGGCCAGAACCCGGAATTCAAGCGTCGCGGGCAGCGACTCATTCCCTATTTGGCCTTGCTCCGGGAGGGGCTTGCACTGCCGGCTCAATCTCTTGAAACCGCGGCGGGCTCTTACCCCGCCTTTTCACCCTTGCCGGATTGCTCCGGCGGTTTGTTTTCTGCTGCGCTTTCCTTCTCATGGAATATGGTCCATGACATCCTCGTTTTATGGAGGACTCCCTGCCCTGCGGAGTCCGGACTTTCCTCTTTGCTTTCGCAAAGCGACCGCCGCCGGCATCTCTGAACGATAAATATACACCCGTTTTCCCGATATGTCCAGTCCTGAAAAGAAAAAATTGTCCGGAACGCCCTCCCGCCCCGCTCCCGTCCGCATTCCCCTCCTTTTCAGTCAGCATTCCGTCTTCATTTCTACAAATCTTTGATATTCAACATTTTCCGCCCTCTCCAACCATAAAAAAGGAAAACGGATTCTTTCCGGATTCCGGCAAAATTCTAAAAAAGAACAATTTTTTCATAAAAAAAGATTGATTTTTAAGTTTTTTCTGCTAAATTTAAATACAGATAAATTTGCTGTATTTTTGATTTTTAAGAACGATTTCTGGCTTAATGAATCACAATAATGCCATGGTTCAAAAAACGCCGTCAATAAGAGTTTCTTAATCCATCCAAAGATACACAACATCAAAAAAGTTTGATTCGGAACAGATGTTCCGGAAGTAAGGGAAGGCCAAAGTCCGTACAGGCTTGGCAAAAAAAGTAAATTTGGGGAGACAAACGTATGACAAAACGGGATCTTGTCGGCAAAATCGCCGACGTCACTCAACTGCATCAGGAAGAAGTCATGACCGTGGAGCAGAAAACGCTGGACTACATCGCGGAAGAACTCGCGGACGGACGCTGCGTTGAGCTGCGCAACTTCGGAGTCTTCGAAATCGTCGTCCGCCGGGAACGCAAAGGCCGCAATCCTAAGAAGCCGGCAAACGAGGTTGTCATTCCGGAACGCGCAGTCGTAAAGTTCCGCGCCGGAAAAGTTTTAAAAGAAAGAGTTGAAAGTCTTATAAAATAAATTATATTATGCTCTGTGCGTTTTTGCACGGGGATCATAACAGAACATATCAGGAAACTGAAACAGACTGCCCTGCGGGATCCTCTTTTGCAGGGCATTTGTTTTTCGGGAAAAAGGAAAGTCTTATGTCGAAGTCAACACCGCCGCCGGGAACCAGCGATATTACACCCGAAGAGGCACCCACCTGGCGCTTCCTCGAAAACACCGCGAAAAAGGTCTTCTCCCTTTACGGGTACGGAGAACTCAGAACTCCGATCTTCGAATATACCGAAGTTTTCCAGCGCGGACTCGGCGACGAAACGGAAGTCGTCAAAAAGGAAATGTACACGTTTGAGGACCGCGGCGGACGCAGCCTCACCCTCCGCCCCGAGGGAACCGCCGGCGTCATGCGCTCCCTCTCAGGAACCGACGCACTCAACGGCGTGGAGCACCGCGTCTTCTACATCGGCCCCATGTTCCGCGGAGAGCGTCCCGCCGCCGGACGCCGCCGCCAGTTTCACCAGATCGGCGTGGAAAACGCTGGAAAAGTCTCGCCCGAACTCGACGCCGAGTGTATCTCCATGCTCGTTCACTACCTGAATGAAATCGGAATCACCGGGTTCACGCTTTACCTCAACACCCGGGGCGTCGCTTCCGACCGCCCCGCGGCGGAAAAGGCGCTGCGCGAATATTTCGCTCCGCACCTCGAACACATGTGCGACGACTGCAAGGAGCGTTTCGAACGCAACATCTGGCGTATCCTCGACTGCAAGCAGGAACGCTGCCGCGCCGTCATCGAGAACGCCCCCGATCCGGCGACATTCTTCAGTGATGAATCCAAACTCTACTTCAAAAAAGTCTGCGACGCTCTCACCGCAATGGGCATCGAATACGTCGTCGAACCGCGTCTCGTCCGCGGACTCGACTACTACGTCCACACGGTTTTCGAGCTCACTCACCCCGGACTCGGCGGCCAGACCGCCATCGCGGGCGGCGGACGCTACGAGCTGCGTCTGCCCGAATCCAGCAAACCGATCCAGGGGGTCGGATACGCGGCCGGAATGGAACGCCTCATCATGGTCCGCGAAGCGCTCGGACTCGCTCCGCTCCCGGTTGAACATCCGAAGATCTTCCTCGTTTCCATGGGTGAACAGGCACTGGCATTCAACATTGCGCTCGCGGCGAAACTCCGCAAGGCTGGCGTCATGACCGGAATCGAACTCGAAGTCAAGAGCCTCAAATCGCAGATGCGTTCCGCGGACCGCGTCAAGGCCGCCTGCACGCTCGTCGTCGGGGAAAGCGAACTCGCGTCCGGAAAGGCGAACCTCAAAAACATGGCGGATTCCTCGCAGAAGGAAGTCGCCCTCGATGCGGAAGCCATTGTGAAGGAACTCTGCTGAAATGAAGCGCGTATACAACGTCAACATTGAAGCGCAGCATCCGCTCCCGACTCCGCAGGAAATTCACGCCGAACTGCCGCTCCGTCCCGAGATGGAGGACTTCGTCGCGCGCTCCCGCGAAACAATCGAAAACATCATTCACCGCCGCGACCGGCGCCTCCTTGTCGTCGCCGGACCGTGCAGCATCGACAACTACGACGCCGCAATCGACTACGCCGACCGCCTGAAGACGCTCGCGAAAAAGGTGGAATCGAAGTTCGTTCTCGTCATGCGCACCTACTTTGAGAAGCCGCGCACCACGATCGGCTGGAAGGGAATGGTCTACGACCCGGATCTGGACAAAACCTTCAACATCGAAAAGGGACTGCGTCTCTCCCGCAAACTGCTTCTCGCAATGGCGGAAAAGGAGATCCCGACCGCGACCGAATTTCTCGATCCGATCATCCCGCAGTACCTCTCCGATCTCATCAGCTGGGCGGCGATCGGCGCGCGCACGACCGAATCGCAGACTCACCGCCAGCTCGTGAGCGGACTCTCCATGCCGGTCGGATTCAAAAACGCGACCGACGGTTCGATTCACATCGCCATCGACGCAATCAAGACGGCGTCCGCCAAGCACAGCTTCCTCGGCGTCATCAACGACGGACGCACCGGCGTGTTCCATACGAAAGGCAACCGCAACTGCAACATCATCCTGCGCGGCTCCGCAACCGCAACCAATTACGGGTCGGAGTACATCGCGTTCACGGAAGAACTGATGCGCAAGTCCGGACTGGAGCCTTCGATCATCATCGACTGCAGCCACGGCAATTCGCTCCGCAACCCGCTGAACCAGCCCGCCGCTTTCCGCGACGTTATCGGCCAGGTGAAGAACGGCGCAACCGCCATTGCGGGCGTCATGCTCGAAAGCTATCTCAAAACCGGCAAACAGCCTATGAAGAGCCGCGCGGAACTCACCTACGGACTCTCCATCACCGACGGCTGTCTCGGCTGGGATGAAACCGAAGCGCTGATTCTCGAACAGTACGCCGCGCTCTGACGCATCGCATAAAGACGAAACGGGCTTCCGCTGTTTTCTGTGCGAAAGCCCGTTTTCGTCTGAAACACCCGGTTTCAGAAAAGACCGCGTCCCCAGTTGAACTCCGAAACAGCTGTTTCGGAGTCCGCGGTCCGGAAATCGAAAATCCGTCCGCATGGGATTTCCGGCTCAATCGACATCGACACGGCAGGATGAAGAAGAGTCAGACAGCCCGACTTGCGCACAAGGAAACACTCTCCGTGAACATCCGAAACGCTCCGGATATCCGCAACGCCCGCGCGGGTCGCAAGCAGAACCGGACGCCCCGCGCAATAAATCTCAACCGGAACCGGTGAGCGGCGGACGAGCTCCTCCGCATCGTAGCGTCCGAGTTCAATCTGCGCGTGAACCGACGCTGCGCCGAGCGATGCGAGTTCCTGCGCAGCAAACACATTCGCGACCGGAAGCGGCGGAGCCGTCCGGATCACGATTCCGGAGAAGCGTTTCAGAATATGGAAATGGGAAAGAGACGTCGCGCGGAACACGCGGACCCCCGCCCGCACCGCCCGACCGATCTGTTCCGTCAGAGCCGGAAGTTCCGTTTCGGGCGTGAAAAACGGCAGAATGCACTCCCGCGCGGGATCCGGTGACGCGTTCAGCTCCTCCGCGACCGCGTCGAATCCGCCCTCCGGAACTGCTCCGGGAAGAACAAATGCGGTTGTATGCACACGCTCCGGAACGGATGAGATCGCGTCATGTGCGCGAATCAGAGCCTCCGCTCTTGCCCGCGAACGGACACGGACGGTCTGTTCCGGGATTTCGCGGACAAGCCATTCCAGAACCGCGCGCTTAAGCGCTTTGAGATGATCGCGGCGGATGAAATACGAACCGTCGACAGCCGCTTCGATCTTTCCTGAAGCGAACGGGGATCCGGGCAGAACGCGGAACAGTTCCGCAAGCTCTTCCGTCGTGAACGGACGGTTCGACGCGGGTTCAGTCCGGACGGGAAGCGTGAGAGTTGCGGATTCCGCCGAAACGGTCAGCTCCGAAGCGGAGAGATGAAGCCCGATATCCAGCACGGTTCCCTGAAGAGGAAGAGCGGCGCAGCGTTTTTCCATCGTATCGTGCGTTTCGCCGATGCGGTAGAGAATCCCGTTCGCGAAAATGTTCTTGTCTCGGAACGGAATGCGGCAGAGCTGTCCGGGAAAGGCCTTTTTGACCGGACGGTTTCCGAGATAAAGTTCCAGCACCGTCAGAGCCTCGCCCTCGTCGCCCGATGCGGACTGGACGCGGATATTGTCGCCGATGTGCAGGCGTCCGGTCAGCTCCGCTTCGAAGGAATCACGGAGAACGCGGCGGACGCGTCCGCAGAACTGCCCGACTCCGCCGGGAGCATCCGGACGGATCAGTTTTTTTGCGGAATCCGGCGTGTAGAAACCAAGAGAACGCTCGCGCGAACAGGTGCGGTCGAGCAGGTCGAACACCTCCTCTTCCGGCGCGCCGTCAAGCGCTTTGCGGTAGGCGGAAACGACATTCGCCACATAGTCCGCCTTGCGGAGCCGTCCTTCGATTTTGAGCGATGCAATGCCGAGTTCACGGAACTTCGGAATCAGGGAAATCGCGGCGAGGTCGCGCGTGGAAAGATAGAATGCGTTTTTTGCGCGGTCGGAGCGGAAAAGCCGGCGGCAGGGCTGCTTGCAGCGTCCGCGGTTTCCGCTCGCCCCGCCAAGCCACGACGAAAACAGGCAGGTTCCCGAAAGGCACGCGCAAAGAGCGCCATGAACAAAGACTTCGAGTTCAATCGGAGATTTTTTCGCGATCAGTTCGAGTTCATTCATCGTGATCTGCCGTTCCAGAATCACCCGTTTTGCGCCCATCTCCGCAAGCATTGCGACGGCTTCCGAATCATGAAGCGCCATCTGCGTGGAGGCATGAATCGTCAGCCCTGGAAAGAACTCGCGGATCATCCGGAGCACTCCGGCGTCTTGAACGATCAGAGCGTCGGGACGGAGCGCATCCAGTTCGGCGAGCGAATGCGCGGCATCCTCGATCTCCGACTCCTTGACCAGTGTATTGAAGGTGACATAAACCCTGCGTCCGATTTTCCGCGCATAGGCAATCAGGCGGGACATGTCGTCGCAAGAAAAGTTGTCGCCGCGTTCCCGCGCATTGAATTTTTTCATTCCGCAGTAAACGGCGTCCGCGCCGGCGTCAAACGCGGCGAGCGCGACGGGAAGCGAGCCCGCGGGGGCAAGAAGTTCAATCGGATCCGGCATGAGGAATACTTTCTGTAAGAGATTTATAAAATCCGCGCTTCAAAAATCAGCATCGTAATGTCATCCGCCTGCGGCACGCCCTCGGTGAAGGCGTCGAGACGGTCCATCATCACGCGGAGCTTGTCGTTCAGCGGCTTGAGCACGAAATTTGCGGAGTTGAGCGTATCCAGCAGACGCGCCTCGCCGAAGAGTTCGCGGCGGCTGTTGACCGCCTCGGTGACGCCGTCGGTGTAGCAGAAAATGCGGTCGTTGCGGGAGAGACGGACGCGCTGCGTGCGGCAGACTTTGCCCGGCACCACGCCGAGCGCAAACCCTTGGTCGGTCGGAAGCGGTTCGTACATTCCCCGGTTGCGGCGGATGAACGGGGGATTGTGTCCGCCGTTCACATAATCCAGCGTTCCGGTGTTCAGATCGTACACGGCGTAAAAGAGGGTAACGAACATGCAGGCGTCGTTGTGCTCGCAAAGCTTGTCGTTTGCGCGGGCAAGGACTTCATGCGGTTCGCAGCCGCCCATCGCAAATGATTTGAGGATTGTGCGGGCGCGCATCATGAACAGCGCGGCGGGAATGCCCTTGCCGGAAACGTCGGCGATCAGGAATGCGAGTTTGTCGGAGCCGATGCGGAAGAAATCGTAGAAGTCGCCGCCGATCTCCTTTGCGGAACGCGTTTCCGCGCAGAGGTCAAGCGAATGAAGGAGTTCGGGAAACGGCGGAAACACGCAGGGGAGAATGTTGCGCTGAATCTGCGACGCCAGTTCGAGTTCCCCCTGAATGCGCTGCCGCTCCGCTCCTTCCCGCGCGGAACGTTCCACATACTCCTGAAGGTTGTCCGCCATCTTGTTGAACGTTTTCGCCAGAAGCCCGATCTCGTCCTGCCGGTCCTCCGGGACACGCACGGAGAGACCGCCCTGTCCGAGCCGCATGGCCTCGCGGATCAGCTTTTTGATCGGGGCGTTGATGAAGCGCGACACCATCCAGTACGCGCCGTAAAGCATCATCAGGGAGAAGATGACGTAGAGCGAAATGAAAATCATATTGCTGAATTCAATCAGCGAAAACATCTCGTCCGCGGGGACCTGCACGGAAAAGATCATGCCGTTGTTGAGACGGCGCGCAAACACGTAGAACTCCTCCCCGCCGATCCGGAACCGTTTCTCGAGGACTTCGGTCTGCGAGGCGTCCGAGATACCGGAATACCACGGCAGAGTTTTCAGCGAACGCCCGGTCATGGCGCGTCCCTGCGCGGTGAGCATGGTGTTCGCCAGAATACTGCCGTATTCCGGAGCGCACAGCAGAATGAACGAACCGGGAGTGGGACGGATCTTCGCCAGCTCCGAAACGACGCTCCGCATCTTCCAGTCGAGCGACGCCAGACCGAGAAAGACGTTTTCCGCGCTGCAGATCGGGGCCGTGACGGTGATCATCTGCGCCTGCGTCTCGTCGGCGTAGTACGGCGGCGACCAGCGGAACTGACAGCGCCGGAGCGCGGCAGCCTTCCCGAGCCGGTACCAGGGCTGATTGTGATAATCGTATTCGGCGGAGTTCCGCTGCGGCTCGTAAACGAGTCCGCGCGAAGGCGAGGCGCTGACATAGAATCCGACCCGCCGTTTCAGCGGATTGAAGCGAAACGGCTCGAACCAGATTCCGCCGCCGGAAGCCTGAACGAAATTCGGCATCATCTCCAGAAGAATGGATTTGCCGCGCAGGGCGTTGTCTCGGGCGTAGGAATGATAGGCGCGTCCCGCCGCGGCAAGCCCGGCGGCGTCCTGTTCCATGACGGCGATGACACGGTTGAGGCGTTCACTTTCAAAAAGTACGCGCGAGACGAGCGCCTCCGTGCGGAGGCGTTTGTAGTTCGCGGTCGTGATCTGCGAATAAACGATGAACGCCGTGCAGAGGATGATCAGAAACGAGATCACGATAAGCAGAATTTTTCCCCGTATTGAACGCATGCCTCTTTCCTTGAATTGGTAATAATGTAGCATGAAAAGAGAAGCTGTCAATGCGGATTTCAAGTTTTTCCGTTTTTTCGTTCATCCGGAACCGCGGATCCCTTGAAAAACAAACGCTCCGTGCTATGTTATCTTCCGCAAAAAAACAACAGGAGTTTTTATCATGATAAAAAGTCTTTTTGCCGCTCTTTTCAGCGCATTTCTGTTCTGCGGAATGCTTTCCGCAGATGAAACACCCGCGATCTCCATTTTCGGAGACAGCTATTCAACCTTCGAAGGCTCGATTCCGCAAGGCAACGCCATCTGGTACTTCAATGCCCCGAAAAACCAGAACGACGTCTCCAAAGTGGAACAGACCTGGTGGCATCAGGCAATCGCGCTTCTCGGCGGCAGACTTGAGAAGAACGAATCCTATTCCGGCTCCACCATCTGCAACACCGGGTACGACAAAAAAGATTTCAGCAAAATCTCCTTCCTCGCCCGCCAGGGACGTCTCGGCAAACCGGATATGATTCTCATCTGCGGAGCGACCAACGACAGCTGGGCCGGAGCCCCCATCGGCGAATACAAGTACAGCAACTGGACCGCGCAGGACCTCTACTCCTTCCGTCCCGCCCTCGCAAAGCTCTTCAGCGATCTGAAACGGAACTACCCCGGTGCCAAAATCTATTTCATTCTCAACTCGCAGCTCTCCGCTGCAATCAACGAATCGGTCCACACGGTCTGCGCACATTGCAATGTTCCCTGCATTGACCTCAAGAACATCGGCAAGCAAAAAGGTCATCCGGATATCGCCGGCATGAAGGCAATAGCGGAACAGGTCGCGAAATTTGTCAAAACCTCTGCAAACCAAAAATAAAGCAGGATAAAAAAAATGAACAAGCCGGCAAAAAATTTCTCAGCGCACAAAATTTTCAGCTCCCACATGGTTCTTCAGCGGGAGCGTCCCATCGTCATTTCCGGAATCGCTGATCCGGGAACGGAAGTACAGGTCGGATTTGCGGGGAACACCCGCACGGCCGCGGCGGACGCGAACAGCGAATGGAGCGTCACCTTTCCCGCAATGGCCGCGGGCGGACCGCATACCATGGAGATCCGCGGAGCCGACGACGTGCCGCCGCAGGTGTTCGACGACATTCTCATCGGCGAAGTCTGGATGTGCTCCGGACAGTCCAACATGGAAATGCCCGTCTACGGCGGCGGAGAGTTCTGGTGCACCACGAATTACAAAGAAGAAATTGCGAACGCCGATCACCCGCGCATCCGTCTGTACAACTCCTTCCTGATGCGCCGCATGAGTCCGGATTATCCGCTTCCCGACGAGAACGGTCCCGGCTGGCAGGTCTGCACGCCGAAAACCGTCGAACTCTTCAGCGCATGCGGCTACTTCTTCGGACGCAAGCTGATGCAGGACCTCGATGTTCCCGTCGGCCTCGTCTCGACAGCATGGGGCGGAACCGACATTCAGGCGTGGATTTCCAAAGAGGCGTTCGAAAAAAACCAGGCGAAGCTGGCGCTCGCCGGCATGCAGAATCCCTCGCCGGAATTCTACGCCGAACTCAAGAAGATATGGGCGGGACAGGTTGCCGCGATCAGACCCTGGCTCAAAAAATTCTTCGCCTGCGGAAGCGCCGTTGCGGAAGAGGCGAAAAAATGGACGGCTCCGGAATTCGATGATTCCGCATGGGAAAAAACCGGACTTCCGTTCATCATTCCGTTTGTCGGAGTGGCCGTCGTCCGCGGAACTTTTGAAATCCCCGCGGAGCTCGCAGGCAAAGACATCACTCTGCATCTCGGCGCGATGAACGACTGCGACGAAACCTGGTTCAACGGCGAAAAGATCGGTGAAACGACCATCGATCAGCCGAACTACTGGAGCAGTCCGCGCAACTACACCGTCCCGGGACGCCTCGTCAAAGCCGGACACAATACGCTCGCGGTCCGCATCGCCAACCATTTCTCCCAGGGCGGATGGACGACGCCGGAAGTCACCTTCTCGATCCCGGACACCAAAGTTCCCCGTGTCATTCATGCAGACTGGAGGCAGAAAACAGAATTTGTTGCGGATCCCCGCGAAATCGGCGTCCGTCCCGAAATCAATGGCGGAGCATCCATTCGCGACAGGACCTCGCCGAACTACCCGACGACGCTGTTCAACGGGATGCTCCATCCCTGGTTCCGCTATCAGTTCCGCGGCGTCATCTGGTATCAGGGCTGCAACAACAACGGCCAGGCCTCCTACTATCCGTATCACAAGATACTGATTCAGGACTGGCGCGACCACTGGAAGAATCCGGAGATGCCGTTCCTTCTGGTCCAGCTCTCCGCATTCGCCAGCCACTGCCCCGACAACCGCGGCGATGAAGACGCATGGAAGTCCGCCGACATCAGCGCGATTGCCCCCTATGCGCTCACCCGCGAAATCCAGGCGGAAATGCCGCATGTCATGAAGAACACCGGAATGGCCGTCTCCTTCGATGCGGGCGATCAGTACGACATTCACCCGCGCAACAAGCAGGTTCTCGGATACCGTCTGGCTCTCGAAGCGGAGCGCATCGCATACGGCAAAGACGTAATTTCGCAGGGGCCGCGCTTCCGCGAATTCCGCGCCGAAGGCGCAAAAGCGCGCGTCTTCTTCGATCACGCGGAAGGGCTCAAGACCTCCGACGGAGCCGCCCCGGACGCGTTTGCCATATCCGGCGACGGCGTCCGCTACTTCCCCGCGGCCGCGGAGATTGACGGCGATACAGTAGTTCTCTCCGCGCCGGAAGTGACGACCGCACCGAAGGGAGTCCGTTACGCGTTTGTCGGTTATCATCCGCACGCGAATCTTCAGAACGGCGCGGGGCTCCCCGCTGAACCGTTCCGTTCCGACAAGCCGGATTGGGAAAAGACGGACATTTCCTTCTGACCCCGGAAAATCGGCAAAAAGAAACCCTCCCGGAAGTTGTTGCTGAAACAAATTCCGGGAGGGTTCTTCTTATCCGGGAAACGTATCTCAGAAACGGAAGTCGCGGCGTCCGTTGTGAATCTCGGCGACGCGCTCGGCCGCGATGCGGCGGACATTGTCGTTCGGGATGCGTTTCAGCTCCTCTTCAATAACCTTCTCGCCTTTCGCCTTCGTATCGGGAGATGCGTAATCCTCCAGATACTCTTTCAGAGTCATGATGGCGTTCGGCTGGCAGCAGTTCGCGATCTGACCTGATTTGACAAGTTTCATGAAGCGGTCGCCCGTGCGTCCCTCGCGATAGCACGCCGTGCAGAAACTCGGAATGTAACCGAGCTCGAGAAGCCAGTTGACAACCTGGTCGAGCGTGCGGGTGTCGCTGACGTCGAACTGCGCGGTCTCGTCGTGACGCTCCTCCGTGGTGTAGCCGCCGACGCTTGTGCGGGAGCCGCCGCTGATCTGCGAAACGCCGAGTTCAAGCACTGCGGCGCGCGCCGCCTGCGATTCACGCGTGGAGATAATCAGTCCCGTATACGGAACCGCGATACGCAGCACCGCGACAATCTTCTTGAAGACGTCATCCGAAATGGCATTGGAGAAGGTCTCCGGATCAATATCGTCGGCGGGACGGATGCGCGGAACGCTGATGGTGTGCGGACCGACGCCCTTCGCCGCCTCCAGGTGCTCCGCATGCATGAGGAGTCCGACGAAATCGTAACGGTAGAGGTTGAGACCGAACAGCACGCCGCATCCGACATCGTCGATTCCGCCCTCCATCGCGCGGTCCATCGCCTCGGTGTGATACGCGTAATCGTGCTTGGGTCCGGTCGGATGCAGCTCCTCGTACGCCTTTTTATTGTAGGTCTCCTGGAAGAGAATGTAGGTTCCGATACCCGCTTCCTTGAGTTTGCGGTAGTTCTCGACGGAGGTTGCGGCGATGTTGACGTTCACCCGGCGGATCGCGCCGTTTTTGTGCTTGATTCCGTAGATGGTCCTGATGCTCTCCAGTACATATTCGATCGGGTTCATGATCGGATGTTCGCCGGTTTCGAGCGCGAGACGCTTGTGTCCCATATCCTGCAGCGCGATGACCTCCTTTTCAATCTCCTCCTGAGTGAGCTTGTGGCGCGGAATGGTCTTGTTCTTCTGATGATAGGGGCAGTAAGTGCAGCCGTTGATGCAGTAATTGGAGAGATAGAGCGGGGCGAACATGACGATGCGGTTGCCGTAGAACTTCTGCTTGATCTCCTTGGCCATGGAGAAAATGCGGTGATTTTCCTCCTCCAGATCGCATTCCAGCAGGACCGCGGCTTCGCGGTGCGAAAGCCCCTTGCAGGTTTTCGCTTTCTCGAGAATGGCGTCAATCAGCGCCTTGTTGTGCTTGTTTTCCCGCGCATACGCGAGGGTGTCGAGGATCTCCTGATCGTCGATGAATTCGGTTGCTTTCGATGACTTCGGGTTATACATCGCAAACTCCTTTTGTGTTATGTATTCTGAACGGTCTGTTTGGAATAAACGGTTTTTGCGGAGACGCCGCGGAGCATTCCGAGTTTTCCGGAAAGCGAGCTGATGACGTCCTGGGGAGCATCGAGAACGATGCTGATGATGGCAATTCCCTGCCGGCGGTACGGAATGCCCATCCGGCCGATGACATAACCGGAATATTCATGCAGAATCCGGTTGATCTGTTCGGTGACATCGGGGTTTTCCACGATGATTCCGATCAATGCAATTCGAGTTTCCATATCCTCTCCTCCTGAAAACTGTGAAGGCGCAGGGATACGGAGACTCCATATTCGCTTCGCCTTCCCGCCCGGGCGAACCCTCGCGGCTCAGTACGACTGCTTTGCAAAAATATCTTTGGACGCGGGAACCCCTTGTCCGCAGAAAAACAGTTCAATGTACCATGAAAACGGGAAAAATGCAAGTGTTTCTCATAAAAATAAAAAAGATTTTCCCGCCAGGCGGCTCCGGTCATTTGAAAAATTTAAAATATGTGGTAGTGTACTAGCGGGATTTGAATACAGAAAATTTTACATAGGAGCTTGAAATGAAAACGCCATTCCGATTTCTGTGCCTGCTTTTTGCCGCGATCCTCTTCTCTCCCGTTGCACTTCCCGCCGCGGATCCGAAACCCGCACCGCCGAAACCCGCACCCAAAAAGCCGAGCCGTCAGGATATCGAACGCAGAATCAAAGCGCAATACCCGTTCAAACAGGCGAAACCCGGCGACAAGGTCGTTTTCCGGATCACCAACGGACGCATTGTGCGCGGCGTCGTCGAAAGAATTCTCCCGAACGGCGTCCGCATCAAAGATCCCGAATTCAACATCGTCGTCCTCCAGAAACGCGAAACCATCGAACTTGCGTTCCGCGCCACGATGTTCTACAAAGAGGAATACAACACCTTCATCAAGGGCGAAGTCGACCACGAAATGAACCCCGTCAAATTCGATGCATCGGGCAACAAACAGAGCGTAGCCAAGCCCGGCGACAAACGCTTTGTCGCTCCGCAGAAAAAAGCGAAGACGAACTTCAACAAGAAAAAATGAGGATGATTTCAACCATCCTTTTTGACAACGATGGAGTGCTCGTCGATACCGAACGCGTCTTTTACGAGTCGAATCGCCATATGCTTGAAGAGTTCGGCGTAAAACTGAACGAAACCGAATTCTCCAAGCTGAGCCTCTCCAAAGGAATGAGTCTGGCGGATATCATCGTTTCGCTGGGCAACACCCCTGAAACGGCGGAAGAGGCGCGCCGGCGCCGGAATGCAGTCTACGACCGGATGCTGCTCGAACGCGGCGTCTCCCTGGTCGTCCCCCATGCACCCGAAGTCCTCGCCGAACTGCACCGGAACTGCCGGATCGGCGTTGTGACGTGCTGTCAGAAAATGCACTTCAAAACCATTCATGATGCAAGCGGACTGCGCCCGTTTTTCGACTTTGTTGTCGGAGACGGCGATTTTGAGCGCCACAAACCGTATCCGGATCCCTATCTCACCGCGCTGGGACGCGCCGGAATTGCTCCGGATGAGGCGATTGCGGTGGAAGATTCGGAACGCGGCGTGCTCTCCGCTGTCCGTGCGGGAATCCGCGTCGCGGCAATTCCGCGCGGCATCAGTCTGTGCGGCGATTTTTCCGCCGCGACATGGCGCTTGCAGGACATCCGCGAACTGCCCGCGCTGCTGGATTCGCTTCAGCCGCGGAACGAAAACTCACAGCCGCAGTAATTCTGCCGGTAAAGCTCCAGCTCACGGCTCAGAACGAGCGAACGTTTGAAACCATCCCGCTTCTTGAAATTGTACGCCTCAAAATGCGCGTACGGTTCGGCAATGCGGAATATCAAACTGGAATTTTTATGAGGGCTGACCGTAAGGGTCGTCGTGAAATTCATCCCCAGCTCCTCCGCCTTTTTCGCGGCGCGCCCGAGCGAATATCCGAAACATGCGGCGCAGCGGAGGCCGCGTTCCGGCTGATGCGCATAATCCGCGACCTGCGAAACATGCGCGAGCCACGCGGCATGATCATAATCATCAACGAGAACTTCAAGCTGAAAGGCCTTCGCAAACTTGCAAACCGTCTCCAGCCGCTTTTCAAACTCCTCCGCGGCGTTGATGTTGGAGTTCGAAAAATAGAGCGTCACCTCCCGTTCTTCCGCAACGAGCCGTTCGATGCAGCCGGAAGCGCAGGGTGCGCAGCAGGTGTGAAGAAGCAGTTTTTTCATCTTCTGTTTTCTTCCGGAAGCGAAGCGCGCCAGATCGGCGCCGTCGGGATTTCACGCGACTCCAGCGGCGTGCCGCCTTTGAGATGCGAAACCATCATGTCCACGCAATCCGCCGCACATTGAGCGGCCATCTGGTCAAAAGTTGTAATCGGAACCGGACAGTATTCGGAAAGACGGATGTTGTCTCCTCCGGTCAGCAGCAGATCCTCCGGGATGCGAAGCCCGCGTTCCAGACAGCGCATCTCGACTGCAAGCGCCGTCTCGTCGTTCGCGCAGATCACGGCGTCCGGATTCGAATTCAGCGCGGCGTCGGCAAGCTCGGTGACATCGGAGAGAATCAGCTCTTCTCCGAAAAACAGCTGCGGGGAAAAGGGTTCCGCGGCTTCCAGAAAACCCGCGAGACGCTGACGGTAGCTGTCGCCGTTGCGCGACATGATTCCGGCTATTCTGCGCGCCCCCCGGTCAATGCAGCTTCGGGTCAGTGTGCGGAGAATCTCTTTCTGCTCCGCATACACCGCCGGATGGGCGCCGACCCGGTTGGTCAACAGCAAATACGGAAATCCGGCCTCCGCCAGCTCGTCCAGAAACGAGTGTTCCTCACGGGCGCCCCAGACGATCAGACCGTCGATTTCGCTTCGCTTGAAAAGGTTCAGATGTTCTTTTGTCTCGACGAACCCGGCGCTGCCGAGGAGCGGCAGAGTGCGGTAACCGCGGACGAGAAGCTCACGGCAGACGGCAAAAAGAGATTTGGAAAGATTGTCGTCATCCGTCATCTCTCCGGAAGCCTTGAGAAAACCGATCACGCCGGCCTGACGCGAAAAGAAGCGCAAGGCGTGGATACTCGGCTGATAATCCAGCTTACGGCAGACTTCCAGAACCCGCAGCCTGGTCTCCTCGCTGATGGGAATATTCGTTTTGCGTCCGGAGAGGACGCGGGAAACTGTGGAGGGAGAGCATTTCGCGAGCTCTGCAATCCGGCGGATGTTGAGCGGCTTGTCCATCAGTTCTGCAGATCGTAAGGATGCGTTTCCCAGCGGGACTGCGCATTGAACGGTTTGGGATTCACTCCGCGCCGTTCATGTTCCGTGGAGAAAAACTCGCATCCGGCAAGCAGGAGGATGAGCAGAACGAGCGGAAAGAAAAGGAGTCTGCCCGTATGGACAGACTCCCGGATGTGCATATGTTTCCGCATTTCAGAACGGAAGCATTCCGTAGGAGTGCATTTCCAGTACCTGAAAGACGACCGCGGCGACGACCAGCACGAGTGTAAGCGCCGCGGAGATTGTGAAGATCAGAGAGTTCATGATTCGTTCTCCTTATTTCTTCGCGCTCTTCGCCATGTTTTCTTTGAGCTTCAGCAGCTCGGCGATGTTTTCCTTGGTGAAGTAGACGCTGTCGCCGACCTTGACTTCGGACTGCATGGAGTCTTTGTCGATGTTTGCGATTGCGCAGTTTTCATTGACTTGGACGATGACAGCTTTTGCGACGAATTCCGGTTCATCGGATGTCAGATTGCGGGCAACGGTGATCGGGAAGTTCGGTGCGAGAGAGAGATATCTCGTCCTGTCGCCCTTCTTGAAGTGCTCGACAACCGGCATCTTTTCACCGAGGTTGATGACGATGAACGCCCAGCGGTCCTGAACCTTTTCGACGCGTCCCTCGATTCTCGCATAGAGGTCGGCTTCCACCGGCTCAAGTTTGCCGTTGTCCGGATCAATGAGCCATTTCAGACGCTGAATGTCCTTCTGAAGTTTCGCGATTTCGTTGTTTTTCTGACGGATCTGCCCGTCTCTGCTCGAAATCTGACCTTTCAGATTGCGTTCGTTGTTTCTCATGCGGTTGAGATCGCCGCGGACTTTGTTCAGCTCGTTTTTCTGATTGGCAACGGCTTTTTCAATCTCCTTCGCGCTTTTCTGAGCGTCGCCGCGGTTGAAGTTCTTTCCAACGGTTCTGCCGATGCCGGTCAGCGCATTCGCATAGGCGTTGTTGGCGTTTCTGGTTTCATCAATCTTCTTGTCGAAGCTTGCAGCAACCGCACCGGGGTTTGCCTTCAGAGCGTTCATATTGGTGTTGATGAGCTTCTTCGCGCTCCTGACATAGTTCTGTGCGATGACGTTGTTGCGATCAGCGGTTTTCTGCGCGCCGGCCAGCAGATTCTTCTGTTTGTCGGCACTGCTGGAAACGTTCTGCAGCTCGGAAGCGGAAACGTTGACTTCCAGCATGCGTCCGGTCTTGCTCAGACTGTCCGCAAGGGCGTTGCGCTGTTCGTTGATCTGTTTCGCGGCTTTGGTCAGTTCGGGCAGTGCGCGCTTCACTCCGGAGAGATCGGCATTGTCCGGATTCTTGTGTCCGAGAGCATCCTTGTTCACTTTCGCGGACAGCTTCATGCCGGAATCCTTTTCCAGCGATTTTGCAGTCTGCACAACGGCGCTAGACATCTCTTCCCATCCGGCCACCAGCATTTCCCTCTTGTTGAACAAGAGGAAGGAGAGTGCGACTCCTGCCAGGGCGAACACCAGCACCAGAATGTTGACGACTTTGTTGAAAATTCCCATCTTTTGCTCCTTGCTATATTATATGCTTCTTTTCTGTATTCGCAACATGTGTAAACTTACTATGGATAACCGGTTATGTCAAATCGTTTTCCGAAATATTTTCAGAGTTTTTTTGCTTTTTTTGTTGATTTTGCCGTTTGACAACGCTATTTTTCCGAAAAAACAGGAGGATTTCTCAATGTTTCAGACCACGCAAATCCCCGTCGGAGGATTCGATTCCAACTTTTCATACCTTCTCGTCTGCGGTTCCGACGCCCTGATCGTCGATCCCTGCGGCGATGTTTCCGCAATCCGCCGCGCCGTCGAGTCGCTTCCGCACGCCCCCGCGCCGCGCTATATCCTGCTGACGCACTCTCACCGCGACCATGTTTCCGGGCTTGACGAAGTGCGGAGCTTCTTTCCCGCCCCCGTCTGCATCTCCGCCGCCTCGGCTTTCCCGTGCGGCCGGAAACTGAACGACGGAGAACATCTCCCACTCGGCGCGGGATTCGTCGAATGCCTTGCAACCCCGGGACACACGCCCGATTCCATGTGCTTCCGCACGTCCGACGACTCCGCGCTCTTCACAGGCGACACTCTGTTCATAGGCGACTGCGGATTCTGCAAAGCGGAGCCCATGTTTCAGTCCATGCTCCGTCTCCGCGCCCTGCCCGACTCCCTGACCGTCTATCCCGGACACGATTACGGCGAACGTCCGCACGACACGCTAGGGCATCAGAAGCAAGTCAATCCGTATCTGAACGCGCCCGATTTGAACGAATTCCGCGAACGGCTGAAAAACCTTACTTGAACAGAAGGTTTCGTATTCCCTCGAAAATCATCTGGGCGGCAATGGCGGAAAGGAAAAGTCCGGAAACTTTGCCGACAATCGTGATTCCCTTCTTTCCGAGCATCCGCTCGAACCAGGAACCAAGCAGCAGAATGACGGTCAGAACGGAAATTGCGATCAGAAGCGCGGTGAGATTCGCAAACATCCGCGTGTTCTCGTTCCCCGCAACGATCAGCGCCGCCGTCGTGCCGGGACCGACCGTAATCGGAATTGCAAGCGGAACCACGGCGATGTCATCGTAATCCGCACGCGTCTCCTGACCATCCGCAACCTTTGCGCTGCCGTTGCCGTTTCCGTTGCCGCGGACCATCTGAACAGCGCTCAACATCAGGATGATTCCGCCGCCGATCCGGAACGCGTCGATTTTCACCCCGAACAGCATGAAAATGAAGTTTCCAAAATAAAACCATGCGCACGAAACAACCAGCACCGCAACGCCGGTTTTCAGCGCGACTTTCCGCCGCTCCCGGTTTCCGGAATCCTGCGTCATGGCAAGAAACGCCGAAAGAAGCGCGAACGGGGTGAGAAGAACAAAAAACTGAAAGGCCTGATTGAAAATTGACGTCATAACTGCTCCGCAAAATGTTTTTTCCGATAATCTAATCTTGTTTTTCTGAAAGTCAACTTTTTTTCCGCCATTGACGGTGTATATTATAGCCTTATTTAATTTGGGAGGCTTTGCTTTGAGTTCGGAATATTTTGACGTAATCGTGGTGGGCGGCGGACATGCCGCGTGCGAGGCCGCACTCGCTTCCGCCAGAACCGGCGCTTCCACGCTGATGCTCGCCATCAATCTTGACCATATCGCGCAGATGAGCTGCAATCCCGCGATCGGCGGAATCGCAAAAGGACACGTCGTCCGCGAAATCGACGCCCTCGGCGGCGCCATGGGACGCGTCACCGACGCGGCCGCGCTGCAGTTCCGTCTGCTGAACCTCGGAAAAGGTCCCGCTGTCTGGTCCCCCCGCGCACAGTGCGACAAAGTCTGTTACCAGAAGGCGATGAAGCGCGAAGTCGAGCTCCAGCCCAATCTCTGCATCCGTCAGGGAACCGCCTGCTCTTTCATCCTCGAAAACGGCAATGTCACAGGCGTCGTCAGCCAGCTCGGCGAAGAGTTCCGCTCCAAAGCTGTGGTTCTCGCCACAGGGACCTTCCTCCACGGAAAAATGCACTACGGACTCCAGAACATGCCCGGCGGACGCGCCGGCGATCCGCCCTCCGTCGAACTCGCCGCGGCCCTGAAAGACCAGCTTCATCTGCATGTCGGACGCCTCAAAACAGGAACCCCGCCGCGCATTCTCGGCAAATCCATCGACTTCTCGCAGATGGGCGTTCAGGGCTCCGATGACGTCGAAGAGCATTTCTCGTTCTTCCCGACAGACTCCGTTCATCCGCAGGTCGAGCACCGCAACGTTCCATGCCACCTCGTCTATTCCAACCAGAAAACCGCGCAGATCGTCCGCGACAACCTCGACAAGGCGCCGATGTACCGCGGAATCATCGAAGGCGTCGGCGCCCGTTACTGTCCCTCGTTTGAAGACAAAGTGGTCCGGTTCGCGCACCATGAGCGCCACCTGCTCTACATCGAACCGGAAGGAGAAAACACCGATGAATATTACATCAACGGCATCTCGACCAGTCTTCCGCCTTGCATTCAGATTCAGATGCTCCGCACCATCCCCGGCCTCGAACACGTGGAAATCGCCCGCTATGCATATGCGATCGAATACGATTTTGTCTACCCCGAAGAGCTCTCACGCTCCCTCGGAGTGAAAAAGTATCCGGGACTGTTCCATGCGGGACAGATCAACGGAACCAGCGGCTACGAAGAGGCCGCCGGACAGGGGCTCGTCGCCGGACTCAATGCCGCCCGTTTCGCTGCCGGACTCGATCCCGTCGAATTCGGACGCGATGAAGCCTACATCGGCGTTATGATCGACGATCTTGTCACAAAGGAGATCGTCGAACCGTACCGTCTCTTCACCAGCCGCGCGGAACACCGGCTCTCCCTGCGTCAGGACAATGCGGATTTCCGCCTCTGCGAAAAAGCCCGCTCGCTCGGGCTGCTCCCCGATGAGAAATACCGCGCATTCAAGGAGTATTCCGCTCTCTGCGACGCCGTTGAAGCCCGCTGCAAAGCACACCGCGAACACGGACGCTCCCTCTGGGACTGCCTCAAGGATCTGCAAGGCTCCTGCGACGCCGCGAAACCGCCGTTCGACCTGAACTTGATTGAAATGGACAGCTCCGTTCCGCTTCACCGCCGCGTGCTCCGCCAGCTTGCCATCCGCGCGCACTACGAAGGATACCTCAAACGCGAAGAACAGTCGGTCGCCAAACTCAACGCACTCGAAGCGTGGCGCATCCCCGAGGATTTCGACTACGAGTCCATCAAGGGGCTCCGCAACGAATCGCGCATGAAACTCATCAAAACGCGCCCGACCAGCCTTGCCCAGGCGGGACGCATCGACGGAGTCACTCCGTCCGAAATCGCGCTTCTTCAGGTTCACCTCATGCGACGCCGCAGGGAGAACACGAATGCCTGATTCCCACGCTTCCAGGCTTCTGCCGCCGCAACGCAGCGTGCTGCGGCGGCTTTGCGCCCGGAAACTGGCGCTGATCTCCCTGATCGTCACACTCTGCTACCTCGGAATCGCCGTTTTCGCGGAAGGATACGCCGTCTACTGCTCACGTACGCACTCAGAACCCGTCTATCAGCTCCGCGATGAAAACGCACGCAACCGCCCGCCATCCTCCGCACACTGGCTCGGAACGGATTACCTCGGACGCGACGTCCTGACCCGCGCGGTCTTCGCCACCCGGACCGCTGTCAAAGTCGGACTCGTCGCCTCCTGCATCGCGACTCTGTTCGGCGTTGCGCTCGGAGTCTGCGCGGGATACTTCGGGGGAACAGCCGACGATCTGGTCGTCTGGATCTACAGCACCTTCGCCGCGATGCCATCGCTGCTGTTCATTCTTGCGTTCGCCCTTCTTGTTTCAAAAGGATTCCTCGCACCTTCCCTGAAAAGCGTTTTTGATTCGGTCGCGGCCCTGCTCGGAACGGAGCCAGGCATGCTAGCGGTCTATCTGGGGATCGGTCTGACCGGCTGGGTTTCGCTCTGCCGCGTGGTCCGTGCGGAGGCGATGCGCATCCGCGACGCGCAGTACGTTCAGGCGGCGCGCACGCTCGGAGCCTCCTCCTTTTCCATCATTTTCCGCCACGTCCTGCCGAATCTGATGCACCTCGTCATCATCTATTTCACCATGCAGTTCGCGTTCGCGATCATGACGGAAGTCATTGTGAGCTATCTCGGACTCGGCGTTCAGTTCGAACCCAGCTGGGGCGTGATGATCGCCGACGGACAGGAACGTCTCTGGCGCGGCGTCTGGTGGGAAGTCGGCGCCGCAACGGGTTTTATGTTCATTCTGGTTCTCTGTCTGAACATCCTCGGCGACGCTCTTCGCGACGCGCTGGATCCCTCACTTCGCGGCAGCTGACCGCCGGACAAGCTCCCGGAACAGCGCCATTTCGCAGCCGTCTCTGAAAAACATGTGCTCCGGATGCCACTGAACGCCCCAGATGAAATCTTTGCCGTTCACCGCAATCGCTTCCGCAAGCCCGTCCTCCGCCACCGCCATGACGGTCACACCCGGCGCGGCGGTTTTGACGCCCTGATGATGAAAGCTGTTGACAGCAAGCTTTTCCGTTTTCAGCAGCTCATGCAGCGGCGATCCCGGAACAATTTCGACGTCATGCGCGGGAACGTCGCGCGGAGGCGGCTGCCTGTGCATGATTTTTGTTCCGGTCTGCGACCGCAGATCCTGCCAGAGCGTCCCGCCGAGCCCCGCGTTGATAAGCTGAATTCCGCGGCAGATTCCCAGCAGCGGCACATTGTGCTCCATTGCATAACATAAAATCAGATAATCGGTCTGATCGCGGTTTTCGTTCGGCGTGCCGCATTGCGGAAGCGGCTTTTCGCCGTAGATTTTCGGGTCGACGTCCTGTCCGCCCGTCAAGAGGAACCCGGAACAGACGGATACCGCCGCGCACATGTCTTCCGGGGAACCGCCCAGCGGCAGAATAACGGGAACTCCGCCGGCATGGCGGATTGCATTCATGTAGTCGGGAAGCATCCAGATGTTCTTTTTTTCGTCGTCGAACAGCGGAGCAATACCGATCAGCGGTTTCATATTTCTTCTCCTCCTTATAACGTAAAAAAGAGACAATTATGCGTAACATAACTGCCTCTCTGAGATTTGCTATACACTGCCGCTTGATTTTTTCAAGCGGCAGTTTTTTGTTTTTACGCAATAACCGTCCAGTTGGAATCGACTCCGCGTCCGACTTCGCACCACTTGGAGAAATCTCCGCCGTCGTAGTAGCCGAGCATGCCGGTCGATTTCTGACGGACAAGGAGATCGTCCTTCTTGTCGCCGTTGTAATCGCCCGCGCCGACCACGAACCAGTCATTCGCATCAAGCTGACCGAGCTTCTTCCAGGACTTGGTGAGACCGTCTTCAAGCTTGACGACCAGTCCATTCTGGTTGTTGAAGAGAATCATATCATCCTGACCGTCACAGGAGAAGTCGCCGATTGCGGCGAATTCCCATCCCTGCTCACTTCCGAACCCATCTCCAAGAGGCGTGAGCTTTCCGTTGATGTCGGTCGTGTAGAACGTTCCCTGATAATCGAAAAGAATTTCCGCTTTGCCGTCTCCATTGAAATCTCCAGTACCCTTGAGCACCCAGTCGCCGCTGAATCCGCCCTTGATCTGAGTCCAATTGTCTGTTCCGTCGGTCCAAACGCCGAGAACTCCAAGCTCCGGAGCATGCCAGATAATGGAGTTTTCCCAACGTCCTGTAACATTACCAACTTTGATATTCCAGTTGATATTATCCGTGTTCGTCAGATAACCGATATTAACCCACTTGCTCGTATCGCCGCCGTCATAGTAGCCGATGTAGGCACCCTTGACGCCGTTGACTGTCACGTTGCCGACGAGAACGACATCCGCCTTGCCGTCGACGTTCATATCGAACGCGCCCTTGACTTCCCAATCCGTCGGCTGAGCCATGCCCTGCCCCTGCCAGGAGGAGGTTCCGTTCATCCAGAAGCCGAGCTGGTTGTCGCCGCCAGTGTACTGGAAGAGGATATCGCTGATGTTGTTTCCGTCGATATCGCCTTTGGTAGCCTCAAAATAGGAATAGGTGAACTTCTTGCTGATTGCACTTTCCAAACCGGAGCCATCAACTGCGGTCACCCAGAAAGTATATTTCCCTGTAGAAGTGCTCCCATAAAGACCTGCAAGCACTTTCCCCGCAGAAATATAAGTCAGCATATCCCAATCTTCATAAGTATCATAAACGGTGGTTTCTTTGCCATCGTTTATATAGAGCTTGTAGCTCTTAATGCCGAATCCATCGTATGCAGGATCCCATTCGATAAGGAAAAGAGATCCTGGATATTTGTTTATGCGCGCTTTAAGGGCATCCTTCTGCGCCGTTGTCAAATCACTGAACTCTTCTCTGGAGAGATCGTCTTCCGTGACTGCGCGAACCGTTTTGAGCTTCGGTGCATTCGGAGCATAATAGTCGTTGGTCGGACGGCCTTCTGCAATGGTTTCATCGACGAAGCGGAATTTGTTGATCTTATCCAGCGTTCTGCTGTTGCCGTAAGCATCGCTGACCGTGACCTTCCAGTAGACATACGGAGGAAGCGCATCGCCTTCGCGCCAGTCGTTGTGTTTCAAACTGTCGGCATATTTTGCCAGATAGGCGATCAGGTTGTTGTAAGAGTTCAGCGAATACGTTGTAACGCTTCCGGTTCTCGCGAATTTCTCCGTAGAAAAGACATCGTCGGTGCAGTTTGCATCCGAGTAGAATGTAACCTGATAGTACACTCCCGATACATCCGTGAACTCTCCGCCGATGCTGAGCGTAAGATCAAGATTGGCCGGCTGACGAACTTGGGCATAATTCGGTCCGCGCGGATCGTCAACCATTTCCCAGTTGATCGTGAGAGTGGACTTCGTGGTCGTTGTATCGAAATCGCCCTGCGGAGTTGTAACCTTGATGGTAATCGTTTCGCCAGCCATGAGCTTGCCGGATTCATTGCCGGCTTTATCGCGGGCGGCGACAGCCCAGTAGTAGGTTCCATCGCCGAGCCCCATGTTTCTCATATCTTCGTTGTTCATCGAAGTGAACGTGCCGTCAATGGTGATTGCGATGGCATCGCTCATATCCGAGCTGGTGCTGAAGTAGAGAACATAATCGCGGAGACCGGAAACAGCCTCTTCCGCCGAAATCTGTCCGTCAACCGCCGCACTCCAGGTGAAGCAATAGGTTCCGTCAACTCTGGACGAAACGATCTCGGAAGTCGTAAAGCTCGGAGCATGGAGGTCTCCGGTCGGCGTATACGTTGCGGAAGAATAGGTCAGGCTGCCGTCTGCATTTCTCTTGACCAGACGATACTGGATATTCTTCTGCGAAGCCGGAATTGTGTATCCGAAACCGACGGTATCCTGCTCTAAAACATCAGTCCAGTCATCCGAACCGCTTGCTGCACTTTGCAGAATATAGGTTCCGGCGGTTCCGCCGTCGGTCCAGGTAATAGAAACCCAAAGCGTATTGCTGTCCACATAGGAAACCGTAATGGACTCATTCATGAACACCGGGTCGTTAAACGGCGTCCAGAAGAAGGAGTTCGAGTTCTGATCCAAATCGAACTGCAAGCCGGATTCGTTGCCGTTGGAGTCAACGGCGCTGACCGCCCAGTAGTAACCGGATTTTCCGGCAAGACCGTCGAGGTTGGAAATCGTTACAGAAAGCTTGTCTGTAGCCGAAACCCAGCGCACAGGGTGGTCTTTATCCCAGTTGGTTCTGTCAACGCTGATGTAGACTTTGTATCCGACAATCAAATACGGGTCACCGAGAGCGTCCTTCCAGCTCAGGGTAACTGTAAAGTTCTGATTGTCTCCGGAGACCACAGGCGCATACATATTGGCGGGGGTGAAGGTGATTGTTCCGGGCTGCGTGGCGATGATCGTCGTAATGTCCGTAGTTGCGGTATTGCCGGCTTTATCTTCCACGCACAGACGCCAGTAAGTCGGGCATTCGCCATTGCTGTTCGCGGGAATGTCGCGGGTATCAATGCCGGCTGCCGTATATTTGAATTTGCCTTTGCCAAAGACCGAATCATCAAAGGTTTTGACCGTAACCCAGACCTCGTTGCCATCCGCGGCGAGCTTGCGGTACTGGAGCGTGTAGAGTTTGACGCCGGAGGGGCCGCCGGCGACTTCATCGCTGCCGGCGATGTCCGTCGCCTGATTGATTGAGAATGTAACAACCAGGTCAATACCGCCCGCGGTATTCGTCTCATACTTTTTATCAAGCAAAGTCAGAGCGCCATTGACAGGAGCGGTCACATCGCCTTGAAGCGTTTTGGATTTGAGCGTTCCGCTTTCATTTCCGGCCGCATCTCTGGCGGTAATGTAATAGGTGTACTTCTGGTTAAGGGCTGAAAGCACAGTCAGAGTTGCCGAATAGATCGACTCTTTGTTTGCGGCGAGCTGATATCTCTGATATTCCGAATCACCTTCCGCTTTGTAGTAGATGATGTATTCCGTGACGCCGGACACGGACTCGTCCACCGCCATTTCCTTGTTCCAGGACCAAGAGATGGTGTTCGCGACATAATCGAAACTCGTCGTAATTGTAATGGAATCGCAGAGTGTCGATTTCACGGGAGCCGTTCTGTCTTCGCCGACAGCCAAATAACGACAGACACTGCTCCACTCGCCTTCTGTATTATTGTTGGAAATTGCTCTGACGCGCCAGTAGTAATTCTTGTTGAAGTCACTGTTGGTGAGATAGAACTGATTCGAAGTCGTCTGGCGAGTAAGAACTGTATAGTTGGACTGACTTGGACCATCAAAAATTGCCCTCAATTCATCGTCGGTCAGATTGCGATCCAGCCCCGCATCGAAGAATTGAATCTCGTAATACTGAAGTCCGGATTCAAATGCGTTGCGCATATCCGTCCATTCCAAAACCGAAAGGGCGCTGGAAAGGTCTCCAAGTCTGTTGCTGACCAAGTTCATGATTTTAGCCGGAGCTTCTTCAATCAAACTCGTATTGCCGGCAAGAATGGTCTTTGACCATTCTCCGACCATCACATCTTCTGTCGACCCTATGCGTTTAACTCGAATTCTGGCCATTACTTCATCATTTTTTGTAATATTGGCCAGCTCATAGAAGCTGGAAAGATAGTCCAGAGTAACGACTGTAGAATTCGAAAATTCACTCTGTCCCGCTTTTTTGACGCAGTATTCGAGTTCAAAGCGATAGTTGCTGGAAATGGCTTCCTTTAGAGCAAGGCTCCATTCCATGCGGAATACATTGCGATCCGCATCAATTCCGCCGACAACCGACAGCGTGTTAATGCGCTCTCCGGCAGAATTTTTAATGGAAGCTCGAATATTTTTTACAATATAGACGGCTGCCGCATCCTCTGCATCCTCTGGATCCCCTGGATCCTTTTTCTTAACCGCAACCTGACGTTTTGACAATTCCACAGAATCCAAATTCTCAGTTTTTTTGAAATTACCGTTCGAATCATAAAGGTCGTATGTAATCGTCAAGTAGGTTGACTCGCTGTAGTTTGTCCCAGAGTAATCCCATGTAATAACATCGCCTTTCAGCTCCAAGTTCACGGCATTGGCAATGCGGACCTCCGGAGCAAGGTCAGCTTTTACCGCAGTGATGGTCAGCACCCCGTTTTCAATCGTTCCTTTAACCGTTGTTCCATCCGAAAATGCATCGGGTTGACAAATCTCTCCGTTTCTAAACGAAATGATTCGCGTTTCAGCATTATACACAACGGTCACAGCTTTTGTCCCCGCCTCAATCGCGGCATTCTGCAGCAAATAATAAGTGCGACCGGACTCGGCATCGTTTATATCGACGACCAAAGTGGTTGTTTCCGCAGAAAAATCTCCCATGTAAATCAAATCAGAAGAACTGGAATTCCTGATGGTTCCATCTTTCACAGCTCCGTATTGATTCAACTGGAAGGTGATGTTTTTCCTGCCCCCGATATTACGAATATTCCCATTGACTCGAGCATTGGAGTCTATATAGATCGTATCGGTTCCGCCTCCGAGGTCTATTATCCCGTTAATCGTTGCTCCCGCCGCGATTTCAAGCTTGTCATTACCTGAACCATTGCGAGTTCCACTCCAACTTTGAGTAGTATTATCCCAAGACCAAGTTCCAGCGTAAAACGCATATGCCGCACGAATATCAGAGGAAACAGCAGTAATATTAGAGGAAACACGTAGATTGATATTGCCTCTCTCTGCAACCAGTACACCGATACTGCAACCGGAAGGATTGCTCGCAGTCACTGTAATATCTCCGATAATATCGAAGGTTGACGGAAGCAGATTAAATATTGAATCTGTTCCATTGACAAAATTGTCCGTCTGAATGCCAACGACTAAATCTCGACCATCGCTTGAAACATTTACAGTCGCGCCAAACGACTCTGCTTTAATCGTGGGAGCATAGACACCCGTTACATAAGTACATCTTTCAGATGAAACGGTCGAAACGGTAATGTTTGTATCAATGAGTCCGTGCCCGTTTCCGACATTCAAACTGCTTCCGGCATGAATGCCATAGAGGTGAGCATCGACGGAAATGGGTTCCGATGGAGAAACGGTAAACTTGAATTTCTTCCTTGTAAAATTCAAGTCTCCGGAGAAATAGGTTCCGACGGAAACCGTATTTTCCATATAGATGGCTGCCGCCGTAATCGTAATACTGTTTGCTGAGCCAGCCTTTGTTCCCCCCGAACCTCTCATAGTAACATCAGTGATTGTTGCACTGACATTGCCATCAAAAGTGCCATTCAAAGAGAAGTTTTTGGCTTTCATGCCAAACGAATTCAGCGTTGCGGAAAGGGTTGGAGTCTTATCCTTTCCTATTGCTGTTACAGAAATCTTAATATTTGAAAGTTCCGCAGAAACATCCGCTCCGAAATCACGATTTATCTCAATGTTCCCGTTTTCCGCCCGGATCCCATACGCCCCAAAAGTATTATTTGCAGCAGAGGCATCTGATGAAACATCCACATCAGTAGTCCATGTCCATCGAGGATCATTGCCTTTTAGCCACTTCAATTTTTTATATTTTTCGTCATCATACTCAATCTCAATGACATTGTTATCATCTTCTTTAGGACTAGCCGTACCTGATTGCAGTTCCGTTCCATAAAGGCTGGATTCAAGCAATTCTTCATAAACTGTCCTGGACATCGTCAGTTTATAAACCGTAACGGGTTGCACAACATTTCCATCAGCGACAATCGTAAGAGCCGTTACCTTTGCAGAAATTTTCCCATCAGAAGAAGAATTACTTGTCCGTTTTCCAAAATTTCCTTCGACGCGGAAATTTCCGCCTTCCACCCAAATACCCGAAGCGGAAATGTTGTTATCATTCGCCTTCGCATCCTTCCAGGATTCAATTGTTGCGGTCTGCTGCGCCAGAAGAGTTGCGGAGAAATTGTTTTTCAGAGTCAGCGCATTTGCACGGAAAACAGCGGAGGAAAGAGTGTTGCCGGAGGAATTGTCCGCCTTATTTTCTTTTTTTTGATCACTGTAATATCCGATCAGAGAAACACTGCCCCTATTCCCAATTGTTCCGGCAAGATCTGAAATAATCGTCAATGTTGAAGTCGGAGAAGAAAATGTTGTCGACTCATATTTTCCAGAAGCAACATAAGAATCATCGTAGGTCTGACCGACATACTTTGTTGAAGAAGTAACAATACGAATTTTGCTATCTTCATAGTCAGAAACCGTTTTTTTCAAACGGACATCTCCGTTTTGAGCGGAAAAATTGAGAGTTCCTCCATTTGTAAAAGCAATACCCGCTGTCAAAGATGAATTATACGAGTCCATTCCATGGGCAATGGATATATTGTTCTCCCCGGCAGAAAAATTGGTTCCAACAGTCAATTCACCTGAGATTTTGAAACTTGAATCAGGCTCTGCTGAAAGAACAGTAAGCTGTCCGCCAGAATTATCTGTTGTTGCACTAGGCAGGAGCAGAAGGTTGCCGAACGTTCCGGTTGCCATTGCATCTACAAAAACCGTGTATTCCAAGTTATTCATCGAGGTTCCCTTTCAGTGCGTGGGTTGTTCTAAATATTTCCGCTATACATATAATCCTGCAAAACAGAAAAGTCAAGCATTTATTTCTCTATTTTTTAAAAAAAAGAAGTGCAATATTGAAATTTTCCGCATTCCCGGTCCGGCGAGAGCTTTTTCCCGCGGCGGAAGAAAAAAGAGACCGGTTCCCGGAAACTTGGACGCCGATCTCAACACACACATCCTCCGCCCCGCCGGTTACAGGACGGTCAGGATCAGACCGCAGACAATCAGGCCAACCCCCGTCAGCTTCGCGGCGGAACATTTCTCGCGCAGGAAAAACATTCCGAGCAGCACTCCGACCGGAAGACTCATCTGCCGGAACGCCTGGACAAAACAGACGTTCGTCACAAACCCCATCGCAATCAGGATCAGCAGATACGCAAGCGCCGCGCCGATTCCGGCAAAATACGGATGCGGATGACAAAACAACTCCCTCGTCACTCTCGCCCGCTCGTGCGGAACGGCAAAGACATATCCGGAAAGAGTCAGCAGCAGAACCGATTCCCTCAAACTCGAATATGCGGCGGCGCCATGCCAGCGCGCGACATCCTCGTTCGCCAGCAGAAGCCCCACGCCCTCGCTGTCGAAAACCGTGTAGCCAGTCGTTCCGGCCGCCGCGACGAGAATGCCGAGCAACGCCCGGTTCCAATAATTCTTCCAGTGCAAATCGGAAAAATTCTTCATCGGCATCAGCACACAGCCGGACATGATGATCAGCATTCCGAACAGTTCCAGCGGAGACGGCTTTGCTCCGATTCCGAGAAGAAGCGTCGCAAACGCCGTCATGATCACCGGAAGCGCCCGCGCAAGCGGATACGCCAGCGAGACATCCGCGAGACGATATGCGCGGGAGAGCCCGATATCGCAGATCATCCCGCTCAGCCCGCCGCCGAGCAGCATCAGCCAGAAACGGGAAGGCAGACGCGTCAGGTCAATCCCGGATGTCAGCGCAAACGGCAGAGTCGTGCAGAGGCACGACGCCGAAACCACCATGTAAAATGCGGGAACCGGACGTGCGCTCTTGCAGATGAAGTGCCAGAGCGCATGAAGAATCACCGATGCGAGAATCAGGGTGAATGCCGTCAGCGTCATGTTTCAACCTCAGCGCATCCCGCGCGCTTCAAGAAGACGCAGCATCAGCTCCGGATCGTTGGAGGTGATGCTGTCCGCGCCCATCTCAATCATCCTGTCGAGCAGCTCTTCCGTGTTGATCGTCCAGGCGTCGACCAGCACATTCTGCGAATGGAACCAGTCGGTCAGCTCTTTGGACATGGTTTCATAGTAAATGCCGACGCGGAACATGCCCTTGAAAAATTCGGGTTTCCAAAGCATCGACTCGTTCGGATCGCCGTGCTGAAGCAGTTCCGGATAAAGTTTTTTCATCTCCGTCAGCACATTCCAGTGGAAGCTGACCAGGCAGAACTGATCCATCAGATTGCGGCGTTTCAGTTCCGCCATCGCGAGCTTTGCGCACTCGACATCCGGGCGCTTCACCTCGACCAGCTGGAAGAGTCCCGGCTTCTTGCGCGCGACGAGATCCAGAACTTCGGAGAAGAGCGGAATCTTCTCGCCGGCAAACTCCGGGCTTTTCCACGACCCGAAATCCAGCTTGCGGAGCTCGTCGAACGTCATCTCCTCGACAACGCCGTGTCCGTTGCTGCAGCGGCTGACTTCATCGTCGTGCGTGACGACCAGCTTGCCGTCGCGGGTCAGATGCAGATCGTATTCGATCGCATCCACGCCGAGTTCAATTGCCTTTTCGAAAGAGATCAGTGTGTTTTCCGGATACTTCGCCGGAAAACCGCGATGCCCGTTCACAATCATTTTACGCATAAAGCCTCCTTGTTAAGGTTTGCTTTAAAGTATCATTCGGAATATAAAAAGCAACCGGAATGCAGCTGTTTTTCATCAAAATATTCATTCCGTTCACTTTTTATGACCGAACAATCATTTTTCTTCTTGCATTTCTTTTCATTCGTGCTATTTTGCATGAGAGGAGGATTTCAAAGATGAAAAACGATTACGACCGGCAGATACTTTCCTATCTCAACGACCATGAGATGCTCACGACGGAAGCGGCGATGGAGTTTCTCCCGCTGAGCGAAGTTTCCGTCCGCCGCATCTTCAACCGGCTCGCGGAGCTGAATCTGGTGCGGCGCGTGCGCGGCGGCGTCCGCCAGCCTGTGCGGGAACAGAACATCCGCATCCCGTATTTTCTGCGCGGCCAATGGTTCGCTGCGGAAAAACAGCGGCTTGCGAAACGCGCGGCGGAACTTGTGAAACCGGATATGGCGGTCGCGATCCACGGCGGTTCGACGACTTCATTTCTCGGGATGTATCTGGATCACGGAACGCTGATCGTGAACTCGCTTTCCATCTGCCGGATTCTCGCGGACCGCTTTCCGTCCGGAGGCGGCCCCGACGTCATTCTCGCCGGAGGAAGCGTCGATCTGCACAGCGACATCATCACCGGTCCCGAGGCGGAACGCAGTTTCACGCGCTACCGCACCGACCTTGCGTTCATTTCCGCCTGTGCGCTTGACGACCGCGGGCTCCTCGATGTGGATTCCCCCTCCGCAAGCATGATTTTCCGGATTGCGGAGAACACCGACAAGCTCATTTTCATCGCCGACCACAGCAAATTCCGCAGGAAAGCCTATGCGCGCGGCCCCGTCTGGGAGGATATCGACGTACTCATCACCGATTTTGACCCGGAGAATCATGAACGGCTGAAGGAGATCCGCGCACGCGGCGTCGAAGTCATTATCGTGCCGAATGCGGAGTAAAGCAGAATTCAGAAAAGCGGAGTTTATGAAACGTGCGGTCCCGTGCTTCCGCGGACGTTCAGTTTGCCGGGAACGATGATGCGCGATTTCGTCTCTTTTCCGTTCATCGCATGATCAAGCTCGAGAAGGGCGGAAGAGACAAGACGCGCATAATCATACTCCAGCGTTGTCAGCGGAGGATTCTGGAACGCGGAGACTCCGCGAGATTCGTAGGTTACCAGAGAGACATCTTCCGGGACCCGTCTGCCGCACTTGCGGATGGCGTCGAGCAGAATCGGCGCCTCGTCGCTGAGAACCACGAGGAATGCGGTGTACCCTTCCGCGATCAGAGAGCGGAGCTGGGCGATTTTCTCCTCCAGAGTTGCTCCGAAACAGTTCCGGACGGTGTCGCGGATTCCGTGTTCTTCCGCGATCCGGCACAACTCGTCGAAACCGCGCGCGAGCTCCTCTCCGGTTGACCAGGGACTGCAGCCGCGTATGCGGGCGATACGGGTGTGTCCGAGCGCAATCAGATGCTCCATCGCCGCACGGACTTCACCGTCCGCATCGGGAAATACGGAACAGATGTGGTTCAAGGCGTACCCGAAGTTGTTGATGACGACGAGCGGGATGCTGTAGCGTTCGTGCCATTTCATCGCGATGCGTTCGCCGGAGATCATGATCGCCCCGTCGAAGAACTGATCGTTGAGCAGTTCGATGTTCTGATAAGGGATGACGACAGAGCGCCATCCGCGGCGTTTGGTGCGGATGAGAATTTCATTGAGCAATTCGTCGTTGAATTCCGAAAACCAGCTGACGATGACCGCGATCGTGCGTTTGTGGCGGACGGAGAGATTTTTGTAGTTCATTTTCCGGGCGAGTTCGAGGACTTTTGCACGGATTTCCGGAGCGACTTCCCCCTTCTGGTTCAGAGCGCGCGAAACCTGCGAAATGGAAATATCCAGTTCCGCCGCGATATCTTTCAGCATGATTCTCCGCATGGCAGTCTCCTGTTTTTCTGCAATATAACCGCTCCCCGGACAATATCAAGCGGAGAAAAACATGTTTCAAACAGAAAAAAAACGAAAAAAGAGCGTTTTCCGCGCAAATTGAGATTGTTTTTTTGAAAATAATCTGTATTGTATCTGATGGGAAAACCAACACTATCTTTTATAAGGAGGTTAAAATGAGAACGTCCGTACTTGGCATGATCCTGGCAGGCGGCGAAGGAACCCGGCTTGCTCCTCTGACCGACCAGCGCGCGAAACCCGCCGTCCCCTTCGGCGGAAAATACAGAATCATCGACTTTGTGCTCAGCAACTTCGTCAACAGCGGAATCAACAGCATCTTCGTTCTGACCCAGTTCAAATCACAGAGTCTGATGGAACACATCATCAACGGCTGGAACATATCGTCCACCCAGGTCCGCGGCAGCTTCATCATCCCGGTTCCCGCGCAGATGCAGACCCAGGACCGCACATGGTATCGCGGAACCGCCGATGCAATTTACCAGAACATGGCGCTGATCGAAGACTTCAAACCCGATCTCGTCGCCGTCTTCGGCGGAGACCACATCTACAAGATGGACGTCAGCCAGATGGTCGACTTCCACTGCTGCAACAACGCCATTGCGACGGTCGCCGCGATTCCGGTTCCGATCAGCGAAGCGAACCAGTTCGGCATCATCCAGGTCGACAAGGACTGGCGCATCATCGGATTCCAGGAGAAGCCGAAGGATCCCACGCCGCTCCCGAACGACAAGAACATGGCCCTCGCCTCCATGGGCAACTACATTTTCAATACGAACGACATGCTCGCTCTTCTCAAGAACGACTACAACCAGAAGACCAGCTCGCACGACTTCGGCAAGGACATCATTCCGAGCCTCGTCGGCACCAAGCGTCTTTACGCCTACAACTTCTATTCCAACAAAATCCCCGGTCAGGCGGTCAGCGAGAAACCCTACTGGCGCGACGTCGGAACTCTCAAAGCCTACTTTGAAGCGAACATGGATCTCCGCGCCACCCAGCCGCAGCTTGATCTCTACAACGACAAGTGGCCGATTTACAACTACCACTTCAGCCTTCCGCCGGCAAAATTCGTCCACAACGAGGATGTCGACACCTTCGGGCTTCCCCGTATCGGCAAGGCGATCAACTCGATCGTCTGCGACGGCTGCATTGTTTCGGGCAGCACGGTCACGAACTCGGTTCTCTTCAACTCGGTGTTCGTCCACAGCTACGCGACCGTTCACAACTGCATCCTGCTGAACGACGTCGACGTCGGCGAGCATTGCCGCATCCGCAACGCCATCATCGACAAGCACAATCAGATTCCGCGCAACACCACGATCGGTTACGACCGCGAGGAGGACGCCAAGCGTTACAAAGTCGTTGACATCGGCGACGGCCAGTGGCTCACGGTCATTCCAAAGGACCGTCACTCGAGTTCCTACGTTCTTCCGAAGAGCATGGAGACGCACGAGGGCGAAGCTCCCGCCGCGGAACCGGAAGAGAAGAAGTAATCCCCGTTCCCCGGCCGCATACACCGCGGCCGGGAAAAATTTGATCCTTTTATTTTTACCGAATACCGTTTTCTTCATCCGGCAGAATTCCATGTTGCAAAAGAATTCCGATCCCCTCTGCCTCAACCTCCGCGAAGCGGTGCGGCGGGAGCTGTGCGATGCGCCGGGATGCCATGATTTCGACCATACCGAACGCGTGCTGCGCAATGCGGAAATGCTCGCGGAACTCGAACTGGAACCGGAAGATTCACGCTCCTTCCTTGCCGTTTCGCTCGCGGCGATGCTCCATGATATCGCACGGCCGGAAGAGATGAAATCAAACGGGAAAATCTGTCATGCGCAAGCCGGATACGGAAAAGCGATCCGCTTTCTGCGCGAATGCGGATGCGACGACGAAGCGCTGATTCAACTCGTCGCAAACGCCGTTAAACGTCACCGCTATCGCGGAAAAGATCAGCCGGAAACGCTCATCGACAAAATTCTCTATGATGCGGACAAGCTCGATTCCATCGGAGCGGTCGGTATCGGACGCGCTTTCCATTTCGCCGGCCGGATCGGCGCAAGACTTCACAATCCCGCCTCGGAAGCCGTCGCGGGTGAAGCGTATGGACGCGAAGATTCCGCCTACCGCGAATATCTTGTCAAGCTCCGCAACGTTCCGGAACGGATGCTGACGGCTTCCGGACGGAACGCGGCAACGGAACGCGCGGAATTCATGCACGAATTCTTCCGGAAGCTCTGCCGGGAAAGCGGCGTGGAATAATCTCTTTTTCACGGAGCGTCCGTGATTTTTTCAATCGCCGGCGCCGGACCGGTCATCCGAATCCGCTGCGGAATTTCATGTGATTTCCGGAGTGACATTTGTCACATTTTTTATGCGGATTTCAAGCCGGACCGCCTATTGACTTTTTCCCGTCGCTCTGCCGGAATTATTTTCTCAAAGAGAACAACAGACCTTCGGTGTTTTTCTTCGTCATGGATTCCGCCGCGCATCTGTTCCGCCGTGCGGTGGTTCCGTTTCTGCCGGAGGATTTGAAAAAAAATCGGAATCATGAGCGCCGCAATGCTTTTTGCGGAGCCGCTTCACGAATGGAACGCTCACAGCGCCGGCTTGAGCTGGTCGCGGAAAGTGGAATTTTCCCGCAACGGCGATGCGGGGGATTTCAAACTTCTGGAAACCGGAGAAAAAAACCTGGTCCGCAATCATGAAGTTCCTTGACGTATTCCAGAGCATCCTGGAAGAGATCGGGCGTGTTGTTGACAACGCGAAAAAGAGAAGAGGCTGAAAAAGGAATCTTTGGCATGAATATAACAAAACGGTTTTCCGAATGTGTTTTATTGTCAGTTTTCTGACAGAATTTTCCGTTTTACCCCTCTTGTTTTTTTTAGATTCTGGAGTATAATTTATAAAAACGAAGGAGCCGGTGAGGCGAAAATGAAAAAGATAACATTGAAAGCATTGGCGGAACAGAGCGGATTTTCTCAGAGAACGCTCTTTCGTATTTTGCGCAATGATCCGCAGGTAAAAGCCAGTACCCGCGACGCTGTTATCCACCTCCTCAACATCCACGGATATATGGTCCAGAGCAGTACCGAAAATGAAAAAGTCGTTGTGGATGTTTCCATTGACAATCTCTATTCCGAACAGATTGCCCGTAAAGTATTCAAACGGCTGCAGCTGGAAAATTATGAGACTGTTCTGACGGATTCCCTGCGTCATCCAGCCACATTGCGAAAGGAGCTGGAGGATGCGGACGCTGTTGTTTTTTCCGGGCTTCAGAGAGACGACTGGTTCCGGATTGCACGCGATATCAATCCGTCAATCTACCGGGTCAGTCTTTTCTGTGAAAATGCACAGGAAGCGGAGCTGCATATCTCCGCGGACAATGTCGGCGGCGCCCGTCTTGCCGCGGATTTTCTCTGCAGCAAATTCGGAAGAATCGCCCTTTTCATCAAGACCGTCTGCTCCGATTCCGCGGAACGTTCCATTTTTCTGCATGCGATCGCAAAAGAGCGTTACCCGCAGGTTCGCTGCGACCTGATTCATTATGAAAGCGACTGTGAACTCACGCGTTTTTATGCGGAACACAAAGATGATTACGACGCCTATTTCTACCAGAACGGCACTCCGTGGGTTGTGCTTGATCCGCTTCTGGAGCGCGACAAATCAAAAATTTACCGTCTGATGTTCAACGATCCGAAATACATCCGTGAAATCCGTGCGCTCAAGGTCGCACCGAAGCTGGACTCCTATATTGATTTCGATGTTGACAGACTTCAGGATTTTGTCGCTTTTTACCTGCGCAACCGCCCGCTTCTGCGCGAGCAGCCGCACATCATAACACTTCTGCCGACAAGACTGGCTGTCTGTAAAAACAGCCGGAACAGAAATTTACCCAAGTCATAAAATACAAAAAAATGAAGGGATTGCAGTTTTTATGAACAACAAACAAAACAAACAAAAGGAAGGTCGTGCAATGGAACTTCAATCAACAGCACTCTCTATTTTCAACTTCCGCTCCGGACAGTGTCTGAAACGCAGATTCAGAAAATTCACCCTTGTAGAACTCCTAGTTGTAATTGCGATCATCGCCATCCTTGCCGGAATGCTTCTTCCTGCGCTGAACAAGGCGCGGGACAAGGCGCGTTCAATCAGCTGCGCGTCGAATCAGAAACAACTTGGGACATATACGTTTCTGTATGCTGACGACAACGGCGGCTGTCTGCCGGTGACTCATAAAGTAAATTTTGGAGGTGATCTGTCGAATGTTCAGTGGCAGACTCTGCTTTGGGGATATATTGCTAAGAAGCCGGTACAGAAACAGAATATAGGGCTGATTGATTTTGAAGTCGGCTCTCATTTGTATACGAAACCGAATCTGGCATGTTTTACGTGTCCTGCACAGACTGGCGTGTATGATGCGGCTCAGCAGGGCTATGTGCATATTGGCAGGAACTGGCTTGCCGATGCAACTACTTCATCTTATTTTTGGGGGTGGATCGTAAAATTGAAACGACCTTCGGAGAGAATGCTTTACGCTGATTCAACAGGCTCTGTGAACTACGGAGGCTTTGATTTATGCCCGAACATTTCATCCTATTCGAGTCGGTCGCATATATCTTTCCGTCATCCCGGGATAACTGCCAATCATACATTTGCAGACGGTCATGTCGCTCTGCTGAAGGAACGAGTGGATAACATTAACAGCTGGGGTTCCCAATTCTGGGGACACGGTGTACAATAAAAATTTCAGGGGTCATAGAATGAAAAAACTTCTGCTTGAAACAATCGCCCTGACAACGTCCGCGATGCTCTTCGCGGAACCGCCGGAGAAAGGCGACATCATCAACACGGAATTCGGTCCGGTTTCCATTGCCGGAGACTGGAGAAAACACTGGACTCTCTCCGCGGAGACGGAATCTCCGGAAGAGGGCATGCTGGAAGTCACGCTTCACCTGAAAACCATCGCCGGAGAAGCCCCGCTTCCGAAACTGACGCTTTCGTGGAGCATTCCTCAGCACGACATTCAATACCGCTGGCATACCGCATTCGGGGGAGCCGGAACGATTCCGCCCGACTGGAGCGGAGCGGTCGGTTCCAGTCTGTCCGGACATACTCCGATTCTCGTTCTTTTCGGGAACGACGGGATGAACCGTCTGACATTCTGCACGTCGGAGGCGATCCGGAAAGTCGAATTCAAGGCTGGAGTCTGCGAGGAGACGAATGAACTGAGCTGTTCGGCGTCGCTGTTCACCCAGCCGGAGTCTCCGGCGGAACAGTGCCGGGTCGTGCTCCGGTTCGACCGGCGGAAACAGACGTACGCGGAAGCCGTGCAGTCCGCTTCCCGCTGGTTCGAAAAGTTTCCCGAAAACCGTCCGCTTCCCGCGCCGGAGGCGGCGTTTGAGCCGTTCTATTCCACCTGGTATTCCTATCATCATAAAATTTTTGCGGACGAACTCGAAAAGGAGTGCGCGCTTGCCGTGCAGTACGGCATGAAAGGTCTGCTCGTCGACGGCGGCTGGTATGCGGACAACGACAAGCGCGGGTGCGATTTCTGGGGCGACGGCGAAGTTTCCAAGCTCCGTTTTCCGGATATGCGCGGACACGTCGCGCGGATTCATGCGCTCGGCATGAAGTATGTGATGTGGTTCGGACTTCCGTTCATCGGCTACCACAGCAAGGCGTTTCAGCGGTTTCAGGGGAAGTTTATCAACGATGTTCCTTTTCTGGAATGCAGTTCGCTTGACCCGCGTTTCCCTGAGGTGCGCGAGTATCTGATCGGCGTTTGCGAGCGGATGCTCCGGGAATGGGATATCGACGGTTTCAAATTTGATTTCATCGACAAGTTCCAGTGGAATGGTGAAGATCCGGCAATCAGGGAAAATTACGCCGGACGCGACATCCGGAGTCTTCCGCTCGCGGTCGATCATCTGCTCTTTACCATGACGGAGCGTTTGCGGAAAATCAAGAAAGATATTCTGATTGAATTCCGCCAGCCGTATATCGGACCGTCGATCCGCAAGTACGGCAACATGTTCCGCGTGACGGACTGTCCGGGCGATTCGGTCACGAACCGGGTCGGTTCGGTCAATCTGCGTCTGACAAGCGGGGTGACGGCGGTGCATTCGGATATGCTGGAATGGCATATGGAAACTTCCGCGGAGGATGCGGCGCGTCAGCTGCTCGCGGTTCTTTTTGCCGTTCCGCAGATTTCGGTCAAACTTGAGAATCTGCCTGAAACACACCGGAAAATGCTGAAATTCTATCTGGATTTCATGATCCGTCACCGAGAAACTCTGCTGAAAGGCAAGTTCGTTCCGCTCGCGCCGGAGGCGCGTTATCCGCAGATCCGTGCGGAAAAAGACGGTGAGACGGTGATTGCCGTTTACGGGAAAAATCAGATTGTGGAACTTCCGGAAGCGGGACGCTGCTGTCTGTTCAACGCAACGGCGGAGCCTGCGCTTTATGTGAATTCCGTTTCGGGATTCCGCGGACGCGCGTTCGATGTCTGTGGAGAATCTGCGGGAAGCGAAGAGGCGTTTGCCGGAGGCTTGCTGAAACTCCCCGTTCCGGTTTCCGGCATGTTCGAACTCAAAATAAACAAGGAGTCAAAATGAAATCTTTACTGAAAACAATTCTGTTCGCTGTTTTGCCGCTGGCTGCGGCCGGGACGGAAGCCCGTTTTACTGTTCCGTTTGACGGAACGCCGGAAATCGTCGGGAAACCGGGCGAAAAACTTCCCGAAGCAAGGATTTTCGGGCGGACCGGATATGTCGACGGCGTTTCCGGAAAGGCTCTTTCGGTGCGGCGTCATGCGTACGATCAGGTGACGGCCGTCAACATCAGCGGTCTTCCGGTTCTTTCGTGCACGGAGGGAAGCGTCGCTTTCCGGTTCCGTCCGAATCCGGATGACAAGGGCGATGGGAACAACTGGCTCTATTTTGCCCGGAGCGGCGGCAAAATCCAGAGTTATCTGATCTACTTCCGCGACAAGGGGATGTTTGAGCTGACCGTCTGCGCTCCGCGTCAACGTCAGTTGTTCGCGAAGGTGAAGCTTGATCCGGCGAAATGGTATCATCTGGCGTTCACCTGGAATGCCGCGAAAGGGGAAGTCGCTTTTTATGTCAACGGAAAACCGGCCGCCGGCAAACAGCGGGACGCGTGGATTGCGCCAGATTTCAAACTTTCCGATCCGCTGAACATCTGGCTCGGGCGCGGAGGAAGCGACCGCTTTCAGGCGAAAGTCGGAGAAGGCGATTACGATGAGATAAAACTCTATGACCGTCAGCTTTCCCCGGATGAAATTCTGACGGAATCCATCGGCGGCGCAGCGATGCGCCTGTCGCCTGTTCCGGCGGAAAAAGTCGCGCGGAACGGGAAACGCATTGAGGTCCGTTTCAGCGCTCCGGTTTCCCGTTTTTCTTCGGCTCAGCCTCTGATGGAATTCAGAAGCTCCGGCGGAGAGATTCGGATTTCCTCGCTGGGCTCTTCCGGAAAGCTGACGATTAACGGCGGAGTGAAAAATCTGGAATCTCCGTACGTGTTCAATCACAAACTTCCGCTGAACATTGCGGTGGAAGCGGAGGGGAAACAGGCAAAGATTTTCTTTGACGGCGTGCCGCAGGGATCTTTGGAACTGAGCAAGCCGTGGGGAAATTTTCTCGGGGCGGAAGCTGCTCCGGCATTGAAATTTCACTCCGTCGATCCGGACGCACTTGGAACAGCCGCTCTGAAACGCAAAAGTTCTTCCGCGCTGGAGAAAAAACTCTGGAGTCTGAACGACGCCTGGAAGCGGACAGAGGGCGCACGGGAGCGCATCTCTCTGAACGGAATCTGGCGGATTTTCCCCGGAGAAAATTACACGTTCGCACCCTCTGCAGAAGGCAAACAGCTTTACAGTCGGGTTCCGGGCAGCTGCCGTTCCACGCTTTTCCGGCGTTACGTGGAAAAGGAGGGAGAGCTTTCCGCGCTTCCGACGGAGGAAATCGACAAGAAAGTGACCGCCGGATGGTATCAGCGCACATTTTCCGTTCCGGAGGAGTGGAAGGGAAAGCACATCTTCCTGCGGTTTGAAGATCTGAATGCGGATTACGGAAAAATCATGCTCAACGGCAAGCTGATAGACGCCTTCCGCCAGGATTTCAAAAACGCGCTTGCGACCCCGAATGAACGACTGGTTGAAATTACGCCGTTTCTGAAAGAAGAAAACGTCGTCTCCGTCTTTACCGACCGCGCCTCGCGCGGGACGATACCGCTGGACGACAATTTCATTACAGTCAACGACGTCTGGCTGGAGGCGAATCCTTCTCCGGTGCGCCTGCTCGGGACGCTGGTTCTGCCCTCGTTCCGCAAGTCCAGCGCGGAGTTCCGCACAACCGTTTCAAACCCGTCGGGCGTCCGCGGAAAAGCGGAGCTGGTTTTCCGGTTCCGGAATGGAAAAGATGAACGGACGTTCCGTCATTCGTTCATGCTCAACGGAGAAAAACGCCAGCGCGTGAAGTTCTCGGAAGCGTGGAAAAATCCGGTTCTGTGGAACGCGGAGAATCCGCAGCTTTACACGCAGACTCTTTCTCTGAATGTAGACGGCAGCCCCGCGGACACTTTGCCGGAGCGTCCGTTCGGCTTCCGCGAGGCGTGGGTCGAAAACGGCGAGTTCCGTCTGAACGGATTGAAAACGCGTTACCGCATGCTGACGAATCCGAGGCTCGAACATGCCGCATTTGCGAATCCGCGCGCGGCGGAGCAATACATTTCCGGCCTCAAACACCTGAACTTCGACACCGTTCGCTTCAACCCGAATATCATGATGAACTCATCGAGTTTAAACGCGCGGGAGTATCTGCGGGCATGCGACCGGCTGGGTGTTTACAACCTCTTTCCCATGCCGCCGTACGACAACGACGAGATGAGTCTCTACCGTGAAGGCGTGGAGAAGTTCTTTGAACATTACGGTCAGTACACGAGCATCATCATGTGGTACACCGACTTCAACACATGTCATTATCAGCGCAATCAGGATCCGTACTATCTGAACGATACTGAATATCTTCCGGAAAGGGTGATTCCGCCCCGCCGGAAAGCGATGACCGCGGAGCGGACCATCCGGGCGCTGGATTCAACGCGGGAGGTCTTCCAGCACGCCGGCGGAAACTCCGGAAAAATCTTTACGTCCATGAATTATCAGAGCTACGGCACGCCGCTTCAGGAGCAGGAAGACTGGCCGAAAATCTGGTCGGCAAATCATACGCAGCCGCTGATGGTGGTTGAATCCGGCTTCCCGTATCCGTTCCAGTTTCTGTATTTCGATGGACCTAAAGAGAACTGGCTGTTCGCGGAAAACGCTTCGCGCTTCTTCGGCGACGGAGTTTACCGCGCGGAGAAGAGACCGCGAATCCGAGGAGAGTTTTTCGCAAAGCTCGCCAGCCCCCTCCTTCCTCCGAATTACGTTCGTGTGTCGGCGGAGCACTATCGCCGGGTTCTCCGTGCGTGGCGCGGATACGATGTTTCGGCTCTGGGAGATTTCACAACTCTGAGGATTCTTTTTGCAGACCGGGGATTGTATCCTTGGCACAACCGTTTCTTCTGGGGTGTCGACCCGCAGCTCAAAGCTCCCGGAGTCCGTCCGGATTCCGCGCGTTTCGGCGAACCTCTCGTTGATTTTCTCGCCCCGACTCCGCTTGCAGATGTCGTCCGCCGGGAACTTGCGCCGCTCCGCGTTTTCCTCGCGGGAAAAACGGCGCAGTTCACGAACAAGGACCATGCGTTCACTTCCGGAGAAGCGTTCGAAAAGAGCGCAGTCGTCATCAACGACCGCACGGCGGCGCAGACTCTGCTTCTCCGCTGGAAATTCTCCGTGGGTGGCTCCGCCGTGGAAGAGGGAGAAAAAACTGTGACCGTGGAGCCGGGCGGCATCGAGAAAGTTCCGCTGAACTTCACCGCTCCGCGTGTCGCAAAACGCACCGGAGCGAAAATCGACCTGGAAGTCTTCCGCGACGGCGCGGCGTTTGACGCCGATTCGACGGACCTTCAGATTTTCCCGGTCCGCAAAATGGATTTTACAAACGTTGCGCCCGCCGCGCTCTACGATCCGCAGGGGAAAACGGCGGAGCTGCTGGACAAAGCCGGGTTCCCGTACGTCAGAGTTTCGACGTTTGCGGAACTCATGCGACACCGTCTGCTGATTATCGGACAGAACGCGCTCGGCAAACACATTCCGGATTTCATCAAACAGCTCGAATCTTCCGGAGAACTTGCGATGGGATACAAAATCCTCGTGTTCGAGCAGCAGCCGGACGCCAATCTCGGCAACTTCGTCTTCGAGTCCCCGAGTTACCGCGAGGCGTTTGTACGCCGTCCGGATTCCGTTTACCTGCGCGGCCTGACCGATGCGGATTTGCGCGACTGGCGCGGCAGTTCGGACACCCGCCCCGAGAAGATCGTGAGTGTGGAAGAGACTCCGCATTATCCGCGATCCAAATGGAAAATCGGCAATTCCGGCATGGTTGCCGGGAACGTGATCCGCAAGCCTTCAAACGGTTCGTTCAATACCATTGTCGACTGCGGACCGAACCTGATGTTCTCCGCCCTGATGGAGGCGCGGAAACAGCACGGACTCCTCCTGTTCTGTCAGCTGGACGTCACGAGCCGTTACGGGAAAGACCCTGCCGCGACCCTTCTTGTGGATAATATTCTGAAGGAGTTCAGCGTGCCGTTCCTTCCGGTCAATCCGCTCCGCACCGTCTATTTCGGTGATGCGAAGAACGAGACGCGGCTGCGGAAACTCGGAGTCGAATACACCAAAGGGCGTTCCGTCGCCGACTTGGCTGGAGTGGAGGCTGTCATTCTGGGCGCGGATCCCGTCGCTCCGCAGCATCGCGCCGCATTTGAGAAAGAACTTGCAAAGCGCACCGGAAAACAGCACATCATCTGCCTGCCGGGAGCTCCGCTCGAACTCCTGCCGGTTCCGCTGAAACTCCGCAAAGTTTCCGGATTCAAGGCGGAACTGCCGCCCTCCGACCCGCTGTTCGACGGAATCGCGGAAGCGGATCTCTACTATCGTCAGCAACGCAGTTTCGACATCGTCGAAGGTCCGGAGTTTCTGGTTGCGACAAAGCCCGCGATTTTTGCGAAACTCGACTGCTTCCCGAATCTGAAAATGACGCGTGCCGGCAACGGTGATGCCGCTGTTGTGATTCTCACCCTCGCTCCGGACGAGTTCGGCGACCTGTTCTGGAACGAGGAGAAAGTCTCGCGGGTCTGGAACTCGATTTTCTGCAATCTCGGCATCCGGACGGGCATGAATCTGAAGTTCTTCACCAACTCCAGAATGCGCCACAACCGCATCACTCCGAGTCTGGACGAGATTCCAATCGTCGACGGTTCGCTGAAGCTGGATCCGTCGAACGGCGGCAAGCCCGCGGATACTTCCGGCTTCCGTCCGTACAAACTCGGGACGTCGTGGGAAAAACAGGGATTCCGGGATGCGAATCCGCATCATAAATATCCGGCAAAAACGCCCGCGAATCTGAAGGTTCCGTACGACGGTTACGCATGGGTCCGCGCCGAAGTCACGGTTCCGGAATCGTGGCGGGGCAGGAAGATCCGCCTGATAGGCGGACCGGTTGACGATGCCGACCGCACTTGGTTCAACGGACGGCTGATCGGGGAAACGCGGCTGGACAAAGTCCCGAACGCCTACGCGCTGAAGCGGAACTATCCGGTTCCGGAGGAAGCGATCCGTTTCGGAGAAAAGAACGAACTTCTGATTCAGGTTTTCGACCGCTGGGGCGAAGGCGGCGTCACCGGACCGCTCCTCCTGACCCTTGAACCGGAGAGTGTGCGCAACGAAAGTTCGCCTTATACGGAGAAGCTGAACTTTTACGACGTTGACGCCTTCCACAACTGGTGATGAATCCCGCCGGAGAGAACCCCTTGCCGTTCTCTCCGGCATTTCCGTCAACACGATCCGTTTTTCCGCAAAACCGTAATCGTACGCGATTCTTCAAACAGCGTTTTCCAGAGTTTCCACTGTGCAGACGATGCGGCAGCCGCCCGGGACAATCGGCTGTCGTCCAGTAAATTCACCTGTCCGCATGTCCGGCGCCCAAGGCCGGGCAGGTTCTCTTTTCTGTCAAATCAGAAAAAATTTATGGGATAAGCGGTTGTTTTTTCATTCTGCACACCTATATTAAAGAATCTTCAAAACAAAAAAGGTTTTTCTCTCAAATGAAACTTTGCAAACTGTTTTCCCGCGGTGCGGTTCTGCAGCGCCGCCAGCTTATCCCGGTGTGGGGCGAAACCGCACCGAATTCCATCGTCAAGGCAAGCGTCGCCGGAGTTTCCGCATTCGGCGTCAGCTCCTCTTCCGGAGATTTCATGCTCCGTCTTCCCCCGGTTGAAACGGCGGGAGGACCTCATGTTCTTACGGTCGAAAACATCTCCAACGGAGAAAAAACGGAAATCGAAGGCGTCCTGATCGGCGAAGTCTGGCTCGCTTCCGGACAGTCCAACATGGAGTTCCGCATGGGGAACTCTCCGGTTCAGCTGGACGAATTCCGGGAAATGGCAAACGATCCCGCCACGCTCCGCATGTTCAATGTCGGCCAATGCGCCTCCAGCGCTCCGCAGAAGGACTGTCTGACGGGGAAGTGGATGTATTCGGACAAACTCAACTCTCCCGATTTTTCCGCGGTCGCGCTCTGGTTCGCGTACAAGCTCCGAGAAAAACTCGGCGTTCCCGTCGGCGTCATCCATTCCTCCTGGGGCGGAACGTTCATCGAATCCTGGATCGGACGCGAAACGCTGATGAACAATCCGGAAGTCGCTCCGCTGATCCGCGGCTACGAACAGCGTCTCGCCACAGACGAGTTCTGGGACAGTGCACTCGAAAACCTGGCGGCCCCGTCGCGCTTCGGAAGCAACGTCAAAGGCGATCCGGGCAACAAGGGCGAAACGCTCGGGTGGGCAAAGCCCGGTTTCGACGACTCAGCCTGGATTGATTTCGACGTTCCCGGCAGCTGGACCGACCGCAAGCTCGCGGGCAACGGCTCGGTCTGGATTCGCAGAGAAATCGAAATTCCCGCCGCATGGGAAGGCAAGGAGCTTGAGCTGCGTCTCGGCGGAGTCGACAAGCACGACGTCACCTATTTCAACGGCGTCAAAGTCGGCGCCAGCGGACAGGGATTCGACGAGGCGTTCTGGAATGTCAGCCGTTTCTACAAAGTTCCCGCGGAACTCGTCAAAGCCGGAAGAGCGGTAATCGCCATCCGCGCATTTTCGTTCATTTTCGACGGCGGATTCGGCGGAAGACCCAGCAGCTATGCACTTGTCCGCATCGATGATCCGGAACAGGCGGTTCCGCTTGCCGGAACCTGGAAATTCTCCGTGGAAGCCGATTTCGGCAAAGTTCTCCTCCCCGAGGTCAGCAACCTCGCACGTCCGAACTACCCGAACACCTGGTCGATTCTCTATGACGGCATGATCCGTCCGCTCGTTCCCTACGCTCTGCGCGGCGCGATCTGGTATCAGGGCGAAAACAACGCGGGAACCCGCAGCGGCGCAATCGCCTACGAACGTCTGATGTGCGAACTCATCTCCGACTGGCGTTTCCGCTGGGGTCAGGGCAATTTCCCGTTCTACATGGTTCAGCTTGCAAACTACAGGACGCCCTATTCCTACAATGCCGATCAGCATTGGCCGACTCTGCGCGAAAGCCAGCGCCACGCCTGCGAAAAAACGCCGAACACCGGAATGGCGGTCATCATCGACTGCGGCGAAGAGCTTGACATTCACCCGAAGGACAAGCGTTCCGTCGGATACCGCCTCGCACGTCTCGCACTCCACAACGACTACGGATTCGAAGACATCGTCCCCGGCGGCCCCCTACCGAAAGAGACGGTCATTGAGACCGGCGCCTTGCGCGTCCGCTTTGAAAATGCGCAGGGGCTGCACTTCAAAGGCGAACCGCGCGGATTCCATCTTGCCGGGGATGAAGGCGAATTCATGCCTGCCGATTCGGTAACGCTGGACGGTGCGGGCGTGGTTCTGCGCTGTACGAAAATCGCGCGTCCGCTGCATGTCCGCTACAGCTGGTCCGACAACCCGGACGGCAACCTTTACAACGGAGAAGAGCTTCCCGCCACGCCGTTTGAAGCGTAATGCGGAACAGCACACTCTGCTTAAATTTAAAACAGTCCGCGCCCGGACGGGAAAATTTCTCATCCGGGCGCGGATTGTTTTTGCATCGGAGCGGAAAGCTCAGTCCGTTTCCTTCATCCAGACCCCCCAGAGATCGTCGCCGCAGCGGAACGAGCCGAGGAGAAGCATGTCGGACATGTAACGGATGTTCATCTCCGAAACGACCGTCTCCTCCGACGAATCGGGAAAGACGGAGAAATAGTAGTCGACGTTGCGTCCGCCGGAGGCGGAAGCAAGCGGAATGCAGACCGCTCCGCCGAGATCGCAGCATCCGGCGGCGCGCATCGGTGCGCCGGACCTCGTCCGGCACGCCTTTGCAATCACCTCGCCCGCATGACGCGGATCGTATACGATGTCAACGATGTTCAGTTTGACAATTCGCAGATAAGGATTCATTCGCCGCCGCTCATCCGTAAGCTGTGCTGGAGTTGCGCTCCGGAGCTTTCGCCGGATTGGACTTGAAGAACTCAACCGCATCTTCATCGTCAAAGACTTTGCGCGGGGAAAGCTCGACAATGCAGTCGGGCGTGCCGTCGGCCTTGCGCGGAACCTTCACCCCGGCAAGATCCATGCGGCGGGCGTCGCGTGCGCAGAGCATCGCGCGGCAGGACTCGGCGGAGTCGACGCCGGTCGCATTCTTCGTCGGAGCGAAACACTCCTTCCGGTCGGCTTCCAGAATGATTGTGGAGGAAGCGAGCGGAAGCGCATCGAAAATAAAGGATTCCAGCTTGACGGCGTTCGGAGCTTCCGGCTTGACGGGCGTGCCGTCGGCGGTGACGTAAGCGACCTTCTTGTCGGCGCGGTGCCACGGGAGATCAAGTTTTCCGTTTGCGGTCAGGCGCTCGATGAATTCGCGGCTGATGACGTGGATCGCGGGGCTCCCGGCAATGAAGTCGAGCTTGCCGTTCGTGGTGCGCTCGGCAAGTTCCTTCGGCATGTCGCTGTATTCGATGATCTGGAGTTTGCCGCCGGTGACGCAGAAGTTGCCCAGCTTTTCAAACGCGTTTGTCTTGGAGAGCATGATGCTGCTCATTTCCGATTTCTCAAGCGCATGAAGACCGATCATCAGCGGATTTGCGACCGGAACGAGCGGGTTGTCGACCTGGAAATAGGAGATGTATTCCACTCCGAGTTTTTTCATCAGCTCGAGGTTGCCCCACTTGCGGAGCGCAAGGAGCGTGCCGCCGTGACCGTCCGGGGTCAGAGCGATGGAGTCCTTCGCGGACATCAGCACCTTGCCGGAGTAGTCGATTGCGGGCATGAAGCCCTGAGTGAAGAAATGAACGGAATCCTCCGGCAGACCGAAGAACTCGTGCGACTTGAAGAAATCGCGGGTGGCTTTATCGTTGAGTTCGCTGGTCATGATGAACCAGTGAATGCGGGTTCCATACTTTTCGGAAACGCGGTCGAGGCTCTCCGCAAAATACTGGAAGAGGGTCTTGTGAAGCACCGGAGTGATCGGATAGGTTCCCTTCGGTCCGTCGAATCCGAGACGCGTACCCTGTCCGCCGGCGACGGTGAGAGCGGCTGTTTTACCGGCGCGGATGAGTTCCACGCCCTTTTCAAACGCCTTTTTGTAAAGGGCTTCCTGCTCGGCGTCTTTTGGGACGAGAGGGAAGTAGGATGCGGGCGCGAGATCGGCGGGAATCTCGGTGACGGGCTTGTGCATCACATAGTCCTGAATGAGAGTGGAGAGGTGATCCCAGTCGATTGCTTCGATCTGTTTCAGGAGCTTGTCGTGTTCGGCTCCGGAGAGTCTGTTGAGCGCATCGAGGATGTGCGTCTGATTGTTTTTCGTGAGAGTTTCAGCGATATTCATAATCATCTCCTTGTGATTTAATTTTTTCCGGTGCTTCCGAAACCGCCCGTGCCGCGTCCGGTTTCCGAAAGTCCGGCGGCGGGTTCAAGCTGAACGTCGGCGAGTTTTGCGACGACCATCTGCGAGATGCGGTCCCCGCGTTTGATTTCAAACGGTCTGTCGCTGAAATTGAAGAGAATGGAGCCGACTTCTCCTCGGTATCCGGCATCAATTGTTCCGGGGCCGTTGAGGACACCGATTCCGTGCTTGAGAGCGAGACCGCTGCGGGGTCTGACCTGAGCTTCATATCCGACGGGCAGTTCGATTGTGAGTCCGGTCGGCACGAGAGCGACCTTTCCCGGTTCGAGGGTGAAATCGATGCGGGAGCGCAGATCATAAGCCGCATCATCGAAATGAGCTTTCGCGGGAGTCAGATCGCGGCACCCCTCGAGCATTTTGAATTTGATGGTCACACTCATACGAGCTCCTTGTTTTGAGAATACGGTAATTTAGCACGAAACAGCCGAAAATGCAAGAGGATGAATGCCGCAAACCAAAGGAGAACGCATAACCGCAGACATCTGGATGTGGGGAAAACAGAATTCCAGCTGAACGCGACAACTGCTCTGACAAAATTTGTCACTCCTTTTTCGCAAAATCAAAGGATTGCCTCTTGTTTTTTCTCGATTTTTCGGTATAATTACTTGTAGAAACGGAGCGTTAATGTGAAAAAATCGAATGAACGGATTCAGCCTGACTCTTGACAATGCATCCGCTTCCGGCGGGGTCCTCGTCTATGAGCTCATCCGCGAATAAGTTCCGCTATTTCCGCTGGTGACGGATTCAGAAATCACAGGGGCTGTTGCTTCCTCTTAAGAGGTTTTGCAACAGCCCCTTTCGCTTAGGCGGAATCTGAAATCAGCCCTTGATCGCTCCGGCGGAGAGTCCGCGGACGAAGAGCTTCATGCAGAAGAGGAACATCACGATCAGCGGAAGCGAAGCGACCGTGTAGCCGGCCATCAGCTGTCCCCACTGTTTCGTGTATTCACCTTCCAGATACAGCAGGGAAACGGAAAGCATCTGCATGCTGTCGTCGCGGATGTACAGCAGCGGAGAAACAAAATTGTTCCACTGTCCGATCACCTTCAGAATTCCGAGCGTGCCGATGATCGGCATGGACATCGGAATGACGATGTGCCAGATCTGCTGGAGAACGTTTCCGCCGTCGATCTCAATCGCGTCGAAAAGGTCCTGCGGGATATCTTCGATGAAGTTGCGCAGGACGTAGATGTTGAACGCCTGTCCGCCGGCGATGGCGGGGACGATCAGCGCCCAGTACGTGTTGTACATTCCGAGCGAAGTGACCAGTTTGAATCCGGGAACCATGTTCGCCACGCCCGGATACATCATCAGAAGCGTGAACACGAAGAACAGAAAGTTCGAGCCAGGCATTTTGAAGCGTGCGAAAAAGTAGGCGCCGACGATGGAGAGCGCGATCGAAAACACCGTGGAAATCACGGCGACGAACGTCGTGTTGAAGATTTTTCCTCCGATGAAGTTCCACGCATAGGAGTAGTTCTCCCAGTGGAACGGCAGCGAAGGCAGCCACGGATTCTCGAAGAACTGGGCGTTGTCCTTCAGCGAGATGTTGAACATCAGATAGAGCGGAATGAACGCAAAGAGCAGAATGATGATGATAAAGAGGTGCTTTGCGCCTTCACCCCATAAGGATCTGACTTTTCTTGCCATGATAAACAGTCTCCTCTTACTTGTTGACTTTGACGAAGCGGTTGTTGATGTACGTCAGCGCGAGCGTTACGACGAAAATGACGAAACCGATTGCGCAGCCGTAACCGAACAGACCTTCCGAGAAAGCGTCGCGGAAGATTCGCAGGCCGGGGACGGTGGCGACTCCGTTCGGGCCGCCGCTGATGCCGACGAACAGGTAGATGTTCTCCCACGCCTGCAGAGTCGAAATCGTCATCAGCACAAGATTGATTCGGATCTGCGTCATGATGAGCGGCATTTCAATCTGCCAGAAGATGCGGAAGGGACCTGCGCCGTCGACCTCCGCCGCCTCGTAGACATCTTCGGGGATGCTCTGGAGACCGGCGAGGTAGATCAGCACGCCGAACGCGCCGACCCACGGGAAGCCCATGAAGATGAGCGACGGGATGATCAGCCGTTCATCCGAGAGCCACTGAATGCTGTCCGTCGGGGAGAGGAATCCCATCATGCGGAGCAGACCGTTCAGAATACCGTTGTTGGGTTCGTAGAAATATTTCCAGATGAGGATTCCGACCATGCCGGGGATGATCATCGGGATGACGAACATCACGCGGTAGAGGTAGCCCATGCGGTCGCTTATGACATGATGCAGAATCACCGCCGTGATAATCGGCAGAATCATTTTTACGACGTTCGCGACGACGAAAATCAGGACCACGCCGAACGAATGCAGGAGCGTGGTGTCCTGCATCACCCGGATGAGGTTCCCCATTCCGATGAACTCTTCCACGGTATCGCCGTTCCAGCGATAGAAGATGTGGACCATTCCGTTGTAGATCGGATAGTAGGAGAACACGATCACAAGCAGAAGCGGGATGGCGATCAGCAGATAGACCGGCCAGTAGTACCGCAGTTTTTTGACAGGAACTTCGACAGCCATTTTATAAGATCTCCTTCAGATTGAAAATGTCCTTGATCAGAGTGTCAAGATCCGCCTGGTTTTTGAACCGGGAGATCATGCCTTCCTGATTGAGTTTGTAGCGGATGTTGTATGCTTTCTTTTCCGAAGGCGAAACGGCTCCGAGCTCCCCGATGGCAAAAGCGGTTCTCATGCCGTCAAGATTCCACGATGTGCGTTTATCGTAAATGATGGATTCATTCAGTTCGTTCAAAAGCTGCTTCCGCTTGCTGAGGAACATGTTCCAATACTCTTTCTTCGGGTTTTCCGGCTGGTTGATGATCAGGTCTTCCAGAACAAGCGTCATGTCTTTCTGGGTTTTGTTGCCGATCTGGGTAATCAGCCCGATGCCGGTGTAGCCGGCGCCTTCGAACGGACGGCATTTTTCGAGAAGAGCGACCTCTTCATCGATCTGGGCCTGCGTCATTTTTCCCTTGTTCGGGCAATGGCACATGGCGGAGATTTCCGGTCCGAACGCCTCGCGGTAATCGACGCGTTTCAGCGGGGAACCCCATTTGCTGTGACGGATCATCGTCAGCTGGGAGATCTTGTAAGAGGTGATGTATTTCAGGAAGTCGATCGCAAGATCGACATCCTTCGCGGCTTTCGGGATGCCGAAGCGTCCGCCGATGCCGCTGCCGATTTCCGTCATCCTGCCGAGGTCTTTGTACGCAAAGCCGTCGCCGACGACCGGAAGCGGAATAACGTCAACTTTGAATTTGGAGTTGTTGACCATGGAGAACGCGTTGTAAGTTCCGTCGATGAAATAGCCGACTGTTCCGGAGGAAAACAGGAATTTGGTCTGCTCCAGGTCGATCGCGGGGAAGCCTTTCGCGAAGTATTTGCCGACCATCACCGTGAGTTCCGCCGGAGCGAGGAGACGGTTGAGGTCGATACTCTTGTCTCCGTTTGCAAGCTTATGGATCATTTCGTTTACGCCGATTCCGTAACCGTAATCGGACAGCGAATCGTTGTAGTCCGCGTTGAGAATATTGTTGAAGTGCGCGCAGATCTGGTTGATGGTTCCTTTGTCGAATCCGCGGACGCCGACGGGGATCAGCGGCTTGCCGATTCTGTTGCCGTACTCCAGAATCTTTTTGCAGGAATCAATCCATTCGCCGAGCGTATTCGGGAGCTTGGTATGTCCCGTCGCCGCCTGGTAAAGCTCGACGTTGACGTACATGCGCGTAGTGCACATGAAAGTGGATACGCCGAAATATTCGGAGTAAGTCGTGCTCAGTGCGCCCACCATGTCGTCCGCGAAGGTGTCGCGCCACGCCATGCCTTCCAGCGGAGTGCCCTTGTTGTAGGGGTTTTCCTCCGTCAAATACTGGGAAAGCGGGAGAAAATACTGGTTGTGGAGTTCTTCCGATCCTGAAAGCTCGATCACATCGGCGCAGTCGCCGCCGATCAGCTGAGTGAGAAACCACTGGGCGTAACCGCGGGCGGGAACGGTCGTCTGGACGACTTTGACCTTGACTCCCTCTTTTGCCTTCATCTTTTCATACTCGACGATGGCGTCCGCATACCCTTCGCGGAAACCGTCTTCGAGCTGCCAGTGTGCGAAAGTCAGCCGTTTGGCGCCGCCGGAGAAGAAACCTCCGCCCTGCGTGCTGTTGCGGATGACCATGATCGTGGAAATCACGAAGAAGATCAGGAAGCAGATAAATCCGATCTTGTTCATGATGCGCTGAAATCTGGATTCTTCCATGTTACTTCACTCCTCTCGCTTTCATGAACCGCTGGATCACGACAGCCTGCGTGGAAAGCGGATAGCGTTTGATGTATTCGCGGTAGTACGGTTCGGCGGACTTGAAGTCATTCAGCCGTTTCTCGTACAGATAACCGATTCGGAGCAGGAGGGAGCGACGGATGCTCGGGTGAACGATGTTCAGAGCGTAGGCGGCTTTGAGGTGTTCGACCGCGTTCTTGTAATCCTGCTTCTCCTTGATGAGACGGTTGGCGGTGTAGAGATGAAGCGGAATCAGAAGCTGGGTGTCGCCCTTGAAATTCCGGACATATTCATTCACGGCCTCTTTGTCGGGATACGTATAGAGGAATGCGGTCGCGGCCTCTTTGCTGCCCGGAACCGAATCCATGATGTCCTTGTAGATTTTGCGGTATTCGATTTTATCCGCGAAATCTCCGTAGATGTCCTTGCGGTCCTGCATGAGCTGAGCGCAGCGGGCATAGCTGAGACCGGCGAGAATCCGGAGCGCCTTGGGGTTGGCTTTGTTCGCATAGAAGAATCCGAGTTCACGGACTCCCTCTTTCGCGGTTGCTTCGCTCTGCGTTTTGTCATACGCTTTGGTCATGGAGAGCAGCAGGGATGCGAGCGGCTCGTTTTTGCGGTCCGCGCCGAGGGTGCGCACACGGGAATAGTTGCCGACGGCGTACGCCTGAATCAGCGGATCGACCTCTTTTTCCGCTTTGACGGCCTGACTTGGTTTTTCCTGCGCGACACCCGCGAACGGGATGGACGCGAGGACTGCGAATGCGGCAAGAGCTGCCGGTCGAACTTTGTGCATACTCACCGTATCCTCCTTGATTCGTACATAATTATCTCCTTGTGTTAATATGCCCGGAACAGTGGGGCTACCGTTCCGGACCGGCACGGAACGGGCTTGCGGCCTGATCGTCCGGGACCTCACGGGCAGAGAGTCGGCGGACGGGGATCGCAGCAAGTCTTTCCGCGTCGGCGAATTCTATTTATATCATAGATTATACACCATGTTTCCGCATTTGTAAAGCCCCGGAATTAAGTATTTTTAATTTTTTTTGCCATGCGATTTTTGCCGGACCGCCTTCTTTTGCTGCGGAGCCTTGCTGCGATTCCGCCGTCAGATGACGGCGCCCCTCCACTTTTCGGTCATACGCGAAGATTTTTTCATTTTTTTCGTGTTTCGCACTTGCTTTTTGCAAAGAACAGTGTATATTGTAGACATCTGCCAAAGATATGGCAAACGAAAGTGAGTCGGTAGCTCAGTCGGTAGAGCATCGCCCTTTTAAGGCGGTGGTCCAGGGTTCGAGCCCCTGCCGACTCACCATTTTTGTTTTAAACCAGCCGGGTTTCCGCTTTTGCAGACTACATCTTCCGCAATCCGCTGTTCTCCGGTCTTAAACCGGAGTTTTTTGTATATGGACAATATCCAGAGACTTGGAATCGCCCTCATCCTGTCCGGCCCCAGCGGGTCCGGAAAATCCAGCATCAGCAAAGAAATCATGAAACGGCATCCCGATGTTGCGTTCTCCATCTCCTGCACCACGCGCGCGCCGCGCGGAACCGAACGGAACGGCGTCGATTACCATTTCCTTTCCCGCGAAGATTTCCGGAAGAAAATCGAAGCCGGCGATTTCATCGAATACGCGGAAGTCCACGGGAATTATTACGGAACTCTCAAATCCGAAGTCCTCGACCGCGTCACAAGGGGAATCGACGTCATACTCGACATCGACGTTCAGGGCGCAGCGAAGGTTCACGAGCTCTGCAAGACAAATGAGATTTTCCGCGACTGCGTCGAATTCGTCTTCGTCGCTCCCCCCTCCCATGCAGAACTCGAACGCCGCCTCCGCGGACGCGGCACCGACGCGGAAGAGGTCATTCTGAAGCGTTTAAAAAATTCCATACTTGAAATTTCCCGCTGGAGGGAGTATTCTTATCTGCTGATCAATGACGACTTTGCGAATGCCGTGGAGAAATTCAACGCGCTTCTCCTCGCATTCCGCATGTCCACCAAACGATGGAAAGAGGATATCAATGCCTGACAACAATGCTCTTCTGCTCGGCGTGACGGGCGGGATCGCGGTCTACAAAGCCGCCGACCTCTGCTCGAAACTTTGCGCATCCGGATACGACGTTCATGTGATGATGACCGATTCCGCCCGGCATCTGATTTCCGACAAGCTCTTCTTCACGCTCTCGCGAAATCCAGTCATTTTCGACCTCTGGGACACGCCGACCTGGAAGCCGGGACATATCGAGATCTCCCAGCTTGCGCGTCTGATGGTGATTGCCCCCTGCACCGCGAATTTTCTCGGCAAATACGCAAACGGAATCGCCGATGACGCCCTCACGACCTCCGCGATGGCCTACGAAGGAGAGGTTCTGCTCGCCCCCGCGATGAACACGCGCATGTGGCGGAATCCGGCGGTCCGGCACAACTGCGAAACACTCCGCGCGCGCGGAATTCACTTTGTCGGTCCGAACGCGGGACGTCTTGCCTGCGGCGACTCCGGCGAAGGGCGCATGGCGGAGGTCTCCGAGATTCTCGACGCCGTCCGCGAACTCCTCCCCCTCCCCTGAATGGAGCGATCATGGCAAAGCCGTCTTTCTATCTGAATGCGCCTGAAATACACCTCTGCGCAGTCTCGAAAACCCGTCTTTCCTCGTTCTGGAATCATCTGATGCTCGGCGGGTGCTATTGGCGGCTCTATCATCACACCGCGCACGGAGCGGGTGTTTTTCTGGATGGAAAGAAGATTGAACTTGTTCCGGAGAAACTCTATCTGCTTCCGCCGAACTGCAATCTGCGGACCTGGTCGGACGGGGTTCCGGAGCAGCTTTACATCCATTTTGAGGTGGAGAACATCTCAGGCAGCCGGGCGCATCTGCTGAACGGAGTCGAGCTTGCAAAAGCGGGATGCGTCGCCGGGATTCTGGAGGAACTGCACGAGAGTTTCGCGCAGGAGAACTGTCCGCCGGCACGCCGCAAACTGCTTGCGCTGTCCCTGCTGACCGCCTCGATCGCCAAGCTTCCGAAAGAGGCTTTTTCGGAAATCGACTGTGACCGCCGGATCATCAACGCCTGCGATTTCATCCGCTCCAACACGGACAAGGAGATCAATCTTTCGATGCTCGCGCACATCGCGGGGCTTTCGGAAAATGTGTTTCTGCGGGACTTCAAGGCGCAGACGGGCAGCACGCCGTATCAGTATCTGCTGCACGTCCGCTACACCCAGGCCGCGCGTCTGCTTCAGTTCGGCAACTGCACGATCGACGAAATCTGTTATATGATCGGCGTGAACGACCGTTTCCATTTTTCGCGCACTTTCAAGCGCATGTACGGCGTTCCCCCCGCGCAATACCGAAAACATCTTCAGGAACAGACCTCCGCGGAGGAATGATCACTCCTCTTTCCGCGTCACGCCGGGACCATGGATCGTGCTGACGCCGCGGTTGTTCTCCAGACGCAGAACAACCGGAACGGCGGCGTCAATGCCGTGCGCATGCGAAATGATCCCGATCAGCTTGCCGTTCTGACGCAGACTCGACAGCTGTTCCAGAGCGTGCTGAAGCGTATCCTCGTCCAATGTGCCGAAACCTTCATCCAGAAACAGTGTGTCTATGCGGGCCCGGTCACGCGCCATGCGCGAAAGACCAAGAGCAAGAGACAAACTGACCAGGAACGTTTCCCCGCCCGAAAGATTGCGCGTGGAACGGACCTCGTCGCCGCGGTAACGGTCAATGATATTGAACTCCAGACCGTTCTTCGGATTCGCGGAAAGGATGAAGTGATCCGTAAATTTCTCCAGCTGCGCATTCGCCCGCTCAATCAAAGTCTCAAACGCCAGACTCTGCACGAACGAACGGTACTTCTTGCCGTCCGAAGAACCGATCAGGTCATTCAGGAGTTTCCATTTGCGGCAAAGTTCCTCCTGCACGGCGATCTGTCCGGCAAGCCCGGCGAAACGTTTCCGCTCCTGCTCGTCGCGTTCCAGAAGAAGTCTGTTTTCCACAGCCGCCGACTGCGCCTGCCGACGCTTTTCATCCAGAGCCTTGAGCGCGGCAGACATCGCCTCCACGTCCGCGGGAAGCCCTACCCCGTGCGCAGAAAGAAAATCCCGCGCGGCCGTTATCCGTTTCCGAGACTCCTCCGAACTCGTTTTCAGCGAGGCGGCTTTCAGACGGAGCTCCTGCAGAGCCTTCTCAGAATCCTTCTGCATTTTCTGCGCGGAGGCGCAAGCGTCATTCGCTTTCTTCTCCTCTTCATCGGGAAGTTTATCTCCGAAAAATGCACAGCGCTCAACGGAAAGCGCGGTCAGTCCGGTTTCCAGATCCGCAAGCTTTTTCTCCTGAGACAAAGTTTCCGATTTCGAAGTCTCCAGACGCTCCAGCCGAGCCTGCAGTTCCGTCTCCAGGCGTGCGGTTTTTTCCGATGCGGATTTTTCCTGTTTCGTCAGATTTTCATATTCCGCAAAACGCCCGGAAAGCGTATCGTAAAGAGTGTTTGCTGACACCGAAGCATCAACGGAGACGCCGGAAAGCGATTCGGAAAGGGAGTTCTGCAAATTGAGTTTCCGGGATTCCCGCTCGTCCGCCAGCCGCTTCTCATATTCAATCTTTTCAGAGTTTTGTTTCAGAAGCGAGCGTTCCGTTTCAAGCGCGGCGGAGCGGACACGCAGTTCCTCTCGGGCGGATTCGAGCTTGTCCTTTGCGGACTTCTGATCCCGGTCCGCAGTCTCGATCATGCCGGAAAGAACCTTGAAGCGCGCGAATTCCGCCCCCGAAATCCGAACCTCCTCTTCCAGCGCGGCGCGGTCGCCGGTGAGTTTGGCGCGAAGTTCCGTCAGCTCATCCTCTTTTTTCTTCAAATCCTTTGCGCCCGACCGCAGCAGAGTGTCGAGCTGGGCAACGGCGGTCTGCTGTGCGGAAACAGACTCTTCCAGCTTCTTCAAATCGGCGTTTGCCTGCGGAAGAAGATCCGGCTCAGGCGCAGGCAGATTCCGCACATAGGGATGCTCCGTGGAACCGCAGAGCGGACACGGGGCTCCCGGTTTCAGCTCCTTACGCAGAGATTCCAGTTTTGCAATTTTCGCTTCCGCGATTTGCTTTTCATGCAGAAGCGCGATCCGCTCCTCCGCACTCTTCTTCAGGGCGAGTTTTGCATTCAGCAATTCCCGCGCGGAAGCAAGCTCCGTCTGAATCTGTTTCTGCGAGCGGTCCAGTACAAGCAATTCATTCGCGCGCTTGTCGGCTTCGGCAAACCGGGCGAGCTGTTCTTCCAGTTCGTGAACATGAGAGGCGAGATTCTCTTTTTTCGAGAAGAACTCCGGAACCGACAAACCGTTCAAGTGCGCTTTCAGAAGTTCCGATTTCTGCCGAAAAAGAGTTTCGGCGGCGGAAACAACCGGGTTCTGCTCATCCACCTTTCGCGAAGCGGCGGAAACTGTCTGTTCCTGATTTTTCTGTTCCGTCACCAGCTTTTCAAGACGCTTCTCCGCGGCTTCCGCTTCCCGCTTGAGCGTCTCCAGCTGATCGCACAGCAGTTTGACCGAGCCGAGAACCGCGCCGATTCCGGCATCCGCCTGATGCATCGCAAGAGTATCGCGCAGTGAACTCAACAGATTCCGCGCGACCTGCAAATCGGCCTCCGTCTCACGTCGCGCCTTTTCCGCCTTCCGTTGAGCGTCACGACAAGTCTCCACTTCGTTCTTTTGAGCGTCCCGCGACGCCCGACAAAGTTTCAGCCGGGTGTCCAGCTCACGGACTTTCAGAAGAAGCGGGGCAAGCATGGTCCGCTCATCCGCGGCATGTTTGACGGCATCCGCGGCATCGGCGCACGCCTGCTCGGCCTCGGCAAGCGGATGTTCCAGTTTCCGCCGTTCCTGCGCCAGAGCTTCGGCATTTTTCGTTTCGGCATTCAGAGACTCCGCCGTGCGCAGAATCTCCGTGGCGGAATCGTATTCCCGCTTGATGGACTGAACGGTCTTTTCCCCCGATTCGATTGCAGATTGAAGCTCCTTCACCCGCTCTTCCGGGAAAAGCTCAATTCCGTCGGCTTTCCGCTTCAGGTCCTCCAGTTCGCGCTTGTGAGTTCCGGCCAGTTCGCAGACCTTCATGGAAATCTCCCCGTAGATTTCAGTCCCGGTAATCTGCTCCAGAATCGGGGACCGCTCGTCGGAAGAGGCCTGCAGAAACGCGGCGAACTGTCCCTGCGGCAAAATCATCGCGCGGGAAAAATGAGTGAAATCCATTCCCGTCAGCCTGCAGACAAGAGAATCAGTTTCCTTGAGTTTGGAGGATAATATTTTCCCGTTTCCGGACGGGTCGTACTCCGAAAGGATGTGTCGCGCGCTCTGCAGATTGCCCGTCCGGGACGCCCGGTGCTGAGACCAGCGGACCAGAAAGCGTCCGCGTTCGTTGGAAAAGACCGCTTCCGAAAAACATTCCGATGTGCCGCGCGTCATGATTTCGTTGTTCTCCTGATTCAGACGTTCGAGACGCGCGGTACGCCCGTAAATGGCGAGACAGACGGCGTCGAAGATGGTGGATTTGCCCGAACCGACGGGACCCGAAAGAGCGAAGATTCCGGCGTCGGCAAAAACGGGATCGGTAAAATCAATGCTCCATTCCCCGCGCAGCGAAGCGAGATTTTTGAAATGAATCTTTTCTATTTTCATTTGGGTCTGTATACTTTCTGCATTCCGGAAGAGAAGATCTCTTCGTATTTCCGATTCAAGGCAAAACGCGTTTTCACTTTTTCCAGATCGGCGGCGTTCCGGCAGACAATGCGCGTGCCGGGCGGAAGCGAAAGCACCTTTCCGAAATCCGGACGGTCGTAAAGGATCAGCTCCTCCGCAAATCCGAGATTCGTCAGAACGAATTTCAGCGACGGCGGGTCGGCGTCGAAGTCGATGAACACCGGCTCGGGCTCCCCGCGGATTGCCTCCGCCGCCTTGACCGGCTGAAACTCCGCCGAAACCGGATACGGATTCAGCAGATCATCCGCATACGGCGGACCGAACAGACACCGCGAAATCTGCGGAGTAAAATTTGCCGTGAACACAATCCACAGCAAAGAAACCAGAATCAGGCGGCGTCCCGTTCTGCCGCTGCGGCTGGCAAGAATCCCGAGCATCAGCATCCAGAGTCCGAAAAACGGAAAAAATATCCGCGGAAACGGCGGCGCTTTCGCCGGAACCGCAAGCAGCAGCGGCATCGCAAAAATCAGAGCAAAGCTCAGAAGCCGGAACCGTTGTCTCCGCATCCGCCACGCTCCGGCGGCCGCAAACGGAAGCAGCGGAAGAACCGTCACAGCAAACGCCAGATAGAGATTGCCGTACGCCGCGCCATACCCCGTCCACCCTTCGCGCAGGTTCGATGCGGCGACGAGTTTGCCGAAAATATGCGCATAGAACAACGGCACGCTCAGAACAGGAATCAGCGCAAGAGCAAACCAGCGGACGCGGCATCCGGCTTTCCGCAGATCGGACGCGAAAAACAGCGTTCCGGCAAGAAGGGCAAACAGCGCAGTCGGCATCACTCCGACCGCGAGGCAGCAGAAGAACAGATAGAGCGCCCCCCACCGGCTGAACCATGCGCTCTTCCGCCACCGATCCGCCGCAAGAAATGCGGCGAACGTGAACAGAAACGCCGTCATGTACCCGCGCAAAGCGGTCGAATAGACCGCGAACGCCGAGGACGACGCCAGCAGCATGGAGCAGATAAATCCAACCGACGCGCCGCAGCGGCGCAGCAGTTCCCGGCTGACCAGCCAGAGCGCACCGCATCCGGTCAGCAGCGAAAGCAGACGCAGATACGCAATCCAGTTCGGCGCGAACTCCCCGCCAGCCGAATTCCAGAGAGAGAGAAGCATCGTATAAACAATATGGTTGTTCGGAATCGGATACGTGAACGGAATCTTTGCGAAACCGAGCGTCAGCCAGCCGAGCGTCAGCACCTCGTCGAACCACGGAGGACGCATCAGCTGAATTGCGCCGAGCAGGAAAAGCACGATTGCGGCAATGCACGGAACACGCCGGATCCAGACGCGCAGTTTTTTCCGGTCAGTCGAGTTCATTGTTCCAGAACACCTTATAAGGATCCGTCAGCCGCTCCGCCTCCCGCGGTCCCCACGAACCGGAACGGTACGGGAACGGGGCGGCCGCATCCTCCCGGAACCACGCATCCAGAACGGGCATCAGGAGCGACCACGCGCAGTCAATCGTATCGCCGCGCAGAAAAAGCGTCTGATCCCCGAGCATGCAGTCGAGCAGAAGACGCTCGTACGCATCGGGCATCGTCTCGCCCGGTTCAAGGATGGAGGCGTACTTGAAGTCCATGCTCAGCGCCCCCATGCAGAGCTTGGGTCCGGGCTGTTTCGCCTGAATCGTAAGCTTTATCCCCTCCTCCGGCTGAACATTGAGAACCAGACGGTTCGGCGTCAGGTCCTCCGCGCGGACGGGGGAAAAAATCGAATGGTCAATCTGTTTGAAGTTGATGACGATCCGGCTGGTCTTCTGCGGCATCCGCTTTCCGCTCCGCAGGAAAAACGGAACTCCGCACCAGCGGGGGTTGTCAATGAACAGACGCATCGCCGCAAATGTTTCCGTGCACGACTCTGCGGGGATTCCCGGCTCTTCGCGATAACCCGGAACGGAAACGCCGCCAATCTCTCCCGCGGCATACTGTCCGCGCACGACATCCTCCGGCGCAACCGGACGGATGGAGCGCAGCAGACGCAGTTTTTCCGTCCGGAGACTTTCCGCGCCGGATGTTTCCGGACACTCCATCGCGACGAGCGCGAGCATTTCGAGCAGATGATTCTGAAACATGTCGCGGAAGACTCCGGTTTTCTCGAAGTAGCCCGCGCGCTTCTCCACGCCGACCGTTTCCGCGACGGTGATTTGTACATTGTCGATATAATCCGCGTTCCATACCGGTTCGAAGATGAGGTTTGCGAACCGGAGAATGAGAATATTCTGAACGGTCTCCTTGCCGAGATAGTGATCGATGCGGTAAATCTGCCGCTCGTCCAGCGTTCTGCGGAGTCCGAGGTCGAGAGCGCGGGAGGATTCAAGATCATGTCCGAACGGTTTTTCCAGCACGACATGACGCCACGGCATCCCCTCCGCATTTTCCGCCGTCAGCCCGGCCGCGCCGAGACGATCGACGATGTCCAGATAGAGTGCGGACGGCGTGGCGAGGTAGAAAATGCGTCCGAATGCGGCGGAGTCCCCCCCTGCTTCATGTTCCATGCGTTCGAGCTCCGCACCGATTCCGGAATAAAACGCCGGGTCCGCGTAATCGCCGGAGAGATAAGAGACACGGGCAAGAAATCCTTCGAGTTCGTTTTTTTCCGCCGGAATCCATCGTGCAATCAGCGCATGGTAAGCGGCAGTATCGAGCTTTGAGCGAGCGCAGCCGAGAATGCGCGACTGTTCGTGCAGCAGTCCCCGCCGGAACAAGCGGAAAAGCGCCGGAATCAGCTTTCTGCACGCCAGATCTCCCGACGCTCCGAAGAGCACGATCATATTGGGCACCGGAGCGACTTCCAGACAGAAGCCGCCGCGCCAGGTGTAAGTTCCGTCAGCCATGTAATTCCCTCCCTGTTTGTTTTTATAATAACGCATTTTGCCGAAAAAGCAAACTGAATGTGGAAAAAATCCTGTCTGCGGCAAATGCTTGAAAAGCATGAATATTGTGCTATTATACTCAACTAGGAGGAATTTGCAAATGGAAATACGGGTTCTGCGCAAACGGTCAATTTGGCAAAGTCGGCGTAACATATCGTTCAGGGATTTCTCATCAACAATATATGGAGTATTATAATTATGAACTTGTTTATTCAGTCTGGAAAACTTTTTAATATCATATTCTGCATGCTGTGCTGTATTTTTTGCTTTGCAGCAGACAACACAAAAACTTTACCTCATGTTTACAATTATATAACGGCCGCAACTTATTTTCCGGTGACATCTCTTGAAAACAACGCAGAATATTCCATTCGTATCATCGAACAAACCAGCACGGAATCTATATCAACAGTTAAAGTGCTGATAACACCGGGAAATATTGCCGCACAATATTCCATTGACAAAAATGGCATTGTCTGGAAAGCACAAGCCTCACATCAAGGGAAGAAGATTTTTTCTGTTTCTCTTAACAGCAGTCGCAGTAAACTTTTCCCGACTGATCTATATGGCAATTGGGCAGTCAATATCGAAAGCATCATTTTAAATGGGTTAAAATATTTTTCGGTCGGCAGGTTCTTGTTGAGCAAAAAGAATAACGAGAAAATTTCATTGCATGTGTTGTCAAACGATAATGATAATGTCAAATTGCGTATAGACGACACTGTTGTTGATTACGTCATTTCAAATGGCGTGAAAAAAATACGAGTTTATGAATGGCAAAATGGGAATAACAAATTCATTGGCGAACTAACTCTTTTCGATGAAAATCAAAAGAGCAAGTTAGACGGGATGCTTTTAAGCTATGAGTTTAAGGATGATATTCAGCCATCACTTGTATACTATGCTCCATTAAAATTAAGAAAAGCCGCTGTTTTATATGTAAAAGACAATAATTCTTATGTTAAAGTTTATAATACTTCAGGAAAAATAATTCAAGAAAATACATTTTTCAAGATAAAACCATCTCCTTTTGATTATTGGATTATGGAAAGCGGAAAGCAGAATCTATGAAACAATGCAATATACCAGCTACAACAATAGAAATGATAACTATTATTTTCTTCTTGACTGTTATAACATTAAAATCAGAAGAAAGATACAATAATATTTCTCCAGCTATCCAATACGATCGGCAGGGAAAGTTCAAAGATTCATGGACATTGATGCATAAATGTCGACCGGATGATCTTTCAAACGATGAACTCATGCTTATGGCAATGTATTGCAAAGAGGGAAGAAAAGGAATCAAAAAGAATCCCGAACGAATGCGGGAATTATTTTGTTTATTAAACAAAAGGCTGCAAGCAGATACATCAAAAAAGATTTTGTATTATCGCGGAATTTGCATGATGTATGGCGAATTGAACCTGAAAGAGGCGTATAAGCTGATAAAAAAATCAGCAGATGATGGTTATTCTGACGCTCAAGCAGAAGTTGCAGTTATGCTTTTGAAAGGTATAGGTATTGAATCTGACCAATCTTTGGCGCTGGATTATCTGAACAAGGCTGTAATCAACAGCAATCTGACAGCCAAAGCTTATTTAGCATCATATTACCTGGGACAGAAAAAAGACTTATCCAAAGGTCTCGCGTTAGCTCAAGAGGCAAGTAATGCAGGAAACAGAGCTGGTCAATACACATTGGCAATGGCTTATGAAAAAGGTGTTGGAATTGGCAAGAATGACAAAAAAGCACTTAGGTTGTATCAATTGGCCGCAGATCAAGGACTTCAAGATGCAAAAGAACGGCTTGCATGGTTAAAAGAGTCTTTGAACATACCGCAAGAACAGTATATTGAAGATGAAAGCAACTAGGAGGAATTTGCAAATGGAAATACGGGTTCTGCGCTATTTCCTCGCGGTCGCGCGCGAAGGGACGATTGTCCGCGCCGCAAATTTTCTTCATGTCACACAGCCGACTCTCTCCAGACAGCTTCAGGATCTGGAGGATGAGCTCGGACAGAAGCTCTTCATACGGAGCAACCGGAACATCACCCTCACTCCGGAAGGCATGTTCCTGCGGCGGCGCGCGGAAGAAATCATGGAAATGGTCAACAAAACTGAAACCGATTTCAGCGTCATGGGCGAAAGCGTGCGCGGAAAAGTCTACATCGGCGGAGGCGAAAGCGACGCCATGCGGCTCATTGCCGACGTCATTCACTCCATGCGGCAGGAATACCCGGAAGTGCGCTGTCACATCTTCAGCGGAAACGCAGCGGACGTCATGGAGCGGCTCGACAAAGGAATTCTGGATTTCGGCGTGCTCATTCACCCCGTCGACATTTCCAAATACGACTCCATCACGCTTCCGGTGAAAAACCTGTGGGGCGTGATCATGCGGAAGGATTCTCCGCTCGCGGCGAAGAAACACGTCGAGCCGGGCGACCTTGTGAATCTTCCGCTGATCTGTTCCCGCATGGACGACTCCGGGCCGAGCCGGAATCCGTTTGCCGCCTGGTTCGGCGCGGGATTTGAAAAGCTGAACGTCGTGGCCACATACAATCTCATCTACAATGCCGCGCTGATGGTGGATGCGGGTATCGGCTATGCCCTTTCGCTGAATCATCTGTCCAATATCGATTCGCGGAGCTCACTCTGCTTCCGTCCGCTGCAGCCGCGACTGGAATCGGGACTCTCGATCGTCTGGAAGAAGTACCAGGTTTTCAACAAGGCCGCCGAGGTTTTCAAGAACCGGATCGAAGAAAATTTCGCTGCGGATCAATGCGGTCTTAGAACGCCGTAACGGACCGGGTCCTTGTCGCCGTCTCCGATGCCGTGCGCCCAGCGCAGATAGCCCGCGCGCTTCGTTCCGTCGTGTTCGTTCACAACCAGCGAGAAATGCAGCGGCATGTTCTTCCGGAACGAGAGCGGATAGAGCTCGGAAAGTTTCATCCGGAGAAGATAGCGTTTGCCGCCGGGAATATCGACGACGCGCAGGACGGCGTTCGGCTCCGGCACAAGATTCGTCGCGGGAGTGTAGACAGAGGGAAGATCGCCATCCGTTGCAGGAGCGAACTCCTTGTAGACTTCGGGTCCGGTCGTCGTGAGCCCAGCCTGAAACTCAACCCGCATATCGGCATAGCCCTTGTTTTCGCAATCAAATGCGAACTGAATGCTGTCGCCGTCAAACAGTTTTTCCCCGTGCCGCTTCTGACAGAACAGCGGATCACGGACATCGACAGCCAGCTGCATCGAATCACCGGAGATATGCAGCGCGAATTTCGCGCGGTTCCCGCCGACACTCCCGAATGTACGCCAATCGGAATCCACCCAGCGCGCATTCCGCTCCAGAAACGTTCCGTCCTTCCGGATCAGCGGAAGCGTGCCGTAAACGCCGTGCGGTCCGCTCGGTTTCAGCGCGGGACGGTTCGGGATGAGAACTCCTGCGTCTTTTTTCAATCCGGGCAGTTTCGCCGGATCGAAATTGCGCAGATAATAAAAAGTTTCCGGTTCGATTCTCCAGTCGAGGAGAGAAACGGGTCTTCCCTCCCAGTCGCAAATCGAACTTCCGGAAGTCAGCGCCCCGGAGACAGCCCCAGGCGCCAATGCCTCCTTCTCATCGTGCCAGAGCAGCAGAACATTTCCGCCCGGAACCGCAAATGCGATTGTTTTAATTTTTCCGGACACGCCTTCCCCGAGGAACTCTTTGCCGTCCGGAAGCTCCGCGGCGGCGTGCTGAAGAATCAAGGCCGGATAGCGGACCGAGACAAACGGAACCGGATCGAAAAATCCGGAAGCCTGCGGCAGCGCGTCCCCCATCTCCTTTTTGAACGCGAGCGACTCGATGCGTCCGTATCCGAGCGTGCAGAACGCCGTAATCTCCCGGAGTCCCGACTTGAGCTGACGCAGCAGATCCAGCATCATAACTTTCGCAAGCTCCCGTCCGCCGGACTTGTGATTCGGCGGAGCGCTCCGCGGCTGAACCAGAATCGAATGCCATTCGCTTGTGCTGACAACCGGAGTCTTCCGGTTGAGCCGCCGTGTAATCTCCCGGAAACTCTCCGGTTTGTAATCGCGTCCGTGCAGCGGCAGAACATCAAAATAATCGGTAATGTTCCGCTTCACGACTTCCTCGTAAAAAGGAAGATAACGCTGTCCGATTCCGCCCATCCAGATTTCCGCGTCCGGCTGTTCCTTCCGGATCACTTCGCTTCCGGCTTTCATCAGATCGACAAATTTTTCCGGCGTATCGTTCCAGAAAATGCTGAAGCCTTTGAAATGCGGTTCGTTCCACAGTTCGTACTTGTTCACCCGGTCGCGATAGTGATGAACGAATGCGGTGAGAAAATCTTTCCAGTCCTGCATTTTCGCCGGAGCGAAGGTGGAATACATCGGCAGCCAGCCGTACTGCATACGGACGTCATCCGGATGAGAAGACGCCCAGCGCGCCGTTCCGCAGATGCTGAACAGGATTCCGAGTTTATCCGCGACCGCGCGGTCGACCAGCGGATCGGCGAACCAGTTGAATTTGCCTTTTTCCGGTTCGAAATCTCCCCACATGCAGCCGTGCAGACGCACAAAGCCGGATCCGAAAAGTTTCGCGAGGTCATATTCCAGATCGTTGATTCCCTTCTCCTGATTGAGTTTTCCCGCGCTGATTGCGAAACCGAGCCAGCGCGTTTTCTGCGTTCCGCGTGCGGCGGATGAGACTGCAACCGGAATAAAATCCTGCGTAAAAATCCGGTACTGATTCGTCTGCCAGATTCCATCCTTGTAATCCTCTCGCACGGGTTGCTTCGTTCCGTCCGCAAAAAGAGCCGTCAGATAAATCCGGTGGAAACCGGGTTCCGGAGGCGTCCAGAGCATCCCCTCTTTCCGCAAAGTTGCGGCGGAACAGCGGAAAGAGCCAACCGTTCGGCCGCGATCGTTCTCCACTCGGGCTTCCACGCTCTCCAGATTTGACGGAACGGAACCTTTCACAAGAAGACGGACAGGCTCGCCTTTGAAATACCATCCGCCGAGCCGATCCGGACGCAGACGCAGAACATTTCCAATGGAACGCGGGACGCCAATCCGGATCCGGTCGAAGAAGAGCGTTCCGCTACCCCGTTTTCCTGAACTGGCGAGAGTTATCCGGTAATATGCCGCGGATGCCGGAATTTCCGATGTGGGAAGAAGCATTCCGAACTCCGAAAATTTCTCAGAAAGCTCCGGAAGAGGAATCTGACGTGTAAGCACCGTTTTTTTACTCCGGTCCGCCAGCGACAGGAACACAACCGGGCGGTTGTTCCGGTAATCCGCCGAGCGGCGGACCGCTCCTTTGACGACCACCGGACGCCCCGGAGTCAGCACGTGCCAGTCCACATGCCAGCCCGCCGTCCCGTTCGAAACGGCGGGAACCGCAAGGGCATGCTCCGTCCCCGCCGGGCTCCCGACGAGTCCGCCGCGCTGAGAATCGGTGTTTCCGTCATAGTTGACGAACTCCCATCCGGCCGGCTGAACACGGGTCCGGATGCCGTCGACGAATTTTCCCCAGCGGAACTCTTCGGAAAACATCTCCGTCAGATTCTCATCATCCGGAAGCTTCCCCGACGCCTTCCCCTGCGTCAGCTTCAAAACGGGACTCTTCTCCTGTTTGACAAGTTCCATGCTCCGGATTTCAAACCCGCCCTTCTGATTCCAAACGAACAGAACGATTGCAACTTTCCGGCAGCCCGCAGGCGTGGTGAAAACACCGGAAAGGACCTGCGGTTTTTCCTCAAGAATCGCACCGGGAAGAAAATCGAAACGCTGTTTCGGATATCCCGGGGCGTTGACCATGCCGATCAAAGTGACATTTCCCGAGACAGTCAGGTTCACGCGGTAAGCCGTCGCAGGTTCCACGGGATGATTGACCAGAGTCACGCCCGCGCCGCGGTTTCCCAATCCGTCAACAGCCACGGCAAGCGCGCCGTTCCGGAAGGAAAGCTCCGCCCGGTTCCACGGACGCAGCAGATTCAGATCCAGAGCGGAAAGCATCGTGCAGCAAAGCAAAAGAAAAACTGTTTTATACATGCGGCAAATCTCCTTTTCCAGGCGGCTCAGGAGCCGATCCCCCAGCTGTTCCAGAAGTTAAGCTGTCCGATGTCATCCGCGCTGGTCCATCGGAACGGCGGGAAGTCATACGGTGCGCCTTCAACCGCGATTCCGGCGGAACTCACATGCCAGTCCAGATGCAGAATGTTGACACGTCCCGCGTGACGGGCGTGCGGCATTCCGTAGTTGGTGACGCTCCCGTTTCCGCCGTTGGATTTTGTGTTCGGGTGCCAGCGCCACATGCCGTAACCCTGTTTCGGAGTGTTGGCGTCGACGGTCGCCGTGGTATCGGTCATGAAGATTTTGCGTGACGGATTTTTTGCCTTCGATGCTTTGCCGGAATGGTGATACGCCTCCGGATACGCGACGGAAACACCGGTGCTTCCCGTGACAATCGCCTCGTTTACGCCGTAATGCGGATTGAACTCCAGCCAGCCCCAGTTGACGTTCGCGCCGAGGTTGTATTCATGTCCCGGCATGGCAACCGATGGACAGGTCAGCGACCGCATCGGAAGATATCCTTTGGAATTCGCTCCGGCAAGATCGGCATTCCCCGATCCGGACGCCGCCTGCCAGCCGAGAATGACGTCGGTCCACAGAGGCGGCCTCCACGAGTTCCCGAACATCGGAATCAGATGATCGTCGCTGTCGCCCAGATACTGCGCATAGGCAAGTCCGAGCTGTTTCTGATTGCTGACGCAGGAGATCGCTCTCGACTTCTCCCGAGCCTTGTTCAGAGCCGGCAAAAGCATGCCCGCGAGGATTGCGATGACAGCAATTACCACGAGGAGCTCCACAAGCGTAAACCTTGCGAATTTGCGCTTGAAACGGAAAATGTGAAACAGAAAAACGGGAATGGGGCGAGCGTCTGTTTTTGTTTTCATGGTTCAACCTGCCTTTCATTTATCTTTTTTGTTTTAAGTCCGGAAAACTTCCGAAACTGGAAACGGTTATTCCGTTTTTCTGCTGTCCAGCCATTCCAGGTAGCGTCTGCGCAGATTCCCGGCGGCGAGATAACAGGAATTCGGACTCATGAAATGGGAGAATTCGAAGGTCATGGCGTGCTCGATTCCAGCCTGTTCCGCGGCAAGCAGCTTCAGACGCATCTTCTCCCATTTGATCGGAAGGAAACGGATCGGCATGTCACGGTCGAAGCTCTCCGTATTCGTCCAGAGCTCGATTCCATGCTTGTCGGCAAGACGCTTGTTGATGCGGAGGACCTCCGGAAGCTCTTCGTAAGTGACGTGTCCATCCTGAAATGCGATGATGTCCACGAGTCCTGCGATTTCGCTCATGATTTCATCCCACATCCGCTCGTGTGCGCGGAAATCGAGGTCGCGGGCGTTCGGGTCGTTCGGATCCCACGCTTTCCGTCCCCACATGGCGGGAGAAATCAGAATCGGCAGATTCCCGGAGATTTTTTTGCAATGTTCTCCGTAGCGGCGGAATTCCGCAACAACAGCGGGTTCGCGATAGAGAATTTCTTTCGCGAGATACCAGCCCGCGAACGCCTTGCGGTGCCCGTAGCGTTCCCACGCTTCATCAATCAGTCTGCGCTCCTGATCCCAGCTGCGCTCAATTTCCTCCGCCGTGTTTTCGCCGTTTTTCCGGCGCGTGTACGTCCCGAAAAAATAGCGCATCCCGTACTTTTCCGCGAGGGAGAGGAACATATCGACCAGATCGACCGGCGGCTCGTGGCAGCCCTCCTCCTCCATCAGAATCTTTGAGGGATAAGTGATGAATTTCTGGGCGCCGCAGCGGATCATGACCACTGTATTGATTCCCGTTTCCTTCATCGCGGCGAAATCGCGGTCCCACTCTTCCACTCCCCAGTTCTGATGCGGAATGTCGTCGCTGATTTCATCCAGAAATGTTGCCGTCAGACGGATTCCCATGCGTCATACTCCTTTCATTTGTATTTTTTTCATCTGTTCAAGAGAAAGCAGGAGACAGCGCGGGACATGGAAGAACGTTTTCCATTTTCCGCCTTTCAGCGAGTGAGTCGGTTCCCCGGCGCGGTTCAGATATCCGTACCACTCCCCGTATTCCGGATCGCGGAAATGCGAAAAACTGTATTCATCCATCTGCAGAAACGCGTCGAGAAACTTCTTCTCTCCGGTCAGCCGCCATGCGTGAAGCATTGCGAGAATCGCCTCGTTATGCGGCCACCAGAGCTTCATGTCGTACTGCAATTCCATATGCGGCCTGCCGAGAACATCCATGAAATAGAAGAGTCCGCCGTACCGACGGTCCAGCCCGAATTCATACTGTTCGTATGCGTATTCCGCGGCGCGGGCAATCAGCGATTCATCTCCGGCGGCCTCGCCGCAGCGCATCATGAACCACATGGATTCCAGCCCGTGCCCGGGATTGATGAAACGCCCTTCGCAGCTCTCCAGATCAAATGAGCCGTCCGGACGGACGTTTTCGAAAATCACTCTGAATTCCGGATTGCGGAACTTCTCCATGACATTGCGGATTGCGGAACGGGTATCCTCCTCAAACCGGTCAGTTCCGAGACAATCCCGCATGACGCAGCCGAGATTGGCGAGAATCATGTAGTTCCCGTGCGAAAGATAACGTTCCTTGCCCGGCAGCTCCTTCGCATACTTTCCTTTCGGGTTCGGAATGCGGCGCAGATAACTTGCCATTGCCGATTCCGCCTCCGCGCGGTATTCCGTCTTCCCCGTCGCCTTGTAAAGGGCGGCGGCGCCCATTGCGGCGAAACAGTCGGAGAAGATGCTGAACGGCGCCATTGCGGGCTCGCCCTTGCGGTTCAGTTCAAAATAGTAACTTCCGTCGGGGAGCCGCCCGTGCGCGTAAAGGAAATCAAATCCCCGCTCCGCAATGTCCAGCCAGTCAGAATGTCCCTTCCCGTATTCGCTGGCGTAAAGCGTGGCAAACATGTAGACGATCCGCCACTGCATCCACATGTATTTGTTGTAATCGTAAACGGAACCGTCGCGATCCAGACAGGTGAAAAAGCCGCCGTATTCGCGGTCCTGCGCATGATTCAGCCAGAACGGGACGACATTTTCCAGCAGCTCTTTTTCGTAGCGTTCGATGTAAGGTTTCCAGTTCATTTTCTTTCCTCCCCGCCGGTTGAAGCTGTGGTATTCCGGACGATCAGCGGAGCCTGAAGCACACGCGATTCAGGATCGCCTCCACCGAGAATGCTGAACAGCATTTCCGCCGCAAGTTCTCCGATCCGCTCCTTCGGCTGCGCCATCGTGCTCAGCGGGTAGACAAGCTGATACGCCGCGACATCCAGATCGTCGAAGCCGAGAACCGAAAGGTCCTCCGGAATGCGGCGGTTCAGCTCCAGAGCCGCCTGAACCACACCCAGCGCGGCAAGATCCGAACCGGAAAACACAGCTGTAAGTTCCGGATGCTCCCGCAGCAGACGCCGTCCGGCGGAACGGCCGCCTTCAAGCGAAATCGGGGCATTCCGGCGGAAACAGGTTGCGGAGGCGGGCAGAGCACGCTCGAAACCTTCGCGGCGGGCAACAAGTTCGGGTCCCTCGTTATCGTGTGAAATCAGACCGAAACGCTGATGTCCGAGTCCGGAAAGATACTTCGCCGCTTCCGCGCCCGCCTGACGGTTGTCGACCGAAACAGCATAGTCTCCGAATTCAGGAAAACCGGACATTACCTGCACTACCGGGATCCGGTGTTCGCGAAACCAGTCCGCCACCGGAAACATACAGCGGTCCGGGTAAAGAATCACTCCGTCCACATTATGCTGGGAAAGACGCGAAAGCATTTTCTCCATCCGCCCTTCATCGAACGGCGGATGTTCCAGCAGAAGCGTGAAGTTGCGTTCCTCCGCGACTTTTTCAATACCGGCGATAATATTGCTGAAAAAGCTGTTCTGCAGAAACGGCAGGAGCACTCCGACAAACGAGCTGCTTCGCGTGACCAGCGACCGCGCCGCCGCATTCGGGGTGTACCCCATCCGGCGCGCCGTCTCGCAAATCCGCTTCCGCATCTCCGGCGAGAGCCGGCCACGGTTGTTCAACGCCGTTGAAACCGCCATCGTGGAAACGCCGATCGCCGCCGCAATATCTTTCAAAGTCACTGTTTTTCCGCTGTTCATTCCAAAATCTCCAACTCCGGATTTATATGCTTTATCGTTAAAGCATCCGCAGAAGTTATAATAATGCCGATTTACGGAAATACAAGAGGAAAAAACAAAAAAAAATGAAATTTTATTTTTCCAGGCGGAAACGCTTCCGGTAGTCGCGCGGGGAGAGACCTGAAAACTTGCGGAAACGCGCGGAAAAATAATAGGGATCCGGCATACCGCTCATGACGGCAATCTCCGAAATCGAAAAATCCGCGCGCTCCAGAAGATTCGCCGCACGGCGCAGTTGCGAACATTCGCGGTACTGACGCGGCGAAACCCCCGTCTCCCGTTTGAACTTCGCATACAAGGCGGCACGCGACATTCCGCAACGGACCGCCAGGGCATCCATGCTTTCCGGGGTATCCAGCAGAAGGCGTTTCGCCAGTTCAATCCCCGGATCCGGCTCAGGCGCACTCCGCCGCTGATGATTGAAACCGCGGACAAGCACACTCTCCAGAAGAAGCATCGAAAGATCAAACCATCCGGCGGGACGGTGCAGTTCCAGTTCCCGGATCTCCTCCAAGGCCTCCCGCACCCGCCGCGCCGCCTCCGCCGGAAGCTCGGCGCGCCCGAGTCCGGAAATCTCATCTTTCCACTTCAACGCGCCGGTCACGTGCGCACGGGGAACAAAATGGCACCAGAAATAACCCCATCGTTCCGGAACCAAAAACGTATGGCGGAACTGCGGTTTCAGCAACACCAGTTCATTTTCCCCAATCCGGACCTGCTCCTTCCCGATTCCGATCACACCCGCACCCTCAAGCGAAAAGAGCAGTCCGCAGGAATCCGTCAGGCGCTGCTCCCAACGCCGTCCCGGAGTTCCGCCGGAACCGCAAAAACCGACAATAAAGTCGTCCTCTTCCATCGCTTTCCGATTTCGCATTTTCAGACAATCTCACATCTTTTTAAGACTTTTTACCATTTACAGAAATGCTGTTTTGTGCTATAATATAGACGATGCAGAACAAAAAGCAAATACAGAAACGAAGGAAATAAAGATGAATTGCTTCTCTCCTCTGAATCAGGTCAAGCTCAAAGGGAGCGTCGCCGAACACATGGAACGCTTTTTCCATGAACGAATCCGCTCGGAAGAGGCGCACGACGTTGTCTATGCCGAGGCGGAAGACGCATTCCGCACCAAACTCGACGACGCCTCCGGCGTCTACGGCATCTGGCAGGGCGAATTCTGGGGCAAATGGATCATCTCCGCCGTCCGCTATGCCGAATACTCCGGCGATCAGGATATCCGTGAATTCATCCGCAAGGGAGTTGAACATCTGATTGCGCTTCAGGAACCGTCCGGCTACCTAGGGACCTACCGCGACCCGATGAACGTTTTCGCCGCAGACGTTGCAAAAACCGAACCGCTGCTCGGATGGAAATGCAACTGGAACTGGAATATCTGGTGTCGCAAATACACGCTCTGGGGAATGCTCGAAGCATATCGCCTGCTCGGCGATCCGCGCATCCTCGAAAGCGCGGAAAAGCAGGCGGAATTTCTCATTCACTCGCTGCATGAACACAACATCGCCCTGCGCGAAACCGGAACCTTCTTCGGAATGCCGAGCGGATCCATTCTCAAACCGATGGTTCTGCTTTATGAATACACACAAAAAAGCATTTTTCTCGATTTCGCAAAAGAGATCGCAGCGGACTGGGACCGCGCAGACAATCCGCCGCCGAATCTCATCGCGAACGCGCTCAGCGGCAAACCGCCGTATCAATGGTATCCGGAGCCGCAGCAATGGGCGAAAGTCTATGAAATGCTCTCCTGCTGGGACGGCATCCTGAGACTCTTCCGCCACACCGGGGAAAAACGTCTGCTCGACGCCGCAATCCAATTCCGCCGGACTCTGATGCAGGGCGATTCCAATGCGCTTTTCAGCGTGGGGTTCAACGACATGCTCAATCATGCCGCCGCACGAATCAATGCCATCACCGAACCGTGCGACGTCATCCACTGGTTCCGTTTCCTCAGCGAACTCTTCCTGCTGACCGATGACAAAAGCTGTCTGGACGACATGGAGCTCACCTTTTACAACGCCTTCCTCGCCTCGGTCTACCGCGACGGACGCTGGGGAGCACGCGCGGCGCGCAGTCACGGACATCATTTCAATGCACCTCCGCAAGCAGGACTTCATCACAATCACTGCTGCGTCAACAACATCCCGCGCGGCGCGTTCAATTTCGCACAAAGCATACTCACGACAAACGGGAACGAACTTTCGCTCAATTTCTTCACCGACGCCGAAGTTTCCGCCCAAACTCCGGACGGCGGATCAGTTTTTCTGCGCATCAGCGGAGATTACCTGCAGACGGGCACAGTCAATGTGGAATGCAATGCGGAACTTTCCGCTCCGGTCACTCTCCGCATCCGGATTCCCCGCTGGGCAACCGCCGCGCAGATTGACGGCAAATCCGTTTCCGGCGACTGGTTCCGCACGGAACTGAAATCCGGCCTCCGCACGATTCATCTTCATTTCGACCGTCAGCCGGAAATCCGTTTTCATGAAGAGCTCGAAGCGCCCGTCAATTCCCATGCAAGATGGGAATCCGGCGAAGAGACAATGAAGGAAATTTTCCGAACAGAGCCGGCCTGGACCATTGTCTATGGACCGATTCTGCTTGCGCGCAGCAAGTTCATCGGCAATACGGAAGACGAGATGTCCGCTTCCGCCCTTCCCGCGGGATTTCAGGTGAAACTTTCGCCGGAACCTCACCCGAAGACCCGGTGCGCGTGGCGCGCGGAAATCAGCGCAGACGGACGCCGTTTTGCAACGCACGTCTGCGATTACGCATCCGCCGGAGATGCGAAGATTGAGGACCCGAAATTCTTCTCGATTTTCTTCTGAAGAGATTTTAATTCTTTCCGATGAATTCCAGAACGACACGCCAGTCGGCTTCGGTCACATCGTGAATCCCGGTCCGCAGACAATATCCCACGCGGTCGCCCAAGATGGGGCAGTCGGGTGCGGGGAATCCGGCGGAACCGATGCCGGCGGCTCCGAACAGGTTCCACACCTCGCCGACCGCACGCGCACAACGGTACTCATTGTAAGGATCCGCCCATGTGTCCTCCGTTGCGCTCGCAATCAGAAGCGGACGCGGAGCGGTCAGCGCGGCAAGCCAGTTCTGGTCAAACGGCATCTCCGCCTCACGGTCGATATACTCATCCAGAGCGGGGACGAACCAGTGCGGAAACGTTTTGATGATGTACGCAAGATTCTCCGACGACGGGTTCTTTTCGCGCGAAATCGAAGCGCCGCAGCAGCCGGAATCGTTGCTCACGACTCCGGCGAAACGGGGATCGTGCGCGGAAGCCCAGAGCGCGGTCTTGCCCAGACGCGAATGTCCGTGCGCCCAGATGCGTTGCGGATCAATCGCCGGTTCCGTCTGCGCCAGATCGAACAGAAGCGAATAGCCGAACGCCCACGCGCTGATCGCGGTCAGGGAACGGTTCCCCTCCGTCAGCTCCGATGCGGGATGAAACAGACGGAAAACGCTTCCGGCGCGTCCGGCGCCGCTGTCCTCGAAGAAACTATTGCGCGGAGCGGTGACGACAGAATATCCGGCTTTGAGGAGCATCGGGAACTGCCAGCGGTGCGCCTGCTCGCCGGGCTTGAACTCGGTCGAATCGGCGGGGATGTCCGTTTCGGTGCTCGCGGCGGCATTGCCCTTGAAGTTGAGTCCGACGATTGCGGGAATGCGTCCCGGGCGGTGATTCGGCAGATACCACAGGGCCTCCGCAGTGTATTCGACTCCGTTGTTTTCCAGATGAATCACCACTTCACGGCGCGTGGCGAGACCGTCGAAGGAATCGTGCTTTTCGCGCTTGATTTCAAAACGGACCGACGCCGGGCGCGGCGGAATTTCTCCGAACAGTTTTTCCTCCAGAAGACGGAGAATCGCCGGGCGGCGGACGTTATGCCAGTCCGCCGCGTTTTTGCATCCGGCAAGCGGAGAAGGGAGATCGGCGACGGTTTCAGGACGGTTCAGGATCATATCCATACATTTAACTCCTCAGGTGCTCCGGCGCGGAAAACGGATGGAGAACGTTGTTCCGCCGCCGGGGGTGTCGGTTACTGTGATAGTGGCGTCGTGCGCAATGACAATCGCGTGAACCATGGAGAGTCCGAGACCGTTCCCCGGACGGGTCCGGCTGGCGTCGGCGCGGAAGAAGCGCTCGAAAATATGTTTTTTGTCCTCGTCGGAAATTCCGGTTCCCGAATCGGCGATCCGGAAAACGACGGCGTCTTTTTCATCGAAAAGGGCCAGTTCCACACGCCCGCCCTCCGGCGTGAACTTCAGGGCATTGTCCACCAGGTTGGAGACGACGCGCTGAATTTTGAGTTTGTCCGCATAAAGCATGACGTCGTTCCCGGGAAGCGCAAGCGTGAAGGTCTGTCCGTTCTCCTCCGCCTGCATGGAGTAGAGGTCGTAGGCCTGGCGAAGCTGTTCGGAGAGCGAGAAATTCTCTTTTTTCAGATGCTCGAAACGGTTTTCAATCCGGGTGATTTCGAGCATGGAGTTGATCATGGAGATCATGTCGGAGCAATCCTCTGCGATGTTGGCGATGGCGTCGCGGTAGCTGGCGAGGTCGCGCGGACCGCTGATCGTGATTTCCGCAATCGTGCGGATGCGGGTCAGCGGCGTGCGGAGATCGTGCGCGACATTGTCCGTCACATCCCGCAGTTCGGTGAGCAGATGCTCCGTATTCGCCGTCATGGCGTTGAAGACGGAAACGAAGGAGTCGATCTCCGCGCCGTCGTGCTTGAGGGCGACGCGCTGGGAGAAGTCCCCCGCGGCAATCTTCTTTGCGGCGATGCCGATCCGGCTGATGCCCGAAACGAAACGCCGTGCGATCAGCCACCCGCAGACGACGCCCGGCAGGAGAATGCAGCCCGTCACCACCCAGAACAGCAGGGCGAACTCCTCCAGATTTTCGCGGATCTGACGCGCGGTATGCCCGATCTGAACGGTCGTGCCATCGTACAGGGCAGTGGTAATGACGCGGAAAGTCCCGTCGATCGTTTCGAGGTTGACGAACGGCGCGGGTTCCATGCGCTGAAGCGGAACGCGGAAGAATTCCATGTTTGAAGACTCCGCAATCGTTTCGCCGTTCGCCGCCGTCACCAGATAGAACAGGTTCTGGCTTCCCGCATTGAGAACATTGTCGTAAACGGTCTTTTTCAGTGCCGAAAGATTCGCTTTCTTGTTGATGCGGTGCGTGTAGAGCGATGCGCCGTCGTAACGCAGCAGATAGAGTTCGCCGTTCGCCGCGCCGATGAGGTTGTAGTGAATCTGGCCGAACGAGGGATTCGCAAACGCGACAAGAGGCCGGAGCGCGGGGAATTTTTCATAGCAGGCGTTGTAGTGTTCCCGCGGGATCTGCGCAAGCGGCAGTTCGCGTCCGAGCCGCTTGCCGCGGCCGCCGGCGAGATAATCGATGCGGATCGCGCTCGCGAGTTCCTGCAGGGTCTGGTCAAGACGCGCATCCAGATACCGCTTCTGGTAGACAAACGTCAGCAGAAAGCAGAAGAAGGAGGAGAGGATGAAGAGCACCGCGAACCAGAGGGTCACACGGAACTTGACGGTCCCCAGGAATGTGAACTTACTCCATGACATAGCCGAAACCGCGCACCGTGTGGATGAGTTTGCGTTCAAACGGTTTGTCGATCTTTTCGCGCAGACGGCACATGCGGGTTTCGACGATGTTGGTCTGCGGGTCGAAATTGTACTCCCAGACATGTTCGATGATCATGGTTTTGGAAACGATGCGTCCGGCATTGCGCATGAGGTATTCGAGGAGCATGTACTCCTGCGGCTGAATGTCGATGCGCTGTCCGGCGCGGTAAACCTTGTGTCCGAGCAGGTCGATCGTGAGGTCGGCGAACGTCAGCGTTGTCGGCTCGGTCTGATTCGACGCGCGGCGCAGCAGCGCCTGGATGCGGGCGAGAAGCTCGGAGAATGAAAACGGCTTGGCCAGATAATCATCTCCGCCCGCCTGAAGTCCGCGCACCTTGTCTTCCACGGAATTTTTTGCGCTGAGCACGATGACAGGCGTCTTGATGCGCGATTCGCGCAGCTTCTGAATAATCGTGAACCCGTCCATGCCGGGGAGCATGATATCGACGATCGCAATGTCGAATTCTCCGGTCTGGAGCTTAAAAAGTCCTTCGGCGCCATCCGATGCGACAACCGTATTGAAACCTGCCTGCTCCAGCCCCTTGGAAACGAACGCGGCCGTCTTGGCGTCATCCTCGATGATAATGATGTTCATTGGCGGAACCCCCTGTTTTGATGAAACACTCTCGGAAATATAACACCAAAACAGGGAAATGCAAAACCTCCGGAACTATTCTTTGATTACAATTGTGTCAGGTACGCTGATTTTCCACTTCCCGGACCGGAATTCCGCGTCGATCATCCCGCGCGGCGTGAGGAGATGCAGCGCGCAGTCGTGATCCGGGGTCTGCGGGTTCAGACGGATCGCGCGGAACCCGGGTTCCACAATCTCAATTCCGAGCAGTCCCCGCATGAAGAATGCGCTTGCGCCCGCACTCCAGGCGTGCGAGTGGGTATGCTGAGTCGAAATATCGCCGTTGCAGTAAAACAGCGTCCAGTTTTCAGGCGTGGAAGTGTATCCCCGATCCGCCCAGCGCGCTCCCCAGCGTTCCCGGACGATGCGCATTCCGAGATCGAACCGTCCGCATTTGTTCAGCGCCCGGATCACGATTCCGCTGGTGAACGATTCCGCTTCAAGCACATCAGCATCACGCAGATCAAACACATGAAGAATCGCCTCCTCGCGCGCTTCGCCGTCCAGAAGCCCCGTCATGATGGCGAGCGCATGAGCGTATTCGCTGGCGGCGTCGGAACGGACGCCGCGGATAATGGAATCGGAAAGACAGTGCCGTTCCGCAATCCAGAATTTCCGGAAGAACGATTCCTTGAGTTTCGCTTTTTCCGACTGAAGCTGCTTCACGCGGAAAGAATCGCCGTACAGGCGGCAGATCTTCTCCTGGTCGTCCATCATGCGGTACAGCAGCGCATTGACCGGGGCGGAAATGCCGTTGCGGGCGTCCTCGCTCGCATTGTAAGCCCAATCCAGAAAGACGGAACTCAGGTTCTCAAGCAGTCCGTCGTCATTCAGATAGCCGCGGTAGAAATCCATGTTCATGAGCATGACCGGATAGTACTGAAACAGCAGCGAATCATCGCCGGTGAACTCGTAGTACTCCCACATGGCGGAATTGAAAAGCAGACCGCAGTCGGTGTAAACCTTCCAGTTCCCGACCGTGAAGTTGGAAAGCTGAGCCAGGGTTCCGGTCGGCAGAATCGAATGCGCCGTCTGATCCAGATACTTGCGGCACATCGCAGTCTCGCCGAACGTCCACAGCAGACCGTCGAGAATGACGCCGCACGAGTCATACATCCACTGTCCCTGCTCTCGGCACGGAGTGTCAAAAATATTGTCCGCCGTGCAGAGGTCGATTGTATATGCGCACATATCGAAGACTTTCTGAAGCTGCGCGTCCGCCGTCTTGAACGCATGCGGATTCGGGAACGGGTAGCGCTCGCAGACTGCCCGGAGAGCGTGGATTTTCAGCGTATACGGAGGAGTTCCGCAAATGCGCAGTTTCAGATACCGGAACGATTTCCAGCAGAACGGACGGAAGGTCACCGGCGAACCGTCAAGGAAGATGCTGTCTGCGTAAACGGAACCGATCGCGTTGTTGAAACAACCGTCGACAAGGTCTTCCGCGTAACCGATTTCAATGCGGGTTCCGGAGGGACCCTCCAGTTCGAGTTCCGCGAAACCGCGGATAATGATTCCGAAATCAAGCAGAATCGCCGGGTCGTATACCTCTCCGCCCGGCACGCTTCCCCATCCCGAAACCGAACAGGTTCCCTCCGCAGTGCAGAGACTTTCCGCATTCTCAAAGCGGCAGACTTGCGGCTTGCGTCCCTGCGCCGAAAGAGAAATGCTCATATCTTCCGGATTGCGGTGCAGGGAACGGATATGGATGCACTCCGTCAACTCCAGAACCGATTTCGGATAAACAGTCTCCTCGCGCAGGAACGGAATATTGCGTTCCACCAGCCGCAGCCACGGCGAAACCGCGGGCGGAATATCGCTTCCGCGCCAGTCGACATACACTTTTGCCTTCTGCCAGCAGGAATCGTCAAAACCGCACTCCTTCCAGCCCTTCGGCATCCTGCGGGCGTCAAAAATCTCCTGCCACGGATTGTACAGGCTCGGCCCGAAAAAGTAGACGTCTTTTTTCCACGCCTCGCCGGGAATGCTCCGCCAGTCGCCGGAACTCCGTTCGAGGACACGTCCCGTTTCATCCCGGATCTCCAGCAGCAGTGCCGCCTGGAACATCTTCCCCGTGCTGTAGATCTCCACGGCTACCGCGTTGCGTCCGGGCCGCAGGAACTGTTTCACATCGCGGACATTGTAAAACTTGTAATACACCTGACTCTGGATCGGCCCGTGTTCCACAAACGTCCCGTTGATCCAGATACGGTACCACGTCGCCCCGGTCAGCGACATCTCCGCTTTTTCCGGAACTTTTCCCAGCTCGAATTCGTGCCGGAAGAGGTAATGCGCGTTCCGCTCCCCCTCCTCCACTTGCGGTTTTGATTCCACCGGAATATGCGACAACGGATGCGCAATCCATTTTCCCGCCCACTCTTTCATCTTCCATCCTTTCCTTTCCGTCTCAGCCGTTTTCTGTGTTCAAACACACCGCAGACGTTTCTCTCTCATCCGCAGGGTCTGCCGCAGAATAAAATACGCGGCAGACACACAATCTTCAATCCATTTTCCCCGCCCTGCAGCGCAAAAGATTGAAACAGACGAAACAAAATACGCAACAACGCTTGAAAAACCGGGAAACCGCACTATTTTTCAGAAACGGAGGATTCCATCATGAAAACGGTAAACATTCGAGATGTGGCTAGAGAGGCGGGAACCTCGACTGCGAGCGTTTCGCGCTGGTTGAACGGACAGCCCGGCGTCTCGCGCAGAACGGGAGAACACATCACGGAGGTCGCACGCAGCCTCGGATACCGTCCGGCTCTGCAGCGCAAAACAGGCGTGATCACCCTGATTCTCCCCTCTCTCCGCATACAATCGCTTGGATACTATACGCTCGAATTGCTGAACGCGTTCCGGCATGAAGCGGCAAAACGCGGATTCGGTGTGCTCATCTCCTCTCTCGAAGACGCCGGCCTGCTGCGCGAAAACATGGTCTCCGGCGCAATATCGTTCGATTTTCTGCGTTCCATCGGACGAAGTTTTCCAAATCTGAAAAACATCCCGCTGGTATGCCTGAACGACCCGGGGAATCCGCTGGAAGAAGTCGGAACCGTGCTGACCGACGAACGCGCCGGCATCCGCCGGGCTCTGCAATTTCTCAGAGAAAAAGGACACCGCCGGATCGGTTTCCTCTCATTCCAGGACGAAAAAGCCTCCCTCGCGAACGAACGGAGACTCCGCGCATTCACCGAAGAGAGCGCCGGGCTCGGCGGGATTGAACCGGAGCTTCCGCCCCCGACACTCCCCGTAACCGATGCCGTGTGCGCAATTCTCGCAAAACGCTGTTCCGCAATCATCGTTGCAGGGGAAGGATACGAAGGACCCGTTCTCCGCACACTCGCCATGCTCGGAAAACGGATTCCGGAAGATCTCTCCGTCATTACCAGCGAAACCCCGGAATCCTGTTTCCGCACACCGCGCCAGACAACGATCGGACAGGACTTTCCGGCAATCGCCGCGGCGGCGTTCCATCTCCTCGAAACCATGGTGAAAGGTGAAACTCATCATCCCGCTCCGGTGGAAGTTCCTCCCGTCTTTACCGTCCGCGAATCCGTTGGACCGTTCCCGCTTTCATAACCATCTGAAAAAAATTCCATCTTTTTCCATGTCCGCACTTGAAAAAAAACTTTTTTGGAATATGTTACATTTTTGTAACGTTTTTAAAACCGTTCCGGAGGATAAAGATAAATATGGACAAAAACAATCTTGAAATAGCCGTCCTGAACAGCATCAGCAAAACAGTTGTTCACGAACGCAACATCCCGAATCTGCTCAAAACCGTTCTGGATATTCTGCACCGCGAAATGGGGCTCCTGCGCGGAACCTTCACTCTGATGCACGGCGACACTCTTTTCATCGAAGCCTCCAACGGACTCACCGAGGAAGAAATGCAGCGCGGAACCTACAAAGTCGGCGAAGGCGTCACCGGGAAAGTGGCGTCGACCGGACTCCCCCGCGTCATTCCGGACATCTCAAAAGACCACGAGTTCCTCGGCAAAACCAAAGCCCGCAAAAACACGAAAAACATCGCATTCATCTGCGTCCCGGTCATCCACATGGAGAAAGTCATCGGAACGCTCTCCATCGACCATGAAGTTACGGAAGGCGTTGATCTTGACCGCGACCTGAAGCTGCTCGAAACCGTCGCCAACATCACCGCGGAAGCCGTTGCCGCATGTCTCCAGGAACATGAAGAGCGCGAAAAACTCCAGGCGGAAAACCTGCGTCTGCGCGAACAGCTCGGCAGCGACATGCGCCCCGTCAGCATCATCGGGACCTGCAGCGCCATGCGCGCAGTCTACGCTCAGATCGCCCAAGTCGCCCCCAGCAACGCAACCGTCCTCATCCGCGGCGCATCCGGAACAGGAAAGGAACTCGTTGCCCGCGCAATCCAGCAGGAGAGCAAACGGCGCGACAAACCGTTCATCTGCGTCAACTGCGCCGCCCTCCCCGACAACCTCATCGAAAGCGAACTCTTCGGACACGAAAAGGGCGCGTTCACCGGAGCGATCAGCACCCGCTGCGGACGCGCCGAAGCCGCAAACGGCGGAACACTCTTCCTTGATGAAATCGGTGACCTCAGCCAATCGGTTCAGGTCAAACTCCTGCGCTTCATCCAGGAACGCACCTTCTCGCGCGTCGGAAGCAACGAAGAGATCAAAGTCGACGTCCGCCTCATCACGGCGACCAGCCGGAATCTGGAACAGCTCATGGAGGAGGGAAAGTTCCGCGAAGACCTCTACTACCGCCTGAACGTGTTCCCGATTCACCTTCCGTCGCTTCACAACCGCCGGAGCGACATCATGCTTCTCGCGGAGCACTTCCTCGAAAAGTTCAAAAAAATGCACGGCAAAGACATCGTCCGCATCTCCACGCCCGCAATCAACATGCTCATGTCGTACCACTGGCCGGGCAACGTCCGCGAACTCGAAAACTGCATGGAACGCGCGGTCCTGCTCTCCACCGACAACGTCATCCACGGCTACAATCTCCCCCCCTCGCTCCAGACCGGCGAATCCTCCGGAACCGCGATCAACCCGGAGATGAAAGCGGACTTCAACACGCTTGTCGAATCGTTTGAACGCGAACTGATTGTGGATGCTCTGAAAGCCACAAACGGCAATGTCGCCGCCGCCGCTCGCAAACTCGGCATCTCACAGCGCATCATCCACTACAAAATCAACAAAATCGGCATTACTCCGGACTGGTACAAGCAGGAAAAATAAGGGAATCCCTCAGCGTTTCGCCGCGCCGGGAGCACAGCCGCGCCGTTTGCGGAACTCCGTTGCAAAATACTGCGGGGATGAATAATTCATCTCCGCGGCAACCTCTTTCACCGAGAACTCGCCCGAGCGCAGCAGTTCCTCCGCCGTCTCGATCCGCCTCCGCCGGATGTACTCACCGGGCGTCGTCCCGAGATGACGCGCAAAAAGCCGGATCACCGAAACCGGGCTCATCCCCAGCTCCTCGGCGAGCTCACGCAACCCGGTCTTGCGACGGATGTTCCGCGCAATGAAATCCAGCGCATGAATCAGCTCTTTCGAAGAATCGCCGCGGCGCGACAAATCCGAAATGGCAAGCAGAACATCAAGCGCAAAAAACGAAAGCGCACGTCTTCCGCCCTCCTTCAGAAGAGCGCGCGCCTCTTCGCTCCGCCTCTTCCATTCCGCAAGATTTTCCGGATGAAAATACCGGATCCGCATTCCGATTCCGAGCTGTTCCAGCGCCGGAGTAAGCGCCGGCCCCGCAAAACCGAACGTCTGCTTGACGCCCGTCCGCGAAAGACACTTCAGCGTGCATTTTCCAGACGGCATCATCAGGAAAAGATCCCCCGGATGAAGCGGATGCCCGCCCTGCTCATCCTGACACAGGAATTCGCCGTCCGTGATATATTCCGCCGCCAGCTTTCCCGTATCCACGCGAGTGCATCTGAAGTTCCGGCACCAGACCGCCCGCCCGCTCTGCCAGAGATAAAACGGACTTCCCTCCATCTCCGCCGGATTCGCCTGCAGAAAGGTGTTCACCGGATAAATTCCCATTCGTTTCTGAAAATACATTGTCGGCCCTCATGCAAAAATATTGTTCACTGTTGATAATATAACATACATTTTTCTCCGATTCAAGAGTTGTTTCCTCCGTTCCGGAGGGTTATAGTAAAGAGAATTGCAAGGAGGCTGAAAATGTTGATCGGAAAAACGGAAATCCCGCCGCGCGGATGGAACAGTTTCGACTGCTACATGGGCGGCATCACGGAAGAACAGGCGCTCGCAAATCTTGAAATCTTCCTCAAAAAACTGAAACCGCACGGATACGAATATTTCTGTCTGGACGCCGGCTGGTATGCGGACGGCGACCAGAAACTGCACGAGCAGCGCATCGCCGCCGGCCAGTTCCGCACGCTGAATCTGGATGAGTTCGGACGCTACATCCCCTCGCCCGTCAACTTCCTGCACGGCCTGCGCGCCCTCGCGGACCGATGCCATGAAAACGGAATCAAATTCGGTCTTCACATGATGCGCGGACTCCCCCTCGGCGCAGTCGAACGCAACACACCGATCAAAGATACGCCGTATCATGCGCGCGACATTTACGATCCGGACGGCGCGTGCTCCTGGTGCCAATACTGGGTTGCCGCGAAAGCCGATCACCCGGGGACACTCGCTTTTTACAAAAGCGAAGTCGAATATCTCACGGAACAGCTGGAAGTCGACTTCATCAAACTCGACGATGTTGTGGAACACCCGGACCATGCGGCGTTGTTCGGCGAAGCCGTCGCGTCTGTCCCGCGCCCGGTTCTTCTAAGTCTTTCGCCCGGAGGAGAATGCTGTCGGGAGAACTGGGAGACGCTCGAAAAATACGGAAACATGGTGCGCATCACTTCGGACGCCTGGGATCATGACGAGACCAATCTTCAGAAGCTTCAGCGCTGGTATGAGTTTCAGGATCTCTCTTCGGATTCGCTTCGGGCCGACCTTGACATGCTCCCGCTTGGCGCGCTCCAGGTGACTACGGATTTCCGTCAGAGCCGTCTGACTCCGCGCGGGAAGCGTGTAATGATGACGATCATGGCGCTGAGCGGTTCTCCGCTGATATTCGGCGGCGACCTCCCCCGGACGCCGCAGGAAGATTTTGATTTTGCCACGCATCCTGCGGTTCTTGAATGCAACGCCTGGTGTATTCCCGGTCGCCGGGTTTCATTCCAGCACCACATCGACGTCCGCAGATCACCGGACCGCCGCGACTCTTCGCACGGCTGGATCGGCGTTTTCAGCACGAGCGAGCTTCCGCGTCACATCGTTCTTTCTCCATCGCATCTTGGCTTTTCCGTCCTTCCCCCTCTGCGCGAACTCTGGAGCGATTATGAGGTTGCCCCGACCGCCGACGGCAATGCGGAATTCTACCTTCCCCCATACGACGCGGCATTTCTCAAGTATTGAGACTCCATTTTTCTCCCGGCAGACAATATTGTTCTGCCGGGGGGCTGTTACAACAGAACAGATAGCAGAAAAGATTAAACGTCGAATTTTTCTGCAATTTTCATACGTTTATATCTCCGCAGCTTGCACATCAGCCACCTCCAAACAAACCGAACCTGCGGAAACAGCCACTTTATAAGTGGATATATCAATATGACAGACAAGACAAGGCGGGGAAAATAGTTATCACTGAAACACATCCATATAGCCATAACAAGAGCAATGAATCCATTTACAATGCACCCAATACCGCCCAAAATAGCACCAACCACTCCAGGTCCTTTTATGCGCTCTGCCCGGGCATCGGCAATATCCTTCTCATAAAGCCAGTCGGAATAATCGCGAGCCATTTCACTTATTTTTATTGAAGGCCCTATCAATACTACATAACGTTCCAATTTAGGGTAAATTTTTTCAACTGTCCTGCGCATATCATTCTCGCAACTACATTTATCATTCCAAGAAGATATACAATTCCACATTTTCTTAAAAAAGCCAACCTTTCCTTCTTGTTTTTCCTCCTTCCAATTCTTCTTAAAATCATTTACATAAGACAGCAGCTCATTCTTCAGATCTGACCGCTTGTCATTTTCGCTTTGCCGAACTTGCACAGCGGTCCCTACAGCAGAGGCAGCAACTCCGACCGGGCAAGCCAGCAACTGAATACCCGTAACAATAATAGGAATTGCTGTATCAAATACTTCCTGAACAAAGATGTCGAAATTTTCGCGAGCCTTTTTCTGTTTAATAAGCAAATTCATGTGAATGGCAGCAACAAATTGCGTCGCAGCCGAATGGAGCACTCGACGTAACGCCATTTGCTCTTCTGGAGGATACTTTGCAATTTCCGGATAAAGATCAAGAATTTTATTGAAATGTCCCAGCACAAAAGTGGGTTCTGAAATACCGAACTCCAAAATATTGAGTTCTGTCTGAATAATTTCTGCGACAGGTCCATTAAAATTCATCTGAATGCTTCTTCTCAATTCCTGACATGCGGGAAGAGAAGATTTATCCAGCAGCATTAATTCCGTACTCATTTTTCGTTTCCTCCTTCTGTATTAGATATGAATGTTTATATCATCCACATAGCTTCTGGCGATAGTATACGGACTGTCTTTTCCTAGAGTAATTTTTCCCTGTACAGTTTTATTTTCCGCAGCTTCTTTCGCTCTGCGCTGACGCACCCGTTTCTTTGCCATCCTAAACGCCTGTTCAGCCTCTTTCTTCCAAGCTAATTCAAGTTCTGCTTCAAACCCGATAATGGCTGCCGCCTGGTCGAGCCATTCACCAGAATCAAGAGCTTCAACCTGATCCGCAAATTCATATTCGCCCGCACCTCTTAGCCACGCGACAAAGCGCTCCTGACTTTTAAGTAAAACAGTTGCATCAATATTCCCCTTCAGGCCATTGAGGTCGTAGACATCTACACCATTCATGTGAAGCGGGAAATTTGGAAAATTCGCTTTGTTGCACTTTTCTTCATTTTCTCCTTCTTGAGAAGTTTTTCTGTGCAAAAACGAAGTCAAAAAGCGGAATTTCTCTTTCATAAAAGCAATCTCTCCTTTCCAAGAGCTATTTACTCGCAAGGAGTCCAACTTGAGCAGGGTGAAGACGGAGACACTTCACCCTTCCATTTCGGGCAATAACCCTTCAATTCAAGATGGAAGCGATCACCTTCCCAAGATGAACAGGTCAAGCAACTCTTCATCCACTGCGAACAGGGTGAAGACGGAGACACTTCACCCTTCCATTTCGGGCAATAACCCTTCAATCCAAGATGGAAGCGATCACCTTCCCAAGATGAACAGGTCAAGCAACTCTTCTCTGCATAGAGATACGTTGACTCCAAAAGAACAATATCATCACCTTCATCCAAAAGGGTACAGGAGCTTAAACCGAGCAAGATCTCCCCATTGTCAGAGGCACAACAAGAAACGGCAAATTGAATTCCTTTCCCAGACAAAATCTTAATAGAACGCAAATTCCTCAGCGCCAGCAATCTGTCCTTCCGGTCGAACTCATCACCTTCAGTGTCATAAAGGGCATCTATCATCTTTACCCAATCTTCCTGCGACAAAGACAGGATTTCTTTTACTTGCTCAGCAAGCTCTCCGACAACGGCAAAATACCGCCAGTTCTTCAGAGCAAAAGCTAAATCTTCTACAGACTCTACAGTTCCGTTCTTTTCGGCATGTTTCATGGCTTCTTGCAACAAAGAGATTTCCTCCGAAGTCATTTTTTCCACCTCCAGCTGAGCCTGCCGCGTTTTTTCCGCCTCGCGCTGTCTGCGCTCTTCTTCCTCGCGCTGTCTGCGTTCTTCTTCCTCGCGCTGTTTACGGGCTTCTTCCACGCGCTGTCTGCGTTCTTCTTCCTCGCGCTGTTTACGGGCTTCTTCCACGCGCTGTCTGCGCGCTTCTTCCTCGCGCTGTCTGCGTTCTTCTTCCTCGCGCTGTTTTTCCGCTATCAACTCCCGTGCATGTGCAAGTTCTGTTTCGATTCCCAAAATGGGAGCAACAGCATCAAGCCAGCCACCGTTGGAAAGATCATGAGAAAGAGCTTTAACTTTCTGAGCCAGCTCTTCTTCATCAGCGCCTTTCAGCCAACCGGCAAGTTTTGTCCGGTTATCAACCAGCGTCTGTATATCAAAATTTTTCTTCAGCGCATCGATATCATAGACATCCACGCCATTCATGCGAAGCGGAAATTTTGCCATTTTCAAACCTTTCTCAATTGTCTTTCAAACGTCTCTTTGTGTGGCTTCCGGGCGACAGGAAAAACTGCCGTCCGGACCCGATTCAAAGTTTTTCCCACTCTTTCCAGCGCGGACACGACAAGTTCGCGGAAACAGTTCCCCTCCGGCCAGGGCAATACCCATTGTGTTCCGCATCAACGCTAGCTTGGCGAACTCCCAGAACCGGATTTCGCCCACAAATTCTGGTGAAGAGGCATATAATGTTTCCTGATTCTGATATTGTTCACTGTTATGCAGGTCCTTCCGGGTGCTGCCGTCTGTTTTTATCCGGTACAGAAGTTGAAATCAATTTCATCCCCCTGATCTTCTTCCGGGAGGCGTATTCCGAACAGGGTAATGCGCCGGACAATTTTCTTCCGGAAGAAGCAGGGGAAGCGTAAACGAAAGAGTTCACTGACGAAAAGCCCTCTGAGCGGCTTTCGCTGTGATTCTGCAGGTGACCGCATCAAACGTTCCGCCTACGACACCGCCAACGACAGGAACAAGTTTGGTCAGATTGATAAGTCCTTTTGCTCCGGCTTTTGTCACCAGCTGGGTTGCTACTGCCCGATTGATTCGTTTCAGCATTTCAACGGGTAGTTTCCGGATGGCAACATAAGTCAGATTTTGGGCAACTTTAATACCGACCTGTTTGCAGACCTCTTTGATGTCCTGTCCGATGATAATGCAAAGAAGCAGGGTTCGCACCCGGTCTTCTTTGAGATCATGTCCATAAATTCTTGCAATGGCGGCAGCCATCCGCATTTGCAAAATCCAGGACGCTCCCAGGGATGCCGGGATTGTAACTGGCAGTGTGACAAAACCTCCAAGTCCAGTAATAAAACCGGTAGAGAAGTTCTTGGTGGTTTCCCAGTTGATCAAACTTTCCACTCGCTTGTCGTTGTTTTCATAACTTGAATCGTTCAGGTATTCCAGTGCAAGGTCATCCGCACCAGAAAGCGGACCAAACCCGCCGACCGCGTTCTCCGTCAACCAGTTTGCCACTTGCAATACTTTTGATTCTTCCTCTTTTTCCATTTCGTTCTCCTTGAGTTTCTGTTTCGTGAATGTTCTGCTGTTTTTCCCGACAAAAAAGGCACGGAATCAATCCATGCCCATCGAAGGTACTTGCAAAACCCGGAAGAACACAAGGAAAGAACCCGTGCCAAACTATGTTTGGTACGTTCTTTCTACTTTCCGTTCTCCCAAAGCAAAATTGCAAGTTTTTCGATGGTACGGTAAAATTTACGTACAAATTGTCAAATGTCGCGCTGTCGTTTCGTCTCTTGCCTCAAGTCTCCTTTTTTGTTTGACTTTAGACATTTACTATAACTTCAACACCGACATTTGTCAAGTATTTTTCCGTAAAAATCCGCCGGATTTGCAAGTCCTTGCAATGAGCATTGGATGATTCCGTAAAAGCATTTCTCATGCCAATCCGCTTCTCACTCAAAAAAGCGGACCGGGACTCCATTAACGGTCAAAATTTAATCACCACTGCTTGTTTTTTGAGCAAAGTGACGCACATATATCCCCGGCTGCTCACGCCGAAAGTCAAGACGGTCCGCTTCTTCCACACGGTCCCATTCCGTAAACTCCGCCTCGTCCTCCGGATGATGAAGAAGATGATAAACCCGATAACCGAACGGCCACTCCGTCCGGGCACGCGCTTCCATGCGCCGCGACAGATGCGGCTGATGCCGGAGCAAAACATCCCAGTGATACGGCTTCAGAAGGTCAAGACGGATACGGTCAAAAAACTGCGGTTGGCAGCACAGAAGATCTCTCACTGCGCACCCCTCCTCCCAGACAGAAAAATCGCACTGCGGCGCAAACTCCGGACGATGCGAAAGCAGTTCCGACCAGCAGAAGTCCAGCTTCAGCTCATTCCAATAATTCAAGTCAAAGTGCGCCGCAAGTTCCGGACGGCGGCAAAGAATCTCTGCAACATCCATCTCATATAACACATTCCCGTCCGCACGTTTCGGAAGACGGGTGATGAACTCCGGGCGGCGGATCAGAAGGCGCCGCCATTTCCGCCGCGTCATCGTCCGCCAGTCAAAACGGTCCGCAAGCGACGGATCCTTCAAAAGATGCTCAAACGCGACAAACCGCAGCGAACGGCGGACCGTTCCGACCGAACAGCCGAGTCTCTCCGCGGCAAGCTCCAGACTGCCGTCGTACTCGCGGACGACACGCAGAATCCGCGTGCGTTTCAATTCATATATATTATCCTCGCAATGCAGCGCGGCGGCGGTCCGCAATTCACGGTTTTTCATTATGCTGAACATGACATGCCTCACTCACAGCGTTCACTGTTCTCCAGACAGCGCAACTCGTTGTCGCCGTCGTGCAGATAACGGCGGTACCAGTGCGCAATCATCAGCCAGTCCCCCTTCGACACCGCGAAACGTTCCGCATAGCCGAGGAGACACTCCAGAGTCCGGAGCTCATCCGGCATCAGCGCGTTCCATTCGGGCAGCAGCGACGAACCGAACAGCGCCGTGCTCTGCATCTTCCGCGCCCGGCGGATGAAATTGCTCCGGATTTCTTTCCGGTACCGACGGATTCGCAGGCGTGTGGCGGCAATCAGTTTTTCGATGCACGCGACCGGGCGATGCGTCAGGAACTCCAGCTTTCCCTCAACCATGCGGATCCGCATGACTCGCACATAGCGTTTGCGGTACCGCCGGTTGAATTTCTCAATCGCCGTTGAAAGTTCCAGCAGAAACGGAAACAGATCATCCGAAGCAGAAATCTTCCAGAGCGGAGAATCCTTCACCAGACCGTAAAGGACCGGCGCGGTTTCGTAAAGCTGTTGTTGAAGTTCCTTTTTCATTTTCCCGTCTTCACCTCAATCTTCAGCGGTCTGGCGCGATGGACACCGTTCCCCGACCGCGCGTATTGCACGCTTGCGCTTACCGGATTGTGCAGAACGCCTTTGCGGAGTTCGTAAAAATTCCAGCGAGCCTCATCCCTGCCCAGCGGAAGACGGGCAAGGAGTCCGCGGCAATCCGGACGGCTGACAAACGAAAGTTCACCCGAGACGCGTCCGGCGCACCTCCAGCCTTCCGCAGTATGCGCCATGACACTCCAATGGTCTCCACCGGAACCGGCAGCAACCAGCATTTCATCCTGACCGTCGCCATCAAGATCAAAATTCATGACCTTCGCGTGTTTGTCCGACTCTGATTCGTCTGCACACGCCGCGGGAAGCTCCTCAAAACACACCTTGCGGCTTTCCACTGAAACCGTCGGTTCCGTTCCGAGAATGGCTGAAACGAGCAGCGTAATAGAAGGATTCATAGATTTCTCCTGTTATGTTTCTGCCGGAAAGAATAGCAGATCGCGTGCCAACCCGTCTTCACACTCAAACGGAACAGGGCAACAGGAAGGAACTGTCATTTTCTGAACAAAACCTTTCAGTTTCTGAACAGCAGAGCGCCGGCAAATGAAGAAAGTCAGGGAGGATGAGACTTGGCACGCAATCTGCTAAATATTTTTACAAAATCAGCAGACAGCGAAAGGAACAAACAATGAAACTGGTTGGTCTGGACTTTGAAACAGCGAATCCGAACAGCGGAAGCATTTGCGCGGTCGGAGCGGCACTTCTGGAAGACGGGAAACTCACAAAAACATGCGAGTGGCTTGTGCGTCCGCACGCATCCGTGGATTGGATGCTGCCGAAGTTTACCGAAATCCACGGAATCGAATATCTGGAACTGCGCGAATCGCCGGAATTTCCGGAAATCTGGGATTCGCTGAAAGGAGTTCTGCTTTCGGGTGAATGCGTCATTGCACACAACGCGCAATTCGATCTGCGGCACCTGAAATGCGCGCTCAAACTCTACAGTCTCCCGGCGATCGCCTTTCCCTATGCATGCAGTCTTGAAATCAGCCGGGAACATCTGCCGGACCTGCCCTCACACACGCTCGATTCGGTGGCGGCGCATTTCGGATTCACCTTCAAACATCACGATGCGCTCGACGATGCAATCGCCTGCGCGAGAATTGTCGCGAACACCGGACTGCAAAAAAAATTCATCCGGAAATTTGAATTTTCACCGAACATGGAGTAGATTATTTTATGAACATCAACATGTCAAATTTTGGAGACCAGAATATGGACACACTGATTCTTACCGGCTGGGGATGGATTGATTACGCCGCGGCGGCCGCTCTTGCGCTCCGCGCCTGCAGAACCGCAGACATCCGCGGAATGAGCACTCGGCGTCTTCCGGAATATCTGAATTCGAATTCAGCAAGGAACTATAAGGACATCTATATTCTCGGAATCGGTCTGACCGGGAACTCCGGCGACCTGCTCTCTGCACTGAAACAGCTGGAGAAAAAGAAGGTTCATGTCAAGTGGATCAGCGCGCTTGAACTTCCGGACGGCATTGATCCTGAAATCCGGTCAAAAATTGACTGTTACATCAACGAGGACGGGCTGCTCGAAGCTGTCGGTTCCTGTTTCGGGCTTCCGGGCGGCGATATCCGTGAACGTCTGCTTCCGAAAGAACCGACGGAGGATTCCAAACAGTACAAACTTCTGATCGAGGCGGCGATGTTTTACTACCGCAACTATCAGGACGACAACGCCTACGGGGATGCAATCCGCCACATTGCGAACGCCGATCCGGTCAGCAGGTGGAGTCCGGGTGAGAAACAGATGGTCGCTCACTACAAACGCTTCGGCTCGCGGGAGCTTGTCGGGAAAAGCGAGGCGATCCGGAAACTGCTCGAAAACATCAACCGTGTTGCCGGACACGACCACGCGCGAGTTCACATTTTCGGCGAAAGCGGAACCGGCAAAGAGACCGTCGCGCTTCAGATTCACAACAAATCGCCGCGCAGCAAAGAGCCGTTTCTGGCGTTCAACTGCGCAAGCGTCACGCCGAATCTGCTCGAAAGCCGTTTTTTCGGCTACGAAAAAGGTGCATTCACCGGAGCGGCCGAGCGGAAGGACGGACTCTTCAAGCAGGCGAACGGCGGAACGCTTTTTCTGGATGAAATCGGTGAGCTGCCGCTGGAAGCGCAGGGAATTCTTCTCCGCGTTCTTGAGGGCGGACGGTTCACGCCAATGGGCGGGAAGGATGAAATCGAGGTTGATGTCCGTCTGCTCACGGCGACCAACCGCGACCTTGCCGCGATGGTGCGCGACGGAAAATTCCGCGAAGATCTCTACTACCGTCTGAATGTCATTCAGCTCCGGGTTCCGCCGCTCCGCGAGCACAAGGAGGATATTGCGCAGATTGCGGACGGCTACTGGATCAAGCAGCATCGGCGTCACCTTGACCCGGAACAGATTGAAGCGCTGAAACTGTACGATTATCCGGGCAACGTCCGTGAACTGTTCAACATTCTGGAGCGTGCAAGCGTGCTTGAGATCACCGATTTCAGCAAGTTGATTGCCGAGCACCGCGAGATGTCCAGCAGTCTGGTCCCGCATTACGAGCCGGAGATTCCGGATGATTTTGAGTCTGCCGCGCGCCTTCATGTCAAGCGGGTCTACGCGAAATACGAAGGCAATCTCTCAAAGACCTCCGCGGCTCTCGGTCTCGCACGCAACACAGTGAAAAAATATCTGGAGGAGTGATAATGGAAACTATAATGAACGAAAACAACCAGCAACAGAAAGAGGTTGAAATGGAAGAACTGCAACAATTATTGAATGCTGTTTACGAGGCAACAGAGGACATCAAACAAGGGGAAAAAGAGCCATTCAATGTCTTCGAGCTCTGCGGAGTATGGAGTACGGAGATGCGTCACTCTGCAATTCTAGCGTATTTACTTAACCCACAAAGTTCACACAAATTCGGAACCGCATTTCTAAAGAAATTCTATGAGCAAATAGGATTAAACCATTTTACAACAGAAGGAAGTCACGTTGAAACTGAACTTTCATTTGACAATGGACGAATGGATATTGTCATTTTAAATAACCATAATCAAACGGTCGTTATAGAGAACAAAATATATGCAAAAGACCAAAAAGAACAACTCGGACGTTACCAAAAGTGGCTAAAGGGCAAAGGACAATTTGCTCTTCTATACCTAACTCTAGATGGGCATGAAGCCAGCGAAAAAGATGTCGATTATTTGAGAATTTCATATAGAAACGACATTCTGCAATGGCTAGACAAGTGTATAAATATCACTACTCAAGAAAAGAAAAACACATTTGCGACAACAACTCTAACCCAATACAAGGAGCTCATCATGTGTCTAACAAAAACAGACATCACACAAGAAGAAAAAGAAAAAGTTGCAAAATGTACCACAGCAAACTTTCAAACCTACAAGACAGCAGCACTCATAGCAAAAGCTCAAAACATTATCCACGAGGAAATCCTCAAACAAATTGTACAAGAAACAACAAATGACATTAGTGCAGGAAAAGAACCAGGCATCCCTCAATACATAAAGTATAGTACAAATCAGCTAAGCCAAGCTAGATTCGCTGAATTTTCCTATGATGACAAAAATTACAAAATAATTTTTGAATTTCAGCAAGGAAACTATACTCAGCTATTTTATGGATTACATGATCTAAAAGGGAAGAAAAGGTTAGACAACCGCCCATATGACGGTGTAAATATTGACTTACCAGAGGGCATAAACAGCACAAAAATAAAAGTAGGAATACCTAACGACTACGGATGGATCATTGCTTTCGAATCCAACATCCCAAACTGGGACATAAATTCTTTTTCAGACATTTGGGAGGAAGAAACCACCAAGGCAAAAAAACAAGACGAAAAAACAACAAATAAAGAACTCTCCTTAGAAGAGATAAAAAACAAATTCAAAGAAGAAATAAAACAGAACACAAGAGACCTCATTGCAATCATCAGAGAAAATAAAGAAAAGCTCGACAACCCCAATCTACAATAACCATACTCCCTCCCCCCTGCAAGCTCCACGCTTGCAGGGGAGATAGCAAACTCACTTTCCTTCCTGGCGGGCGGAGAATTTGACGGTGACCGGAACACCGACGGTGCAATCGAACTGACGGGTCCAGCGGTCGTTGTGAGCGGCAAGGACATAGTTTCTGCCGTCGGCGGCGGAACCGTCGACAATCACACGGGCGTCGCGCATCTTCCACCAGCCGGAGGGCGTGCCGTCGGGACGGAGCTGCTCAAAACTGCCGTTCGGAATGCCGGAACTCATTCGGATGTTGTCGCACGCAACAAACGTTTTCGCATCCGAACTCATCAGCTGAATCGTCGCTTTTCCGCTCGACTTCGGGGTGAATGAGAAACTGTATTCCCGCCACGCGTCCGAAACTTTCGCCTGGGCGCAGAGGCGCTGATCCTTTTTCGCGCCAAGCCAGCCGGCCTGAGCAAGCGTCACATTCTCCGACACCTCGCCCGGAGCAAAGGACAAGTTGTCGCCGCCGACAATGTCGATGCGGAAATCCGCAGCGGAAAGGACGGTGAAGAGAGCACACGAGGAAAGGACAAGAAGTTTTTTCATTTTTTATCTCCGTAAAGGGTTAATGTTGCAGAATCCACAAAAAGGGCACCCGTCGTTGCGGGACCGAAACCGAACTCCGGAACCAGATAATCCGCATCCGCAGGAATCTTGAATTCGAGTTGATAAAGCGTCCAGTCCGAACTGCCTGTCGTGTCCGTTTTGAGCTTGTCGTATCCATATTCCGCACGTCCGCGCGGGAAACCGACCGAGAAGCGGACGCCGTTCCGACCGCGTCCGGATTTGAGCGTCTGCACATTCTCATAACGGGCGAGAATCTGGAAGACTCCATATGAGAATCTGCCGGGCTCGATTTTAAAACGCTGTCCGGCGACCGCAGGTCTGCCATCCGGCTTGCGAACCTCGATTTTCATGCCGTTGCCCGTCCGTCCGAACTCCGGAGCGCACCGGAAGGAAACGCCGCTGCGGATCTCGTAACACCATGCAGCCGGGTCGCCGAAAGAGACTTGCGAAAAATCCCCGTTCGGAAGAGAGCCCTCCGGAAGACGGAAGAGGTGATAGTGCAGACGGTAACGGAACGAATTGCCGGGGTTCGCACCCAGCGATTCTTTCGTTTTTTCGCCCGGACGGCTGATCTCGATATCGAATCCGTACACCGCCGCGGGCGGCAGTTCGTCCAGCGGAATGAGAATCTCCATGCGATAGCCGTCCGCCGTCTTTTCGACTTTGCGCGACGCCTTTGTCGCGGAATTGCGAATGGCAAGAGCCGTCATGCCGGTCCCCTTCGAGGGTACCGCGGCGAATGCATACTGATACGGCTTCACCGCATCGCGGCTGAGTTCGCGGAACGGCGACGGATCAAGAAAAACTTCAACGGCGGAACCGCCCCACAGAGAATTGCCCTCCGCGGCTTTCACCGACGGATCGGCGACGGAGAGCTCGAGCTTCAGCGTGCCGTTCCCTGCGGAAAGATGCGCCGTTGTTCCGCGCGAAAGCTTCACCGTTGCGGGAAGCGTGTACGCCGGAGTTTTTGCAACCGTTTTCACATTTGCGGGAGCGGTTTTGACTCCGGTCAGACGGATTACCGCATGTTCCGGATCGTTCTCGAACGCAAAACGGACCGGGAGGTCGCCGACTTCAGCATCGACGATTCCGGCGGAACCCGTGCGGTTGTCTGCTTCCATGTACAGCTCGTCGTTGAAAAAGCGTCCGAAAAGTTCGACGGGGTTCGCGACCTTGAAGGCGGATTTGCTCAGCATCCGTTCCACTTCGGCGGGGGAGCCGGTCAGATAGCGCGGTTCAAATCCGAGCGGAACCGTTCCGGCGGCGAGCGGGTTCCCGTAAAGGTCGAGAATCTGCGCGGAACCCACGCCGGGCGTCCAGAGACTGCCCGAAGGACGCATGTCATACAGGAAGCCGAGCGCTTTTGTTCCGGATTTGTCCGTGAACATTCCGGCGCGGACGAGTGAACCGAGGTCGATTTTTCGGAAATTCACCATATCGGTCAGCAGGAACGAAAGTGAATTCATCGCGGCCGCGAGCTGAGTCATGCCGCGCAGATTGACCATCCGGTCCGGAGTCTGAAAGAATGAGTCGACGGCGGGCGACGGCGAGGCTTTCACGCCATTGTAAATGCCGTCGAGGAAATGACGCAGCAGGTCGTTGGAATCGTAACGGCTGAAGTCGCGTCCATGATTGATCTGCTTGCGCCGCGCGGTCTGAATGTAATAAAGTTCGGTGCACCACATCGGTTTCGGTTTCGCAAGCGTGTTCTGAATGTTCCGGATGCACTGCGCATACAGTCCGCGCGCGCCGTGAATGTAGTCGAGTCCGCACGCATAGGGGTGAAACGCCACGCCGTCAAGCGTATCGACATAGTTCCGGTCGACGGCGTTGAGCTGGTCGCACCATTTGACGACGTTCATGCCGAAATCGCCCGTCACGCCGTTGCCGATCAGGAGGTTTTCCGGATTTTTCCGTTTCAGATAATCGTATGTGAACTTCTGATAATCAATGTAGTTTTTTGCCGGAACGCCAAACACGCCGGGTTCGTTGGTCATCTCCCAGCAGCGGACCTGTCCGCCCCAGGTTTTATAAACGAAATCAAGATATTTCGCATAGTAATCCATCGGGGGAAGAATCGAACCGGCGTTTTTGCGTTCGGACTGATAATAATACCGGAAGAGGTGTTCCGGCCATTGCGAACCGCGGATGTTCCCCGCAAGATACTTGTCCATCGTCGCCTGTCCGCCATGAATGACAAGTCCGCCCATGAGCACAAAAAGCGGTTCGATGTCATACTTTTTCAGCAGTTCCATCTGGAGTCCCAGGAGGGAGGCGGTGAACTTTCCGGCTTCGGGTTCGATAAGACGCCAGCGCGCCCAGACGCGCATCATGTTTGCTCCGGCGGCTTTCATCAGACGGAACTCGCGCTCGAAAGAATTTGTCATGATGCTGTAGTTTTCAACTCCCTCTTTTCCGGCGCGGCCGATCGGGAAACCGCCCTCGTCGTTCATGCCGAGTCCCCAGCCGAACGAGCCGAACGGGTGTTTTACCGCGGGGTGCATGACCTGAACCGAAGTGTCGATTCCGCGCAGTTTCTTTCCCGCAATCATCAGTTCGGTCGTAAAGGAACCGAACTCGCGCAGAGCAAAAGATTTTTCCCCCGTATAGGTTCCGTCTTTTCCGCGTTTGAGCGTTATCGCCTCGATTGCCGCGGGGGAATCGTTGTATTCCCGCTTGAACACAAGTTTCGCTTCCACCGTTTCACGGGCGTCGTTCAAACGCGCGCGGACGATGTACGCGACGAGGTCCCCGCGCGAATAAAGCTGGTCGCCGCGGTCCGGAATGACGGAGTACTCCTCCGGAACAGGTGCGGGGGCGGAGTCGACATATTCGAAGCGGAAATTGTCAAGACAGAGCGCATTGAGCGTGGTTCCGCTCGGAACATAGGGTGCAAGAACCCAGATGTTGTAGTAATTGGTATACGCCTTGACTTTGAAGCGTCTCGAAAAGCGCTTCCATTCGGTCCCGGGACGGAAGGAGAAGGCTTTCAGCATGGGATAATAGTGGTCGCGATCCTGATCGGGAAACGCGCGGAAATCGATGGAATAGGCGCGGAGCGGCTGAAGCTTTCCGTTCTCGTCCGGCAGGACTTTGGCGTCGAAGGAGATTTCCACTTCGCCGTCGCGGGTCAGCATGAAATCGGCAAGCTCAAGCTGCCAGTGCGAAACGCCGGAATAACCCGGGATCATCAGCCCCTGCCCGTCCTTTCCCTCCCCGACGGTGACGGAGGTATAGATTTTATCGGGCGCAGCCTGAACAGTTTTGAGCGCGGCGCGGTTGACGCAGAGGAAGTATCCGGGCGCGCCTTTTCCGGGGATTCCGAGCTCCATTCCGGCGTTGCGGTTGAGGAGCTCCCCGGCGGGGAGCAGGAACGAAGCGGAGAGAAACGCAGAGCAGAGAAGATGTTTCATGACAGGCTCCTTTTCAGTCTTTGTTCGTCGCGAAATATTTCTCCCAGATTTGAGAGCCGCGCGAATTGTTGTTGAACGCGTTCAGTTCGGAAACGACATCGATCATTGCGGCGTGTCCGTCATAGAACTGCGCGGTTGCAAGTCTGCCGTGAACGGGTTCAACCTCATCCGCATTGCCCTCGCCGTTGTAAAGATAGCGGTAATCGGAGATATAGCCCAGTCCGGAGTTGTTTCTGGACGCCTGATTCTCAATGACCGGAATTTTGGCGGAAGGCTTGCGCACCTTTTCCGGACGCATCGCGCCCTCGGGAAGATCTTCCGCGCTCGTCGCCGCAAGAAATCCGGTCCAGCCCTTCGTACCGAGAAAGACGTATGAATTCATCAGGGAATCGGAGGAGTCGGAAGACCGCTGGTTCATGCGGTTCGGACAGCGGATTTTCAGGACGCCGGGATTGTTTTTCATGACTTCGAGATAGCGGGTTCCGGTGATGCCGTTTTCATCTCTTCCGGTCAGCTTGCCCCAGATGTCTATTTTGCCATTTTTATCCTGCGGCCAGGGATAGTAGCTGTGATCCTGCGTGTACTGCGTGAGAGCAAGACTGATCTGCTTCTGATTGTTGAGACAGGTAATCGTCTGCGCCTTTACTTTTGCGCTGTTCAGGGCGGGCAGCAGCATTCCGGCGAGGATTGCAATGACGGCAATCGTTACGAGGAGCTCCACAAGAGTGAAGTTTCCGGATTTGCATTTAAAAGCCAGACTGTTTCCGCTGCTCGAATAAGTTTTCATGACATGCCGCCTTTCGTTTGTTTTCTGTTCCGGGTCTAGAAAAGCTCCGGGACTTGATTTTTCACTTTCACGCGTTATAGTGAAGTTTCCGGATTTGCATTTAAAAGCCAGACTGTTTCCGCTGCTCGAATAAGTTTTCATGACATGCCGCCTTTCGTTTGTTTTCTGTTCCGGATTCTAGAAAAGTTCCGGGACTTGATTTTTCACTTTCACGCGTTATATTGTTTTATGTAATTATACTCGCTTTCACAAAAAATCCTATGGAGAAGAGAATCCAAGATATGCCAAAAAGAAACATTTATGAAAAAATAATGCCGGAAAAAATCGAGGTTCAGAACAGCATGTTCCGGGTCTCGCGGTGCCGGTGGTACGAGGCGATTCATCCATGGGTGCGTCTCCATCCGAATCCGCCGGACTGGAGACTTTATTACAACTCCGCTCCGGGCAGCTACTTCAAATCAAGCGTGGTTCCGCCGACGCCGTTCGCCCCCGACCGCTTCTACATCTTCCCGAAAGAGTATTCATTCTCCACGTGGTCGGACCGTCCGTTTCCGCATTTTTACATTCATTTTCTCATTTACGACAAGCTGCCGAGTCCGAAACGGCATTTTGAGCTGCCCGCCGACCCGGAAACGCTTAAACTGATACGGGAATGCATCGCGACCGGGCACGGATGGGAGAACGTTCAGCGCAGAACCATGCTCGCATACGCCATAATCGGAATTCTGATGAGCCGTCTGCCCGCCGATCTTTTCACGCTCCACGAAATGCCCGATCCGCGCATTGAAAGCATCTGCGAATTCATTGAAAACAATCTGCGGCGCAAATATTCCAATGCCGAACTCGCCGAACGCACCGGGCTCGCAAAAAACAGCTTCATCCGCCTGTTCCGCGAAAAAACCGGCGAATCGCCGCAGCAGTTCCGCACACGCAAATGCATCGAATACGCCTGCGGCGAACTCCATTATTCCATGCACAGCATCGACGAAATCGCCGATGCAACCGGCTTTTCCGACCGTTTCCACTTTTCCAAAGCGTTCGGAAAAATCATGCAGATGCCTCCGGGAATCTACCGGAGAGTCTCGCGCGCTCAACTCAAATAACAGCAAAAAATGATCATGAACGGAGCTGAATCAATGAAAACTGCACGACTGCCCGGGACCGGAGTCTTCTGGTACTGGAACGCAACGCCGTCGGAAAACGGCATACGGAAACAGCTGAAATCAATCGCGGACGCGGGCTTCTCCTGCGTCTACCTGCACCCCATGCCGGACGCCTTCCGCAAATGCAATTTTTTTCAGGGCATGAAATGCGCCTATCTCGGGAAACGTTACTTCGAACTCGCACATATCATGCTTGACGAATGTAAAAGACTCGGACTTTTCATGATGCTTTACGACGAAGGCGGCTGGCCGAGCGGCGGCGTGCTGGACCGTCTGATAAAACAACATCCCGAATGCCGCGCGCGCTTCCTCTTCCGTACGGAAAACGGTGTGGAAGAAAGAGTCGAGGAGTTCCCCGATCTGTTCGACCGCACGACGACGGAAATCTTTATTCAGATGACTCATGAACTCTACAAAAACGAGTTCGGTTCCGAGTTCGGGAAAACGATACGCGGCATCTTCACCGATGAACCGTTCTTCCGCTGCTCTCCCGGCGGAGACGGCATACGGATCATCCGCGGCATGCGCGAGCTCTTCCGGAAAGAATACGACTGCGATTTTGAGCGCGACATTCTCCCGCGTCTCTGGAAAGGAACCGGGACAGAACCGGGAGCCCCCGAAGCGCGACGCAAATACATGCGCGTCTGCACGGAACTTTTCGCGCGAAACTACTCCGGCGTTCTCGCGGCGTGGTGCAGACGGAACGGACTCGAATTCGAAGGACATTTCAACCACGAGGAGGCGCTTTTCCTCACGGGCGACCACGGAGAAATTCTGAGCTATCTCGCGCCGCTGGACGTTCCCGGAATCGATGCGATCTGGCGGCAGATTTTCCCGGGACTCGACTGTCATTATCCCCGCCTTGCCGCCTCCGCGGCAATCCGCTCGCGGCGCAAGGAGGCGCTCTGCGAATGCTTCAATGTCTACGGCTACGGACTGACAACCTCGCAGATGAACTGGATTGTCAACACGCTTCTGATTCAGGGGATCAACCGGATTCTGCCGATGCCGTATCTTTACAGCGACCGCGGCAAACGCAAAATCTGCTGTTCCACAGACTTCTCGCCGCGCATTCCGCAGTGGCGCGCAATGCCGGAGCTCAACCGCGCATGGAAAATCGCCGCGCAGTTCGACGTCGGCGCGACGGAACCGCCGGTCCTGGTATTCGCACGCACCGAAAATCCATCTCCGGATTATCCGCCGCCGGAATTCAATTTCCAGGCGGAAAACCGCATGAACGAACTGCTGAACAAACTCGACCGTCATGCAATTCCGTGGCGTTTTGCGGATCTCGGCGATCTTGAAGGAACACGGACTCCAGAAGCGCTCGTCTATTTCGGCGAACCCGACCGGCGCGAAGCAGACGGAATCAAACGGCTGAAACAGCGGGGATGCGCGGTGTTCCGCGGCTGGAATGACGAACTCAAAAAATTTGCTTCGCTCGAACTGTCCGATGGTGAAACGCCCTGCCGCGTCCTCCCCTGCAAGCGGCGCGAAGGAAAAGCGTGGATGATCTTCAATCCGCTGGACAAAGCGGTTCCGTTCCGGTTCCGTTCCGCGCTGGAATGGCGCGAAATTACCGTTGATCCGGTTCTTCCGGAACTCTGCCCGATCCGCAAACAGGACGGGATTGTTTCGCTCGAACTTCCCGCCGGTGCGCTGCGGATTATCATGCCGGGACGCGGGAATCATCCGGATGCAGAATTTCAGAGGACCGGATGGATACCGCAGTGGAGCGTCACCGCTGTCGAACGGATGCACATGTCCGCGGCGGGATCAACCTGTTTCAAACGGGAAAGCATCCGGACCGGACTGCCGGCGGACGGGCTCTGGCATGAACCGGACTTCTCGGGAATTCTCACTCTGGAGACGGAACTGAAATGCGAAAAGCCGCAGAGCGGTTATCTCTGTTTCGACAAACTTCTGCATGCGGGCGAACTGAGCGTGAACGGGAAGTTCTCGGGGCTCCGCGCGTTTGCTCCGTGGGCGTTCCCCGTTACGCTGAAAGCCGGAATCAACCGTCTGCGGCTGAAAATCTTTTCCGGAGCGGGAAATGAATGGCGTCGGTGTTTCCGCGAGGAGCTTGAACCGCGCGGCTGGTTCAATGTCTACGCTCAGCGCATCCGGGAATTTTCCATGGACGACGCGGAAACCGGAGTCGGCTCCGCATCGCTGCTGCTGAAGGTCAATCCACAATCTTCCGGAGCACAATTTTCCGGCTGATGGGCTGAATGTCGACATTCAGCTCTTCGGAAATGACGCGCAGAGCTGTTCTGCAATCGGCTTCACCCGCCTTCAGCCTGTAATACTCCGCAAAAAGATTCGCGTAATAACCGAACCACGGTTTCGTGCGGACCTCTTCAAGATAGCGCTCCATCCAGGCCTGAACGGCGGCGGAGTCCTTCGGATCGACTTTGGCGCAGAACATCATGAACTCCACCTTCGCGATGTCGCGCAGAACATGCTCCTCCTGACGGTAACGCTGGTTGAGCTCATCAATTTTCTCCGACTTCGGCGAACGGAGACGCAGATCAATCCCGGCGGCAAGATCGGCGGCGGAAACCTCCGTCAGGCGGGAACCGTCGACTTCAACCGACCAGCGTCCCGCGCCGAGTCCGCGGACAACCAGCGGCATGGCATCAAGCGAACGCGTAAACGGAACCAGACGGTTGATCTGTCCCAGCTCCGCAAACGGCGGATACGGCATGGCGAACGGAGCAAGCAGGAACTCCACTCCGTCCTCTGTCTGACGGACATCGGAAATCGCGCAGTTGTCCGCCGAAGCGGCGAGCCCGAGCGACGCGCAGAAAACATTTGACGGGACTCGCTGCGCAGTCAGAATCAGGTACGCCATCACGGCCTGCCCGACAACCGTCGGATGAACGCGGTCGGGACCGGCAAGCGAGGCTGTCGGATCGCTCTTCTGCATCTCGCGGTTGATTGCGAGCATCGGATTCAGCAGGTCGACCGTTTCGCAGCCGTAACGTTCCGCGAGACGCTCATTGAATTCCGCGCAAAGCTGAAGCGCGCCGAGAACTCCGCGCAGATTCTCCGCTTCGACTTTTGCACTTTCCTCGTACGGGGTGGGAGAAAGAAGAACTATTTCCTTAACGTTTGCCTCCCGCAGACGGCGCACGATTTTCTCCATGGATTCTTCATATCCGCGAAGCGCATTCCGGCGGCGTTCCAAAATCTCCTCCGTAATCTCGACATCCCCGTAGGCGCAGCGGTCGACATCGTTCATGCCGAAGAAGACGAACACCTTGTCGGGTTTGTTGTTGAGCAGGTCGAAATCCATACGGAGCAGCGAATCCGAGGCGCTTCCCCCCGCATTTCCGCAGTTGAACGTTTTGAGGTCAATTCCAGGAAAACGGGTGAAATAATAATCGCGGATGAAGCGAATATAGTTTTCCGAATGAGTGAGGCTGTCGCCGAAAAACGCGACGCGGTCTCCGGATTGAAATGGGTGCATCATAACAGTTTCCTTTTCCCTCTCAAAAAATTTGTTCCGTACAATAATCCGCATTTGCCGAAAAGTCAAATTTCCCGGACAAATAAGACAAAAGAAATGAACTTTTCTTCATAAACGCTGTCATTTTCAATTAAGTATAAAGAAACAAAGCAACTCAAAGGGAGGAATTTATCATGAGCCAGGAAGATTTACAGAAACTTCAGAGAGATATTGTGGAGGCCTCGGCGTTCATCCGTCCGCTGAAAACGGAAATGAGCCGCATCGTCGCCGGCCAGAGCGAGCTGATCGACCGGCTGATCGCCGCCATGCTCGCGGATGGACACGTTCTGCTGGAAGGGCTCCCCGGGCTTGCCAAGACCCTCGCGGTCAAAACCCTTGCACAGAGTCTGAACGGCAAGTTCGCGCGAATTCAGTTCACGCCCGACCTGCTGCCCGCCGACGTTGTCGGAACAAACATCTACAATCCGCAGGAACACACTTTCGCGGTCAAACAGGGACCCGTTTTTGCAAACATCGTCCTCGCGGATGAAATCAACCGCGCGCCCGCAAAAGTCCAGAGCGCCCTGCTGGAGTGCATGCAGGAAAAACAGGCGACCGTCGCCGGAACCACGCTCAAAATGCCCGAACCGTTCCTCGTTCTCGCAACGCAGAACCCGATCGAGCAGGAGGGAACCTACCCGCTGCCGGAAGCACAGATCGACCGTTTCATATTCAAGCTGAAAATCGACTACCCGAACCGCGAAGAGGAACGCCTTGTCGCGGAGCGGATGGGACATCCCGAGTGCATGCCGCACGCCATGCCCGTCGCGAAACTCGAAGATATCGCGAACGCCCGCAAATGGGTCGACAAAATCTACATGGACGAGAAAATTCTCGATTACATCCTCGATATCGTCTGGGCAACCCGTCCGAACCACCGCTCCGAACTCTCGCAGCGGCAGTCCGGAGCAAAACTCGACGACATCGCGCCGATGGTCGAAGTCGGGGCCTCGCCCCGCGCCACAATCGCGCTCGTCGTCGCCGCCAAAGCCATGGCGTTCATGGAGGGACGCGCCTATGTGGTTCCGCAGGACGTCAAGAGCGTCGCGCACGATGTGCTCCGTCACAGAATCATTCTCTCGTACGAAGCGGAAGCCGAAAACCGGACGCAGGATGACATCATCACCGGCATTCTCAACGAGCTCAAGACGCCTTGATCCGGTCCCCCGGATCGGAAAGGAGACGGAATATGCTGCCGAGAGATCTCATAGCAAAAGTCCGTAAAATTGAAATCCGCACGAGGAAACTCGTCGAGGACCTGACCGGCGGAGCATACCACAGCGTCTTCAAGGGACGCGGCATCGAATTCAGCGAAGTGCGCGAGTACACGCCCGAAGACGATGTCCGCGACATTGACTGGAACGTCACCGCCCGCATGGGCGCGCCTTACATCAAGAAGTATGCGGAGGAACGCGAACTGACCGTCATTCTCGCCATCGACGCCTCCGCTTCGCTGTTCTTCGGATCGGGCGATGAAACCAAGCGCGAAAAGGTTGCCGAAACCGCCGCTCTGCTGGCGTTCAGCGCCATCCGCAACCACGACAAAGTCGGGCTGCTGGTCTTCACCGACCGCACCGAACTCTGGCTGCCGCCGCGCTCCGGACGCGCACACGTGCTGCGTCTGATCCGCGAACTTCTCGCCTTCCAGCCGGAATCGCGGAAAACCCGCATCGGAAACGCCATGGATTCCCTCATCCGGAATCTCAAGAAACGCGCCGTCGTCTTTCTCTTCAGCGACTTCATCGACAACTCGCCCTACGAGCGGTCCATGAAGATCCTGAACCGGAAACACGACCTTGTCGCCGTCCGCGTGCTCGACCGGGAGGAACTCGCGCTTCCCCCGATGCCCATGCTTGAACTCGAAGACGCCGAAAGCGGAGAAACGCTCTTCTTCGACGCCTCGTCCGCGGCGGAGCGCAGCCGTTACGCCCGGAACGCCAACGCGGAACTCGCCGCGGAAGAGGAGACGTTCAACCGCGCCAAAGTCGACCTCGTCGACGTGCGTTGCGGCGAAGACATTCTCAAGCCCCTGATGGCGTTCTTCCGCCGCAGAAAGCTGAGGAAGGGATAACGAAATGAAAAACAAACAGGCATTTTTACAGAAATTTGTACGGGGCGTGCTGCTCCTTCTTCTGCTCCTCGTGCTCTGCGCCGCCGGAACCGGAATCGCAGCCGCGGTCAAATACCGTCAATGCGCCCTCTCCTCCGACCGCGCAGAAATAGCAAAATCCGCGGAGCTGACCGCCACTCGCGATGTTCCCATCGGCTCGACCGTCGGCGTTTCCGCGGAAATCCGCGCCCCGTGGGGACGCGCGCTGACGGAACTTGCCGTTCAGCCGGGCAAGAACTCCCAGCTTGTCGGCACGCCTTCGTTTGAACGTATCAAAACCGGTTGGGGATTCGTCGTCTGGAAACTGAACGCAACCGTTCTCGCCTACCGTCCGGGCGAAATCCCGGCCGGATCCATCACCGTGCAAATCGAGGGAGGAGCGGAGAAAAAGCAGGAACTCAATCTCGCGCTTCCCGCCTTCACGGCAAAAGCGCTCGCCGTTGCGGCGGACGAAACGCCCGGAATCGCCGGGCGCATCGAACATCCCGTTCCGCCGGAAAGAGTTTCGATGAAGTGGACTCTCGGCGCAATTGCGGCGGTGCTGATTTTCGCGGCGTTCTGGTACATGCTGTACCGCCGTCACGCCCGCCGTTCCACCGTTCCGCCGTGGACCTCCGCGCTCTCTTCGATTGCGCGGATCCGCGACGATCTGCACAGCGGTTCCTCCAACGCGGCAAATGCGATTACGCGCCTCACCGACGTTGTCCGCGGCTATCTCGAAGTCCGTTTTCATCTGCGGGCGGAGCACCAGACGACACGCGAATTTCTGGATGAAATTCATGCGGGCGGACCGCTGGAACAGACGCAGCGGGAGTTTCTCAAAGAGTTTCTCGCTTCCGCCGACATGGTAAAGTTCGCAAAAGCTCCGGCCGACGTCATGGCATTTGACGAGGCCGCCGCGCGAGCGGAAACGCTCGTACGGGAAACGGCCGCAACGGAAAAAGAGGGAAAGGAGAAGAGCAAATGACATTCATGTATCCCTGGCTCCTTCTGCTCGCAGTTCCGGTTCTGCTTGCGGCGCTGTTCGCATGGAAACGGAAACAGCCCTCCGTGCGCGTCCCGTCGCTGAATGCGGCGAAAGCGTCTTCCGGAACCCGGCGCAGAATCAACTGGAAGCGCGCGGTTCCGTTCCTCTGCCATACGGCGGCAATGCTTCTGCTCGTCATCGCGCTGGCGCGTCCGCGCGAAGGACTGGAGCAAATCCGCCGCCGAGCGGAGGGAATCGACATCATCATCGCGCTCGACTTGTCCGGCAGCATGTCGGCGGTCGACGTGCCGAAAAACATGACCACCATGTCGCAGGTCCGCTCCGCGCTCGACAAGGGGACGCTGAAAAACCGAATTCAGACCGCGAAGGCGGAGATTGCGAAGTTCATTCAGGAACGTCCGAACGACCGCATCGGTCTGATTGCGTTCGCGCCCCTGCCCTACATGGCGTGTCCGCCGACCCTCGACCACGCGTGGCTGATTGCGAATCTCGACAATCTTGACGCGGGCATGATCGGCGACAAAACGAACATTGCGGGTCCGATCGCCTCCGCCGTTCAGCGGCTGAAGGATTCGAACGCCAGGCGCAAGATCATCGTGCTGTTCACCGACGGCTCGAACAACGTCGAAGCCAAGCTGACTCCGCTCCAGGCGGCGAAAATGGCAACGACATTCGACATCACCGTCTACACGGTCGGCATCGGCTCGCAGGTTTCCGTCGCCCCGGTCGAAACGTTCGCCGGACGCAGCTATCAGCAGATTCAAAGCGATTTTGACGAACGGCTGCTTCAGCAGATCGCCGCCGACTCGGGCGGCCGCTACTACAAAGCGGAAGATTCCGACAGCATGGCCGCCGCAATGAAGGAGATCGATTCGCTGGAAAAGACCTCGTTTGAACAGCAGACGCTGGTCAACTGGCGGGAACTTGCGCCGTCGTTCATCACGGCGTCGCTGATTCTGCTTCTGCTTGCGTTCCTGCTGGAAAACACCGTATTCAAACGCATTCCCTGAGTTCTGTCCGGACCGCTCCAGCGAAGGAGCGGTCCGCCTTTTTTCCATTCAGGCTGATTGCTTTTTTTTAATCTTTTCGTCACCAGTTTTTAATCTGTTCGCCATATTCCCGCCATATCGCAGTGCTAGACTAAGCATTGCAACAACGAAAGGATCAACAGATTATGAGAAAAAAACTGGAATCAACGATAAAAGCAGCCGTCTGGTGCGCCGCCGCAGTTTCCCTCGCCGGAGCGATCTGGCTGATGTTCACGAGAAATCCGGACGCCGTCGTGTTCAACGGAGCCGGATTCGGACTTCAGCTCCTCGGAGCCGCCGCGGTTATTCTGATGCTCGCATACTTTCTGATTCAAAGCCTCCTCGCATGGAGCTACCGCGAAGCGCCCGAACTGAGCGATGAAGAACTGCCGAAATGCACCGTCATCGTCCCCGCCTATAATGAAGGAGAATATGTTCTGACCGCTCTGCGGAGCGTCGCAGCGTGCGACTACCCGGCGGGAAAGCTGGAAATCATCGCGGTGAACGACGGTTCGCAGGACGACACCTGGGAGTGGATGCGCAAAGCCGAGCAGGAGTTTCCCGGGCTCATCGTCGCCAGAAATTTCAAACGCAACCGCGGCAAACGCCACGCGCTTTATGAAGGAATCCGGATCGCTCACGGCGATATCGTCGTCACCATCGACAGCGACTCCGAAGTGACTCGCGATTCTCTGCGCAAGATTGCCGCGCCGTTCGCCAGACCGTCGGTCGGCGCCGTTGCGGGCAGCATCCGCGTAAGCAACCTCGAAGAAGGAATCATTCCCCGGATGCTGGACGTCGCATTCGTTTTCGGATTTGAATTCATCCGCTGCGCACAAAGCAAAATCGGCTCGGTTCTCTGCACTCCGGGCGCACTGAGCGCATACCGCCTCTCCGCGATCCGTCCGCTGCTGGACGAATGGGTCAATCAGACCTTCCTCGGCGAACCTTCGGGAATCGGGGAAGACCGCGCGATCACCAGTCTGCTCCTGCGCGAACGCTGGCGCGTGGAGTTCCAGTGCAACGCCATCGCGTGGACGAAGATGCCGACACACTACGGTCCGCTCTGCAAGATGCTTCTCCGCTGGACCCGCAGCGACATCCGCGAAAATCTGATCATGTTCGGAGTTCTCCTGCGCCGTTTTGAACCCTTCAACCTCGAACTCCTCGGACTTCAGCTCAATCTGGTCGTGATGAGCCTGTCGATTCTGCTCCCCCTGTTTTCGATTCCGTTCAGCATCATCGGACTGGTTCTGGATCCCCTGCCGTTCCTGATCTGGACCGTGTTCGGAACGATGATCTGGTCGTTTGTCCCCGCAACGATCTACGCGTCGCGCGCCAGTCTCCGCGAATCCGTCTGGTCGTTCGTCTACGGCATTTACAATCTGGTCGCTCTGAGCTGGGTCTGCGTCTATTCTCTGCTGACCGTCCGAAACTCCAAGTGGATGACACGCGGCGCAACCGTCCTCGCCGCGAGTTCGGTAAAAAGCTGAAAAACAACTTCCCCATCGGAAAAAGCTCCGGGATTCCGTCTCGGAGCTTTTTTATTTTCAACGGAAACTTGCCTGAACGCAAACCGGTCCGGGAAACAAGGATGTCCGCTGATTTTTTTCTTTTACTTTTCTCTGCGGAGTCATGCAAACGGATGTGAGACAGAGGCATTTACCCCGCTTGTCAACAGGAAAATCCGTGCTATTTTAATTCTCAGGGGGGAATTCCAAAACGGAATTCCGAAAACAAAAGGAGTTCTGAAAATGAACAAGCTCACAACACTCGCAATCATCGGAATCGTCTCACTCGGAACAGTCTGCATGGCCATGGCGGCGGATGCGGCGAACAAGGCAAACGCTCCGGCGGCGAATCCGCAGGACGGTGAAGCAATCGTCGTCATCGAATCGGTCGCCTACACCGATGGCTGTGCAAATGATCCGGCCTCGCCCTGCGTCAAGGACGGAAAATGCGTCTGTGCGGACAAATCGCAGTGCAAGAACTGCATGAAGCACATGAAGAAATGCGACTCGGCGACTCAGGCGCAATGCCTGGAAAAACTCAAAAACGGCACGATGCCGTGTCCTTCCGGCAAAACCTGTCCGAAAGACCCGAGCAATACTCCGAAGTGACATTCCGATTCAGCGGACAACAAAAAACGGCTCCCCGTCCGGGGGGCCGTTTTTTTTGTTGTTGCTTTCTGAAGGAAAGCGGAAATTACCAGAATCTCCACCAGCTGCGCTTTCTCGGCGGCTCCGGTTTCGGCGGTGGCGGTGGAAGCGGACGCATGTCCGGACGGCCGGGCTGACCGGGGCGGACGTCACGGTGCGGCTTCGGCATCGGTTTCGGCGGTGGCGGTGGAAGCGGACGGACGTCTCGGTGCGGCTTCGGCATCGGTTTCGGCGGTGGCGGTGGAAGCGGACGGACGTCACGGTGCGGCTTCGGCATCGGTTTCGGCGGTGGCGGTGGAAGCGGAC